>LNAP01000050.1_pt1 | contig 108484 bp, 86 predicted proteins | sample 602601 | NCBI WGS metagenome assembly LNAP01 (sample SAMN02440304, study PRJNA202911) | soil metagenome | biome: Subtropical and temperate rainforests or woodlands; isolation source: soil samples (1 kg each in a 20% v/v slurry with milli Q water) were... ... | reverse complement strand
AAGGCAAGGACCCGCAGACGCCGGAGGGGGCGATGGCGCTGGCCTCGGCGCTGCGCGCGACCGGCCAGGGCCCGGCCGCGTCCAACCTGATCCGCAACTTCTGGCGCAACAAGCCGTTCGAGGCCGCCCAGCAGCGCACCATGTTGTCGCGGTTCGGCGACGTGCTGTCGCCCGACGACCACATCCGCAGGGCCGACATCCTGCTGTACGGTTCGCAGGGGCCGGCCGCGCAGGACATGGTCAGCCTGCTGCCGCCGGACCAACGGGCGCTGGCTCAGGCCCGAATGGCGTTCCGCAGCAATGCGGGCAACGCCAACGCCGTGGCTGCGCAGGTGCCGGCGAACCTGTCGTCCCATCCGGGACTGGCCTTCGAGCGCGGCGGCTATCTGCGCCGCAAGGGGCTGGTCGAACTCGCCCGCGCGCAGCTGGTCAATTGGCCGCGCGAGAGCCTGCACGCCGACGCTGCCGACCGGATCTGGAACGAGCGCTACCCGATGGTGCTCGACGGGCTGAAGAACCGCGACTACCGCGGGGCCTATGCGGCGGCGGCGAACAGCGGCCTGACGGTCGGAGTCGATGCGGCGGACGCGGAGTTCTACGCCGGCTGGATCGCCCTGACCAAGCTGCGCGACCCGGCCAGGGCCGCCGGCCACTTTGCAGCGCTGGAGAAGATCGGCTCCTCGCCGATCACCCGTTCCAAGGCGCTGTACTGGCGCGGCCGTGCGGCCGAGGCGCTCGGCGACAAGGCGGCCGCCCAGGCGCACTACGCCTCCGCCGCCAAGTACAACACCGCCTTCTACGGCCAACTGGCCGGCGAGAAGGTCGGCGACGGGCGGATGGTGCTGCCGAAGGACCCGACGATCACGCCCAAGGACCGGGAAAGGTTCGAAGCGCGTGAGGTGGTCCGGGCGACGCGCAAGGCCTTCCAGCTCGGCCAGCGCGATACCTTCAAGGTGTTCGCCCTGCACCTGGACGACGTGCTGGAATCCACCGTCGACCAGGCTCAGCTGATCGACCTGATCCGCGGCTACGGCGACCAGGACACCTCGATGAAGGTGGTCCGCGCCGCCGCCCAGCGCGGCTATCAGGTCTACCAGGAGGTCTGCGCGGCCTGTCATTCGCTGTCACTCTTGGCCTACCGCAACCTGATGGAGCTCGGGCTGACCGAGAACCAGGTCAAGGACCTGATCAAGGACATCCAGGTCCCCGACCTCAACGACGACGGCCAGCCGATCGAGCGGACCGCGCGCCCGTCGGACCGCTTCAAGAAGCCGTTCCCCAACGAGGCCGCCGCGGCCGCCGCCAACAACGGCAAGGCGCCGCCCGACCTCAGCGTCATGATCAAGGCGCGCGAGAACGGCCCGGACTATGTCCATGGCTTGCTGACCGGCTACGTGCCGTTCGACAAGCTCACGCCCGAGCAGATCAAGGAGTTCGCCGTCACCAAGGACGACAACTTCAACAAGTACTTCCCGGGCCACAAGATCGCGATGGCGCCGCCGCTCGCCGACGACAAGGTGACCTACGTCGACGGCACCAAGTCCACGACCGACCAGCAGGCCTCCGACGTCGTCGAGTTCCTGGCCTGGGCGTCCGAACCGCACATGGAGGACCGCAAGCGCACCGGCGTTCGCGTCGTGCTGTTCCTGCTCGCCATGGCCGGGCTGATGTACGCGGTGAAGCGCTCGGTGTGGTCCGACAAGCACTAGTCTGGTCGCTCGTCCCGGGCGGATCGGGCTCGCGGACCACTGACAGCACTGCCAGCACTTGGGTTGGCATGCACAGGCCATGGTGTGCCGGCCGCGACGGCGTCCCAGGGGTGGGGCCTCCTGGAGCCCAAAAAGTCGCCCTGGCGAAATGCGCCACGGCCGGGGATCGCCGATACTAACTACAGTTATTGACAAACACGGCAGTTCTGAATAGAGTCCGGCGACTGTCGCTCTATGCATCGTCTATCCGATTCACGACAGCCGGCGGCAGGGCCCCGCTCGGCTTCTTTCCGCCTTGCAGCGGCTCACGCTATTCTGAAGAACCCGAGATGGAGATCTTGTGGCTGTGGCCAAGCTCGTGTTCGGAATGAACCAGTCCCTGGACGGCTACGTCGACCATATGGCGTTTGGGCCAAGCCCAACGCTCTTCCGCCACTTCATCGCGGAGGCTCAGGGGCAGGCGGGCAGCGTCTACGGCCGCCACATGTATGAAATCATGCGTTACTGGGATGACGATCATCCCGATTGGGATGCAGACCGACACGCCTTCGCGGCGGCGTGGCGGAAGCAGCCCAAGTGGGTCGTCTCGCGCTCGTTGAAGTCGGTCGGCCCCAACGCCAGGCTGGTGGGGGATGACCTCGAGGGCGCGATCCGCGAGTTGAAGGCCGAGGGCGGCGGGGAAATCGAAGTTGCGGGCCCCGACCTGGCGCAAAGCCTCACCGAGCTTGGCCTGATCGACGAATATCGGATCTACCTGCACCCCGTCGTGCTTGGTCGCGGCAAGCCGTACTTCGCCGGACCCCGGCCGCCGCTCCGCCTTGTGACGCACGATCGGATTGGCGAGGATGTGATCAGGTTGACCTACGTTCCTGCCTAGTCGTGCAACTCGCCGCCTGGAAGCACTGAAAGGTCACTGACCTTGTCAGTAGTGCGAACCCTAAATTTCTCGTGAGAGCTTGAACCAAACTGGGGCTATCCCAGTTGTTAAAGACGTTCCCTAACTGGAGGACGTCTATGTGCGATTACTCACTTGAGCTTTATCGTTCACGGCCTGCTACCCAAGAAGAGCAGTACACGCTCCACCGCTTCCCCAGCGGAACCATGGGCTTCGTCGCCGGGACAGACTGCGAGACAGCAGTCTGCATGCCGGCGGGGGCCCGCCTCAGCCTCCAAGGCATCAACGAGACGGTGCAGCGCGCCTTCTCGATCGGGCCTGCCGAGGAAGTGACGATGACCCGCCTCGAGGTCACCGGGCACGCCCATCGCGACGCCGTTCGCTTCGGCAACGGCCGCGAAGTGCTGCTGCAGAGCCTCAATGCCGGGGTGACCTGCACGCTGGCGCCGCGCGACCTCGACAAGGTCCTTGGCCTCGAGACGACCACGCCTGAGCTGGTCGAGGCCTAGGCTTTCTTCAGACGGCGTTCGATCGCGTCGTAGCGGGCAATCAGCCTCCGGGCGCGATCGATCACCGGGATGTCGATCATCCGTCCATCCACGGTGAAGGAGCCGCGGCCCCCGGCTGCGGCTTCTTCATCCGCCGCAATCAGCTTTCTGGCGTAGGCCACGTCGTCGGCCGAGGGCGTGAACGCCTCGTTCAGCGCCTTCACCAGGCCCGGATGCACGCAGGTGCCGCCCGAGAAGCCGAAGCGCCGCGCCCGCTCGGCGCTCTTCTTGTAGGCCGCGGGATCGGAATAGTCCGCCACCGTACCGAGGATGCCGATCATCGCCACGCCATGCGCTTGCGCGGCGAATGCGACCAGCCGCTTGGGCAGCTCCAGCGATTCGTCGCTGGGGACCGAGCCGGTCTCCAGCGCAAAATCCTCGCCGCCCAGCATCATGGCGACGACCCGCGGGCCGCGTTCAGCGATGTCGTTGAGCTCGGCCAGCGCCCGCGGATGCTCGATCATGGCGGCGAAGCCGACGCTGCCCACCGGCATGCCGCGCTCGCGCTCGAGCTCGCTCACCGCTTCGTCGAGCAGGCGCAGATGCTGCACGCCCTCGGTCTTGGTGATGAACAGGGTCGACAGGCCCGGCCGCACGGCGGCCTCGATGTCGGGGATGGCCAGCCGCATGGGGCGATTGATGCGCACGGCGACGTCGGCGCCGCCCCGCACCACCTTCTTCATCGTCTCGGGCAGCATGGCGCGCGCCGTGGGCTTCTCGGCCACGGTCACGCTGTCCTCGAGATCGACCAGGATGCAGTCCGCGCCGCGCTCGTGCGCCTTGTCGATGAACTTGGGCACATTGCCCGGCACGTAGAGAATCGAGCGCCAGACAGGTGGAGCAGGCCTCATGGAAGAGGAGAGGGTCACTTCTTCTTCCCTTTGGAAATGACGCCGGACCGGCAGAGCTTGTCGTATTCGGCCGGGCCCAGCAGCGGCTTCAACAGCGCCTCGTTGTGCTCGCCGATCTTCGGCGCCGCGGTGCGCAGCGTGCCGGGCGTGCCGGACAGGCGCGGCACCACGGGATGCGTCGGCAGCTCGCCCATTTCCTCGTCCGGTACCTCGATCAGCGCTTCGCGCTCCAGCACGTAGTCGTCGGCCACGATCTGGGAGATGTCGTAGACCGGGCCGATGGTGACACCGGCCTCGTCGAAGAACTTCAGGTTCGTCGCGAGATCGCGCTCGGCGATGAAGCCGCCGATGATGGCATCGAGCTCCAGGCCGTTGCGGACACGCTCGATGTTGGTGGCGAACTTGGGATCCTTCACCAGCTCGGGCCGGCCGATCTTGACCAGCACGCGCTCGGCCATGCCCTGGGTCGAGGCCGACAGGCACACCCAGTGGCCGTCCTTGGTCTGGTAGACGTTGCGCGGCGCGGCATTGGTCGAGCGGCTGCCGGTCCGCGCCTTCACTTCGCCGGTGAGCTTGTGGTTGGCGGCCTGCGGGCCCAGCACCGAGAACAGGGGATCGAACAGCGGCAGGTCCATCACTTGGCCCTTGCCGCCGTTGATCTCGACTTCGCGCAGCGCCACCATCACGGCGCCGTAGCCGTAGAGTGCCGCAATGGCGTCGGCGAGATACATCGGCGGCAGCACCGGCTCGCGGTCGGCGAAGCCGTTCATCGAGGCAAAGCCGCTGTAGCCCTCGATCAGGGTGCCGAAGCCCGGCTTGTGGCGATAGCGGCCGTCCTGGCCCCAGCCCGAGATGCGCACGATGATCAGCTTGGGATTGATCTTGTGCAGCTCGGCCGGCGCCAGCTGCATGTCCTCGAGCACGCCGGGCCGGAAGCTTTCCACCAGGATCTGCGCCGACTTCGCAAGCTCGCGCACGATGGCGCGGCCGGCGTCGGAGCGCAGGTCGAGGGCCACGCTCTTCTTGTTGCGGCTATTGACCTTCCAGGCCGTCTCGATGCCCTTGACGCGCCAGGAGCGCAGCGTGTCGCCCTCGGGCGGCTCGATCTTGATCACCTCGGCGCCGAAATCCGCGAGCTGCAACGTGAGCACGTTGCCCGCGACCAGGCGCGAGAGGTCGATCACGCGGACCCCGCTCAGGGGGCCGCGCGCTTCGGGCGTGAAGGACTTCTTTGACGGTCGCCTAGCCAACGTGCTTGCCGAAGAACTCCAGCGTGCGCGCCATGGCCTGCTTTGAGGCCGCGGCGTCGTAGCTGCCGCGCTCGTCGCAATGGAAGCCGTGATCGGCCGGGTAGTCGAAGATCTGCACGCCGGGGTGGAGCTTGCGGAGCTCGTTCACGTGCGTCATCGGGATATGCATGTCCTTGTCGCCGAAATGCATCTGGATCGGCACCTTGGGTGTCTCGCTCTTGGTGCCGTAGATGCCGCCGCCATAGTAGGCCGACACCGCGTCGGGCTTGAGCCGGGTTGCCGACAGCCAGGCGATGGTGCCGCCCCAGCAGTAGCCAGTGACCGCGACCTTCTTGGCGCCGCGCCTCTTCAGCTCCTCGATCGCCGCCTCGACGTCCTGGATCGGCTTGTCGAGCCCGAGCTCGGTCACGTACTTGCGGCCCTCGGCGATGGTGTCGGGCGTGTAGCCAAGCTCGATGCCGGTCTTGATATGGTCGAAGAACCGCGGCGCCAGCGCGAGATAGCCGTCGGCCGCGAACTTGTCGGTCACCGCCCGGATGTGGTGGTTGACGCCGAAGATCTCCTGGATGACCACCACGCCGCCCTTGGGCGTGCCCTTGGGCGTGGCGAGGTAGGCGCCGATCTCGCCGGCCTTTGACTTAAGACGAATATCCTCACCCATGAGAAAACCTCCCGATTGCGGGCGGCATTGGACATGGTAATGCCGCGCCATTCAACATGTCCCCAATCGGGGAGCGAAAGCGAGCCAGCAAGCCAGCCCAAGAGAGATCCATGTACATTCCAAAACACTTCGAGGGCAGCAAGCCCACTGGCCAGGAGATCATGCAGGCCCATAGCTGGGCCCTGCTGATGACCGCCGACGCCGCGGGCGCGCCGATGGCCACCCATCTGTCGCTGCTCTGGCAGAACGACGGCAGCGAACACGGCTCGCTGATCGGTCACATGGCGCGCGCCAACGGCCACTGGAAGCTGTTCGAGCGCGCCGCCGATTCACTGGCGCTGTTCTGGGGCCCGCACGCCTATGTCTCGCCGACCTGGTACGCGCCGGGCCCCAAGGTACCGACCTGGAACTACGTCACCGTGCACGCCTACGGCCGGCCGCAGATCGTCGACGACACCAAGGGCGCGCTGGTCGTGCTGGCCAAGCTGGCGGCGGCCTACGAAGGCACCGGCCCCGATGCCTGGGGACTGGGCCGCCTGCCGTCCGGCAACGCCGAGATGCAGACCAAGGGCATCGTCGCCTTCCGCATGGCGCTCACGCGCGTCGAGACCAAGATCAAGCTCAGCCAGAACCGCGACCTGGAAGACCGCACGCGCGTCATCGCCAAGCTGGAAGCCAGCGACAGCCAGGATGCGCAGGCCACCGCCAAGTGGATGAAGCGCGTGCTGCCTTGATGGCGGCGCGCGAGTTCAAGACGGCCGAGAGCTTTTACAAGTGGCTTGCCAAGAACCACGACAAGGCCGACGAGGTCTGGATCAAGATCCACAAGGTCGGTTCGGGTCTGAAGTCCATTACCCCTGCGCAAGCGATCGACGTCGTGCTGTGCTGGGGCTGGATCGACGGCCTGCGCAAGGGCTTTGACGACAAGAGCTTCCTGCAGCGCTACTCGCCGCGCACGAAGAAGAGTGTCTGGAGCCAGATCAACGTCGACAATGTCGCCCGGTTGATCCGCGAAGGCCGCATGACCGCGCACGGCCTCAAGCAGGTCGAGGCCGCCAAGGCCGACGGCCGCTGGGATCGCGCCTACCGGATCAAGGGCACGACGATGCCGGCCGATCTTCAGGCCGCCATCGATGCCGAGCCCAAGGCCCGGCGCATGTTCGACAAGCTCAACGCCCAGAACCGCTTTGCCCTCGTCTTCCGCACCCAGAACATGAAGACCGAGAGCGGGCGACGAAGGAAGATCGACTCCTTCGTCGCCATGCTCAAGCGCGGGAAGACGATCTACCCGCAGAAGAGCGCTACTTCGCCTTCAAGAGGTCGGTCACCTTCAGGATGATCAGCTCGTTGTCGTCGGACTTGGCCAAGGCGCGGCCCGACGAGAAGGGCAGGTTGTTGTCGTTGCCGACGATGATGCGATCGCCGTCGATCACGTCGACGTTCTCGATGGTGAAGAACGGGAAGGTGAGCTTGCCGTCCTTGCCGCCCTGGCGCGCGAGCTTGTTGGGATCGTCGATGTCCATCAGGTCGATGTAGCCCACCTTCTTGACGAACCCGTCGCCGTCGGCCGGACCGAAATCGACCTTGTAGATGCGCTTGAACTTGGCCGGCACGTTGAAGCAGTCGGGCTTGGCCGCGCCGGCAGCGCAGGCGAGCGCGGGATCGCCCTCGCTGTCGTCGCGCTCGATGATCAGGCCGCTCTGCGCATCGATCAGGTTGAAGTCGCCGATCGAGTTGGTCGGCGCCTCCAGCGCATACTTCCAGCTCTTGCCCGTGTAGGCGCCTGCGGTCACGTCGAATTCGAGGATGCGGAGATAGGCCGTGCCTTCCTTGGCCTCGGGCTTGCCGTCGGCCGCCAGCAGCGGGCCCTCGAGCAGCGGATAGAGGAACTTGCCGTCGGGCGAGGCGGCCATGCCCTCGAAGCCCTTGCTGCGCCGCACGTCGAACTTCACCGGGCCGGGAACGGCCGGCATCACCGTCGCCGGATGGTCGGGGGAGCGCACGGGCTTGCCGTCGACCACGGTCTCGAACACCTGCAGGACCTTGCCGCTCTTGTCGGTCTTGATCAGGAACGGCCCGAACTCGTCGCCGAACCACAGATTATCGCCGATCGGCTGGATCGATTCGGGGTCGAAATCGGAGCCGGTGAGATAGCGCTGGGCCGTGTTCTCGTTGACGATGCGGAAGGGCACCTTGCGGTCGGGATCGTGCAGGAAGCCGGTCGACACGCGCTCGACGGCGCCGCTTTTCCAGTCGGGCTTCACGACATGGAACGTCAGCATGGCATCGGGCGAGTTGGCCTTGTTGCCGAAGCCATTGTCGCTCAAGGTCAGGAACGTCCCATCCTTCAGGTTCTTGATGCCCGACAAGCCCTGCACCGGCTGGCCCTTGAGCGGCAGGCTGATGCCGGTCGGGCGCGGTGCCGCCTTGTCGGACAGCGCGGAGATGCCGGGCACGCTCTCCGGCGTGTCGACCCTCTGGCCGGGTGGGCCGGCATAGCGGCCCGAGATCTGGAGCTGCTCGGGCGCATCGGCCGGCGGCGGCACCAAGGTCAGGGCCGGCAGCACGGCATGGCCCTCGAGGACGGCCGGATACTTGGTCTGGGCCATCGCGCCGGTCGCCAGGAGGATCGCGGTGGTGGCGAGCAGTAAGGGTTTCAGCATGCTGGTCTCCGGGTTGGATGGCCCGGTGCTAGCTGCGTCGCGCTACGGTTTGGCTACAGCCGTGGTGAAACGCCGGGGATCGTCATCGGACTGTCATAAAGCGCGTTACCTTCGTCGCCGGCTGGGTCATCATCCGACAAGGGGACGGAAGGATGATCCATGGTTGACGAAGACGAGGGCGTCTCGGGCTCCGCCGAGGTGTCGATCGGCGAGCTGATCAAGCGGCGCCTGTCGCGACGCGGCGCGCTGTTCGGCCTGGCGGGAACCGCTGCTGCTGCGGCCCTCGGTGGCGGGACGGCACAGGCGCAGAAGGCCGGGCCATCTTCCTTCACCTTCGCCGAGGTGCCGCACGTCAACGATCCCACGCACCACGTGCCGGACGACTACGAGGTGCAGATCCTGATCCGTTGGGGCGACCCGGTCCTGCCCGGGGCGGCGGCCTACGATCCGACCAAGCAGAGCGGCGCCGCGCTGGCGACCCAGGCGGCGCTTGCAAATGGCCAGGCCATCCCGCGTGGCGTCGGCGCTGGCGGGCTGATGCCGTCCGGCGGGGTCACGGATGTGACTGGGAGCATCAACTGCGGCGCGTTCTGCAGCACGTTCCAACTCAACGCGCCAGACGCATTCAAGGGCGCCGATTCAAGGCTGACCCAAACCCTCAACGGCGGACGGGCCACGGTCAACGTCACCCAAACCCAGCAGCAGGCGATCTATAACTGGGACAGCTTCAATATCAGCCGCGACACGACACTTAATTTTGCGCAGCAATCATCCAATTGGGTGGCTCTCAACCGGGTCAATCCGAATACGTCGCCGGCACTGTTCCTGCAGAACGCGACGTCAAACAACGGGCATAACAATCCATCCTATATCGGCGGACAGATCAACGCGCCGGGCGCCGTCTACGTCATCAACCGCAACGGCATCATTTTCGGCGCCGGCGCGCAGATCAATGTCCAATCGCTCGTTGCCTCGACGCTCGACGTCGGAAAGCTGGGCTACGATCAGGTCGCGCGCGACCAATATTTTCTCAATACCGGTATCGGCAATCAGTTTTCCTTTTCCCTGTTCGATCCCGTCGCCGGTGCCGCCAGCACTTTGATTCCCGGCAATGTGACGGTCGAGGCCGGAGCGTCGATCACCGCCCATATAGCCACCGACGTCGTGCCGCTCGGGTCGCCGGGCTTCATCTATATGTTCGGCGCCAACGTCTCCAATTTCGGTACGCTGACGGCTCCCCAGGGCCAGGTCGCGATGGCGGCTGCGCGGGCCATTACGCTCACTCCGGGCAGTTACGACGCGGCGAGCTTCCCGAGCGACGTGCTGCCGTCCGGCGTTGCGTTCCGCGGAACGGGACTGCAACTGCAGAATTACGGAAAAGTTTTTAAAACCGATAATTCGGGCGATCTGATAGATACTACATACTACCGCGACGATGTTAACCACATTGTCACCGGAGAGGTTACCCATGGCGGTGTGATCGACACCCGGCAGGGCATCGTCACCCTGGCCGGCGACCGCGTTGCCGTCACCCATCTGCAGGATCCCGGCGGCAACGCTGCGCGAGACGCCGTCGGGAACCTGGTTGCGGGCGTCATTTCAGCCGATACGAGCATCACCCGCAACAGCATGGTGCTGATGCATGCCGCGACCAGCGTCACGATGGACGGCGTCATCAGCATGCTGCCCTACGATGACGGCAATACGCTGCCGATCTTGAGCGGGGCGGCTTCCGGCAGCACTGGCAGCAGCGTTCAGGGCTACATGCCGCCCTATGTCGAAATGAGCGCGCAACGTAGCGTCACGGTGGGAGCCGGCGGGCTGGTGTCCGCCCCGTCCGCGTCGGTGTCGCTGAATGCTGTTACGCTCGGTGGAGTTGGCATCACCCGGCAGCTTTTCAACGCCAACGGCGGATCCGTCACTAGCGGAACCGCCCAAAGCGTAAAGCCCAGCCTTGACGGTCCACAACAGGTGATACTCAGCGGAAGCGGCGCCGATGGGCCCGGTGCGACGATCGATGTCGCCGGACTTCAAGACGTCGTTCTGCCCGCGACCTACAATTTCATCTCGTTCGATCCGCGTGCCGAATTCGCAGACATGCCGCTGCTGCGCAACAGTGCGCTGTATGGCCAGACGCTGTGGATCGATATTCGTGCGTCCGGCACCCGCAGTGACGGAACCACCTGGGTCGGCACACCGCTGGCGGACGCCAGTGGTGCGGTCGGCGCGGTCGGACGCAAGATCGATCAGCTGATGACGGCCGGGGGCGCGGTCAGCCTCACTACCGACTTTGGGGGCAACATCATCGCGCCGAATCGGCAGGTGGTTGCCAATAGCGGCTCGGTGATCAATGTCGCGGGCGGCAACATCACGTTCCTGCCGGGCATGGTTTCGACCACCAGGCTGCTCGGTATCGACGGCCGCATTTACAGCATGGAGAATGCTGATCCCAACATGGTCTATGTCGGGATCGCCGGCCAGTTCACCGTCGATCATGCGCGGTGGGGCGTGACGGAAACCTGGTCTACCGGGACGCAGACTTATTCACCCGGATACACCGAGGGCCACGACGCCGGCGGGGTCGCGGTGACGACCTTGACTCCGCAGCTCAATCTCGGTGGCGCGATGTATTTCGGTTCGGTCGCGGGTCAGCGTCAAATCGGATTGGGCAGCGCTCCGTCGGACGACACGGACCCGACCCGGCCACCGCTGCAGGCCAGAGGAGACGAATTGCCGTCGCAGGGCTATCTGACGATCAAGACGCCCTCCAACGTGCAGATCGGTACCACGCCTTCGCTCAAGTTCAACTCTCATGACCCGCTCATCCAATTGTCCGCCGATATGCTTTCGGGCTATGGACTCAGCGCGCTCACGATCACGGCCTATGATCTCACGGTGTCGACCGGCAGCACGTTGAGGCTGGCGCCGGGCGGGCAGTTTTCAGCCGCGATCGGCGGCGCCATCGACATTGCAGGAACGATCTCGGCGCCGGGCGGAACGATTAATCTCTCGACCAATCGCTTTGACTATAAAACTACTTTCGGAACGAACTCTCCAAACCTCCAAGCCCCGACCGACCCTGCAACCGGCGCTGTCATCGCGGCGAATGTGTTCGTCGAAGGATCGCTGGACGTCAGTGGCCGGTTTGTCAATGACACCGGCCGGTTCGGTGCCGACGCTCTAGGACCAGCGTTCATCGATGGCGGCGTCATATCGATCACCACGAGCAAGAACAGCAATGCTAGCGCTCCAGGTGAGAGCAACTCTCGCGACCTCACTGGCAGCATCCTGCTCGCGAGCGGAAGCGTGCTCGATGTGTCGAGCGGTGGCTACATTTCACCCCTCGGTAAGCCCAAGCTCATTGCGCCCGGTGTGATGGCCGGCGAGGGTGGAAGCATCTCGCTCACCCTCTACTCTGGTGGAGAAAAGTTTAGCACTTGGGATACAACAGGGCAGTTGCCAGGACCCAAAATTCCCGCGCTCAACGCCAGCCAAGCGGTTCTTCAACTTGATGGGGCCATGCTCGCCTACGGGTTCGAGAACAACGGCAGCCTGATTCTGAGCGTGGCCGATACCGTGCGAATTGGCGGAACGTTGCAGCCGGGCGAAAGGTCGATCATCAGGGTTGGGCAAGAAACGACGGTTCCGACCGCGCTGCTCACGAGCGGCGGCTTCGGTTCTTACACATTAGAGACAATTCGGGACGGCTACTCTAACGCCAACGCGAGCATCACGGTATCGGCCGATGCCAGCCTGAATTTGCAGCAGAGCAATCTTTCCAGCACATTGAACTACGCCGCCGCTCCGACCGGCACCAGGCTCGGGGCTGAGGCGCAGCAGGCGCCGGCGGCGCGGCTTGCGCTGTTGCCGGACGACCGGCGCAAGCCGGTCGACCTGACCCTCAGAGCCGACAATATCCTGCTTGACAGCGGCTCGTCGATCGTCACCGATCCCAGGGCCACTATCATCCTCGGCGGCAGTCCCGATATCGCTGCTGCGCGGAATAATCCTCTGCGCGACAAGCCGGCTCAAAGCGTGCTTCTGCGCGGCAGCATCGTCGATCACGGCGGCACGGTGTTCATCAACGCGGTCAATACCTGGTTCGATAGCTGGACGTCGCAGCAGCGGGCGCGCATCGACCTGTCCGGAATTTTTGTCGCCAATTCGCTGTTCGGCCAGTCAGGCGGCCCGGCGACCAGCGGCACGGTGATCTCGGGCGGCACGCTGTCGATCGAGGCCGGCACGCTCAATGCCATTGGCAGCGGCGATAACATTACCTATGCCTATGCATCGCCCAGTGGATACGTGGTGGCCGAGAGCGGGCTGCAGGTCGATGTCTCCGGGTATGCCGGTGTGGTCCAGATAGCGGGCGCGCGCGGCACCGCGTCCTCCACCTGGATGTGGAGCGACGCCGGAGGCGTGAGCGCTAACGTCTTCGGGTTCGCCTGGGGCGGCAGCTTCGCGGCGACCGGTGGCCGGTTGTCCGATGGCACTGCGATGCTTGCGGCGGACGGCAGGACGACGGTCGCCAACAACGGAACCATCATTCTCGGCGGCGGCCAGATATCGCTTCAGCAGGACAATGCGGCGGTCAACGCAGCACTGGCGAGCTTCCATCAATCGAACAACAACATCGGACCAGCTTCGTTTTTCATCTCGGCCGACCAACTGGCTCCGTTCGACAATGTGTTTCTCTATAGCGGCAACGCAAAAGGGGGCGCCGGGCGGATCTTCACCGACCTGCCGGGGAATACGGCCAATCTTGGCCCGATGGCGCTGCGGCCCCTGACGATCGCGAACTCGCTGAGCTGGCACGTCGCTAACACGCTGCACATCGCTGCCTCCTCGATTACGACCGGTCAGGATGGCAGCAACGTGACCCTCGACGCTCCCTATGTGCTGCTCACGGGCGGTGGCGATGCAGTCAGGTCGGGCTCCAGCAGCATCACCGTCGCTGCCCAGACGATCGATGTTGAAGGTGCGGCTTTTTCCGGTTTCGGGCAGGTGCAACTGAAGAGCTCGGGCGATATCCGTCTCAGCACTCCGAAGGTCGCAAACACGATCGATGACAGTACCAACCTCGTAAAGCCGTCAAGCTTCACCGGCACGCTCGCCACCTATGGCGATCTCGTTCTCTCCGCCCAGCGTACTTATCCTGTCTCGGCCGTCGACTTCACCATCAAGAGCACGGCGGGCAATGTGGCGTTTAGGGCGCCGGCCGGAAGTACCACCGACATTCCGCTGTCAGCGGGCGGCAGCCTCACGGTTTTGGCGACGAACATCAGCCAGGGTGGAAACCTCTTCGCGCCGCTCGGCAAGATCAAGCTCGGCAACAGCTCTACCCAGTCGGTCACCCTCGAGCCGGGCAGCCTCACCTCGGTCACGCTCGCGGATACAATCGTGCCTTATGGCGCCACGGCGGACGGCACCGCCTGGTATTACAACGCGAGCCTCAGCCCGCTGTCGCAGCCGCCGGTCAAAGGGCTGGAACTCGCCGGCGCGAGCGTCGCGGTGAAGGCGGGATCGACCATCGATCTGCGCGGCGGCGGCGACCTGCAGGCGATGGAATGGATCCAGGGTAAAGGCGGTTCGCGCGACACGCTGACCACCGTGAATGGCGGACTTGGGACCGGGTCGGGGGCTGGGCCGACCGTATATGCGCTGGTGCCGACGAGGAACGACGCGGTCGCGGCCTTCGACATCCATTTCACCGCGGCGACCAGCCCCAATGCCGCCGGCGAGTCCGGCACGAGCTTCACGCTTCCGAGCGGGCAGGTGGTCTATCTCCAGTCCGGCGACGCCTATCCGTTGGCCGGCAGCCAGATCACGATCGGCGGCGGTGCCGGGATTCCGGCCGGTAGCTATACGCTATATCCGGCGCACTACGCGACCCTGCCGGGCGCATTGCGCGTCGTCTACTATGGCGACAATCTCGGCCGCAACGTGCCGTCGGGGACCACACTGCCGGACGGCACCGTACTGGTCACCGGCAACTATACGCAGTCGACGCAGCCTGGAAGGCAGTCCGCCGGCCAGAGCCTGTTCGCCGTGCAGACCGGTGCGGTGTGGCAGCAATACAGCGAATACAGCTTCAGCGGCGCCAACTCCTATTTCGCGCAAAAGGCCACGCATGACGGCACCAATGTGTCGCGGCTGCCGATGGATGCCGGCCGCCTCGCCGTGATCGCGCAGCAACAGATCCTGCTGGCCGGCACGGCCTTGTCGCAGCCCGCACGGGGCGGGCGCGGCGGCGAACTCGACATTGCAGGCAACAAGCTGGCGGTGGTGAGCCATCAACAATACGTCGACAGCCAGAACCCTGGCAATGTTCAGCCCGGCTACATTGCGCTCGACGTCAGCCAGCTCAACGGTTTCGGTTTCGAGAGTATCCTGATCGGCGGCACGCGCAGCGATGTCGATCCGGCCAGCGGGACGCTGATCACTCCGGCTGCGAGCAACGTGGTGGTCGACACCAGGGGCGACACGTTTACGGCTCCTGAGATACTGCTGGTCGCGCAATCGCCGTCAGCTGCCGACGATGGCTCGATCCTGATCAAGGCTGGCAGCATTATTGAAACCGCCGGCACGGTGCATACAGGGTATGGGCGCAGATATGCGTTCGCCACGCCGGTGCTCGGGGCCTTGTTTGCGGCATCCAACGACGCTGGCGTGGCGCTGTCCGGTCCGACCGGTGTTCCGTCGCCGGCCCGCGATGCCGGCCGGGTGGCGATCGAAGCCGGCGCCACGATTTCCACCGATACGCTGACCCTGCAGGCAACTGCGTCGACCGATGCGATCGCGGTCAACCCCGGCGACTTGCACGCCAGACAGGTCAATCTGACCGCACAGACCTTTGCGATCGGCTCGAATGCGGCGTCCGCGGTCGACAAGAGCGTCCGGCTGTCCGGCCGGTTCGGCGACGTGCAGGGGCTCACCCTCAGGACACTGTCGGGCGCCATCGCGGTCTATGGAACGTTCGATCCGGGGCCGGCCATGGAGCGCCTGACCCTCGACACCGCGGCAGTGGTGAATGATGCCGGCAGCGGCAACGGCAAGATCAGCGTCGAGAATGGCGCCCTCACCCTGGTCAATAGCGCCGGGGCAGCGTTGCCCGCCGGTCTGCCGTCAAGCAGTGGAAATACCAGCCTCACCTTCGCGGCAGCCGAGATCGTGCTCGGCGGCGGAATCCAGACGATCGCTGGCGCCTCTGCCGTGACCTTGAGCGCCGCGGACCGCGTCTTGATCGCGGGTTCGGGCAAACTGACGCTCGGCGCAGGTACCGACGAGGTCGACCTCACCCTGATCACGCCGAGCGTTCTCGTCGCCGGCGCGACCTCGGCCGGCTCCGGCTCATTCACCCTGACGACGCAAGGCGACGTCACCCTGACAGACGTCGTCGCCCGTACGGGGGTTGCGTCGCGTCCGGCCGACAGTTCCGAAATCGGCGGCAATCTCGCCGTCATCGCCAAGACGATCGCGGTCGGCAACACCATCCAGGCGCAGGCCGGCACCGTGACGCTCGAGACGACCGGCGCCGACACCGTCAATCCGGACGGCAGCGTCGTCCAGGCGCTCAGGCTGACAGACGGCGCCTACATTGCCGCCGGCGGCTACGCCAAGACCCTGGCCGATGTAACCACCTATGTCGCGGGCGGAAGGGTGCTGCTACAGGCCGATCCGGGTGACGGGACACGGAGCGTTCTGACCGCCGCGACCAGCACCATCGACGTCGCCCAACCGGACGACGGCATCGGCTATGGCGGACAGATCGAGATATCGGCGACCGCGGGTCGCGCGATCACGTATGGCCAACTCAAGGGCCGGGGCGGCGAGGGTCTCGGCGGCAGCTTCAAGGTTGATGCCCGCGGTCTCAAGGATCCCAATAACCCGCTCGACAGGTCGGATCCCAACGTCAAGCTGGACGGGCTGGCGGATAAATTGCTGGCGGGCGGCTTCGGCGGCGTGATCGACATCCACACCCGAACCGGCAACCTGACCTTGTCGGAAGGTCACACACTCAAGGGCCACTCCGTCACGCTCACGGCCGACGACACGACGTGGGTCAGTGACGTCCCGGCCTTTCAATTCGGCCAGATCATCATCGCAGGCACGATCGATGCCCGCGGCTACGCCGGCATGACGGCTGACGGCACCGGGCAGGCGGGCGGTCAGGTCGGACTCTATGCCGCCAATCAGGTCACGCTTGCGGGCACCAGCTTCATCGATGCATCCACTACCCACGCCGACGAGCGCGGCGGCGACGTCACGGTCGGAATTCCGTGGGCGGCGAAGGGCAAGATCCGGCTGCAGAGCGGCATGCGCATCGACGTGTCGGGCGGCACGAGAGGCGGCTTGAGCGGCGGGACCGTGACATTCCGTGCGCCCGTCGACGGCCATGGCGATGCGAAGATCGTGGCGATCGACGCGGCTGGCCAGGAGCTGTCGACCTTCGGCGGCAATAACATCCACATTAAAGGCGCCCGCTCGGTCACCGTCGAAGGCTTTGTTGCCTTTGACACCAAGGCGAGCCCGTACGGTCTGGACTTCTCGCAGCTGGGCTGGGACGGGGTAATCGATCCGGCTGCCCAGTTTGACGAAAATGGCAACCCGGTGCAGCCATCATTTACGTGGAGTGGAATCAGCGGTTACCAGTTCAATGTTACGAATGGCGGTAGCGGTTACAAGACTCCTCCTAGTTTGGTTCTGAATGGTGGTGGTGACGTTAATTCGTCTGCGATCGCCGTTATGGGCTTGGATGGGGTCACGCCCCTGACCCTGTCGACCGCTGGCAGTCTGCCTCCGAACCTGTCCAACCTTCAGGTCACGTTTGATACGCCGACGAATCGCGGCGCGAATGTCACGAACCGGGCGGCCCAAGGTGTCGCTTCGACCGACGCAAATGGCGTGCTCACGATCACGATCACTGATCCGGGCAGCGGTTACACCAATCTCTCATTTGGTGCGCAAATCACCACGCCTCAAGGAACGGTGAATGCGTTCGTCACTGGGGGCGGGTTGAAGGTGGTCTCCATAGCTGCCAGGACCGAGAGCAACATCCGTGTCACCTCCGCTAACTTCTTTGGTGGGACCCCTATTCAAGGTGCGACCCTCAGTTTCTCGCAGACGTCGTCCTTGACCGGCAAGACGGATGCGAACGGCTTCCGGCTTGACCAGCACAACGCCTTCGCCTCTGCGAAGCCCGATCCCAACAATCCGCCACCGGGGGCAACCGTCCAACCCGGCGATTCCGCGCAACACCTTGCGTTTTTCGGTGACACGCTAGTGCAGTTCAGCCAGGGCACCTGGACCTACAACGGTCAGGACTATGGATTCCAAAACTTGATCGGCAGGCTCTCGCCGCTCGCGCAGGAACTCGGCGATGGTGTCGTCCACGTGCGGCCGGGAATCGAGCTGGTGAATTCCGACACCACCAGGAATTCCGGCAACATCATCGTCAAGAGCGCCTGGAACCTGGCGGCGGGCGACGCCTACAATCTGCAGTCCAATCGGCAAGGCAACACGACTAACGGCAACAGATATGTCCACATCTATGACGATAACAACAGCGCGGCACAAAGCTATGTGACGTTCGACTACCGGCTTGCCGCGAATTATGGAACGGGAACCACGTCGATCGAGCCGGGAGCGCTGACGCTGCGGGCCGTGAACAACGTCGTCATCGGCGCATCGATTTCCGATGGCTTCTTCCAGTTCCGCAACTATCTCGACGGGACCTACGTAAACAACGTGGCGGCATACCTCGGTGCCAATACCCGTCGCGGAATTGATCCGGCCGACGCCAGCAATACGGCATACCAATATTACCTCAACGGGTACTCCTCGAGTCCGATTGCCCCCTACAAGTCCTCCGCCAATGGCATCAGCCCGTCTGCCCCGGATCTCGCGGCGGCGGACCTGTTCCCCAATCAGCTCAGGGTTTGCATCGCGAATTGCGGAACCGCAAATAGCGTCGGCGTCATTCCTCAGGACGCCCAAATCGTTACCGTCACCGATCCGGGCTCGTGGAGCTACCGCATCACCGCAGGCGCCGACCTCAGCAGCGGCAATCCGAACGCCGTGAAACCGCTCAATGCCACTATCTACAACCCGGCATATAATCCGGTCTACAATCTGAACAATCCGAACCTGCCGCAGACGCCGAGCGTGGTCATCACGGGACAGACCTCCTACACGCAATCGGTTTACAACGGCAGCGCTCTCGTCACCCCCACCACCCCCAACGTCACTCTGCCGACCATGGTGCGGACGGGGACCGGCGGCATCAACGTGACCGCGGCGTACAATGTGTTCCTCAACGACCCCGATCCCGCCAGTCCTACCGCCAACGCGACCGCGCCCGGCGTCATCTACGCCGCCGGCGTCAACACGCCGAGGCTCGCCGATCCGAATTACCAGCTCCAAACGGTCGACGGGATAACGAAGGTTGTCGTCGGCGCTACGGGTGACCCGGACGAGCTTTTCTTCGAGCCGCAACTCCTGGCGTACAGTGGGGACCCCAAAATTTACGGGCCAGCCACCGCGGCCGCCTTCCCACACATGGGCGGCGACGTCCAGGTCGCGGCGCAGTGGGATATCGTCGGCTATAGCCCGGCGACAAGCACCACTGCCAGGACGAGCTACCAGTATTACAAGCAGTGGCTGCTATCCGACGCCGAACTCACGCGCGCGTCAGAAAGCGCGGCGGCCTCGATCAGCCTCAGGGGCCAGGGCGTATTCGCGCCGTTCGGAACCAGCATCGCATCGCAAACCGCGTGGTGGATTCAATACGGCAGCTTCCAGCAGGGCATCCTGAGCGCCGGCGGCAACGTCACCGCGACGGCAGGGCGCGATATGAACGACCTGTCGGTGTCGCTGCCGACGACGGGCCGGGTCAGCGGCGGATTGACCGCGACCAGCACGCCCGTGACCCATGTCTATGACAGCGGCAACATGGCGGTCAGCGCCGGACGGGACATCCTCGGCGGATCGTTCTATCAAGGATCGGGCCATGCCAGCATCGTGGCTGGCCGATCGGTCGGCGCGACGACCGAGAAGCTTTCCTGGAGGGGCCTGGACCAGAAATCAACGACAGCGCTTGCGTCCCTCGACAATACGCCCTTGCTGGCGGTCGATCTTGGGCGGATCCAGCTCACCGCCGGCGGATCGGTATCCATCGCCGGGGTGATCAACCCCGCCGCCCTGCATCGGCAGAACGGAAGCTACGCCAATCCCGCAACAGGAGAATCATTAGCCCAGGGCGGTGGTGCCAGGGACACGGCTATCTACATGGACACCTATGGTCCGGACAGTGGCGTCGGCCTGCTGTCGGTCACCGGTAACGTGACCATCGGCACCCCGCCGACAGCGATCAATTCATCCTCGTCGTCGGTTTATCCAGCCAGCTTCGAGGCGGTGGCGCTGGGGGGCGACATCAAAACGACGGGCTTGGTAGCAAGCCCAGGCGTCTCGTTCGGGACCATGCCCGGAATGATTTTGAGCGGATCGGAACACGGCGACTTCCAGCTCCTGGCGGAGGGCAGCATCGACCTGACATTCGGCAGCTCTCCGTCGTCTATTTTGAAACCTTATATCTCCGCCGGTCCCGCGCTGCTCGACAAGGCTTTCGATCCGTTCCGTCCCGACACCTGGTATGGATATCATTCGGAAGACCCGAGCTACGGCGGTGCTTTCAGCAGCGTGGTCTTGTCGCATCAGAATGACAGTTCGATCGCCAGGATTATCGCGGCGACGGGCAATATCGTCGGTTCAGGAGTCACCAATCTTAATACCGCCGGGACTGCCGTAACCGGCCTTACCCGGGTTGAGATCAACCGGCCCACCCAGGTCTATGCCGGCGGCAACATTACCGATCTGAACCTGATCGTGCAGAATATCCGGCCCTCTGACGTCAGCAGCGTCATAGCCGGTGGAAATATCACCTACACCGGCTTGAACATTGCCGGCGGACTCCAGGTTGCAGGCCCGGGATTCTTCGTGGTGCAGGCCGGTGGCGACCTCGGCCCGTTCCTTCCAGTGGCCCAAGACACTCCATCCTTAGTCAAACTGCAACAGGGCATTGCCTCGGTCGGAAACGCCAGCTTCACTCCGGTCGGCAACACCTTCGTCCGGCCGACCGGAAGCGGCGGCCTGAGTGGTATCTACAACAATGCGCTGCTCGGCCCCTTCAGCAACAACGTGGCCAAGCGGCGTAACGCGCTGCTGAGTAGCAGCGGCGCCGACGTCATCGCGCTGTTCGGGGTCGCGAAAGGCATCGACTACAAGGCGATGATCAACGCGTACATCAATCCGGCCAACGCCGCCGGTAGCCCTCACAACTACGCCTTTAATACCGAAGCGCTCCGCGGCTTTCTTACCGGCGATGAGGCTTTAAACTTCTTCAAGAGCCCGGTTGGCCTGTCTGCGCTCGAAAAGGCTCACATCGATCTCATCAGGGACGGTGATCCTCGCACCATTGATCTAGACAAACTGAACAAATACATCGCTGATCCTGATCGGGCGTGGAACTTATTCGCCGGCATTCTGCCGCAGCAGATTCAGCACGACTTCATCGACGTCGGCTCTTTCCTTCTGCGCTTCGGTCCGCGGCCGGCGGATCAAACGAGCGCGTGGGCTACATTCCAGCTCCTGCGACCGGATCTGCAGCAAGTTTTCGTCGACCAAGTCTTTTTCGCCGAACTGAAGGCGGTCGGCCAGAGCTCCGATCGCAAGACCGCTACCCCGCGCGGCTACCAGGTGACCGAGACCATGTTCCCGTCGAGCTATGGCTATTCGGCGAGCGATGGGAGTTCACTCGTCAAGACGGGAGATCTCAATCTGCTCCACGGCACCATCCAGACCCGGCTGGGCGGTGACATCTCGATCTTCGGACCCGGTGGCAACATCCTGGTCGGACCTCTCGCGCCCGAGCCCAACGCCAATTTGAAGCTCAGCGACCTCGGCATTCTCACCCTCGGTGGTGGTGCCATCAACGCCTTCACCGACGGGAGCGTGCAGGTGAACTCGAGCCGTGTGCTCACCACCCAGGGCGGCGACATCGTGATCTGGAGTTCGAACGGCGACATCGATTTCGGCCGTGGCTCCAAGACGACCCTGTCGCTGCCGCCCTTGCAGGTGCTGTTTGACAACAATGACTACCAATCCATCGATCTCGGCGGCTTCGTCACCGGCGCCGGCATCGGCACCCTACAAGCATCGGGTTTGGCAAGGCGTTCCACCGTCTATGTATTGGCGCCGCGCGGCACCATTGACTTCGGTGTCGCCGGTGGCCGCTCGTCCGGCGACCTAGTCGTTGTCGCTCCCGTGGTCGCCAATGCTAGCAACATCCAGGTAGGGGGCACGGCGACCGGAATCCCGGTCATAACGGTGCCGAGTGCGGCAGGGTTGACGACGGCCGGAAACTCGGCCGCGGCGGCCACCAGGTCGTCGGAGACACCGACCGCGAGCGGCAACCAGGATCGCGCCTCGGTCTTCATCGTCGAGGTGGTCGGCTATGGCGGCGGTGACGGTGCAGGCTCCAGCCCGGCGCCAGCCAATGAGACGGCTACCGGCGCGGGTCCAGCGCCAACCCAGCCAGAGGCAACTCCCTCAGGGCAGAACAGCGACGAGCGGAAGAAGAAGACGGACGATCAGCAGTAAGTGCTGGCCGGCCGTCCCGCCGCGGCCGATGGAGTGAATTGGAGGTAAAGGTCTGACGTATGATATCGTATGTTATGTTATCAATGATGTTCTTATGCTGAGCTACGCAGTCCGGACGCGGAGTTCCCCCGTCAGATCGTGAAGCACGTCATGCTTTTGATGGCTGGTTCGCACAATAAGGCAAGCCGATCTGGCCTTACCGGAAGGGCGTGATCTCTGGCGCCATCGGGTGTGGCAGATTACGCTGGCTCGAGCGGCGAGTTCGCGGCGGCATCTCTGCTGCTTGAACCCGCGTGCTCCGATGATGGCGCGGAACGAACGTAGAGGAAGTCGGCCTGCGTCGGACCGATGCCGTCGGCGAAAAAGTGGTTGTACACGCCGCGCAATGTGAAGCCGTTGTCGTGCAGGAAGGCCGTGATCTCGCTTGCGAGCGGCTGCTGCTCGTACAGCGTTACAAACGAAACCTCCGTGTAGATCGAATCGATCAGGGGCAGCACATCGGCTGCTCCCTTGAGCACCTCGAGTTCGGCGCCCTGCACATCGATCTTCATCAGGATCGGCCGTGGCAGGGCCGCCACATCCAGGATGTCGGTAAGGCGCGCGACCCGGACATTGATCGATGACTTCAGCGTCACCCCGCTCGCGGCCTCCTGAGCGGCGCCCGGCACCAGAAGCGATGAACTGTCGCGCTTCGAAGTGACATGGAACGTCGCTTCGCCGGCGTGCGCGCCGAGCGCAAACGGATGATAGGCGAGAGGGCCCGCGACGACGGATTGCAGGACCCGGCCTTCGGGCTCCAGGGGTTCGAAAGCGTGGATGGCGGCATCCGGGAAGTGGTGGCGCACCAGCAGCGAAAATTGCCCGCGGTTGGCGCCGACGTCGATCAAGGTGCCGACCTTGATGTCCTCCAACAGCCTTGTGTGCTCGAGGGCGGGCATCACCCGCCGTCCAAGCGCCGGCCAGAATGCGGGCTTCGAGATTGCCAGGGCGTATTTCAGGTAATGATGAATGACAACCTCCTCGCTCCGGCATCTCGTGCCCGAGCGATAACGCTCATGCAGCATTCGATTAGCATGCCGGCCATTATCATTCAACGATGACACGGGCGCGCGGCCGGATCACCGACGCAATGATGATTGGAAGATCAACGCGACTCGCGCAATCCTGCGTCGTCGCTTCCGCTGTTCCGGGAAGCGAGCATTACGAGCGTGGCGGACTGACCACTGCCGCATCGGGCGATGCCGGGCTCGCGGATGCCGGCGACCGAGAGCCGCTTTTCCAGGCCCTGCTGATCGCGCGCGCAAGGTCACGCGGCCAGTCGGGCTGCATGCAGGGACGTTCGACCAACGCGTAGAAGATCAAGCCGGCCGCAATACACGCGGGGATGAGGATCACCCAACAGAGGATGACCGATGCTACGAGCGAGTCCGGGCGTACGACACGGGCGATGAGCTCCGCCCCCGCATGAATGAGCGGAAGATGGATAAGGTAAATCGAATAGCACGCGCCGCCAATGAGCGTGATCCAGGGCCACGCCAATACTCTGCGTCCGGCCAGCCCACGCGCCGCTCCGAGAAACACCAGGACGATGCATGCCGCGCGAGCGAGCGAATTGAAAATTCCGGCTGCGATGCCAAACGCTGGATCGGAGTGGCCGATATCCTCGATCCTGGGCTCCAACACCCCGGTCACTACAAGACCGATATATCCGAGAACGAGACATACATCGTAGCTGCGTCGCGCGACCTGTTGGAACGGTTGCGCACGCACCGAATAATCGCACACAAGGATACCGAGGCAAAAGCTGTAGCTTTCGGCCAGAAACGTGTGCCGGAGCGGATGCTGGTATACGAGTTCGTTCCGGATCACTTCTCCGAATATCAGCAAGGCCAACCACACGCCGAAACCCAACCAGGCTCTCGCATGTCTGTTCTTGATTTGCAGGTAGGCGTAAATGAGAAAGGGCGCCAGCATATAGAACTGGATCTCGCGCTCCAGAGTCCATGCTGGCGGGTTGAGCTTCGGACTTTGGCCGAAGATGATGCCGTGACTATAAGTCAGGCTCGCAATGAGACTTTGCCAAAGCGGAGCTTCGGTGAAATCGAAATTCGGTGCGCGTGGTGGCGTGTACAGGCTGAGAAGAAGGAAGCAGCCAAGCATCGCAATGATATAGGGCGGTTCGAGCCGCAGCAGACGGCGCTTGTAGAAATGGGCCAGCCGCGGTGGTCGGTTGGAAAGAAACGGGTAGGCGATGATGTAACCGCTGATGAAGAAGAAAAGTGAAACTGCGAAATTGCCATGAAACCATGCCGACATCAGTGCCTCGTTCACCGTCGGGTCCGGCGAGATCCGGGCAGCGCGCAGATCGGAATGGAAGAAAAGAATGGGCAAGAGTGCCAGGAATCGAAGACCGTCGATCTGGGGAACATAGGCTCCACCGCTGGTCACGCGACTGAGCCGGCGAGGCAAGTCCGAGAACACGCTCATGAGCAATCACCTGTCACGCATCTATTGCTGGGTGGCGCACGGCCAGCTGGGTGGCGAAGTACCATTGATTGCTCCGACGAGGCCGAGAACCCGCGCGAGCATTCCGGGCATGCACTTTCACGCATGCATTTGACTTTTCGCGCAAGAGAGCTGGCACAGGCGGCTCCGGGGTTGCATCACGCGCGTGCATTCAAGAGTACGCTTCAATACCATCTCCTCGGAGTCCCGGTCATGAGATAAGCGTTAGTGATGGCTATCATGCCGTTATTGTTTACCGCAAGCTTGCGCAGGTCAGGACCTTGTCGATGGAATAGATGGACCGTGCGCCTGTGGCGGGTCGGTCAGGTTGATCGCCGCGCGCTTGGTAAGGGCAAGAAATTCAACCTCGAGCGAGCGGATGATCGTGGCACGGTCCCATCTCTGCTTGGCGTGGGTTCTTGCGACGCTGCCGAACCGGGTTCTCGACGCCCCGTCACCGGCGAGCGTGATGATCGCCGCAGCGAGCGCCTGGGCATCGCCCGGAGGAACGATCACTCCGGCGCCCTCGGTCTCGATGGCTACACCGGAGCCCGGAGCCGCCATCGCAATGATCGGACGGCCGGACGCCAGCATGCCCGCAAGCTTTGACGGCAGTACCAGGTCCGAGATCTGGGCTTTCTGTGGCAGGATGTGAATGTCGGCCGTGCTGAGCAATTCCGAAAGCCGCTCAGCCGGCTGCAGGTCAAGGAAACGCAAATTGCTCAAACCGTCGGTCATTCGCATCAATGCGCCTCTCATCGGTCCGTTTCCGCAAAGAACGAACTGGACTGCCGGATTGCGATCCACCGTCGCGCGAGCCGCTTCGACTACCAGCTCCAGACCTTGCTTGGTCGACATGGCGCCGGAATAAAGCGCGACCACATCGGTCGGCTTGAGACCCAGTTCGGAGCGAAGCCTGGTTTGATTTGAGCCGGGGGCGATGACGCTGGTGTCGACCCAATTATGAAACTCCCGCAATATATCCGGCTTCAGCCCCTTCTGTCTCAGCCTGCGCATTATCTGCGGCGATATCGTAGAGACGCGATCGAACGATCTCATGATGCGGCCTTCCAGTCCCGTCATCGACCGGCGGATCAGGCTGTTGTTCTGGAGCAATCCGAGTTCGAACGCCGCGTCAACTTCCAGGTCATGAACATGCAACCAGGACGCCGCCCCCGTCAGTTTCGCGGCCAGCGCCCCGACCTGCGCGGAGAGCAACGAAGGAGCGACGGCAAGCACAATGTCGGGCTTCCAGGCAATCGCCGCGGTCAGGGAAGGCACTGCGGCGGCCAGCATGAAGGAGACGTGGTGCACAAGCCGCTTCATGCCGGTGGGCCGGCGCGGTACATAGAGCGGGACCCGGACGACCTCTACGCCGTTGAGATGCTGGCGCCTGTACCACGTGCGACGATATTCCGGCGGTATCCTCCAGTCGGGGTAATATGGCGGCGCGGTTATGATACGAACCGAATGACCCAGGGCGGTGAGGCTTTCACAGAGTTCGGTATTGTATTTTGCGACCCCGATCAGGTCTGGCGCATAATTAACCCCGATGACCAATACCCTCATGATAGTCCCAACTCGCGCCCGATTGACGCGTTAAGCGTGGGCCTCTGGCCCCGCGTATCAAGAACAACCGATGGTGATCTTCTCCCGCAACACAGGGGAGATCGCCGCTGAAAATGTGCCTCGGATTTGATATCATTTTGCGTGTGAATATATTATAACACTGATGTTATTTGTGTTATGTGCGGCGCGGAAGTTGCGGAGGTGCCGGTGGCCTGGAGCGTTCTCGGCGGAAGCCCCTTGTGAGCTTGCAAGCAAGCTCTTGATGATGGAGCGCCGCGTGAGCCGATGACGGCGGGGATCGGCTGGAGGACCGGCCGAACGATCATGAGGGTTCGGGGGCGGCTTCGCACCGGCCTCTGCTTTTATCACGTGAATGTCTTGAATGTATCATGTCTGCGTCGCATCGCTCCCGTCCAACAAGGCAAGCAGGCTGTCGCGCCGCAGCCGATTGCTCGCAGCGTCAGGCGATCGTGCGTATGAGGCTCGCCGGCTCGTTTTGGATGCGTAAATCGATGAACCGAGCACAGCATCGTCAACGGACAGGGTCGACGAGAGCGACGTGCAGGCAACTCACAAGAGAGCAACTTACAAAAGAGAATGGCTCCGGCCGAGGCACATTCTCGCTCTGTGGAAGACCTGGGCTGTGAGTACAGACGTATCGCTACTGAGCGCACGGTCCTCGCAATGGCGGCGGCTGGTAAATGTGGGCTTGCTGATCGGTGGTTATGCCCTCGGCCAGGGGACGATATTCGCCGTTCAGACCTGGCTGGTTGCGCGCGGTGAGTACGACCTTCTCTCCGCCTTCGGCACGCACTTTTCCTTTGCGATGTTGAGCATCTTCCTGATCGACGCCGGTTCGACCACCACTTTGGCGCGTCAGATCGCCGGGCTTCCGGCCGAACAGGCCGACGGCGAGCTCTGGCCGCTCTTCTGGGATACGGTTGTCGTCAGGGCCATGATCGCGATGGCGATCGGAGCAGCTGCGCTGGCCTACGCGTTGGCGTTCTCGTCCGATCCGTTTTCCCGATACTATCTGTTGTCGATACTGCCGGGGTTCGCGGTATGGACGGGCAACGCAATCGGACTTCTCGACGGGCTGAAGCTGAGCGGACTGAGCGGGGTGACAGGGTCGATTGCCTTCGCGACGTCTGCGCTTGGTCTTGCCCTTGCCCCGAACACCCCACCCGAGACGGCCGGCGCAATCCTCGGATGCGCGTTTTCGATCGGCTATATTCTCACAGTGGTGGCGCAATGGACGGCGCTGGGACGGCTCGGAAGGTATCCCCACTTTCGCCGGCCGACGCGGAACGGAGTCATGCGCGCGCTTCGGGACGGGCTTGCATTGCTGTCGCAATTTGTACCCGGACAACTCATCCTTCGAGTCCAACTCGTGCTGAGTACCGTCTATCTCGGCACCGAGAGTACGGCATTGTTCGTCTATACCAAGCAGGCCGTCGTCGCCATGACGATGCTGGTCAGCTTCATCATGCGCGTGGATTTCCCGGGACTGGTCCAGAAAATGACCCGGGCCAAAGAGCACAGCATCGGAAGTATATTGGAGGCCCAGAAGTCCGCTATCGGTAGCGCGGTCGTTCTCGCAGCGGGCACGTTGGTCGTTTGTTTCATGGCGCCGCTTGCGCCCCAGTACAATCTTGCGCGGGCAGCCCAGCTCCTGATGGCGTATGCACCTTCGATCATCACGATATCGGCAGTGTCGATCATGATGCAGGGGATGGCTGCGATAGGCAATTATATCTCCGGCGCCAGGATCATAGCGGTCAGCGCGCTCGCCGGAACGGTTGTGAGCTACCTGGCGATCGGACCGTTTGGAATCTACGGGCTCTTGATCGGTGAGATGAGCTTTCATCTGCTGGCACTAGGCCTTCTGTATCGACACTTGCGCGGTTTGCAGTGAACCGCTCTTGCGGAGAGAATTGTTGCAGGGCGTGTCACCTGGCCACGGATGGATCGCGATGTCATTTGCCGAAATGTTCTGACGCACGTTCGGCGGCGCAAGTGGGTCGAGGCGGTGCGTGGCGAATGAGATGTCTCGATTTCGGCGGGCATGCCGGTTCCCGACATCGATTTCGTCCGGCTACTTGCTGATCCTTCGCTCGATGACGTTGTTGCGCTCCAGCGCCGACGCCACGCCGTGGTCGATCAACAGTCCGATACGCGATGCGCCGATGACGTTCCCCTCGATGACCACGTCCCGAACGCCGGGAGCAACCGACGACGAGCCTTTGATCTCGATATGTGCGTCCTGCTCAAGACGATTGCCGCGAACGACGATTGCACGTGCGAGCGGTGGTGCGCCTGGCCGGATTTCCCTTCGATACGCATGAACGCCGATCGCGGATTCCTCGGACAATACGGTTCTGCTCGGCCCGGCGCGGTAGATGTTGCCCTCGATAATCCGGTTGTTCAGCAACTGGATCTGCCAGCTCGGCTGGAAATGCAGATAGAACAATCCGATGGCGAAGAAGCCGCCGGTCCTGTTTGACGTGTTGCCGGCGAGGACGTGATTCAGCCCGGTTCCATAACTCTGCGCGGCAACGCCGCAATCCTCGAACTGGTTGTCGATGATCAAATAGTTCTGCCTGGCCTGGACCACCGTGATCACCGAGGTCGAATCCAGTCCTGTCTGCAACGGGCGGTCGAGGTTCAACCACGTTTGCGGCGAGGCCGGTGTCCTTTCGAGCTTGGCGACGCGCGCGGACTGGCCGGCGCCAGATCCATCGACAACCATCACGGCTGCACCGGCCCAATCGGGGCTGACCGGGAAATGATCCGCGGTTTCATGGATCGACAGACGTTGGGCAGCCACTGTCTCCGCATGTCCGAAGTAATACCCTCCGGGACCGTCGGTGGTCAGCCCTTCCCGGTCCAGGCCATAGATACCCTTGAAGGTGTTGTGACCGACATAGATGTTTTCAGACGAACTGACCGAATTGGATAGCGTGTTTATGCCACCCCCGTTGCCCTGAAGGTCCCCCGCCGAAACGTGATTTGCTTCAAATATGACCCGCCTCGAGCCTGTCATCGAGTACCAGCCGTAACGTCCATTGACGAGAATGTTGCCGGAAATGACCGCGTTGCTGGCATTGAACAGGAAGAGCGAGCGGCCCGATCCCAAGACATCGCAATCGGTCAGTTCCAGCCGATCGCCGCTCAGCCGGATCGTGTCCGGGCCGGAGCCGGGAAACGTCTTGTTGATTTCCGTCATGCGGCGGAAAGTCGCTTCCAGATCCAGGGGCCCGCGAAATGCTGACGCGCGGATGCGAACTCGCCTGATCGCGATGTCGGATGCACCGGGCGCCGGCTTATTGCCGTCCAGGAAGCCTCCAGCCACCACATGACGGTGATTGGAGGCATAGATCGTTACATCCTCGATCGAGAAATGGGTGGTCCCTTTGATGAGCGCGTCGGGTGGATCGGAGAAATCCGGCCAAACAAGGTTGACGAGATCGGTTCGCTCGCCCTTGATGGCAATGTTGGGCGGAACGACCAGGGTTTCGAGAAGGACGTATCGACCTCTCGGAAAGTACACGGTCCCGCCGCCAGCCTTTTCCGCTGCAGCTATCGTATCGGCGATCGCACGCGTACTATTTGTCCTTCCATCGCCATTTGCCCCGTAAGCCCGCACGTCGAAAATGCGGTCCGCGGGAGCTTCCGGTTCGGTGACCCGGATGGATCCGGCATCGATCGATTCACTTTCGCCACCGTCGCCGTTGGACAAACGAAGGCGGTAACTTCCGGGCCGAGCGCCGTCCGGGATCGAGAACTTGCCACGCCAGATGTCGCCGTCATCAAGGATCGCTGAAATCGGTGAGCCTCCCGCCTCTGCCTCCGGCACCAATACAAGGCGTGCGCGATCCTTCCGTCGGACAATGTTGCGCCCGAAGACCTGAATCCAGCCGCCAGGCGTGACGGCCGCGCCAAGCGAGCCCTGCGCCCAGTAGACGGTCGGAAGATTGATCCGGCCGGAAACGCTCCCTTGCGGCGAAGCCAGGGTGAACCGGTAGATTCCCCGCTCGAACTCGCGCGGGATGATGAACTTCAGCGACTGCTGGTTCGCTTGCAAGACCGGAATGCTTTGCGTCGTCGCTTTCCCGTCGCCTGAATCGCGATCGGGGATGCGGCCGATCGTCACCGCCGTGACATTGCCGAGTTCGGCTCCGGTGACGAGGACCGTCTGGTCCGGATCAACCGGATCATTGAACCAGAAAATGGCCGGCTCCGCAGCGGCGTTCCCGATATAGATGCAATTGACCAGAGCGAGGAGAAGGATCAGCTTAAAGCGGTTGAGACGCACGGGTCCAGGCTTCCTCTGTTCGACAGTACAGCCGCCGCGCGCTCACCTGACTTTGCACCTCGTCTGCGCCATGATTCAACGCCAGGCGCCGATGGCGAACGGGCCGCGGCAGTGTGGCGATCGGATTCGCTGCGTCGTTTGCCCGACACGATGCCGTTGAAGGCCCGCCGCGCCTCATCACATGTGCCAAGAGCATAGCGTTGAAGCCGTGATCGCAGTGTGACAGGTGTGTACTCGATCGGCGGCGCTGCGGATTGGCGAGATCGTCATCGAACTGTACGAATACGATCATCGATATGTTACATTGATCTATTTAACGTTCGAACCAAATTCGCCCGATATATCATAACGATCATATGCCGGGCAGGACAAATCTCTTTGGATTCTCTTTGGATCGATCAATAAAGCCGGACATGCCGACGCAGACGGCGGCCGATCCCGGTGACCTGTGAAGAGGACTTCGCAATGGACTTCCGAGTTGTACCCTGCCGCTTCGCTCCGAAACGCCTTGCGGCATTGACGATGCTGGTTGCGGCGCTGGGCGCGACGGCAGTCCTTGCAGCGACACCATCGGCGGTGCGGCCTGCGCCGGCGGATGATCCGGTGATCGCCCGCGTCAACGACGTCGAAATTCGTGAGAGCGATGTACGTGCTGCCGACATGGAAATGGGAAGAAACCTGTCAACGCGAGAGGATGCGCGGCGCGAGGAGGTGATCAAGTATTTGATCGACACGATCATGGTTTCCACGTCGGCAAGCCAGACCGCGATCCGCGAGGCCGAGATTCGTTCGCGAACCGCATTCGTGCGCAATCGAGTGATCGCGGAACAGGCGATCGAAGCTGCGGGCCGGCAGGCGGCCAGCGAACAGGCGGTCCACAAGGCCTATGACGAACTGGTCGCAAAGATATCGGACGAGCCAGAGTTCCATCTTTATGTGCTGCAGTTTCCGTTTTCAGATCCGAACGATGCGGCCGCGGTGAATGCCGCTGCGGAAAAGGCGAAGACGGCATATGAAAGGATCGCCGAGGGCGAAGCTTTCGAGGCGGTCGCGCGGGACATGTCCGACGATCCGAGCGTGAAGGCGAACGGTGGCAATCGTGGATACGTCACGCGCGCCGTAATGGGAAAGGAGTACGTCGAGGTTGTCGCAACGCTGGACAAGGGCAAGGCGTCGCAGCCCATCAAAACGCGAGTCGGCTGGCACATCATCAAAATCGAAGAAACGCGCATGCGCACGCCGCCGGATATGCAATCGATTCGCGACGCACTGGAAATGAATCTCGCACGTCAGGGGCAATCGGACCTCATCAGCAAGCTGCGTTCGGAAGCCAAAATCCAGCGGCTGGACAACGCGGCGGCGGGCAGCGGCGCGGCGCTGGGGAAATAACTTAGAGCGCCACCACGACCACTAACGCACATGGCGCTGCGCTATTCGCGGCAAATGACGGCCGCCGGCGTAAAGCATGAACGCAGTTGTGTGCGGATCATTGCGCGCCGTGTTGCTGCAAGCGCAGATTTTAATTGCCATCATTTCCTGATGGGCGAGCGCGGGAATTTCCGCGTCCTTTTGCCACGGCCGTGCTCACAAGCTGCGACCTGATTTCTTCTTCGCTTGCGGATGCTGAGACGACGCAGTCTTGAATCATTGAACGATGAGTTGCGAATTCATGAAACGGATGATTTGGAAATAGCGTTTGTCAACATGTCTCACGTATCGTTATTGATCTCGAACATAACATAAATCACAAAAACAAAACATGCCTATCACATAAAGCGACTAGGGTGCCGCCACCTGGGCACAGCAGTGGGTTGGGTTCGGGGAACGCGTCAATTTAAAGGCGTCTCAATCTGAGGAGAGCGACATGAGAAGTTTCAAGCAATTGTTTATGATGTCGGCGGCACTGGCGTGCCTCGGCATGTCCCAGGCAAACGCCGCAGGTCCGCCTGATCCGTATCCGGATCCGGGCTTTGCCATCAACATCATCGGCGGTGGTGCGACCTTCCCGTCGATCGCCTATCGGCAGCTTCTGGACTGCCAGTTCCACCCGACTGGATATGGCAACAACACCGGTCCTGGACCGATGGCGATCAATTCGAACTGCCCGTCGTTCCCGTTTGGTACGTCATCCGGAAAGGGCTATTTGTGGTTCTATTACGTGCCCACGGGTTCGGGCAACGGCAAGACTGCCCTCAAGGCCAACAACAATACCCTGCTCACGAATCCGATCTCGACCACTATTCCGTACACCTCCAGCCAGATCCCGACGTACCCCTACGCGCAAGCCGAGGGTTACCACTTTTCGGGCAGCGATGATGTCTGGAATCTGGCCGATCAGACGGCGTGGAATGCCTCCGGCGGTCCTGCCAGCAAATACGGCAACATGATCCAGCTTCCGGGTGTCGCCGGCGCGGTTGCGATCGTTCTCAACGGCAACGATGGTGGCAACACCCCACTGGCTCAGCTTGGCACCACGGTCTCCGGCGCCAGCAGCAGGATCAACCTGACCCGCCAGGCGGTGTGCGGTATCTTCTCTGGTCACATCACCAAGTGGAACAACAACATCCTGACAGCCCAGAACGGTGGCAGTCCGATGGGTACCGGGCAGATCACTGTCGTGCACCGGTTCGACGGCAGCGGAACGACCTTCCTGCTGACCAACGCTCTCCAGCAACAGTGCCGTGCCGTCACCGGCCCGAACAGCGAGTCAGACACGACCATCGTCTCCTATGCGTTCCCGTGGGGCGATCATTCGAGTTGCCCGGCCTTGCCGCAGGGCGCCAACACCGTCAACTGGCCTGATCAATTCGGTACGGTTTGCGGCAGCGCCAACCCCGCTCCGGCGGGCTCGGTGTTCGCCAACTCGGGATCGAATGGCAGCCAGTCGCAGGTCGACCTGGTGGCCTCGACGCCGGGTGCAATCGGCTACGCTTCGCCCGACTTCGCGAAGCCGGTCAACCCCGCTGGCCCGATCGCGGCCAATCTGCAGAACGAGTGGGACGTCAGCACCAACGCCACCGGCACTCCCACGTTCATCGCTCCCACGGTCGCGGCGACGGAAGCTGCGATGAGCTCCGTCACCCCGGTGTTCGACAACACCACCCGCGGCAATCCGCTTGCCTGGAGCTTGCAGGGTGTTGTGCCGAATCCGAACCTGGCGACGGCCTATCCGATCGCCGGCTTCTCCTGGCTGGAAATGTATCAGTGCTATAATTCCGGTGTTAACGTGCCGGTCCAGCTCACTGGCTTCCTGTACTCGCTCTACGCTGGCGGGAACTTGGGCGCTATCATCAACTCCAACGGCTTCGCGACGGTTCCGTATGTGTGGCTGTCGGAAGTCTACAAGCTGCTGGACGATCCCGCTCTCCAGCCGGGCAACACGACCGATTCGTCGAGCCCGTGTTCCGGCAAGCTGGGTGCAACCTGATAAGGGCTGCAATAGACTCAGCCTAATAGGCTTGGCCTAATAGACTTGGCGTAACGATCTGAAAGAGATGTGCACCCGGCATTGCCGGGTGCACATTTTTTTTAAACGGGCGTTTGGTTGCCGGTCGGGCGGGACGCCGGAATTGTCTGAAAGGCAGCTATCGGCAAAGATTGTTTGACGTCCAATTGCCGTGGACTATTCAAGGCTGGGCGATTGCCGCGAAGTCGCGCTCGAGCCTGGCACGATACGAAGGTGGAGATTCCACGCCTGCAGCGTTGGCGCCGGCATCACTTCGGGCAAGCCAAACGGACAGCGGTCAGCCGGAATGCGCCGTGAATGGTCGCATCATCCAGGCTACGGCTAGGCCGGCTTCCTGCATTCGATGTAGAGCGACATCGGTTTGTACTCGCGTCCGTCGCTGCCGCGCTCCAGCCCGGTCTCTTCCCAGCCCGGGATCGCGCTCGTGTTCCAGGAACGGACTTTGATATCGGTGAACCCTGCATCGCTCAGCACAGCGCGAATGTTCACCCGATCCCACATCCAGCGGTGCGTCTCTCCACGTGCGCGCGCATCGCCGAGCAGCATTATTTCGCACCGCTGTCGAATGGCGCTCCGTCCTCTTGCTCCGGCCGGCGCGTCCCGGACACACTGTTCCAACATGTCGGCGACGGAGGTGTCGTGCCGACGTGCAGCATCGTCCGTCATGTCGTCTGCGGCCAGAGAACGAGTGTACTCGTGCACCAGTTGTTCGAGATCCGGAAGACACAGCCGTTGTATCCCGCCCGGCTTGAGAACCCGCAGGATTTCCTTGTGAAACCCAACGACGGCGTCGCGAGGGATATGCTCCATAACGTGCGAATGATAGGCTGCATCGGCAAATCCGCCAGGGAACGGAATTCCATTCTTGAGATTTCGGCGTACCATTGTCCCCCGCATCGCCTTGATGCGTTCGACCCTGTCGGGTCCGATCATCGGCGCGACCAGCGGAAGCGCCCACGAGTTTTGCCGCAGGATCATATACATCGACCAGTCGATGTTCACGCACAACTCGGACGTCTTGGTGCCGCAACCGAGATTGAGGATGACGGGACGGGAACGAGATTCCTCGTTACGGGTCCGCTGCGGCGCGTCAGCCAGGATCGTCATGTGAGGTTCGTGCTCCGGACTGCAATGCTAAAGGCCATCCTTGGCCGCGGGTTCGAAGGCGAACGGCACGCGCGGCGTCGTTCTTAGACACATGCAGCAAAGCTTGTATGACAGTTAAAAGGCGGCGACCGGATCGTGCGGGCAAGACCTCTGGAAACAACGCTGCCGGGCTCCGCCATGAGGTCTTTGCGGTGGTGTTTGCCCGAGGACGCGCGCCGAGGACTTGCGCTCAAGGGTCCAATGCGAAGCCGGTGAGACGGCGGATCTCGGCCCGTATCGCGGCAGGATCCTCGATCCCTGCCAAGGCACGCTCCAGTTCATCGACTTTCGCGCCGACGAGCAATCGATACCAAAGCCCCTGCAGATAGTGGTAGAGGATGCCTTCCTTGCCGTCGAGAAAACCAAGCCGGAATACGACGCGGTAAAGGAAATAGGACGGCGCGCTAACCAGATACGGAATGCGATTATAGATCCGCTCCTTCACGAAGAGCTTCAGCGCCGTCTGAACCGAGCTTTTTCCCTGGTCTGACGAGTCAGTGTCCCGCGGAAAAAGATGCCGGCGCTGATTGATGACTTCGATCGCCTCACGCGTGGCGTACATGTTGTGCTTGTTGGTAAAGAATGTCAGGTCCTTAAGATTGTGATCGGCAATTCCTCCCTCGAGGGTTACCATGCGGCCGCCCCATACGACCATGTGCTCGTCCATCCACCGCTTATTCATGCGTCCGTGACCGCGTCGCCAGATGCGCAGCAGAAGCAGGGGGTACCGTCCACCGTGACGGATCCACCGGTTTTGAAAGATCACCTTGAGCTTGAGCGTGATGCCAACGACGTCGTCGGGAAGAGCCGGAAGTTCATCGCGAAGCCTGTTCGCGAGGTCGGATTCAATCACCTCATCGGCGTCAAGACGCATGATCCATGACGCGGTGATCGGAAGATTGTCGAGCGCCCATTGGAATTGCGTGGCGTGGTTGACGAAAGGGTGCTGGACCACGGTGGCGCCGTGGGCCTGCGCCACCTCCACCGTGCGGTCGGTCGAGAAGCTGTCGACCACGAATAGCTCGGATGCGACTCCGGCTACCGAAGCAAGCGCCCGTGCAACGTGACGTTCTTCATTGAGGGTCAGAATGATAACGGCGAGAGACATTAACAGAAAAACCTTTCCAACCCGTGGTGGCCGAGGGTCGGGAACACGTCTGGCGCATTCTTGAAATCTGATAGTTTGCGGCCGTACTCCGTATCATAAAGCAGATGTGCTATTTTAGGACTTTCATTGTATATCACGCAATGTCTTTGTGCATCACACAAGACCTTTGTCGTCGTACCAGCGGCAATCGTCCGCGCGCGGGCAGGGTATGTGATCGACACTCGACAAATTCGTCCATCTGGCAGCAGGGTAGGGATCGAGCCGACGGAGGCCGGAACCATCATGCGAAGTGTCGCGTTTCGAGCATGCGACGATAAGCGAGTACCTGCGAACGCCCGTGCGCCGAATAGGAATATCGGGCCGCGGCCTTCAAGGCGTTGTTCTGGAGTTCCGTATACTGGTTCAAGGTCAGCTCGGCGCACTGTTTGAATGCCTTGACCAGCGGCTCGATCCCGACCGCAACGACCAGTCCGCAGCCCGTGCGCTTGACGTCGTCCGTGACCCCCACTCTTTCCGTTACGATGACCGGGATGCCGCGGACCATGGCCTCCGCCGCCGCCATTCCGAAACATTCGTATTCGGACGCAAGTACGAGAAAGTCGATCTCGCGGAAGAACTTCTCCCGCTGTTCCTTTTGTACAAAGCCAAGCCAGCTCAGCTTGCCATTCCCGTCGGCCAATGCCCTCAGCGTTCGTTCGTAAGCGTCGGGACCGCCACCCGCCAGCAGCAGCCTGACGCTTGTGCTCTGCAGGGATGCCGTGACGATGTGCTCGAGGTTTTTCTTGGGATGGAATCGGCCCAGATAACCGAGCTGAATCCGGAACGGCGTGGCGAAACCGTTCCGGATCGCGACCGGCGCAGCCGACGTGGTGTCTTCGTAAACCGGATGGGGGATGACGACGGAATTGCGATGGGGCGGGGAATCCCGCTCTTCAAGCGCGGATGAGTAAATGATGCAGTCAGCCAGCTTGATATAATAGTATGAGAGGAGCCGCTTTGCCAATGCGCGCGAGCCGGATTGGGTTCTGCGGCGTTCTTCGAACGTCAGTGTTTCGTGTGGTGTGACTGCGCTGCGCCGTCCCGTCAGCCTGGCGATCAGCACTGCGAGTATGCTGATCGGCACCCAGCAGCCGTCTACATGGATGACGTCGAAATTCCGCGATCGTCGATAGACCAGCAAGCAAGCACTCAGGAGATCGGGAACGACATGCACTTTGATGCCGTTCGCGACAAGGCGCTGATGATCGGGAAAATCCCTGATGTCGGCACGAGATGGACGAAAGGTCAGGCATTCGATCGCCGCACCCGCCGCGGCGGTGGATATGACTGCCGCACTGAAAACGCTAGGTGGTCCGCCGGTCGCCGGATCGAGGCTGTCCAATATCCGTAGAACCCGCATACAGTCTATACCCGCGCCCCACACTCGACGAGACCGCATGTAATAAGAATTTGTGATAGTTTAATGATGCCTATCAGGCGTTGATCGGCTCAAGGGCCAGGCTCGTCAGCACGAGGCCTTCGTCGGTTGCCTGAGGCCAATCCGCGGGGAAAAAAGCATCAGCATGACGGTCAGCCCGTGTATGTCCCCGAGATTGAACAGTTGGGGTTGAAAGAACGAGGCGAATGTCAGCGCGACGAGCCCCGCTGCGCGCGCCGCGGCGAGGCGGCGAAGACGATCGTTGGCCGCCGAAAACAGCGAGGCCTCGGTCAATGCGGTGACGACAATGGAGACGGTGGAAGCGATGATCAAGCTGCCGCCGACCACCCCGAACTCCACCAACCATCTGAGATACCCGTTATGGCCTGCTTCCTCGGCCGGCGGCCGCTTGAATCCGAGGCCGAACGGCGCATCGGTAATTGCCGCAAACGCCCTAATCCACTGATCGTCCCTCCCGGTAAAGCCCGAATCCAGATTTCTTGAAGGATCGTCAAGTGCGAACACGTCCATGAGCAGGTGAGGAAGCAGGAGCAGACACGTGGCCCCGGCCAGCGCCAGGAGGGCGAGTCTCAACCTGGAAGGTCTCGAACTCATCTCGAATACCAAAAATGCAAGAAGGCATCCGATCACGGCGAACCGTGAACTCACCGCGGCGGCCAGGATGAGACAGGCCACCCTCACGCCGAGCATGACGAATCCTTCGCAGAACTGCGAGAAGACGAAGCCCGCAAGCATGATTGAGCCGAACGCGTTCGGATGTATTCCGCCGAGGAGGCGGCGCTCCGGCCAGCCGAAAACAGCGACGGCACAGATGCCGAAGGCAAGGAGTACTACCGGGATCCCTCCGAGGCAGGTCGCCAGTGCTTCCGGGCGCATCGCCCATACGGCCGAAAGGCAGACGATGACGACAAGCAGGGCGAGCGTGTAGGCGATACCTTCGATGATCGCCGCCTCCGGCCCGTGAAATTGCAGGGCCAGCGATAGCAGAATGACGAAAACGATCGTCGCCTGGAAGAATGTGTATTGGGCCAGCACACCCGCCGCACGGATGGGAACAACAGCCATGGTTACAAGGACGAACAGGAGCAATCCTGTCCCTTGATAGATCAGCACCTTGTTGGTCGTCGCCTCGAACGCATCGACCGTGATCAGCGGAAAACTTAACAGCGCACACCAGATCCACAGAGATATCATCACCAACCTGTCGCGCCACAATTCCTGGCGCGTCGAGGTCAAGTGTGGAGCTATAATGTTGACTGTTGCCCTCACCAATGCCTGGTCATTCTCGTGGACCCGCTGCCGGGTCGCCACCAATTGGCACGAAAAAGCCCTATGAGCCGCGCCGCTGCGGGCTCTACCATCCGCATTTGACGGTTGGGTGACTGGCCTACGCGTCCGTGAGAACCGCCCGTCCGCCCGCGCTGGTCATAATGTGTGGGTGTGCCATCCGCTAATCCGAAAAAGGAGGATCCGGCCGAAGTCACATTATCACCAATAATTTGCGCTACTCAGGCCTTTGAGGTTAGCCAATCATTCGCAGCCTTCATCTGCTCCCAAAAGAATATTAGAGAGTTGATTCATCAGATGACTGTGCTGTACGAACGATGTTACGGCACGCGTATTCCGCAAGACACGTATTCCGTGAGACCTGTCTCGTTGAGACCATGCGGGGGATTGCGGCGACGCCGGACGGATTGCGCCGCGCGTTCGGTATATTGGGACCGGCACGCGCCTGATGGCAGCCAGCCCGGGTCGCCGTGATGCGTAGCCAGGTTGTTCTTCTGGTCGGCTTGTTCGTGACGGGCTTGTTCGCGATTGGCGATGCGACGGCGCAGGTCCTGACCGCTCCCTTGGTGGTCGATCATCTGCAGGATACGCCAGCGCCAAGACCGAAGAGCGCCACGCCAAGCCCCGCCGCGCCGTCCGCGACTCCTGCCGCCGAACGTGCCCCGAGCGCCAATCCGCTGTGGATGATCCCGCTTACAAGTTTGACCGCGACCGGCGAACGCCCGGTTTTTTCTCCATCGCGACGTCCGCCGGTGGTCGTGGTGGCGAAGGCTCCCCCGCCGCCACCTCCACCCCCACCGAAGCCGGCTGAACCCGAGAAGCCGCAACTCTCGTTGGTTGGAACCATCCTGGGCGAGAATGGTGAACGGATCGGCTTGTTCATGAGCCCGGGGAAAGCGTTGCGCCTGAAAGTCGGCGAGGACAATAAAGGCTGGGTTCTGCGTGAAGTGCAACCGCGCCAAGTGGTACTTGAAAAGGGGCAGCAAAGCGCCGTGCTGGAATTGCCGCGGCCTGATGTGAGTAAAGGTGGTCCCGGGCTATCCCAGGTGAGCCGCCCATCTCCGCCGGGCGTCCGTCGGCCGCCCGACAGCACACCAGAAGATATGCGCGTAGAATAGACAAAGGCGGGGCCGACCGTCCGACGCGAACGGCTATTATCGGCCGGTGACTGCGCGAAGGTCAGGCACGGCAGCGGAAGGGGCAGCCATGCGGTCGCGCATCGCCCACAAATCGGCCGCGCCGGCCGCAATCTCTTGTTCGAGGCGTTGCCTCAACACTCTGTCGAAAAATGCGTCGGTCAGCGACGGCGTCAATTTGGCGCGCGTACATCCGTCGCGGCTCCTGCGTCGATCGAGCCGCATCGCGGCCGCGGCCGCGCGTGCTGCCGCCGGATCGCAGTTCATCAGCGCGGCGAGTTCGTCGTAAGTCAACCAGATCTGCGGCACGCCGAGCGGGCTCCCATGTTCTGGGCGATATTCCGGCGCAGTTCTGACTTTTTCTTTAAGATCAGTCACAGCAACGATAAGAAACATCTCTAGCATCACCCGCGACTGGGCTGCAGGGTTGCGAGGCGAGAAATACCGCCCGCGACCGGTTCTGCGGCCATTTGGGGGTGTGAGATGCGTCCTAACGAGAACGTTGGGTTGGTTTACTTTGATTCTTTGGTTCTGAAGACAAGCGCACAAGTTTACGATTTTGGCGTACGGCAGACCGAAAGAAGTCGTCAACGCCGTATCAGGGCTCTCGAGCACGAGAATGAAGTCCTGGCGCGCGCCGTATCGGAGACCCGGGTCGAGATTGCGCGGCTGCGCGAGCTGTTGGCCGCATTGTAACGGGCGAAAGTTCGTATCGCCGTCGCCACCCCGCTGGGCGTCAGCTTTTATTTCGCAGTAACCGCGTGAACCACGTCTATTAGTCAGGGACGGGAGATCGGTTCGCGCCGATTACGCCTGGGCTGTCCGACAACATGTGCAGTGGGGATGTTCGAGAAGCGTATCGAAGCGCGTGTGATTTCCTGTGCCGTGAGCGGCCGTGCCGAATTGCATTTCGGGTCCGGCGCCAGCAGGCCGTCATGCAACTGAAGTCACTCCTGACGATGGGATTGTGCCTGCTCGCGCCGGCCGTGCTGGGCGGCTGCGGCTTCATCCCGATGTCCGGGCCATCGAGCCCCGACATCCGCGCCGAACGCAGCTCCACACTGCCGTTTGCGGTCGTGAAGCTCGACCCGCAGGTGATACGCACGCTCGAGAATTACGAACCGAACGTGCTGGGCGGCGCCTTCGTCGATCGCCGTACGCCCGCCAACATCCGCTTCGGCATCGGCGACGTCCTCGCCGTCACCATTTTCGAAGCGACCGCCGGCGGCCTGTTCATCCCGATCGAGGCCGGCGTTCGTCCGGGCAATTTCGTCAACCTGCCCGATCAGGCCGTCGATAATGACGGCAATATCAGCGTGCCCTATGCCGGGACCATCAAGGCCGCCGGCCTCACCAATGTGCAGGTCCAGAACGCGATTGTGGAGCGGATCAAGAATCGCGCGATCGAACCGCAGGTCGTGGTGACGGCCAGCCAGCAGCGCACATCGCTGGTCAGCGTCTTCGGCGAGGTCAGGACGCCGGTACGGTTTCCGATGCCGGCGAGCGGCGCGCGCGACCGGCTCACCGATGCGATCACCCGCGCCGGAGGCATCAGCGCAAATGGTTGGGAAACCTGGGTGACGCTGGAGCGTGAAGGCAAGCGGGCCACGGTCCCGTTCGCCAACCTCGTTTATATGCCGTCCAACAACATCTTCGTGCAGCCGGGCGACCGCATCTATCTCTACCGCGAGCCGATGAAGTTTCTTGCCTTCGGCGCCACCGGACAGCAGGGCGAGTTCAACTTCGATGCATGGAGGATCAATCTCGCCCAGGCGGTCGCCAAGGCCGGCGGCCTGCTCGACTTCCAGGCCGATCCGGGTTCGATCTTTCTCTATCGCCGCGAGCCTCGCGAGGTGGCGGAACAACTCGGCGTCGACTGCACGAATTTCAGCGGCCCCCTCATTCCCATCGTCTTCAACGTCAGCTTCCAGGATCCCGCGGGATATTTCCTCGCGACAAAGCTCGATATGCGGCCGTTCGATGTGATCTATGTCGCCAACGCCCCGCAGGTCGATGTCACCAAGGTGCTGGCCTTCATCAACACGGCGGTCGGAACGGCGGACAATGCCGCCGTTCTCGTCAACGACATCAAGATCGTCAGGGGAAGCGGCAGGCTGCAATGAGCGGGCGCTTATGTAACACGCCCTGCGGTAGCTTGTGAGATGCCTGTCCTCGACATCATCGGCCCGGGTGACCCGTGCGACGGCGGCGCGATCCAGGGCATGATCCGCCCATCTAAGGCGGCAAGCCGTGCCCGGAAACGCATATCGCTCACTCGACGGGCCCCAGGCTTCCCTTCCCACGGGATTTGCGATCAGCATCGCGGTCGACCTGCCGTGCACAATGCTGGTGGTCAGAAAATGCCTGGCCCGGCCTTCCGTGAAAGGTCATGATAATGTTATTCCGATAGGCCACATATCGTAGCGGAAATCTCCGCAACTGACTCTCCGGGCGGCCCAACGAAGCGGTCGCACGGGAAACGTGGAGGGACAGGGCCATGGGCCATCGGATCGAATATGTGCGGAGCATCGTCTTGGCGGGGTGCGTGATTTTCGTTGCGGCGACGCCCCTCGTCGCCCAGGCGCCCAATGCCGGTGCGGGTGCCGGCCCGTCGAAGGAGCGTGAGGCTCTTATCATCGGCGGAAAGCAGCCCTCAGGCCCGGCGCTGGAGCGCTGCGTCGAGGTCGAGATCGGGAACGACAGCGCGTTCGGATGCCTCAACCAGAAGCTCAGGCGCGAGGTCGACCGCGTCAATCCGTCGTTCAACCTGCCGCCGCTCGATGCGCGCTCGCCGGACGTGCGCATCGGCAATATCAACGAGGCGGCAGTGCGCCAGCAATATGGTGCCAATTACGGCCGTTCGGCGTTTCCGTATCGGCCGCCGACTCCGATCTACACCCTTCGCCGCTGATGTCCGCACTGCCAACCATGCGGACCGGCCGCGGTCCCAATTCCCCGCGCCGGCTGTTGTCGAGGATGGCGGCCTTGGCGTTGGCGGCGGCCTGGCTGCTGTTCTTGCCGGGCGGCAACGTTGCGGCTCAACAAGCCGATGACGAGGGCGCGGTCGGCTCGATCGCATCCGCCTTGCCCGACGGCGACCCTGACCCGGATGCTCCACAGCCTCTGGTATTGGAGCCGATTGCGGCGAAGCCGCTCACAGCCGCCGACCTGCCGCCGCTCAATCCGCTTCTCGGCAGCAATTATCAGCGCTCTGCGGCTGCGATATTTGGTCGCGACTGGCGCGCGGGCCGTGACCAATATCGTGCCATCGTCGAACGCGAGGCGCTCGCGCTAGGCCTGCCGCCGGCACTCCTGGACGCCGTGATGGCCGTGGAGAGCCGTTACAATTCCGCCGTCATCGGCATGGACGGCGAGATCGGATTGATGCAGGTGATGCCCGCGACCGCGCGCATGCTCGGCTTCACCGGGACCGAGGCGCAACTCGCGCTTCCCGAGATCAATATCCACTATGGGGCCAAATATCTCGCCGGCGCATGGCGTTTGGCCGGGCAGGATATCTGCACCGCCGCCATGAAATACCGCGCCGGACACGGCGAGACCCGGTTCTCGTTCCTGTCGGTCAACTATTGTCTACGCGTTCGCGAACAACTCACTGCGCGTGGCGTCACGGTCAGCGGCTCTGTGCCGCAGCCGACCTTTGGCAGCTCGAGCAGCGCGCGCGTTCGCAGCCGTCCGTTGTCGGTGGGTGGCGCCGTCAATCTTGCGGCGTTGAATGCGCGGCTGCGTTCGCTGACGGACAAAACGACACCGCAAATTTCGCGCTGATGTCTGCCTGATCCGCGGCGGCGCAGTTGCGCCATCACGACCGCGACGTGTCCCTGGTCTTGCGCCGTCGCGGACCCTGCCCGGTGGGCCAGTCGCTGACGATGGCGGGTCCGATCGCCCGCCAGCACTTCACAGCATCGCGAAACGCGCGTTCATGTGCCGAACTTCTGCTGCGCCAGTCGATCAGTTGCTCGGCATCCTCAAGCGTCGCCTCGCCGGATTTCATACGAACGATCAGTGCCAGCCCATCACGGATCAATGGATCCAAGCGATCGGGATGATCGGTTCGTTTCGTCACGGTCCAGCGCTTTCCCACGGACGCCGGTCGCAAGCGATTTGCCTCGAACGACATGTCTCTGAACGTAAGACGATCCGGGACGGCGGAAAGCGAATTTGGCAGGAATGCGGCGACGGAGCCGCTGGGCGCAATGTTCGACCGCCTGCTTCAGGTCCATCTCGACCGTCCGCACGGTGACCCCGAGGCGCCGGGCGATTTCTCGATGTGGCAGGCTCTCGATCCGCGACAGGATCAGCACGCGTCGCCGGCGCTCGGGCAGTTCAGCGATCGCGCGCCTGAGCAGGTCGACTTCGGAGCGATCCTCCGTCACGCGCGCGGCGTCGGGCCTGTCGTCGGGAATGTCGAGCAGGCAGTCGACCTCGTCGACGGTGAGACGGCGGCTTTCGGCCCGACGGCGGTCGCTGGCGATATTGAGCGCGATACGAAACAGGTAGGCCTTCGGACTCCGTACCGGTCCGATGTCCGTCATGCCTTCGAGCCGGAGATATGTCTCCTGAAGCACGTCGGAGGCAAAATCTGCGGAACCGAACCGACGCGTAAGCTGCCGATCAAGGCCGCTGTAATCCGCAAGCAGCAGATCACGTAACGCCGTTATATTCGTATTGTTCATTGCTACGCCCCACTACTACGCAATCCCCACATTGGGACGGGACCGTATCGAGGCCGAGCAACGATATTGTGACGTCGGTAGGGCGCGAGTAACGAACATAACGTTATGACTGTTGCGGCAATTGTTATCTTTCCGCGGAAACATTCGCCTTGCATCTCGAACGATATACTGCTGTCGGCAGCCAGAATTGCGCATGCTTGCGGCGGAACGCCGCGCCAGCACCTCCCGGACAATCGGTCATTTTTAATTTCGCGATGGCGGCGCGCGGCACGTCTATCGAATAGGGCGGCAGATCGGTTCGTTCACGTTAAGCCGCCCGAGAGTAACACAGTCACGATGAGATGACCGACAGGCGAAAGTTTCGAGGCCCGTGTGAATTCTTATGGTGTCAGCGAGCGGACCACGTTGCATGACGACAGGCAACGGCGGCCAGCGCTCCATGGGTTTTGCTCTCCAGCGGATGGCGGGCGAACGCGGCGAATTGTCGTCTGCTGCCTGGCGTTAGCGATATTCGCTGCGGCAACAGAGGCGACCGCGACGACGGCGCCGGCTGAATCGCGCGCAAGCAAGCCGGAGGCGAATAAGTCAGAGACGAATAAATCAGAGACGGAAAAGCCCGCGGCGGCGCCCGGCGGCGTCAAGCCATCGGGCAATGCGAAGCCCGATGCGGCCAAGCCAGCGGCAGCTCCGATCGTCCGTTTCGATATCGACGAATATCGTGTCGAGGGCGCGGACAATCTGCCGCAGATCGAGGTCGAAGGCGCCGTATATCCGTTCCTCGGCCCCGGCCGCACGTCGGATGACGTCGAGAAAGCGCGCGCTGCGCTGGAGAAGGCCTACCACGACAAGGGCCTGCAAACCGTGAGCGTCTCGGTGCCGCAGCAGGATGCGCAGCGCGGCTTCATCGTCCTCAAGGTCGTCGAGAACAAGGTCGGGCGGTTGCGCGTCAAGGGCTCGCGCTATTTCGATCTCGCCAACGTCAAGAGCAAGGCGCCGTCGCTGCAGGAAGGGACGCTTCCGGACTTCAAGGCGGTGACGAAGGATATCGTCAGCCTCAACCAGTGGCCGGACCGGCGCGTCACGCCGGCGCTACGCGCGGGCGTCACGCCCGGAACGGTCGACGTCGATCTCAACGTCGAGGACAGCTACCCGCTGCACGGCACCGTCGAGGTCAACAACCGGCAGAGCCCGAGCACGACGCCGCTACGTGTCAGCACGTCGCTGCATTACGACAACCTGTGGCAGCTCGGCCACTCGATGAATGTGACCTATCAGGAAGCGCCGATGAACCGGCGGGATGCGATGGTCGTATCCGGTTCCTATCTGGCGCGAACCGACTACGACTGGCTCAGCGTCATGATCTATGGCCTGAAATCCTGGAGCTCGGTCGCGACCGTCGGCGGGGCCAATGTGATCGGCCCCGGCCAGGTGATCGGAGGGCGCGCGGTGATGACCCTGCCGGCGCTGAGCGGAATGTTCCACACCATTTCGTTGGGAGCCGACTGGAAGAATTTCGAGCAGACGCTGACGCTCGCGCATGACTCGTTCGATTCACCCGTCGAATATGTGCCGCTCGTCGCCGCCTACAGTGCGAGCTGGCAGGCCGACCAGCGGCTGACGCAACTCAACGCGACGATCACGGCGGGGCTGCGCGGCATCGGCAGCACTCCGGAGGATTTCGACGCCAAGCGTTACAAGGCGACGGCGAGCTTCATCAGTCTGCGTGCGGATCTGGCGCATACGCAGGACCTTTCCGGCGGAACCCAGTTGTTCGCCAAGGTCCAGGGCCAGGTCGCCGACCAGCCCCTGGTGTCCAGCGAGCAGCTCAGCCTCGGAGGACAGGATACCGTGCGCGGATATCTGGAATCCGAGGTGCTCGGCGATTACGGCGCTGCCGCGACGCTCGAACTGCGCACCCCGAATCTCGCGCGCCATTTCGAACAGAAGCTCGAGAACCCGCTCGGCGAGCCGATCAAGTTCAACGCATTCAACGACTGGCGCTTCTTCGCGTTTGCCGATGTCGGCCGCGCCAGGATCTACGACCCGCTGATCGATCAGCAGTCGCAATTTGACCTCGCCAGCTACGGTATCGGGACGCGGCTGAAAACCCTGAAGTACTTCAACGGCATCATTTTCGTCGGCATGCCGCTGATCAGTCAGCAGGTGACAGTGGCCCACAGTCCGCGGGTGAGCTTTCGATTTTGGGGAGAATTCTAATGACGGCCCGCGCCTGCAAACCAATGCGTACATGGACTTTGAGCGGACCGGCGATGCTCGTGATCGTACTGCTCGCTGCGCTATGGCCAGGACCGGCGGCGGCGTGGTGGAACGATCAATGGAGCCTGCGCAAGAAGATCACCCTGGATACCGGCGCCTCGGGCGCGAGCGTGAGCGATGCGATCGGCACCACGCCGATCCTGGTGCGGCTGCATGTCGGCAATTTCCGCTTCAGTTCAGCCAAGGAGGACGGCGGCGACCTGCGCTTCGTTGCCGCGGACGACAAGACGCCGCTCAAGCACCATGTAGAGAAATACGACTCGTTGCTCGGCGAGGCGCTGGTGTGGGTCAGCGTTCCCGACCTGAAGCCGGGGACCAAGAACGAGATCTGGCTCTATTATGGAAATCCCAAAGCGCCGACCGCGGTCGACGCCAAGGGCACCTATGATCCGGACACCCTGCTCGTCTACCATTTCGCGGATCGCGGCACGCCGGCGCAAGACGTCTCGGCCTGGGCGAACGGCGCCCAGAGCGCGGTACCCGGCGCTGACGGCGCCATCATCGGACAGGGCGCGCGGCTCGATGGACAGACCGCGCTGATGCTGCCAGGCGCGTCTTCGCTGGTCGTCGCCGAAGGCGGAGAACTGACCTGGTCGGTCTGGCTCAAGATGGCCGCGGCGCAGCCGCGGGCCCTGCTGTTCGCCCGGCATGACGGATCGAACGGTCTGGTGATCGGCCTCGACAACGGCGTGCCGTTCGTCGAGGTGACGAATGCCGGCAACAGCCAGCGCAGCGGTGACGGCGCGCCGATCGCGCCCGGTACCTGGCATCATCTCGCGGTTGTCGCCAAGGGCGGTCAGATCGCTCTCTACCTCGACGGCAATCCGTTCTCCACGCTGGCTGCGGCGCTGCCAACCCTGACCGGCACGGCGCTGGTCGGGCGCGATTCAGCCGGCGCCGGATCTGCGGATTCCGCAGCAGCATCGGCGGCTACTCCTGCGGCCGGTGACACAGCAGCGACGCCATCCGCGGCAGCCCCGGCGGCCGATGCGGCAGCCGATGCAGCAGCCCCGGCAGCCGATGCGGCAGCGGCGCCGCCCGCCCCCGCAACGGCGGCCGGACTTGTCGGCGACATCGACGAACTGCAGATCGCCAAGATCGCGCGCCCTGCCGGCTTCATCAAGGTCGCGGCGATCGGGCAAGGACCCGAGCAGGCGAAGCTGATTTCGTTCAGCGTCGACGAGGAAGCATCGAGCTGGTCCAGCGGTTATTTCGCCGTGATCCTGCGATCGGTGACGCTCGACGGCTGGGTGGTGATCGGACTGCTGGCGATCATGGCGGTGATCAGCTGGATCGTGATGGTCGACCGGGTGTCGTACCTGAACCGGGTCGCGAAGGGGAACGGCCTCTTCCTCAAGCATTTCCGCGGGACGGCGACCGACCTCGAGGGGCTGTTGCAGCTCGATCGCGAGGAGACCGACGCCAGCCTCGGCGGACAGGCCGCCGCAAAAGATCACAAGATGATCCATGCCGCGCCGCTCTACCATCTGTTTGCGCTCAGCGCCCAGGAGATCCGCAAGCGCTTCCTGGGCAATACCGGCTATCGCGCGCTCTCGCCGCAGGCGATCCAGTCGATCCGTGCGGTGCTCGACAGCGGCTTCGTGCGCGAAGCGCAGCGTCTCAACCGGATGATGGTGATGCTGACGATCGCCATTTCGGGCGGTCCGTTCCTCGGCCTGCTCGGCACGGTGGTCGGAGTGATGATTACCTTCGCGGCAATCGCAGCAAGCGGCGACGTCAACGTCAATGCGATCGCGCCCGGCATCGCCGCGGCGCTGGTGGCGACGGTGGCGGGCCTTGGCGTCGCGATCCCGGCGCTGTTTGCCTACAACTACCTGATCACCCGCATCAAGGACGCGACCAGCGAAATGCAGGTCTTCGTCGATGAGCTGATCACGCGGATTGCCGAGTCCTACGAAAACGGACCGGAGCAGCCGGTCAAGCAGGCGGCGGAGTGAACCCATGCAAGTACAGTCCGACAGCAAGCCGTATGACGACATCAACATCACGCCGATGCTCGACCTTGCTTACGTGCTCCTGGTGATCTTCATCATCATGACGACGGCAACCGTGCAGGGCATGAAGGTGAATCTGCCCAAGGCGAGCGCGGCACCGAGCCTCGCGCAGCAGACGACGAAGGCGATCACCGTCGCCAATGACGGCAAGCTCTTCCTCGACACGATTCCCGTGACGCTGCCCGAACTCGAGCAGCGGCTGGTCCAGCAACGGGCATTGACGCCGGAGTTCCCGATCGTCGTGCGCGGCGACAGCCAGACCCAGTACCAGAATGTCGTCGATGTGCTCGATCTGCTTGGGCGTCTCAACTTCACCCAGGTCGGCATGGCGACCAAGCCGCTGGTGAGATGAGTCGCGGGGCGAGGATGAGTCATGAGCCAGAGCGACGATAAAGACGAAGATAGCGGCGGAGCGTCGTGGCGGCGGCTTGCGCTGCCGGCTGGCGCCGGCCTGGTCTTCATCGTGCTCCTGGCCGGCGGCGTCATCATGATGCTGAGCGGCGACAAGGAGCCGCCGCGCAAGGTGAATGAACTCACCGTCGTCATGGTCGCGCCGCCGCCACCTCCACCGCCGCCGCCACCACCTCCTCCGGAGCAGCAGCAGGAGCAGAAGGTGATCGATCAGACGCCGGTGAAGCAGGAGATCATCGAGGAGAAGGCGGTCGACATTCCAAAGGATACCCCGCCGGATGCCAGCGACGATCCGCCGCCGGGTCCGCCGGGTCTCGACGACGCCGGCAAGGGGCCGGGCGAACTGCTCGGCCGCCCGGGCGGCCGTGGCTTCATCGGTGGCGGCGGCGGAGGCGGTGGCGGCGGCAGCCGCTGGGGCTGGTACGCCAGCATCGTGCAGGCGCAGATCGAAGCCGCGTTGCGGTCCAACGAAAAGACGCGCCATGCGGTGATGCGGGTCCAGGTCCGGCTGTGGTCGGACGCCATGGGCAAGATCAACCGCGTGCAACTGGCGTCGTCGACCGGCAACGCCGAACTCGATGCCGTCATCCGCGACCAGGTCCTGAGCGGTCTCACGCTGCGCGAGCCGCCGCCCAAGGACATGCCGATGCCGATCATCACGAGGGTGACAGCCCAAAGTCCGGGCTGATGAGGAAGGCGCGCGACATCGTCGCGCGCGAATGAGTGTGACTGAGTACGAAGTGGAAGGGTTGGATTGATGTTGCGTGCTAAGAAGATCATGCGGGGGCTGGCGCCGGTCGCGGCGATGCTGCTTGCAGTCCCCGCGGCGGCGCAGGACGAGCCCGGTCAGGCTTCCAAGCGGCCGACGGTGTCGACCAGCGCGCCGCCGTCGTCCAACGCCACCATCAACCTGATCAACCTGCTGGTGAAACAGGGTGTGCTCACCGAGGAGCAGTCGGCCGCGCTGATCAAGCAGGCCGACGACGAGGCCTATGTCGCGCGCCAGGCCGTGCGCGATGCCGCGGCCAAGGCCGATGGCGCCGAGAAGAAGGCGTCGACCGCCGCCGATGCGGTCTCGCCGCCCGGCACCAAGCGCGTCACTTACGTTCCCGAGATCGTCAAGCAGCAATTGCGCGAGGACATCAAGCGGGACGTGATGGCAAAGGCGGAGAAGGAGAATTGGGCTTCGCCGGGCAAATATCCGGAATGGGCGCAGCGGATTCGTTTCTCCGGCGACGTGCGGGTACGCTACGAGGGCGATTTTTTCCCGAAGGGGAACGACCCCTATTCCGCTGTCAATTATCACGCCATTAATAATGGCAGTCCTTACAACACGCTCGGCTCCGGACCGAACTGGAATCCATATTTTTGGCCGACCTACAACACCGACCAGGATCGCAACCGCGCCAGGCTGCGCGCGCGCCTCGCCGTGGACGCCGATCTGTTCGGCGGCTTTTCAGCAGGTATGCGGATTGCAACCGGCGACAGTAATTCGCCGGTGTCGTTCAACCAGACCCTCGGCGGCTCCGGAGGCAATTTCAGCAAATACGGCATCTGGCTCGATCGCGCTTTCATCAAGTACACGGCATGGAGCGACCTGACATTCCAGGCCGGCCGGTTTGACAATCCTTTCTTCCACGCAACCGATCTGGTCCATCATCGCGATCTCGGCTTCGATGGCTTCGCCGTGCAAGCCAGGCATGAAGTCGTGCCCGGCATCACGCCCTTCGCGATCGCCGGTGCGTTCCCGATTTTCAATACGGGTCTAAATGTAGGCTCGAGCCTTGATGTCACCAACATCGATGCGATTCCCGGAAAAGCTCGCAGCCACGACAAGTGGATGTTTGGGGGGCAGCTCGGCAGTAATGTTCATGTAGATCCGGATATCGAATTCACGTTCGCGGCCGCATATTACGACTTCACGAATGTACAAGGTCGTCTTTCGAGTCCTTGCTATGTCTTTGGCACCGCAGACTTCTGCGATACCGACCTGACGCGTCCGTCATTCGCCCAAAGGGGCAATACTTATATGGCGCTGCGGAACATTATTCCGCAGTATGACAGCGGCAACAATCTGCTTGCCCAATATCAGTACTTCGGCCTTGCTTCAGCATTTCGAAACGTGGTGGTGAGCGGAAAGCTCGATCTCGGACATTTTCACCCGGTGCATATCATCCTCGACGGCGAATATGTCCGCAACGTCGCGTGGAACCGGGATGACATCGCTGCCAAGGTTCTTGCCAACCCGATTCCGGCAGGCCCGACAGCCGGCTGCACTAGCATTCCGTGTCTCCCGGTTTATACCGGCGGCAACCAGGGCTGGCTCGCACGCATGACAGTCGGCCACCGGCAACTCCGCGAGTTGTGGGATTGGAGTGCCTCCGTTGGCTACAAGTACCTCGAATCCGACGCCGTGATCGACGCTTTTACCGATTCCGACTTCGGGCTGGGCGGCACCAACCTGAAGGGTTATTTCGTCGGCGGCAATCTCGCTCTTGGACCGAATGTCTGGGCCACGGCGCGCTGGATGAGCGCAAACCAGGTGGCTGGCGCGCCCTACGCCGTCGATATCTTCCAGCTCGATCTCAACGCGAGGTTCTGACCATGCGGCACTTGCGGCTTTATCTCGCCGTCGCATTGACGGTCGCGGCCCACGCAACTGCGCACGCGGACGCGGAGACCGACCGTTTGCGCGACGCGCTGCGCAACGCGACGGCGCAGTCGCGTTCGCTGGAGGATCAACGCGCCGCCTTGCAGGCCAAGCTGACCGTGGCGGAACAGGAGCGCGACCGGCTGCGCAAGCAGAACGATGCGTTCCGGGCGCAGGTCAAGGAAGCGGAGCAGGCCTATCGCAAGGCGGTGAAGGACTTCAACGACCGGCTGGCCGAGCGCGACGACACGCTGGAAAAATGGAAGAGCGCCTATGCCGAGGCCGCCACGGTCGCCCGCGCCAAGGATGCCGAGCGCGCCAAATTCGAGGGCGAGGCGGCGGCCCTGAAGACCAGCGGCAAGGCGTGCGAAGCCAAGAACACACAGCTCGTCAAGATCAGCAACGAGGTCGTGAAGCAATACGAAGCGATGAACCCGATGGAAAAGCTGTGGGACCACGAACCGGTATTCGGCCTGAAGCGGGTGGAGCATCAAAACGCCGTCCAGGACTTCCGCGATAAAATCCTCGATCAGAAAGCCAAGCCATGAACAAGAGCATTGTCACAGCCGGAATCCTCGTCGCGATGGCTTCGGCCGCCTCGCCGGTCGCGATCGCGCAGACGCGAACGACGGCGCAGCCGGCTCCGGCTCGTGCTGCAGCGCCGCCGGCCGCCGCGCCCAAGCCGGCTCAACCGTCGCCCTCCGCAGACGATCACGCGGCGGTGAAGGGCAACGAAGTCGTTGCCCGGATCGGAGAGAACGATGTCACGGCCGAAGAGGTGCGTGCAGCCATCGCACTGCTTGATGCTCGCCAGCGGGCGGCGATGGCGCGCGATCCGGCGCTGCTCGGCCAGACGGTCCGAAACATCCTTGCCAATCGCCTGGTGCTGAAGGAAGCGCAGGTCAAGAAGTGGGAACAGCAGCCGGCGATCGTGGCCCAGCTCGCGCGCGCCCGCGAAAACCTGATCGTCGAAAGTTACCTCCAGTCGGTCAGTGCGCCGCCGGATAATTATCCGGGCGATACCGACATCAAGAGCGTCTATGAAGCCAACGCCAGCGCCTTCCTGGTCCCGCGCCGTTTCCAGCTCGCGCAGATCGTCGTCACGGTGGCGAAGGACGCCGACAAGGCGGCGGAAGACTCTGCGCGCAAGAAACTCGACGACGTGCTGAAGAAGGTCAAGCAGCCGGGCGCGGATTTTGCCGCGCTCGCCCGCAGCTCTTCCGACGATACGGCTTCCGCCGAGCGGGACGGGGAGATCGGCTGGGTGGCCGAACCGGATCTGCGGCCCGAGATACGCAGCCAGGTCATGGGGCTGGCGAAGGCGGGGATCACCGATCCCGTGCGGCTCGACGACGGCTGGCATATCCTCAAGATGCTCGATACCGAAGCGTCACGCACCAGGTCGCTCAGCGAAGTCAGGGATGCGCTAGTGCAGCGCATCCGGGCCGAGCGCGCGGAGGCTAACCGCCGCGCCTATATTTCCGAGCTGCTCAAGCAGTCGCCGTCCGTTGTCAACGAGATCGCACTCTCGAAGCTGCTCGGGCCGCGATCGGATGCCGCGCCGTCGCGTTAGCACGATCTCGCAAACACCGGCGGCTCTGACTCCCCGCGATCGGGGCCGCTGTTTGCGGAGAACTCATCCATCACCGTCGGATCACCTCCGCACGCCCGATCGATGATACATCGTTCGACCTCGATATCATTCAGATAACGTTCTTCGCATTGACGTCACCGCACAGCGCGTATTGACGTGACTCCCGGCAATTAACGATCGTTAATTTGAACTGATTAACGCAGCAGACTACGCTGCCTCGCATTGCACTAACGACAATTTCGCAAGCACTCTCCCGGTGGCTCTGGCTGTGGGCTATCAGCCACCGACTCCGGAATTCCTTGCTGCCGCCGAATTCTTCAGTGACTCTATTGAAAACTTTAAGAATTCGGGCTTACTAAAACCGTCATCTTTGTGAAAGCAAGATTCGGGCCGGAGAAGATCAAATGGTCGGCAAGAGGCATGCCTCGGGGGAGATTGCGGCCAAGCTGGCGCAGGCCGGCGAACTGGCGGCAAAGGGCAAGACTCAGCGCGAGATTTCGAAGGCTCTCGGCGTGAGCATCATGACCTACCATCGCTGGAAAAAGATGCTGGACGCCGACGAAACTCCCGCCGGGCGCAGCAAACCGGAGGCGCAGCCTCAGGCATCGGTCGCTGCCGGCTCGGACGAAGCGATCAAGCGCCTGGAGTTCGAAAACTCCCAGTTGCGGCGGCTCGTGACCGACATGCTGCTGGACAAGCTCAAGCTCGAAGAAGAACTCCGCACCCGGCAGGAAGCGCGATTCCGGCGGCCCGATAAGGGCAAGTGAGACCGGCAATACGTCAGCGCGTCGCTCGCCGATAGCCGTGCTCCGCGTAATATCCATCGTGACGGAGGCCCTGCCGCTCAAACCTGTGCAGCACCTTCAGGTCAGCCTTGTTGAGCACAACGCCGAGGAGGCGATCGTGGAGTTCCGGTTCGGCCATCAGGTGCTGCTGGACGGCCTTGATTCTCGTGTTTCCCCACTCCACCACGAAAACGAGTGAATCGATAACCGGTATGGTCGCCCGGACGTCGACGACGGGAGCGATCGGCGGAAGATCCATGATGACATAATCATAACGATTGCGAAGCTGATCGATGAGATTCTTAAATCCCGGCGATGACAGGATCTCGTCGGCATGCATCACCTGCTCGTCGAGCACGAGCGGGAGCAGCGTCAGTCCGGTGGCGCACTCCCGGCCTATGGCTTGCTGGAGGTCGATCTTGCCGGTCAACAGCTCCATCAGTCCGACCGTGGGCCTCGGGGTGAGAGAACCGGCCAGCGTCGGGTTACGGAGGTCTGCATCCATCAGGATGACGCGCTTGCCCGCATCGGCCATCAGCATCGCCAGGTTGCAGGCGATGGTGGACTTGCCCTCGTTCGGCATCGTGGATGTTATGCCGATGACTTTGTTGTCCGCCATCGCGGCCCGAAGCTCGGCGGTCACCTTGATGGCCCGGAATGCCTCGGTGAATGCCGACAAGGGATCGTCGACGACGCGCCGCATCAGCGGGTTGATAAACGCAACTGTGGTGATGTCAGGCGTCCCGCTTTCGGAGGTGTGCTCATTCGGCGGCCGCCATGCGTCGGCGTAGGGATGTGCCGGCCGTGCGATTGCCAGGGCTGGCGCCGGCGCAAACGCAGCCTGGGCCGTCAACCGCGGTATCACCGACAGGCATTTGATCCCCAGCGCCTCTTCGGCCTGCCGGCCGGTGCGGAAGGCGCCGTCGATGGCTTCCCGCAACGTCGCTATTCCCACGCTCATGATGATCCCCATCGTGGCGGCGATCGCCAGAACCAGGGAACGGACCGGCTTGCTTTTCTTCGACGGCGGGGCAGCCGAACTGATCACGCGGGCATCGGTGATCGGAAATGATTGCTGCTGTATCGCTTCCATATAGCGCTGCAGGAAATTATCGTAGAGCGCATGATAGACCTTGGCGGAACTCTCGAGCTCCGTCAGGCCGAGCCGGTCGCGGTTGGTGACCTGTCCCTCGGATACGAGGCTCGCCAGCGCCCGCTCCAGGTTTTCCTCACGGGTCTTCGCAATTTCAAAGTCGCTCTGGTAGCTGGCGGCAATCCGGCCGAGTTCCGCGCTGATATTCCGGCGCAGCTCCTCCATCTGGTTGCGGATATTGATCGCGGCCTGATGATCCGAGCCATATCGGGTGGACCAGTTGGCCTCGCGCGCGGACAGATCGAGGTATTGGTTGCGCAGCCGGGTAATCACTTCATTGCGCAAGGTATCCGCGACCGCCGCTTCGCCGACATCCAGTTTGCGGACCTGCTCGATCCGTTCCAGACGTGCCTTGGCCTCGCTGGTTGCGCCGCGCGCCGTGCTGAGCTGGCTGTTCAACTCAAACAATTGCTGTTCGCCGATCAGGCGGCTCGAAGCGCCGGGTGCGCTGGTTCCGCTGGTGCCTCCGAAATCGACGATGTTGTTCTTTTCCTTGAATTCAAGGACGGCGCGGTCTGCCGACGTCACCTGCGCCTTTAATTCGTTGATCCGGTCCTGCAGCCACACGCTCGCACGCCGCGTGGTCTGGTATTTGGCTTCGAGTTGATCGTCGATGTAGGCGTCGGCGATGGCGTTGGCGATTTTCGCCGCAGCGACAGGGCTCGTCGACGTAAACGAGATATTCAAGGCATAGGTTCTTTCCACCCGCGTAATGCTGCGGCGGCCGACGAACTCATCGAGCGCGCTCCGCTCCTTGTTCTCGTTCGAACTGGTGTCGGCGGAGAACAGCTTCCCAATCGCCGCGAAGCCCCCGGCGCCGGCTTTGACGAACTCGGGATCGTCGGCCAGATGGAGCTGCTTGATCACCGCCAGCGCTATTTTTTCAGAGCCGAGAATCTCGACCTGCGAGCCCACCTGAACGGTATCGAGCGGCATATCTCCGAGCGGCTGCAATTGATTCTGCAGGGACCGAAGCTTGCTGCTGTCGATCAGCAGCGTTGCGGTTGCCGTATATTGGGCCGGCGTGACCAGCAGATACAGAAGGCCGAGCGCAATCGTCGCGGCCGGGACAATGATAAAGACCTGATATTGCCGCCGGACGAATCCAGTCAACTGTTCGATCAGGGCCGCCATCGAGGCCACAGCCGGCGCTTCGTCCGCCCGCCCGTTATTGGCGTAGTCGATGGTTCTGCTCGTCCGCACGTCCATGGTCGATGATATCCTGGCGTTCAGCACGCGCCCCGGCTGGCTGCTGGTATCGGCGGTCGGTGGTCCCGCGAATTCCCGCCGATTGCGAGCGCTCGATTTCGTGCTGTCGCCAGAGCCCCGGAATTGCCTGTTGCCGCCGCACCGACGGCTCCGGCAACAGCTCAGGTAAATCTCGTCTCATCTCTAGCGGAGGAATAATACACAATTGCAACAATCCGGAACGGCGTACGACTTGAACGACAGTAACATAACAATGTCGCCAGTAATGATACATTATCCGGACGCTGCGTTTCAGCCGAGGCGGAGACCCTGCGATCGAGGCCCGATACCGGACCCGTTGGGTCCGTCGAGCGCTCCCGGAGAAAAACGCGAGCGACCGGCGGAGAAGCAAGCCGCGGCGCGGATATTGTTGTGATGCAGCCGTTGAAGGGCGATTGGACCTGCAACGGTGGCACCGGCGATCTGTTGATAGTAAAAAAAGCCGGCCCGGCGTGCCTGTCTTGCGGAGCAGCAGATCGCCTGCATTGTCGATTTTGGGAGCCGCTCCTCCGGCGGCTCATCGTCCTGAGCAAGGCGACCAGTCCGCGTTTGCACAAGCCGGAGTTGGCCGCTGCCTGGACGACTTGACGCAGATGGTTGCCATCATATTCTAGCTAGAAATTATAGCTAGTGAGACCGGGTATGGCCCAGCGCAGTTGGTCGGTACAGGACGCGAAGAATCGGTTCAGTGAGGTCGTCGAGGCCGCCCGACGTACGCCGCAAATGGTCACCAAGCACGGCAAGCCTACCGTCGTCGTGGTGGACGTGGTTGAATTCGAGTGCCTCCGGCGCGTCGAACGCGCGCGGGCCGTCCCTTGCCGATGTGCTGCTCAGCATGCCACAGGATGATGGTGAATTCCCGCGCCGCAACGTGCGGATGCGTGATCTTGAACTCTGATGTTCCTGATCGATACTGTTACACTATCCGCGTTGCGCAAGCGGGAACGCGACCCGAATGTCGTAGCGTGGTTCGAGCGGCAGAGAACGACTGAACTTTTCCTCAGCGTCATCAGCATTGGCGAAATCGAGCGCCGTATTGCACGACAGCGCGCATCGGATCCAGATTTGGCCGACGCGCTCGCCGCGTGGCTGGATCGGGTGTTGGCCCTTTATGGTGAGCGGATCGTGCCATTCGAACTGCAAACCGCGCGGCGTTGGGGGGTCCTGAGCGCCACTCTCGGCAATGACAGCGCCGATCTCATGATCGCGGCCACGGCGCTCGAACACGGGCTTACCGTAGTGACGCGCAACATATCGGATTTTGAGCCCACCGGGGCGGCGGTCCTCGATCCGCTCATTCGTCGCCCTAACCGGAAGTCATAATCTTCATCGAAGAATGGCGGCCACAGCGACACCAACCCTCACTCCTCCCGCCCGCAAAACGCGCCAGCGTATTTGTTCCGCAGTTTTCCCCGAACTGCGCCTGTACTTGCGCCAGGATGCGCTTCGCATCGCGCCGCGGAGCTCGCGCAGGCGTGTCTCACGCTTCCATAAACGTAAAGGCGCCCCTAATCATCTCGCCATTCCGGCATTTCCCATTGTCGCGAAAACGCTTTATGGTGCCGCGCGACTTGGTCATCGGCGAAAGTCGAATAATTCACTGAAATCAAAGGTTTGGCGGGTAGCCGGCCTTTGGAGGGCGGCTTGACGCGGTATATTTCGACACGGGGGGAGGCCCCCACACTGGGCTTCTGCGACGTGATGCTGACCGGGCTCGCGCGCGACGGCGGCCTTTACGTGCCTGAAATCTGGCCCCAGCTTTCGCCAGAGGCCATCGCCGGATTCTTCGGCCGGCCCTATTGGGAAGTCGCGGTCGATGTGATCCGCCCGTTTGTCGGTGGCGAGATTTCCGATGCCGATCTCGGCCGCATGGCCAACGAGGCCTACGCGACCTTCCGCCATCCGGCCGTGGTGCCGTTGCGCCAGATCGGTCCCCATCAATTCGTGCTGGAACTGTTCCACGGTCCGACCCTGGCGTTCAAGGACGTGGCGATGCAGTTGATCTCGCGGCTGATGGATCATGTGCTGGCCAAGCGCGCGCAGCGCACCACCATCGTGGTCGCGACCTCAGGCGATACCGGCGGTGCCGCGGTCGATGCGTTTGCAGGCCTCGACAATGTCGATCTGATCGTGCTGTTCCCGCACGGCCGGATCTCCGATGTGCAGCGTCGGATGATGACCACCACCGGCGCCGGCAATGTCCATGCGCTCGCCGTCGAAGGCACCTTCGACGATTGCCAGGCGATCGTGAAAGGGCTGTTCAATCATCATAGTTTTCGCGACGCGGTCTCGCTTTCGGGAGTGAACTCGATCAACTGGGCGCGGATTGTCGCGCAAGTGGTGTATTACATGACGTCGGCGGTCGCGCTCGGCGCACCGGCGCGGACGGTGGACTTCACCGTGCCGACCGGCAATTTCGGCGATATCTTTGCGGGCTATGTGGCCAAGCGGATGGGCCTTCCGGTCCGCTGGTTGCGGATCGCCGCCAACGTCAACGATATCCTGCCGCGCACGCTCAAGACCGGAATCTACGAAGTGCGCGAGGTGCATGCCACGGCCTCGCCGTCGATGGATATCCAGGTCTCCTCGAATTTCGAGCGGCTGCTGTTCGAGGCGAGCCGCCGCGATGCGGCCAGCGTGCGCCGGCTGATGGCGTCATTGAACCAATCCGGGCGCTTCGTGCTGCCCGATGCGACGCTGGCGGCGATCCGCGAGGAGTTCGATGCCGGCCGTGCCGACGAGACCGAAACCGCCGCCGCGATCCGCGCCGCCTGGCGGGAAGCCGGCGATCTCGTCGATCCCCATACCGCGGTGGCGCTGGCGGTGGCCGACCGCGACACCTCGGATTCCAGGATTCCCAACATCGTGCTGTCGACCGCGCATGCCGCGAAGTTTCCCGATGCGGTGGAAGCCGCCTGCGGCGTACGGCCGGAGTTGCCGGCCTGGCTCGAAGGGCTGATGACCAGGCCCGAGCACATCAAGGTCATGAAGAACGATCAAGCTGAAATCGAACGGTTCGTGTTGTCGGTCAGCCGTGCCGCGAAGCAAGGAGTTGCCGGATGAGTGTCGATGTTACCAAGCTTCCCTCCGGCCTGACCGTCATTACCGATACCATGCCGCATCTCGAGACGGCGGCGCTCGGGGTATGGGCCGGCGTCGGCGGCCGCGACGAAAAGCCGAACGAGCATGGCATCTCGCATCTTTTGGAGCATATGGCTTTCAAAGGCACCACGCGGCGTTCGTCGCGTGAGATCGTCGAGGAAATCGAGGCGGTCGGCGGCGATCTCAACGCCGGCACCTCGACCGAAACCACCGCCTATTATGCGCGGGTGTTGAAGGCCGACGTGCCGCTGGCGCTCGACGTGCTCGCTGACATCCTCGCCAATCCGTCCTTCGTGCCGGACGAACTGGAGCGCGAAAAGAGCGTGATCGTGCAGGAGATCGGCGCGGCGCAGGATACGCCCGACGACGTCGTGTTCGAACATCTCAACGAATTATGTTTTCCGGATCAGCCGATAGGCCGCTCCCTGCTGGGCACGGCGAAGACGCTGAAGCGCTTCGACCGCGACATGCTGCGAGGCTACCTCGCGACGCATTATCGCGGCCCCGATATGGTGGTGGCGGCGGCAGGGAACGTCGACCACAAGCGCGTGGTAGAGGAAGTGACACGGCGGTTCGCGAGCTTCGACGGGGCGCCAGCGCCGAAGCCGCAACCTGCGATGTTCGGCAATGGCGGCTCCCGCGTGGTGCATCGCGAGCTCGAGCAGGCCCACCTGACGCTGGCGCTCGAAGGCGTACCGCAAACCGACCTGTCGCTGTTCTCGCTGCAGGTCTTCACCAACACCCTCGGCGGCGGGATGTCGTCGCGGCTGTTCCAGGAAGTGCGCGAGAAGCGCGGCCTGTGCTACTCGATCTACACGTTCCATGCGCCTTACAGCGATACCGGGTTCTTCGGCCTTTACACGGGAACCGATCCGGGCGATGCGCCGGAGATGATGGAAGTGATCGTCGACGTCATCAATGACGCCGTCGAGACCTTGACCGAAGCCGAGGTCGCGCGCGCCAAGGCGCAGATGAAGGCGGGGCTGTTGATGGCGCTGGAGAGCTGCAGCTCGCGTGCCGAGCAGTTGGCACGACACGTGCTGGCCTATGGCAGGCCGTTGACCGTGGAAGAGCTGGTGGCCCGGATCGACGCGGTGAGCGTGGAATCGACCCGGGACGCGGCGCGGGGCCTGCTGTCACGAAGCCGCCCGGCGGTGGTCGCGCTCGGCAGCGGCAGGGGTCTGGACACGGCGGTGGCTTTTGCGGAAGGATTGACCCGGTCGAAGGCCAAGACGCTGCTGCACTAGTACTTTGTTTTGAAGCGTTTTTCACGCGAACCTGTACCCGCTTCGCGCGAAAACGCTATAAAGATACGTTTCGCGGCCCGGATTCGGGCAGGAGAGAATTTTACGGCAATGGCTCTGTTTCGTTTGCCATCCAGCGGACCGGCCGCGCTTGCGCCGCGCGGCCACGGACTGTTGCTGCGCGCGCCGCAGATGTCCGATTTCCTGCAATGGGCCCAGTTGCGCGAACACAGCCGGGCCTATCTCACGCCATGGGAGCCGATCTGGCCGTCCGATGACCTGACCCGCTCCGGCTTCCGGCGCAGGTTGCGCCGCTACGCCGAGGACATTGCCGCCGACAGGTCCTATCCATTCATCGTGTTTCGCGAATCCGACGGCGCCATGATCGGCGGCGTCACGCTCGCCAATGTCCGGCGCGGCATCGTGCAGGCTGGCACCATCGGCTACTGGGTCGGGCAACCGCATGCCCACCGCGGCTATATGACGGCGGCGCTGCGCGTGCTGCTGCCCTCGCTGTTCGGCGAGCTCAATCTGCACCGCATCGAGGCCGCCTGCATCCCCTCCAATGCGCCGTCGATCCGGGTGCTGGAGAAATGCGGCTTTACCCGCGAGGGCCTGGCGAGGCGCTATCTCTGCATCAACGGCGTCTGGCAGGACCACTTGCTGTTTGGCCTGCTGCACGAGGATTTTCGCGGCTAGAGATAACAGGACGCCTTGGGTTCGCCGCCATTGCTCAGCTATAACCCGGCCCCGGGGGATGACGGCCGGATGACCATGGGAAATGCCAGGGACCTCAAATGACTGACAAAGCTGGGATCGTGACGGGCAGGGGCGGCAGGATCGCGATACTGACCGCGGTCGCGTTCGGAGTGAGTTGCGTCGCCGTCTCGCCGGCGTCGTCACAGTCGTTCACCGACCGCTTCAAGAGCCTGTTCGGCGGGAAATCGGAGGAGGCGCCGGCGGAAGGAGCGCCGCCGCCCGCCGCCGCGCCATCCGACGGCCAAAGCGATCTGACCTGTCCGCCGGTCAGCATTCGCGCCGGCGCATCGACCTATGCCGTGGCGGCGCCGGGCAAGCAGCCGATCGGCAACGACCTGCGCTTTCAGGCGACGATCACCCGTACCGCGCGCGACTGCACCATCAATGGCGGCGAGATCACCGCGCGTATCGGCATTCAGGGCCGCGTCATCGCCGGTCCCGCCGGCGCACCGTCCTCGGTCGAGATTCCACTTCGGGTCGCCGTGGTGCAGGGCGGCGTGTCGGAAAAGACCATCGCCACCAAGGCCTACCACACGACCGTGACGATGACTGAGGATTCCAGCGTTCCCTTTGCCCTGGTCGCCGAAGACATGGTCTATCCGGCGCCCTCCGGTGACGTCGCCGACAGCTACATCTTCTATATCGGGTTCGATCCGCAGGCCCTCAAGCCCGAGCCGAAGCCGAAAGCGGCGAAGCGGAGGTGATGTTGTTTGGCATCACAACAAAAAAGCCGGCGCAACCGCACCGGCTTTGATTTTACGAGCTGATTTTCGTCAGTTCAGCTTTTGACGGACGTCGGCGATGCCCTTGGTGAGCAAGTCGTCGGCAACGGAGCCCTTCACCGATTGCGACAGGATGGTGGAGGCCGCCGCAACCGCGGCCTCGGCCGCCGCCGCCCGGACATCGGCCAGCGCCTGTGCTTCGGCCAGCGCGATCTTGTTCTCGGCGGTCTTGGTGCGCCGGGCGACGAAGTCTTCCAGCTTGGCCTTGGCTTCGGCCGCGATGCGCTCGGCCTCGGCTTGCGCGGAGGCGATGATATCCTGGGCTTCGCGCTCCGCACTGGCGTGACGGGCCTTGTAGTCCGCCAGCAGTTTGGCGGCCTCGTCCTTGAGCCGGCGCGCATCGTCGAGTTCGGCCTTGATGCGATCGCGGCGATGGTCGAGCGCCGTCAACACGGTGCGGTGGACGCCTAGATAGGCGAACACGGCCATCAGGATGACAAAGGCAACGGCGACCCAGAATTCCGGCTCGGCGAACATTGAAATTATCCCTTCAAGGACGCGTCAACGGCACTGCTCACGGCCTTGCCGTCGGGCAGCGCGCCGGTGAGCCGTTGTACGATCGCGGCGGCCGCGTCCGAAGCGATGCCGCGGACGTTACTCATCGCGGTCTCGCGGGTCGCGGCGATGGTTTTCTCCGCTTCCGCGAGCTTGACCGACAACTTGTCTTCCAGCGTCTTGCGCTCGGCTTCCGATGCCGCGTTGAGTTTTTCGCGGGTCTCGGAGCCGATCGCCTGGGCACGGGCGCGCGCGGCGGCGAGCTCGGCCTCATAGGCTTTCAGGGCGCTGTCGGAGGCGTCCTTCAGCTTCTGCGCGTCGGTCAGATCGCCCTCGATCGCTTTCTGGCGCGCGTCGAGCAGGCCGCCGACGCGTGGCAGCGCAACTCGCGAAACGATCAGATAGAGCGCGACGAATGCAATCGCCAGCGACACCAGTTGCGAAGCAAAGGTGTCGGTCTGGAACGGCGGAAATGGCGCCTTGTGGCCGCCATCCGCCTCGGTATGGGCTGTCCCGCCCTTTGCGTCGCCATGACTCTCAGCCACGGGCTTCTCCTGTTCGGCCGAGGGTCCCCAGAGGGAACGCCCGGCCAGATCGTTGGCGGATCAGAGTGCGAACAGCAGCAACAGCGCGATCAGCAGCGAGAAGATGCCGAGCGCTTCAGTCACGGCGAAGCCGAAGATCAGGTTGCCGAACTGGCCCTGGGCGGCGGAGGGATTGCGCACCGCGGCAGCGAGATAGTTGCCGAAGATGATGCCCACGCCGGCGCCGGCGCCACCCATGCCAATGCAGGCAATACCAGCGCCAATGTACTTCGCGGCAATCGGATCCATGAAACGAACTCCTTGTTGAGGTTTGTTGAGATGAGCCGGATCAGTGGCCCGGATGGATAGCATCGTTGAGGTAGATGCAGGTGAGAATGGCGAACACGTAGGCCTGCAGGAACGCGACCAAAAGTTCAAGCGCGGTCAGCGCCATGGTCAGCCCGAGCGGCAACACTGCGCCGACCCAGCCGATAATTCCGAGAGCGCCGAGCATCGTGACGAAGCTCGCGAACACTTTCAGCGCGATGTGGCCGGCCAGCATATTCGCGAAAAGCCGCACCGAATGCGAAACGGGCCGCAGGAAGAACGACAGGACCTCGATGAACATCACCAGCGGCAGGATGTAGATCGGAACACCCGACGGCACGAACAGCTTGAAGAATTTCAGGCCGTTCTTGTAGAGGCCGTAAAACAGCACAACGAAGAACACCAGCAGCGCCATCGCGGCGGTGACGATGAGATGGCTTGCCACCGTGAAGGTGTAGGGAATGATCCCGACCAGGTTCGAGACCATGATGAACATGAACAGCGAGAACACCAGCGGAAAGAACTTCATGCCCTCCGCGCCGGCGGTGCTTCTGATCGTGTTCGCGACGAATTCGTAACTCAGTTCGGCCATCGACTGAATGCGGCCGGGAACAAGCTGCCGTCCGGCGGAGCCGCCGATCATCAACAGCGAGATGATCGCCACCGCAACGAACATGTAGGCCGACGAATTGGTGAACGCGATTTCGTGTCCGCCAATGTGACCGATAGTGAAGAGCTTGGTGATCTGGAACTGATGAATCGGATCGGCGGCCATTCGTCTCTCAGTCTATCGGTTTCGCGATTTCTCGCGGATCGTGTCGATCGGTCAGTTGCGCCCCGGAATGCGCGCTCAGAGCCGTTTGGACTGCTTCGCCATCACGCCCGCCGACCGCATCACATTGATCACGCCGGCGGTAAAGCCAAGCAGCAAGAATACGATGAGGCCCCATGGCGAAGTCGACAGCAAGCGATCGAAACCCCAGCCGAGAGCCGCTCCGACAAGAACACCCGCAACCAGTTCGGAGGAGAGGCGAAGCCCGATAGCCATGGCGGATGCCCTGGCCTGAGCCGTATCCTGCTCGTTTCCGGACAGGTCAGTCCCGATTTTTCGGCTGCCCCGAATTTCGGACAACCGCTGATCCAGACTTCCGAGCCTTGCGGAAAGCGCAGCTTCATCGGACGATTTATCGCGATTTCCATTTCCCTTGTCGTTCGTGCCTTCAGCCATGCTGCACAGACCAAACGATGCTGCGGTCAAATGAAAATTACGCCCCGTCACCCTCTAAAGCCGCGCGGACCATACTTACCGCGTCTAATCAAGTCAAGATTGCGTCGTAACCAGTTATTTCATTGATTTAGTTGATTTATTCCATTGTACGGGGAATGCGACGCAAGGCCGCAATCGCAGTGCAACAGCAGGTTTGCCTGACGATCGATCTTGCACGGATTTGGCGGGTCTGTTGGGATGGCGTTTGATATCCCCCATCTCGCTCCCGGAGCCCGCATGCCGCGTCAGGTCGATTACTATTTTTCGCTTCAATCTCCGTGGGCCTATATCGGGCACAAATTCTTCCGTGATGTTGTTGATAGATACAATCTCAAGGTGAACCACAAGCCGGTGGTGCTGGTCGACCTGTTCTCGGAAACCGGCGGACTGCCGCTATTGAAACGCCACCCGGTCCGGCAGCGCTATCGGATGGTCGAACTGCAGCGCTGGCGCGACAAGCGCGGGTTGAATTTTCATCTTCAGCCGGCGAACTGGCCGTTCAACGCGCGGCTCGCCGATGGCGTCGTGATCGCGGCGATCGAGGCCGGCCAGGACCCCGATCGATTCCTGCGGCGGGCCTATGCCGCGGTCTGGGAGGATCAACTCAACCTGACCGATCCGGCCACGCTGGTTAAGCTAGCCGACGAATCCGGGCTTCCCGGCAAGCAACTGGTCGAACGATCGAACTCCGAGGATATCAGTGCGGCCTATGAGAAGAACCGTCAGGATGCGCTGGCCGCCGACGTGTTCGGCTCGCCGGCCTACGTGCTCGACGGCGAGGTATTCTGGGGACAGGACCGGATCGAATTGCTCGCAGACGCGTTGGAATCCGGCCGCGCGCCTTATCGCTCGCAGGTGTAGGATCGAGCGGGGGCGAGAGGAGTCTTACCGGCCTTGAGACGGAGCACCGCCATGAGAACAGCGACGTCGCCCTCGAAATTGTTCGCGACTCTCGCGGCTGCCGCCATGGTTTCGTGCCTTGGCGTCGTTGGCGGGGCCGCCGCACAGTCGGCGCCGGACGCCGAAAACGGCCGGTATGCGCTGGCGCCGGTCACCGACGGCGTGGTCAGGCTGGATACGCGGACCGGCACGGTGTCGACCTGCACCAACACCGGCACCGGTTGGGCCTGTTACGCGGCGCCCGATGAACGCGCTGCGCTGGATGCGGAAATCGGCCGGTTGCTGGCGGACAATGAAAGGCTCAAAGCCGAACTGGCGACGCGCGAGCCCGCGGTCAGCGGCAAGACCGATGAAGCGCTGCCGAAGGCGGACTCGTTGAAAAAGCCGGAGCCGAAAGTGGCCGACGGCACCCGCAAGATCGAAATCCCGCTGCCGAGCGACCGCGACATGGATCGCATGATGTCGTTCCTGGAGCAGGCCTGGCGGCGGCTGCTCGAGATGGCCAACCGGGTGCAGAAGGACTTCACCGGCAAGATTTGAGGTTGCCTCAATTGTAGGGTGGGCAGAGCGACCTGTCCGCCGTAGCTCAAAGAGCGAAGGCGGAAGCGTGCCCACCAAAAGTATTCAATGCAAGAATTGCCGGGCACGGCGAAGACACCTTTGCCCACCCTTCAAAGCTTGTCGTCCGTGCTTTTCGTAGGGACGACAATTGAGAGATATTCATGACGCTCAAATCGCTGTCCCGCACTCCGCCATCTTCCGTCACTGCCACCACCATCGTGTCGTCGTTGCTGACCGTGCAAACGCGCGGCGCCGGCTTCACCGATCTCACCGCCGAGATCGCGAAATTCGTCAATGACGCCGGCGCCAGGGAGGGCGTGGTGACGTTGTTCATCCGGCACACCTCGGCCTCGCTGACCATCCAGGAAAACGCCGATCCGTCGGTACTCGGGGATCTGACGACGGCGCTCGGGCGGCTGGCGCCGGAGGATGGCGGATGGATCCACGACACCGAAGGCCCCGACGACATGCCGGCGCATATCAAGACCATGCTGACCGCGGTCTCGCTGCAAGTGCCCGTCCTCAACGGTGAACTTGCGCTGGGAACATGGCAGGCGGTCTATCTGATCGAGCACCGCGCACGTCCGCATCGGCGCGAGGTCGTGCTGCAGTTTATTGGCAGTAACGGCTAGGCAGTAACAGCCAGCAAGACAAAACCGGCCGAGGATCGCTCCGCGGCCGGTTCGTGGTTTTCCAAACGTCCGACGGGGCCCGTCGGACAAATTCAGTCACTTCGAGATGTCGACGTCCTTGGTTTCCGGCAGGAAGAAGAAACCGATCACCACGGTGATCGCTGCGAAGATGACCGGATACCAGAGACCTGCGTAGATATCGCCAGTCGAAGCCACGATCGCGAATGCGGTCGCGGGCAGCAATCCGCCGAACCAGCCGTTGCCGATGTGATAGGGCAGCGACATCGAAGTGTAGCGGATCTTGGTCGGGAACAGTTCGACCAGCATCGCCGCGATCGGCCCGTACACCATGGTGACGAAGATCACCAGAATGAACAGCAGCCCGATCACCGCCGCAACCTGCGGGCGGAAGATGTCGAACGGATGCGCCATCTTCACGATCTGGGCGTCGCCGGCCTTCGGGTAACCCGCCGCCTGCACCGCCGCCAGCACCTGCGGATTTGACGCCGCCGCCGTGTACGGCACGTCCTTGCCGTTGACGACGACCTTCACCCCCGAGCCGGCGGGACCGTAGCTGGTCGAGTACTTGACCGACTGCTGCGCCAGGTAGGCACGGGCCGTGTCGCATGGCGCCGAGAAGACGCGGGTGCCGACCGGGTTGAACAGATCGCCGCAGCCTGCGGGATCTGCGACAACATCAACCTTCACGGATTCGATCGCCTTCTCCAGCGCGGGGTTCGCATTGGTGGTGATCATCTTGAAGATCGGGAAGAAGGTCAGCGCCGCGATCAGGCAGCCTGCCAGAATGATCGGTTTGCGGCCGATCTTGTCGGACAGCGCGCCGAACACGACGAAGAAGCCGGTGCCGAGCAGCAGCGACCACGCGATCAGCAGGTTGGCGGTATAGCCGTCGACCTTGAGGATCGATTGCATGAAGAACAGCGCGTAGAACTGACCCGTGTACCAGACCACGCCCTGGCCCATCACGCCGCCGAGCAGCGCGATCAAGACGATCTTGGCATTGCTCCAGTTGGCGAAGGCTTCGGTGAGCGGGGCTTTCGAGGATTTACCCTCGTCCTTCATTTTCTGGAACACCGGCGATTCGTTCAGCCGCAGCCGGATCCAGACGGAGACGCCGAGCAGCAGCACCGAGACCAGGAACGGAATACGCCAGCCCCAGGCGGCGAATTCAGGCTCGCCAAGTGCGGAACGGGTGAACAGGATCACCAGCAGCGACAGGAACAGACCGAGCGTTGCCGTGGTCTGGATGAACGAGGTGTAATAGCCCCGTTTGCCCATCGGCGAATGTTCGGCCACGTAGGTCGCCGCTCCGCCATATTCGCCGCCGAGCGCGAGACCTTGGGCCAGACGCAGCGCGATCAGGATGATCGGCGCTGCGATGCCAATGGTTGCCGCGCTGGGCAACAGGCCGACGATGAAGGTCGACAGGCCCATGATCAGGATCGTGACCAGGAAGGTGTACTTGCGGCCGACGATATCGCCGACACGGCCAAACACGATGGCGCCGAACGGGCGGACGATAAAGCCTGCGGCGAACGCCAGCAGCGCGAAGATGTCGCGTGTGGCCTGATTGAACATCGGCGCTTTGGTTACGGGATCAATGACGCCGAAAAATTGTGCGCCGATGACGCTGGCGAGCGAACCGAACAGATAAAAATCATACCATTCGAAAACGGTGCCGAGCGACGAAGCGAGAATGACGAAACGTTCGTCCTTCGTCATGCCTCCCGCGCGGCCCGATGTAGCAGTCAATGTCGACATCTTGAATCGCTCCCATTCTTTTTTTGCTGACGAACATTCGTGCCAAGTCGACGCACAATAATTCGGAACCTCACTACATGTTCGGGAAGCACGGCCCAATAGTACTTTCGGCTGGCGTTGAGCTTTCGGGCGCACGCGCAGAACGTCGACTGACGCCGCGCTCCGGCATGGTTCCGCTGCCGAATCAATGGGCAGATCAGTCGAACAAGCGATGGCGACGCGGCCAGGACCCGGAAGCTCCGTCCCCCGCCGTTCGCGCGGCCTCGAACTAAAGTCCAATGGCAGAGAAACAAAGCGCGATCGTCCACATCACAATGGAAATGACCGCGGTCCAGCGTGCGAAAAGCAGATACGTCTCCCGCATCACCGTTGAAATCGCTCTCTGCGCATAGGCCTGGGGCGGACGGCTTTCCTTGGGAAGGTAGAGCCACATCTCGGTCCGGCGATGATCCTTGGTCCGGGCTTCATAGGCCTTCGCGACAAGGACGAGTGTCATCACCATGCTCAGAAAACCTCCCGCCTGAAAGGCGGAGCGCGGCAGGAAGGACAGGGCGATCATGACGCAGAAGATGGCCAGCGACGCGAATCCGGATGCGCGAAGCACTATCTGATAGGCAATACGGCGCATCTCTTCCATGATCCGCCACTCCATCGATGGAGGAAATATGTCGGACTCGAAAACCGGTTGAGCGTAGCGGCAGCGCGGCATGTCCTCAACACCGCGGATCGACAGTTACAGTCCAACCTTGAGAAAATTGCCGGCGGCGGGCAATGCGAGGAGCGCCGTTCCGGCAAGCCATATCCAGAGCGACACATGGTTCGATTCCGAAGCGCCGGTGACGCGCTCGTAGATTGCGGCTGGAATGCCGCCAAGAATGACGGTGGCGGTCGATACCATCAGCGATGCGAACATCAGCGTCAAAGAAAGGCTGCCAAACAGCAGGGGACCAGCGAGCAGCTGGACGTACAGAAGCGTGAAGATCAGCGCCAGCTGGTTGAATATGCCGTTGATCATTCCAAAGAACGCAATTCCGATGAAATAGAAATTGCGGTTCATGATGCTGCTCCGGCCAGCCGGGGAGCAACATTTAGCAGCAGCAATGTGTAGTGAAATGCGACGCGCAGCCAGAACATCCAGACGAAGCCGAACAGCCATAGCAGGGCGGGAGGGGTGACCTTGGGGGTTACGATCGAGACGACGGCGATCACGGGGTCGGTGATTCGGCAAAAGAATCGCCAAATATAGTTGGGTGAATCCGCGTCCACCATGAGACCGAGTAAGAACCGGCCGAGCATCGTGTACATCAGCGCCGCCAGGATAAAGTTCGGCAGGTGGAAATACCAATAGCTGGCGAATGAGGATGCGATATCCAAAGGCAGTTTCTCCCCCGCGGCGCAACGGGTTTGCCGACGGCCTGTAGGTTTTGTCAGCCCCAACAATGGCAAGTGCTGACTCTTCCGGCAAGCGACGTCGTACCGTCGTCGGAAAACAGAAACGGGGCCCGGTGAGGCCCCGTTTGTCGAGATATTCGCCGTGCTCTCAGGCGGTCTTCTCTTCGAGCACCGTCCTGCCCCGCGGCTTCCTGATGTCGTCGACATAGGCCTGCATTTCCGCCGACGGCGCCTTGCCGAGCAGGCTCACGATGTAGATGACCGCGAAGCCGAGCGGCGCTCCCAACAACCCGCAGGCGATGTTGGTCAAGTCGAACCAGCCGACCTTGTTGGCCAACGGGTGGGCCAGCGTCGGCCAGGCTTCCATGGCATTGGGCAATGCCATGGCTTTCGCGATGTCGACCAGCGGCGCCCCCGTAAGCGCGTTTGTGAGCGAGGTCATGCCGAAATACTTCACGCCGGCGCCCGGGAAGTACCGGGTTGTCACCAGATAGAACAGGCACAGTCCGAAGCCGGCAATGATGCCGCAGACTGCGCCGGTCGATGTCGCGCGCTTCCACCAGACCCCCATCACGAGGGCCGGGAAGTTGCCCGCCATCGCCAGCGAGAACGCCCAGCCGACCATGGCCAGGATATCTCCGGGTTTGGTCGCGGCTGTCGCCGCGGCGACCACAGCGACCACCAGCAGCAGCACGCGGGCGACCAGCAGCCGGCGTACGGTTGGCGCGTTGGGGTCGATCATCTTGTAGTAGACGTCGTGCGACAGCGCGTTGGCGATGGCGAGCAGCAGCCCGTCAGCGGTAGACAGCGCAGCGGCGAGACCGCCGGCGGCGACCAGACCCGAGATCACGTAAGGAAGTCCCGCGATCTCCGGCGTGGAGAGCACGATCACGTCCGTATTGATTATGAAATCCTGCAGCCTGACGACACCGGGATGGCCGGCAATCGCCTTGCAGGCCGCAACGATTGCATCGATATTGGCCGCGTTCTTGCCGCAGATCTGGATCAGTCCGAGTTCACCCCAATTGAACAGCCAGGGGCGAATGGCGGTCAGATCCCGTCCGATGATGTTGGTGTAGACCTCCAGCTTCGAGAATGCCGCATAGGCCGGCGCCGAGAAATACAGCAGGAAGATGAAGAGCAGCGACCACGCGACCGACTGCCGTGCTTCACGCACCGACGGGGTGGTGAAGTAGCGCATCAGGATATGCGGCAACGAGGCCGTTCCGACCATCATGCACATGATGATCGCGAAGAAGTTCAGCGGAGTGTAGTTGATGAACGGTGTGATATGCGGCTTGAGGTTTGCCACGGTCGCAAGACCGGTCGCCAACATCTGCTGCTCCCGCGCCGTAATATCCGCAATTGCCTGCCCGTAGGTGAGTTCCGGAATTGGAAATCCGTAATTCTTGGTGGACAGGATCACGATCGGAGTCAGGTAGGCGATGATCAACACGATGTACTGGGCCACCTGCGTCCAGGTCACGGCCCGCATGCCGCCCAGCATCGAGCAGACCAGGATGCCGACAAGTCCGGCGAAAACCGCGATTTCGAACTGCATCCCGAGGAATCGCGAGGCGATGAGGCCGGTGCCGTAGATCTGCGCCGTCACATAGGTGAAGGAGCAGGCAACCAGCACGACCACGCCGAGCCCGCGGGCGAAATTGCCGCCGTACCGGAAGGCCAGGAAGTCGGGCACGGTATAGGCGCCGAACTTGCGCAGGTATGGCCCGATCAGAATCGATACCAGCACAAATCCGCCGGTCCATCCGAGCACCCATGCGAGGCCGTCGTAGCCGAGCAGGAACAGGGTGCCGGCCATGCCGACGAACGACGCCGCCGACATCCAGTCGGCGCCGGTGGCCATGCCATTATAAAGCGCGGGGACGCTGCGGCCGGCGACGTAATATTCGGAGACCTGCGCCGTTCGCGAGAGGACGCCGATGATGGCATAAACCGCGAGCGTGAAGAAAACGAACAGGTAGCCGAGTATCTTGTTCGGAACGCCGACCTGTTCGAGCACCGCGAGCAAAATGACAAAGGCGAGAAAGCCTCCGGTGTAGATGCTGTAGACCCGCCCAAGGTTGTTGAGAAAATCGGAACTGCCTGAAGATTTCGTAGCCATGATCGATCCTCCCTCAATCTTCCTCGGCAAAGCCGAATTCGCGATCGATCTTGTCCTGCTGCTTCGCAAACACGAACAGTATGACCACGAACACGATGAGCGAGCCCTGCGCGGCCATATAGAAGCCGAGCGGGAAGTTGAGGATCGGAACTGTGATCTTGTTGAGCGGCACCACGAACATATGGATGATGAAGCCGAAGAAGAACCAGATCGCGAGATGCGTGAACATCAGGCGCGAGGTCTTTGCCCAGTGGGCTTCTTCTCTTTCTCTCATGTCTGTAGGGTTAGGCATCTGTCGCATCCTCCCTCAAACCGGTCGGCAAGCGCGCCGGGATTGAAATCGAGGGGAATGCAAATCCCTTCAGTGCGGCGTCCCCCCTCCTGCCGCGGCCCATCCGGTCTTGACGCCGGTCTGGAACTTTCAAAAAGTAACAAGACAGATGGCGGGGGCCTTATAGACTTTCGTCGCGAAGCACCATTTTGGCGCTGGTTATGCTGCGGTTATTTGACGCGGGGCCGCCTCGCAGGCGCGCTTCGAACCGAAAACGATATGGCACGATCGCCGCCGTATGCGAGGATGCCGTATGCGAGGATATTGTCGCAATGAAGCTGCTCGACAGGCTTTTCCGACGCCAACCACCGATCCGTGACAAGGCGGCGCTCGCAGATTTTGTCGACGCGCAATCCGCCTTCCTTGTGCAAAAAGGAATCTACGAGTACTCGCGGGCTCGGGCCGGTCATTACGCGAAAGTGCTGTTTGCAGAAGAAAGCTTCGCAAGGTCTGTCGAACATTCCCGCTGGCAGGCATATCCTCTCGGTCTGGCGATGGTGGGAGAGATGGTCGAGGGCGTACTGCGGCCGCCCCATGCCAGTGATCGCCGTGCCATGCTGGACGACCTGACTGCCCTGGTGCTCTCGGTCTTTGATCGCTATCCGGTCCCGCCATCGATCGGCGAGGATGCCTGGCTTGTTGCGCGCGGTGATTTGGCACGACGGCTTGAACTCACAGCCGGTCATGCGCCTAAGCGTGTAATGGATATTCCCGAGCCTCTGGCGGAAACCTATTTTGCGTTGATGCCGATCCACGAGAAGCTGCGTGGACGCGACTTTGCGACGACCCGCAATTATCTGCGAGTCAGCCTGTGCAACATCCATGATAAATTGGTTGAGCGCATGGACCACGCTGCGCTGAAGCAGGTATTTTCGGCGAGTGCCGAAGCGTGACCGTGGGCGCCGCCGGCGGCATGCGATGAAAGGCAATGGACAGGATGAGTGGCGGTGCCCCGCTATTGTCGCTCGACGCCTTTGTCATCGATACCGAAACTACCGGGCTCGATCCACGCAACGCGCGGGTGATCGAGCTTGCGGGCGTCCGGCTCTCGGCCGGAAAGCTGGTTGCCGGCGACTCCTTTCGTCAATTGCTGCGGCCAGGCGCTGAATCGATTCCGGCCGAGACCACCTGCGTACACGGCATCGACGATGCCATGGTTGCCGTGTCGCCGCTGTTTGCGGATGTCTGGCCGCGTTTCAGCCCGTTGCTCGGTCAGGCCGTGGTGATCGGCCACACCGTCGGGTTCGACCTTGCGATGCTGAAACGCGAATGCGACCTCGCCGGTCTGCCCTGGATCCGGCCACGCACGCTCGACACGCAACTGCTGGCGCAGATCGCCGCACCGGAGCTGGCCGGCTACACGCTGGAGCAGCTCGCCGCCTGGCTGGGTGCCGATGTCACCGACAGGCATTCCGCCCTCGGTGACGCGATAACGACGGCCCGGGTGTTTCTGGCGCTGGTACCGAAGCTGCGTGAGCATGATATCCGCACGGTTGCCGAGGCCGAGCGGGCCTGTCTCGCCCTCACCTCCGTACTCGACGACCAGGCACGGATCGGCTGGATCGAAGCCGTCGAGGCTCCGGCGCGTGCCGATGCAGAACGAACCCTGAAACGTTTCGACAGCTATGCTTATCGGCATCGCAATCGTGACATCATGCGGACGCCTCCGGTCTTTGTGGAATCCGGTATTTCGGTCCATGACGCCCTCGTGCGATTGGCGAACGAGAAAATCTCGGCGGTGTATGTGGGGCCGCCGCACGCCGTGCCCGGCGGCGTCAAGGCGGCGGAAGCGGGCATTGTTACGGAACGCGACGTGCTGCGCGCGATTGCCCGGTTCGGCGGCGTCGCCGCGCTCGATATGCCGGTCGGCCAGATTATGAGCCAGCCGCTCGCGGCGGTTCCTGCAGATGCTTTCGTCTATCGCGCCATCGGCCGTATGAACCGTCTCAAGACCCGCCACCTTGGTGTGATCGATGAAGCCGGCCGCGTGGTCGGGGCATTGTCGGCGCGAGACCTGCTCCGCCTGCGCGCCGGGGAGGCCATCGCGCTCGGCGACGAGATCGACGATGCGGCCGACGCGCATGCCTTGGCGGTTGCGTGGGCGAAGCTGCCGCCGGTTGCGGGATCGTTGCTGGCGGAGGGGCTGTCCGGCCGCGACATTGCGGAGGTGATCTCCCGTGAACTCGGAGCGCTCACCAGGCAGGCCGCCGTGATCGCCGAGCGGATCATGCGGGAGCGTGGCCAGGGCGATCCCCCGTGCGGCTATGCCGTGATTGTGCTCGGATCGGCCGGACGCGGTGAAAGCCTGCTGGCGATGGATCAGGACAATGCTGTGATCTTCGAGCGGGGCGAGCCGGAGGGCGAGGAGGACCGCTGGTTCGCGGCGCTCGGGACCCATGTCGCCGATATCCTGCACCAGGCCGGCGTGCCCTATTGCAAGGGGGGCGTCATGGCAAAAAATCCGCCTTGGCGTGGCTCTGTCGCAACGTGGCGAAGCCGGATCGATCTCTGGATCATGCGCGCCACTCCCGAAAATCTGTTGTCGGTCGATATCTTTTTCGACCTGCGCGCCGTCCATGGCGACGGCAATCTTGCCGTCGCCATCAGGCAGGCTGCCTTCGCTGCAGCAGAGGGGCAGGCCGCATTCGCCAAGCTTCTGGTGGAGGGCATCAGTGTTCCCGCGAGCCTGAAATTCTTCGGCGGCATCCGTACCGAAGGTGGCCGCATCGACCTCAAGGCGGCCGGGCTGTTCGGTGTTGTCGCCGCGGCGCGTGCCATGGCGATTCGCTATCATGTGATGGATCGATCGACGCCGGCGCGGCTCGCCGGTGTGAAGGCGCTCGTTCAGGTCAGCCAGGCCGATCTCGATGCGCTTGGCGAGGCCCAGGGCACCTTCCTCGATCTCATCGTGGCGCAGCAGGTTGAAGATATCGCCCACGGAACACCGCCCTCCAACGCGGTCACGGTGAAGCGATTGTCCGCCCGCGACCGCGATCGATTACGTGTGGCGCTAGGAACTGTCGCAATCGTCGATGAACTGACCCGCGATATCCTGTTTGGGGCTTGACGCGGGCTCGCAGGCGCCGAAACATTGTTGCAATGCACAAATCGGGCAGTTAACTGCCTTGCTGCCTGGCGTCATTGTGCGCTTGCATGCAACAGCTGGCCGGGGGACAATTGACGAACCGCTTGGCAGGCCTACAGAAAGCGGTCACGGGTTTGCCGCAACGCTCTTGCAAGAAAAAATGACTGCCGCTTCCAGCACCCGCCTCGTCATTGCCGATGACCATCCATTGTTTCGCGACGCGCTGCGACAGGCAGTCGCAGGCGTCGTGACGACGGCTGTGATCGACGAAGCGGGGTCGTTCGACGATCTGACCGCAATGCTCGAACAGGATTCCGATGTCGACCTGATCCTGCTCGACCTGACGATGCCGGGGATCTCGGGATTCTCCGGTTTGATCTATCTGCGCGCGCAATATCCGGCGATCCCTGTGGTGATCGTGTCCGCCAGCGATGACGTCGGCACCATCCGCCGTTCGCTGGATTTCGGCGCCTCCGGATTCATCCCCAAGCGGTTCGGCGTCGAGACCTTGCGTGATGCGATCTTGAAAGTGATGGATGGCGACGTCTGGGTGCCGCCCGACACCGATCTCTCCACCGCCGCCGATCCCGACATGACGCGCCTGCGCGACCGGCTGGTGACGCTGACGCCGCAGCAGGTGAGGGTGCTGATGATGCTGTCGGAAGGCCTGCTCAACAAGCAGATCGCCTACGAACTCGGCGTGTCGGAAGCGACCATCAAGGCGCATGTCTCGGCGATCCTGCAGAAGCTCGGCGTCGAGAGCCGCACCCAGGCGGTGATCGCAGCCGCGAAAATCTCCGGCGACCAATGGCGGCAAGCCACGCCGTCGCCGCAGTAACGCCGCTACATTATTCCGCCGCCAGCATCTGCTGCGTCCGCCACTGACCGATCAGCGCCCGCAGCGATGCCGGTTTGACCGGCTTGTTGAGCACCGCGATCTTTTCCTCGCGCGCGGCGGCCAGCACATGCGGGCTGCGGTCGGCGGTGATCAGGATCGCCGGAATGTTGTCGCCGAAGCGGCGGCGGATGTCGCGGATTGCGGCGACGCCGTTGCCGCGATCGAGATGGTAGTCGACCAGAAGGCCCGTGACCCGTCTGCCCGCGGCGGCGATCGCCTCGATCGCGACATCGGGATCGGCCACCGCGATCACCTCGGCGTCCCAGGCGGTCAACAGCGTCTTCATGCCGTCAAGGATTGCCGGATCGTTCTCGATGCAAACGATCAGCGAGCCGCTCATCGGCATCCTCGACAGCGGTGTCGCGCTGGTGACCGCCGCGGTGTGGTTGACCGCCGCGGCGACCGGCACCGTCACCGAGAAGAACGAGCCGCCGCTCGCGTTGGAGTCGAGCGCGATGCCATGGTTGAGGACGCGCGCGAGCCGTTCGACGATCGATAACCCGAGGCCGAGGCCGCGTGCAATCCGCGCGCCCTGTTCGAGCCGGTGAAACTCCTTGAAGATCTCGCCGCGCTTGACGATGGGGATGCCGACCCCGGTGTCGTAAACGCCGATCTGGAGCGAGTGGCCATGCCGGCGGCAGCCGACCAGCACGCGTCCACGCGGGGTATATTTGATGGCGTTGGAAATCAGGTTCTGCAGCAGGCGCCGCAGCATCAGGCGGTCGGATTCCACCGGCAGCGAACACGGCACGAAGGTCAGCTGCAGGGCCTTGGCGCGGGCGATCGGGGCAAACTCGATTTCGAGCGACCGCATCAGGTCGCCGATCTTGAAGCTCGAGATCGACGGCGTCATCGCGCCGGCGTCCAGCCGCGAAATATCCAAGAGGGCACCGAGGATCTCCTCGATCGCCTCCAGCGAATCGTCGATGTTCTCGACCAGCCGCGAATCTTCGCCGCCGTTCTGGCGCTCGACGAGGCTCGTCACATAAAGCCGCGCCGCATTCAATGGCTGCAGGATGTCGTGGCTTGCGGCCGCCAGAAACCGGGTTTTCGATATGTTGGCGTCTTCCGCGGTGCTCTTGGCCTGCGCCAGCTCGGAATTCAGGCGGGTCAATTCTTCGGTGCGGTCGCGTACGCGTTTTTCCAGGGTGGCGTTGGAGCGTTCCAGCGCTTCGGCAGCCTCGAAACTCGGCGTGACGTCGGAAAAGGTGATGACCAGCCCGCCGCCGGGCATCCGGTTGGCGCGCACTTCGATCACCATGTGGCGATCCGGCAGCCGTTCCAGGTACGGCTCGCCCTCGGTGGTATAGGCGGCGAGACGCTTTTCCAGCAGGGCTTCGTTTTCGCCGGGGTCCGGCGGGCTAACGGCGCCCATGAACTCCAGGATTTCCCGAAGTGGAATCCCGAGCTGCACCAGATGGGGCGGCAGATCGAGAATTTCACCGAACTGCCGGTTTGAGCAGATCAGCTGCAAATCCGCGTCGAGCACCGCAATGCCCTGCCGCACATGGTTCAACGCCGTCTGCAATATCTCTCGGTTGAAATGCAGCGCGGCGTGGGAATCATCGAGCAGCTTGAGCGCAGCCTTGGCCGACACTGTGCGCTTGCGCAGCAGCAGTGACATCACGAGACGCGAGGACGCAGCGCCAATCGAGGACGCGATCAGATGTTCGGCATGCCGCAGCAATTCGAAATCGGCCGGCGCTGCCGGATCGAGTGGAACATTGCGGGTGACCGCGAAGGCTTCGAACGAATGGCGGGCGCGGTCGGGTCCCAGATATTGCGCTACCGTGCTCTGGATGTCCTGCACCGTCACCGTGGTGCGCCAGCGGCGGAAGGTCGGCGTCGTCGGTGCCAGCGCGGTGGGCACGAACAGATCCGCCTGCAACCGTTCGATCGAGGACGGCTGGCGCGCGAGCGACAGCACAACGTAGGTCAGGAGGTTGAGCGAGAGGCTCCACAACACGCCATGCAGAAGCGGCGGCAGGTCGGCGCCGAACAACGCCTGCGGACGCAACGCCTCGATGCCGAACGGACCGTGCTGCAGCAACAGCATTCCCGCGGTGTTGCCGTCGAGGAAACTCGGAAGAAACAGCGTATAGATCCACACCGCGACGCCGACCACCATGCCGGCGATGGCGCCCTGCGCAGTCGCCCGCCGCCAGAACAGGCCGCCGAAAAACGCCGGTGCAAGCTGGGCAATCGCTGCAAAGGACAGCAAGCCGATCGCCGCCAATTGGGCATTGCCGAGCGCGCGGTAGTAGAAATACGCCATCGCCATGATGGCGAAGATCGCAAAGCGCCGGACCCGGAGCAGGAAGTAGCCAAAGTCCTTCTGGCCCGCGCGCGACCCCGGACCGCGCTGCAGCACCAGCGGCATCACGATATCGTTCGAGACCATGATCGAAAGCGCGACGCATTCCACGATCACCATCGCGGTCGCCGCCGACAGGCCGCCGACAAAAACGCCGACGCTGAGCAGGGAAGAGTTGGCCTCCATCGGCAGCGCCAGCACATACATGTCGGGCTCGACGGCGCCGAACGGAAAAGTCACGAGACCTGCGATCGCGATCGGAATCACGAACAGGTTGATGGCGACCAGATACAGCGGAAACAGCCAGCGCGCCCGTCCCACCTCGGCATCGCTGGAATTCTCGACCACGCTGACGTGAAACTGGCGCGGCAGCAGCATGATCGCGCAGAACGACAGCAGCGTCATGGTCAGGAAATTGCCGATCGAGGGCGTATAGGTGATGGCGCGCACGGCTTCCGGCGTTTTCATCGCGCGCTCGATCAGCTCGAACGGACCGAACATCCAGAACGTGACGAAGGCGCCAGCCGCGATAAAGGCCACCAGCTTGACGATGGATTCAGTGGCGACCGCCAGCATCAGGCCATGCTGGTGTTCGGTCGCATCCGTCTGGCGGGTTCCGAACAGCACGGCGAATACCGCCATCGCCAGCGTCACGATCAGGGCGATGTCGCCGACGATCGGCATCGAGGCAAAGGCTTCGTCTTCGCTCAGGATCGTTTCGAGCGACGACGCCACGGCCTTGAGCTGCAGCGCGATATAGGGAACCGATCCGATGATCGCGATCAGCGCCACGGTGGCGGCGACAGCCTGGCTCTTGCCATAACGCGCGGCGATGAAATCGGCGATCGAGGTGATGTTCTGCGATTTCGCCAGCTTGATCACGCGGCGCAGCAGCGGCGTGCAGAACGCGATCATCAGGACCGGGCCGACATAGATCGCGAGAAAGTCGACGCTGGTGCGGGTGGCGAAGCCGACCGAGCCGAAGAACGTCCAGGACGTGCAATAGATTGCCAGCGACAGCGGATAGATCAGCCCGCTGGCGCGGCCGCGCTGGGTCGGCGACAGGCGGTCGCCGTAGCTGGCGACGAGAAAGAGGAACCCGATGTAGCCGAACGCGGCTGCGATCACGCCCCAGTCGTGGAGCATCGCTGCTTACCTCCTTGTGCGATCTCCGGCGCGGGCTTTGAGCCGCGCGCCCCGCAATAACGGCCGTCGCATCAAGGGACTATAACCGGATTAAGCCGGCAACGCATCGCAGTTTGACCGGCCCAACCCGGGTTTGGCCGTGGAGGCCGGCCGGGCTTTATTCGGCGGCCAGCGATTTCTGGTGAAGCGGCAGATCGAGGCGCTCCCAGACCTGCAGCAGCGCTTCGGCCAGCCGGTCGATCAAGCCGTCATCGTGATAGGGCGAGGGCGTGATCCGCAACCGTTCGGTGCCCTTGGCGACCGTCGGGTAGTTGATCGGCTGGATATAGATATCGTGCTCTTCGAGCAGGATGTCGCAGGCAAGCTTGCAGCGTTCGGGGTCGCCGACGAACAGCGGCACGATGTGGGTGTCGCTCGACATCACCGGCAGTCCGGCGGCGGTCAGGATCGCCTTGACGCGGGCGGCGCGGTCCTGATGGCGCTCGCGTTCCCAGTTCGAGGTCTTGAGGTGCCGGATCGCGGCGGTCGCCGCCGAGCAGATCGCCGGCGGCAGAGAGGTGGTGAAGATAAAGCCCGGCGCATAGGAGCGCACCGCGTCGATAATGTCGGAACGTGCGGCGATGTAGCCGCCGAGACATCCGAACGCCTTGGCAAGGGTGCCTTCCAGCACGTCGATGCGGTGCATGACGCCGTCGCGCTCGGCGATGCCGCCGCCGCGCGGACCATACATGCCGACCGCGTGAACCTCGTCGACATAGGTCATCGCGCCATAGCGCTCGGCGAGATCGCAGATCTTCGCCAGCGGCGCGACGTCGCCGTCCATCGAATACAGGCTTTCGCAGACGATCAGCTTGGGCCGGTCGGGACCTGCAGCGACCAGCAGTTCTTCCAGGTGAGCCAGGTCGCTGTGGCGGAAGATCTGACGCTCGCAGCCGGCTTGGCGGACACCTTCGATCATCGAATTGTGGTTCAGCGCATCCGACAGGATCAGGCAGTTCGGAATGAGTTTGGCGATGGTCGCGATGCCGGTCTGGTTCGAGACGTAGCCCGAGGTGAACAGCAGCGCGCTGTCCTTGCCGTGGAGATCGGCCAGTTCCTGTTCGAGCTGCACCAGCGGATGATGGTTGCCCGCGATGTTGCGGGTGCCGCCGGCGCCGGTGCCCATCCGGGTGGCGGTCTCGACCATGGCGCCGACCACCTTCGGGTGTTGGCCCATGCCGAGATAGTCGTTGGAGCACCAGATCACGACATTGCGCGCGCCCTTCGGGGAGTGCCACAGCGCGTGCGGGAACCGGCCCGCCATCCGCTCGAGGTCGGCGAAAACCCGGTAGCGCCGCTCGTCATGGAGGCGGTCGAGGGCGGTGCTGAAGAACTTGGAGTAATCCATCGCAAAACCTGAAACGGAGCGTGATGCCGGAGCGGCGGCACCTTTTTAGAGCTTTTCCAGGTTTAATGTCGAGCCGAATCCGGGCTTCGCTCCTTCAAATGGCGGGAGGCCGGGTTGCTTAAATGAAGATCAAAACTTGATTTTGATCAACGCGCTAACGGATTTTTGTTGTTGCGCTGCTTGGCATCGGAACAGAAATTGTCGTTCAATCCTGCAAAGCGGGCGATCCATCTCTCCGGCTCACCAAGCATAGCGCAGCCGCGCGCTACCGATATAGGTCTGCGAGTGCGGGCTCCACTCGGCGTCGAACTTGCCGGCGATTGAAATTCCGTTCCTGAAACTGACTTCCGCGACGGCCGAGGCGAGCAACAAATCGCGCGCCGGCGGGGCGCCCGTCTCAGTCCAGCTCGATCCGGGCAGCGCCTGGAACGTGGGCGTGTAGCGCAGGTCCGACCAATTGTCGTGCGCCCAAGCGGCGCGGCTGCGCAGCGACACTATCGCGCCGTTATCCACTGCGAAAGCCCGGTCGAACCAGGCCCCGAGTTCGGTGCGGATCGCGGTCGTCGTGTGCGCGTCATAATTCAACGCGAAAATCGTCGAGCCGGAGGTGGCGGTCTCGCTGTAGGACGGCGTGCGGAATGCCTGCATCTGGAATGCGGCATAGGGAGTGAGCCCGAATCCAGGCAGGTAGAGAACGCCGGGAACAGCGAACCGGTAACCGCCCTCGATCCGACCGCCGATATTGTTAGCGGAGAAACCGGCAGTAAGATGGTCGAGACCCGCTACGGTCACAAATCGGTCGGTCGACACACCATGCCAACCGTAGGCGAGCGCTGCGGACACGTACGCCGCATTGACACGCGTCAAGCTGTAGATGGCCGCCTGGAACATGTCGCTGCGTCCGCCGCCGAGGCCATTGGACAAGCTGTAATTGGTGCCGCCACCCCCCAGTGCGAAGCCGACCACCGTGTATGGTGTGACACGATAGTCGATACCGGTCGCGAAGCCGTAGGCTCGCGCCGACAGATCGTGACTTCCGGCCGAAGCATTGCCGTTCAAGTTGCTCTGGCCGCCATAGGCTGCGGCCCAAATACTCCAGCGGCGCGGATCGACCACGGCCTGGCCGAGCGCCTTGTAGACCGGGGCTTTATAAAACACTCCAGGATAAGACACTGCGGGTCGAGGCGGCGGGCTCTCCGGCACGAAGCCGCGGTTGTCTGCGTACGGATTTGTCACCAGCGACAGGAATGAGTTCATCGCCTGCGTCCCTGCCTGAACAATGCCGGTACCGGCCTCCCCCTGAAGTTGTGTGAACGTGCTTGCCAGATCTGAAGGCGACAGGTTGAAGAAGTTCAAAAACCCGAGCGGCAGCATGCCGCCGTTTGCCACGAAGGTATCGATGGCATTTGCCACCCCGCGTTGACTGTCATTGGCTGCGGATGGCAGCAGAGACGTGAATAGTGGAACCCCGGTGGGACCAAGGGTAACGCCGGTCCCGCCGGTTCCATCCACACTGGGACCGACTATAAGATTGCACAAAGCGATCGTGTTGGTATCCAGTGTCACCGCGCCGGTGCTTGCCCAAGCGGCTCCGCAGTTGATCGTTGCACCCGTATTCAAGGTGATGCTGGTGTTCGCGAGGATGTCGCCTGCGAACGACGTGGTTGTTCCAAGCGTCGCGGAACTGCCGACCCTCCAAAACACATTACCACCTTGCGCGGCGTTGATGAGCGCAACCACCGACGCACTGGCGGTGGTCAACGGTCCCCCGATGTTGAAGATGAAAACGGAGTTGGGGTTGCCCAGGCCATTAAGGGTGAGAGTCCCCGTCAACTGAGCCGACGAGCTAAAACTGTAGACGCCTGGTGTGAGGGTGAGGCCGCCCAGGTTCTGACCCGTCAGGTCGGCGGTGGTCGGCCTGCTCGCCAGAGTATTGTAGGCATTCGTCAGGTCGATTTGAGCCTGTATCGCGATGGCGTCGCTGATATGAATCGTCGCTCCCGGCCCGGTCAAAATGCCGGGCGGAAATCCGGTGACCGCGCTGCCAGGGCTGAGGCCGACGTTCCCAGGATTCGTTGCGGTTCCGCTGAGAACGGTAGGGCCGGTGTTAGTAACCGTCGAGCCGCCCAGTACCGCGAAGGTCCCGAGCACACCAAGGTTGGGCGCCTGAGCATAAGCGGAAGACGCCGGGGCGAATATCGCAAAGGTCGCAAGAGCGGCAGTCGAACACCAGAAAGCACGCCGGCGCGAAACGGTCGGATAGCTTGCGTTCATGAGATCCCCCAATTGTTCAAAGTTGAGGGTACGGCGGCATCACAGACCCAAACTGACGCGCCGCCAACCGACCTCCAACTCAGATGCTTCGAGCAATCGTGATCCACCCCCGGCGGTATCAGAGAGACAAACAGCGAAGTTAAGGACTCAAGGAATCACCCCGCCGGAAGTGACATCGCTCACCTCGAGCGCGAATCGAATATTGGTAAAATGTTACATCTCGGCCGCTGCCGCGTCTGGTCAATATTGACCACCATTGCGACTTTAGGATGCGTGGTTAACTTCCGGTGTCGACGCTTGTCGTACATGACACGGCCACATCAGCCGCGATGGCGATGTTCTCGCTTAATACAGATATTCTCTAACGGGTGCTGCGAAGCGACTCGCTTGCTCCGCTCAAGCGGCATCGCGGCGGCTAGGAGTCCAACTCCTTGATCGCTTGATTTGCCGCGCGGGTGGCGGCTTCTTCGGAACTGCTATCTTCCGATGTAACGAACCCCAGAATCGTTGTGCCCTGCCTTCCCGTGGCTGGAAGAATGATCGGCGTTACGTTGGCGCGCCAATGCCCGGGTTTCCGCTGAAAAGTAGTAATCTTGTAGTCCGACGCTTTGGCCATTGCCGTCCTTAATATCACGCTGCCCGCGGGAACGCGGAGCAACCGTGTTTTTCGGAAATCCCTTAACAACCGCGACAGATATTTTTCAGCTTGGCGGTGGTTTTGGCGTCTTCCGCGATGAAGGGGTCCTTATAGGCAGATCGCGACAGATCTGCTTCGACGGCTGCGGGCTTTTCGATTTTCGGAGGATACACGGCGTCGTAGCAAGCCAGCCGCCCGCTCGTGTTTGCGATCGAGTGGCAGTTTGGTCCTGCAGCCAGCGCGCCTTGCGCGAGTGCACAGAGCACCAATACGGCGAGAGTCGTTTTCATCTGGATTTCCTTTGCAGCCGACAGTGCCCACCGCGCCGGTGCACGGGGCCAATCGCGCGTCAGAAGCTGAAATTAGCCGCTCGCTATTTCTTCTTGCCGGAACCGAAGGTCGGCTGCCATCCTGCGGTCTTTTGGCTAGGCGCCGCGGCGATGGTCTTGATCTTGTCCTTTTTGGGCTTCTTGGCTTCCCGATTGCCCTTTTGCTCGCCTTTGGCCATGTCGATCTCCCGCCGGGTTTATTGTTGAGCCGGCAACTGAATGCAGAAATTCACATCGAGGCGTAGTGCGCCGCGCGTTTGACGGCGCTGCCGATCTCGTCAGCCAGGTCGACCTCTCCAATCGCCTGAAGAGACGAGACCATCGTCGACGCCTGGATCGCGCTCATGGAGAGCGCTTCGCTGGTCTCGTAGCTGAACTTGATGCGCCAAGTTCCGCCAGGGTTGCGGTGCGGCTCGATCAGCAACACCGGAAGGTCGGGCAGCCCATTCTCGAAAAGCAGTGCCGATAGAGTAACCATCACCGTGTCAAATTCAGCGGCCGCCGGCCTACGGGCCCGGCAAATCCGTCTGACGCGACATTGAGGGCTCGCATCGCAGAACCGTGCGCCCATTTTCACCGAATAGCTACGCAATTAGTTGGAGCCGGCGCGAATTCATGAGCGCGCGGCCGAAGCGGCGACCGCCCCTATCAGCTATAGGCGAGGCACCATCCCGGTCCGCGAACCCAGCAACGCTCGTCGGCAATCTCCGGATCGCGATAGAGCCGCGTGACCTTCTGCCAGCCTTTCCTCGCAAAAGCTTCGGCCAGCGCGCGTTCGGACACCTCGTCGCGGCTTCCGGCGCAGGGAAAGATGGCAACCGGCGAAATCCAGTGCGCCAGATAATCCTTGCCACGGCGCAGGATTCGAAACACCGCGCCGGCAGTCGCTGCCCGCTCCAGCGACTTTGCACCAAACCCCTGGTCCGACGTCATCGGCAGGATCAGGCGCCCGCCGTCGGCGAGGCGATCGAGCCAAGTTTCGGCCGGCCGCGTGCAGCCGGCATTGACATAAATGACATCTGCGTCGTCGAACGAAACCAGCGCGCCGTCGCCCTCGACGATCTCGACATGGGGGCAAGGCGCAAAATTGGCTTTGGCGCGCGCGGCGAGTTCAGGCTCATATTCAATTCCGGTGACCCGGCCTGAGGGTCCAACGAGGTGAGCCAGGATGCCGGTGTAATAGCCGGTGCCGGTGCCGATATGCACGACGTGGTCGCCCGCCGCCGGCGCGGCCTGGTGAATGAGGTGCGCATGCAATGAGGGCTGGCCATTGTTGAGACGCCGCCCGGGCAGGATGCCGACAAGATCGTTGGTATACAGATAAACCGGATCCGCATCGGGCGTCGTAACATAATCACCGAACGTGCGGACGATCGGCCATGGACCGGGTCCGAGAAAATCTTCCCGGCGCGTTGCGCTGAGCGCGGCTTCGAGACGCGCATTGTCCACGACCCACGCGGCGGCAAGAACCTGCTTGGCGTAGGCCGCACGGATGATGCTGAGTTCGGCTTGCCGGTCCATCGATGTTTACGCCCTCGGCGGCGAGGTGCTAGAATAGTGTGCGATTCAACACATCATCGTTGTGTGAAATAGCATAAAGTCATCAGGAGGCCAAATGAAAAGACGGCTTTATCCGGCGGTTCTGGAGCGCGGTCCGAAGGGCACGTTTGGCGCCTGGTTTCCGGATTTTCCGGGCTGCGTTGCTGGCGGGAAATCGCAGGAAGAAGCCATCGAGCGGGCGGAAAACGCGCTGGCGCAGGCGGTTGACGCGCTGTTCGAACACGACGGGGTGCTTCCCGAACCGACGCCGATCGAGCGGATCGTTTTGCCAAAGGGCAGCGACCTCGTGGCTTACTTCATTGTCGGCGTAGACCCGCCGGACCCTTCGGAGCGCGTGAACGTCTACCTGCCGAAAAGCCTGATCGGCCGTATCGACCGCCGCGCGGCAGAACTCGGCATGAGCCGCTCCAGCTTTTTCGGGCTCGCCGCCACCACGGCGTTGGTCCAGTTTCCGGGCGCCGTCCGGTCGGATTTGGCGGAGCCGCGCTCGAAGGTGCACAAGACCGGCGGGCTGCGAACGCAGAAATCATCGGCCCGGAAGTCGTCGCGCTAGACGGCGCTCTTTCCAGAGCTGTGAGCGGCGTGGCGCGAGTGAATGATTAAGCAAACTTTACGGAAAGCCGCGTAGCTTCGAATGCGGGCCGGTAACGATTGACGGCGCGCCCGGCCACGGACCGATCAATGGCTTGTTAGGAAGTTTCATTCAACGTCCGGGGAACGGCTGCATCGCGCGGGTCGGCCCTAGATTTCCTTGAGGACATTGTATTGCAAGCATTTCCCAGAATTCTAGGCCGCCATTACTTTGCAATTTTCGTGCTGGCGTCCGCCACGCTGTCCTACCAGATACTGATCACCCGTTTCTTCAGCGTGATGCTGTATTATCATTTTGCGTTTGCGGCCATTTCGCTTGCGATGTTTGGTCTCACGCGCGGCGCGATGAAGGTCTACAAGAACCCGGAGCGCTATGCTCCTGAACAGGTGGGAGTGGAATTCGCACGTCACGCCTCGTGGTTCGCGATATCGGGCGTCGGCGCCATGATTGTCTTCCTGTGCGCGCCGCTCGTGGTTCCCGAGCAATATGTGGTGGTGGTGCTGGTGATCACGGCGTTGACCTTCGTCATGCCGTTTACCGAAAGCGGGATTTGCATCACGCTTTTGCTCACTCGCCTGCCGTACAACGGCGGATGGCTTTATGCGGCCGACCTTTCCGGAGCTGCGTTCGGATGCCTCGGCGTCATCTTCGTCTTGCTCGTGGTCGATCCCGTGAGCGCCACGCTGTGGCTCGGCGCATTGGCCGCCGCTGCGGGCTGGCTGGTGGTGCGCGGCAGCGGCGATGTCCGCAGCTTGCGCCTGAGCGGTGCGGTCGCACTCACGCTGGCCGCCGCAGCCGCCGTGCACACCGGATTGGATGCGTCTGGCAGGAGCCATCTGGGCGTGTTCTGGGCCAAGGGCACCCAGCAGATGGGGACGCTGTTCGAGCGCTGGAATACCTACTCGCGCGTCAGGGTGACGGCGAAAGGCGAGAGCGCGCCGATCGGCTGGGGTTTTGCCCATACCCACGAAACGAAAATCGACCAGCACCGGCTCGATATCGACGCGGATGCGGCCACGATCATCACCAGATATGACGGCGATATCGGCAAGCTGTCCTACCTGAAGGACGACGTCATCAATGCGGCCTATCTGGTGCAGCCACCGGCGGACGTCGCCGTCGTTGGCGTGGGCGGCGGTCGCGACATCCTCTCCGCGCTCTATTTCGGCGCCAAGCATATCCGCGGCATCGAGATCAATCCCGCGATCTTCGAAGTCCTCACCGACAAGTTCGCCGATTTCTCCGGCCATCTCGATCGCCAGCCCGGCGTGTCCCTGGTCAATGCCGAGGCCCGCAGCTACATCAACCATTCACCGGATCGATATGACCTGGTCCAGATTTCGCTGATCGACACCTGGGCCGCAACGGCTGCCGGCGGGCTGACGCTCACCGAGAACCGACTCTATACCGTGGAGGCATGGGGCGACTTCTACCGGGCGCTGAAGCCCGGTGGGCTATTGTCGATCTCGCGCTGGTACGACGGCGAGCGTCATCGCAGCGAACTCTATCGCCTGGTCGCGATCGCAGCCAGCGCGCTGCAGCGCCAGGGCGTGCCCGCGGCCGGACTACCGAACCATGTCGTCGCGCTGAATGTCGGCAACATCGTCACGGTGATCACCCGTCCCGACGCCTTCACCCACGCACAATGGCAGGCGGCGCGGGCAAGGCTGCTGGCCCAGGGCTTCAAGATATTGCTGGGGCCTGATGTCGCTTTCGACGCCGTCACCTCGACATTGATGTCCGGCAAGGCGGACGCGGCATTCTTCGCATCGTTGCCGGAAAACGTCACCCCCTCGACCGACGACAATCCGTTCTTCTTCTACACGGCGCGCTTCGCCGATATGGCCGCCAAGCCGATCTCGGCCGTCGTGAACAACAACGCGGCGATCACCACGACGCTGCTGCTTGTCGTGCTCGCGCTGTGCGCCTGCGGTTACTACATCCTCTATCCTTTTGTCCGTCTCGCGCGGCGGATGCCGCTATCGACGCTGACGCCACCCGTGGCTTATTTCTGCGCGATCGGCATGGGCTTCATGCTGATCGAGATATCGCAGATGCAGCGGCTGATGGTCTTCCTCGGACATCCCGTCTATGGGCTCAGCGTCGTGCTTTTCACCATCCTTCTGTTCGGCGGCATCGGCAGCGCCACGGTCGGCGCGCGGTTTCCCCGGCCGGGCGCGGTCGTCGCCAGGGTTGTCGCACTGCTGGCAACGCTGGTTGCAGCGGGGCTATTGACTCCCCTGCTCACCACCTGGGCGCGATCGGAAGCCACCGACACGCGCATCCTGTTGTCCGTATTGCTGCTGGCGCCCCCAGCCTTTTGCATGGGGATGATGTTCCCGCTGGGCTTGAGTATCTGGCGCCGTCACGCGGAGCTGCATCCGTTCCTCTGGAGTGCCAACGGCATCACGTCGATGTTTGCGTCGGTACTGGGCATGGCCCTGTCGATCGAATTCGGCATCGCCAGGACATACGCGCTGGGCGTGGGCTTCTATGCCGTCTGCGCCTTGATGATCGTCGCGAGTCGCCAGGCAACTCGCGTCGAAGCGCCTGCGAGCCCGGTCGGGCAATCGGGATTGCCGCACTTGGACGAAGTTGCCGTCACCACAGTTCCGGCCGCACCGTCGACCGTGCCCAAGCACGCCGGTGAGGTGATCGGATAGGGGTTCACGTGGTCCGGAAGCGCAGCACGCCGGCGACTTCTTCCGATGTCAGCCGTCCCTCGACCAGCATGTAATTGACGTGGGCAATCAGTTCGCCGGCGGCAAAGCCCATCTGGTGCACGTCGAGCGGATATTTGTGAAACACCACCGGCACCAGTTCCCGCGAGGTCTGCGGAACTTCGCGGCAGGCATCGGCGATCAGCCGGCAGCGTTCCTCATGATGGTCAGCCAGTTGCTTGATACGCGTTTTCAAGCCGTAAAACGGCACGCCATGGCCGGGTAGCACGATGACATCATAGGGCAGCGTGGTGGTGAGGCTTGCCAGCGACGCCAGATATTCGCCGAGCGAATTCTGGTCGGGTTCGACCGCCCATACGCTGACATTGGGCGAGATCTTGCTCAGCACCTGATCGGCCGACAGGAACAGCTTGTCGGCCGCGCAATACAGCATCACCTGGTCGAGCGCATGGCCGCCGCCGGTGATGACCTTGAAGCGACGGGTCCCGATCGAAACTTCGTCGCCATGCGAGATCCGGCGATAGGACGGCGGCAGAACCGAGACCTGCTTCAGGTAATCCTGGCCGCGGCCGAGCAATTTGTCGGTCAGGTTCTCGTCCATGCCGTGACGGCGGAAAAACAGGCGTTGCGCGTTGCGCCGCTCCTCGGTGCCGCGGTTCTGGTGATAGACCGACTGCAGATATTCGACCTGCGACATAAAAAGCGGGCAGTCGAAGCGCTCGACGATCCAGCCGGCGAGGCCGACGTGATCGGGATGCGAATGGGTCACGATCAGCCGCGTGATCTTCACATGCTTGAGCGGGCCCTCGAACAAAGCGGTCCAGGCCGCGATGGTCTCTTCATTGCCGAACCCGGAATCCACCATGGTCCAGCCGTCGCCGTCGGCCAGCAGGTAGATGTTCACATGATTGAGCCGGAACGGCAGCTTCAGCCGGGCCCAGAGCACGCCCGGCATCACCTCGACCACCTGATCGGGGCCCGGATGGTTTTCCCAGGGATAGCGCAGCGCCTCGGCAGAAGACGGGATGATGTCTGTTTTCGAATGCATGGCTTACCGGCTTAGCCGCACAATCGGCCCGGCGCCAGCCGAAAAAATGGATGCCGGTTAGGGCAAAACACATGGGTTGTGGGTGGGACGGGCCGTCGTTCCGGGGCTCTGCGAAGCAGAGAACCCGGAATCCCGAATCGTCCGTAGCTAGGCCGCCCGGATGTTTCCAAGGAACGCGTCGATTTCCGAACGCAGCAGGTCGGCTTCACGGCGCAGCGCATCGGAGGCGTTCAAAACCTCGCCGGCAGCCGCTCCCGCTTCGGCGGAGGCGGTGCTGACGCCGATGATGTTGCTGGAAACCTCGCTGGTGCCGCCGGCTGCGTGCTGGATGTTGCGGGCGATCTCGCGGGTCGCTGCGCCCTGCTGCTCGACCGCCGCGGCGATCGCGGTGGTCACTTCATTGATCTCGCTGATGGTTTGGCCGATGTTCCTGATCGCGCCGACCGCCGAACTCGTCACCTGCTGCATGCTGGCGATCTGCCCGCGGATTTCGTCGGTCGCTTTCGCGGTCTGGTTGGCGAGGCTCTTCACCTCGGAGGCAACCACCGCAAATCCCCTGCCGGCTTCGCCGGCGCGGGCGGCTTCGATGGTGGCGTTGAGGGCCAGCAGGTTGGTCTGCGACGCGATGGTTTGAATCAAATCGACCACGACGCTGATGCGGCCGGCATTGTCGGAGAGACCTTGCATGGTGGCGTCGGTGACACCGGCTTCATCGACCGCCTTGCGGGCGATTTGCGCCGACGTCACCACCTGGCGGCCGATTTCGGAGATCGACGAGGACAGTTGCTCGGTGCCCGAAGACACCGTCTGCACGTTGACCGAGGTCTCCTCGGCGGCGGATGCCACCGCGCTCACCAGCGCACTCGACTGATCGGCGGTCACCGACATGCTTTGTGCGGTGGCTTGCATGGAATTGGCCGACTTCTGCAGGCTATCCAGCGCGGTGCGGACGGCGTCCTCGAATTCGGCGATCCGCACCTCCATCCGGGAGGCGCGTTCGCTCTTGGCGATGCGGTCCTTGTCCTGATCGGCGCTCAGCGCCCGGGCCGCGATCATGCTCTCGCGGAAAACCTGCAGCGAATCCGCCATCGCTCCGATCTCGTCCTGCTGGCTCGAGCGATAGATTTCGGTCTCGAGATCGCCGCTCGAGAGAAGCTGCATCGAACGCTGCAGGTTACCGATCCGCCGCAGGATGCTGCGGCCGACATAGAGCCAGACAAACAGCACGGATCCGATCAGGGTAGCGGCGCCGAGTGCGAGCATGACCGTGGTTGCCAGTGAAATATCCTTGCGGGCCTGCCAGGTCGAGGCGTCGGTTTCGCGCTTCACCCCGTCGACGAGTTGCTGCACGCTGATGCCAAGGCCGACATTGAGCTTGCGGGTTTCCTCCAGAACGGTCTGGCCGTAATCGGCGGCGTCCATTTCCTTCTCGCGGATCTTGAAGACACCGCTCTTGCCCTGGCCCAGCGCCAGCAGTTTCAGCGCGGCTTTTTCCAGTGCCACGCCGCCGGAGTTCCCGGGCAAGAGATCGAGGTTCGATCTGACCCGCTCTTGCGTGTCCTTGAACTGTTTCTCGATCGCCTCCAGCGTGTCGGGGCTGTCCGCCGAGAGTGCGGCGATCATGTCCGAGGCCGCCAGATTGCCGCTGGCGACGACATTGCCGAGTTGCTCGACCGTCCTTGCGGCCTGCGTTGCATCGTCGGGAGAAAGGTTGGCGGAGCCGAGGATGGCCGTGATCTGCATCTGCGCGTCCAGCATCGCAGGATTGGCCGCGGCGACGAAGTCCGCCTGGGCCTTGCGTAGCGCGTCATACTGCTTCTTGTGCTGGGCTGCGGCCTCCAGCCGTTCGCGCGCCGCATTGCCGAGGCTCTTGATGGTGTCGTCGATGTTCTTCACGGTTTCGGTCAGCGCCACGACGATCGCCTTGTCAGCCCCGAGCTCGATGATCTCGCCGAGCTTTTCGAGCGCGACCGCCTGGGTTTCCTTTATTTGTCTGGTGCGCTCGTTCAGCGCTTCCTCGCTGCGCGAGGCCAGCAGCGCCGGCCCCTGGCTGGCAAGGCTTGCGCTCTGCGCCGATAATTGCAGGCTGGCCGTGAGACGGGGAATGTCGCGCCCGCTCAGGTCGATCATCGTGGCGCCGAGATGCCCCAGCACCATGGCGGCGCCGGCGCTGATCACCAGAGCCATCCCGGCGATCACGGCGAAAGCGGCAAACAGGCTGCCCCTGACACCCCATTGCGGACGCAAAAATTTAAGAAGCCAACCGAACTTACCGGCCTTGAATAGCGCCGCCATGCCGTCCCCGCCCGCCAAAGTTGAATAGCGGGGCAGTATCGCGTGACCCGGTTAACAAAATCGGGAACTTTGGGAAAATCCGTGCGATTTTTGCGGACCAAAAAAGAAAGGCCGGCGCAAAGCCGGCCTTTCCGAGTGCTCTATCGGACGTCGATCAGTACTTCGCGACCATCGGGCCCGGGGCGCCCCAGTTGAAGCGATAGTTGATGCCGGCCTTGACGGTATGCTCATCGTCGCGGAAGCGAACGCCGACGATATCGGCGGGACCTGCGATGAATGTCGTGTCGCCGAAGTTGTAGTACTGGTACTCGATCTTGGCGGACCAGCTCGGTGCGAACATGTATTCGAGGCCGGCGCCGACGGTGTAACCGTCGCGATGGTTGCCGTCGGTCGCGAACGCCACCGGCACGCCGCCGATGCTCGCATTGAGGCTGTTGCCGTCCTTCCAGGCATAACCGCCCTTGGCGTACAGCAGAGCCGGTCCCCAGGTGTAGCCAAGCCGGCCGGTGACCGATCCCATCTGGTCGCTGTTGGAGTTCACGAGCGTGCCGCCCGGGAACAGCCGGCCGCTGTCGTTGTTGCCGAGCCAGCTATACTGGGCTTCGACACCGAGCACCCAGCTCGGGGCGAACTGATAATCGGCACCGGCCTGCACGCCGCCGAAGAAGCGGCCGTCGTCGCCGGACAGGCTGCTGTCGCCGGCGAACGCGCCGCCGATGTGACCGCCGATGTAGAATCCGGTCCAGTTGTAGATCGGTGCGTAGGCCGCCGGAGGGGGGGCCTTGGTGTAGGGGCGAGCCGCAAGATCGGCTGCAAGTGCCGGCGCCGTCGCGCCGAGGGCGACGAGGGCCACGGTGCCGAGTAGAAACTTCTTCATTAGTGTTATTCTCCAACAGGTCATCCAGAGAAGCCGCGCGCCGGCTTCGTCCTGGCGGCACTTAGACAGCTTTTGCCTAAAAAGCTGTCACCGATCGGTCACACCGGTCGGGTTCCTAACCCGTTGGCGCATCACGTTTTTTTGTACTTAAGGAAACCTTAATCGAGCCTAAAAGGCGCCTTAATTTGAGCACCGTTCCGCCTCACCCGATCCGGCGGCGGACCTCGTCGCGCATCTGTTCGCGGAAGGCTTCGCGGCGTGCCGGCCGTTCGCTTTCAGGGATGTTGAAGCGGTCGAACACGTTGAAATTCTCCAGGATCGGATAGCGATCGCTGGCCATCGCGAGGATGCCGAGCAGCTCCGCAACCGGCCCGCCGGGGCCGCTGACCTCCCATCGGCGGATCGTGTCGGCGCTGCTGTTGCCCGGGGGAAGGCCGCACAGCTTCGCCATGTCGGCAGCCGACAGCGGCCTGCCGATGGCGTCGCCGAGATCGTCGCGGAGCCTTTTCAGTTCAGGGCCGGTCATTTCCATTCATCCTGCACATCGAAACCTCCAGCAAAAATCTGCGACGCGAGCAAGTGAATCGGTAACGATTAACCGATGCGTGAAGCGGTGCCACGACACCGTGACGTTGCGTGATGTCGAATGTGTGAAGCCGTTCACAGGGCCGGCTTTGGCTGCACGGCTACCGTGGCTGTGCACGAGGGAGCCACGCATGCGCAACTTTATCGATGATCTCAGTCTCAAGGACCGCGACGTTTACCAGAGATGGGTGGGCGGTCTGGCCGGCTTCTGTGGCGCGTTGATGGTGGTTATCGTCGGCCTGTTGATCACCAATCGGTTATCCGCCAATCCGGCCTACGAGCCCGCCGCAACAGAGGTGATCGGTGAAAGGCCCGGGGCTTCCATCGATACCGTCGCGGCTGCGAGGCAAGCGAAGGGTGATTGGTGTCTGCTGCGCGTTCCTTTCGGGCGTGCCATGCCGCGCCGCGGCTAGCGTTGCATCTGCATGATCCGGTCATGTCGCGGCGTCCCGCCGCAGTCATTTCGCAACTTTCATGTGGCTGAGGTAGTCGACAATGGCATTGACGTCGCCGGGATCGACCGGAGCCTTGTAGACGTTGATCATCTTGTTGACTTCGGCGGCCCAGGCCGTCTTCGGCAGGGGCGGCTGGTTCAGCACCATGCCGGCCGAATGGCAGGCGAGGCAGTTGTTATTGATCGCGTCGGCCCCCGGACCATCGGGAAACATTTTATCGCCGGCCGGCAGATCGATCTTGACCGATTTCAGTTCGAGCGGCGCGGCCGACGCCGCCTGCAGACCGAGAGCGAACCAGAGCAGGGCACTGGCGGACAACAATGGCGTGCGGATCATGGCTGGTCCCTCAAGCTGCGGTGATATCGGTTTGTTCGATGACGTTGCGCATGAAGCCAGCCGGATTCCAGTTCGGCTTGTCCGGCTGGACTTCTCCCTTGCCGTTGGTGCAGCGGACCGCGAGCGTGTAGCGGCCGGCGGAGGGCGGGGTAAATTCGGCCTCCCATTGCCTGAATCCATACTTGCCCTTGTCGTCGCCGAGCCGGGCGGGACGCCAGCTCTTGCCGCCATCCACTGAGATGTCTACGGCAGCGACGCTGCTGTCCCCGCCGAACGCCAGGCCGCGCAGCGGTTTCGACGCGCCAGCCGGGACGTTCGAGCCGGCGTCGACATTGGTGATGAACGAACGCGGCACCATGCGCGTAATCGGAATCATCTTCACGCCGGCTTCACCGGGAGTAACGTCGGCGCGCGGCGTGTCCGGGATCGTGTAGGCCGTCTTGGTCCAATAATTGTCGTCGGGCTGATCCAGCACTTCGATGTCGTTCAGCATCTTGACCCAGTAGGTCGCGTACCAGCCCGGGACAACCAGGCGCAGCGGAAACCCGTTCACCAGCGGTAGCTGTTCGCCATTCATCGCAAACGCGATCATGACTTCGCCGTCACGGGCATGATCGATAGCGAGCGATTTCTTGAAATAGGGTGCATCCGGCATGACCGGCTGTTCCAGGCCGCTGAACCGCACCTGGACAGCGCCGGCCTTCACGCCGGCACGGTCGAGCACGTCGCGCAGGCGGACCCCGGTCCAGAGCGCGTTGCCCATGGCGCCATTGGCCCACTGCGCGCCGGGTACACGCGGTGCGAAAAAGCCGCGCGAGTTGCCGGAACATTGATTGACCGCGGCAAGTTCGACCTGCGGCAAACCATGGAGAATATCGTTCAACGAAAGCGAGAGTTGCTGGTTTACATGTCCTCTGACATTGAGCCGGAAGCTGTCGACGCTCACATCGGTTGGAATCAGCGCCCAGTGCCAGCGGACGTAAAACTGGTCGGTAGGGGTAAACACGCCCTTGTCGAAAACGTCCCAAGGCGTCTCGAGCAGCGGCGGCCGTGTCCGCTGCAGGATCATTGGCCCTTTCTGGGGGAACTCGCTTGTGATCTGCCGCGCCTGCGGAGCGAACGGGAGTTCGATGGCGGTCTGTGCGCTGGCCCGGCGCGCCAGTAGCGCAAGGCCGCCGGCGGCCGCCGCGCCCAGCAGGGTGCGCCGCGTGATCATCCGATGATGTTGACCATCCTTAATCATCTCACTTCTCCATCCGATAGGTCTTTATCTTTCCTGATGCTGGATACTGGGGCCGAAGGCGCAAACACTCCAATTCAGATGTCCGAACGTTTCGATCCGGCGCTTGGATCGATCGCGGAGCATCGGGCGGCGCTGTTCAGCGCGCGTTGACGGCCATGCCATGGCTGGAGGGTACTGGCGCTGTCAGATCGAGCAGCGCCGTGGCGGCACGGCTGCAATCGCGTTGCCGGTGCCGCAGCACGTGGAACTCGCGGTCCGGCAGCGGAAAGTCGACGAGCTGCAAGAGGCCGGCTTCCAGGCTCGGTGCCGCGACCGAGGCGGAGATAGCGGTCGCTCCGAGACCGGCTTCCACGGCCGCGCGCACCGCCTCATTGGACGGCAACTCCAGTTGGACGCGCAGGGTGCCTGGCGCGATGCCGAACTGCGACATCGCATTCTCGAACACCCCTCGCGTGCCGGAGCCTGCTTCGCGCAGCACCCAATCTCCGGCCAGGAGATCGTCGACCGATAGCCGTTCGCGCCCAGCCCAGGGATGATCGGGTCCGACGACCAGCAACAATTGGTCGCGCGCGACCGGCGAACTGACGAAATGTTCACACTCTACCGCGCCTTCAACGAAGCCCAGCTCCGCGATCCCGTTTTCGACGGCCGCAGCGACCTGCGCGGTGTTGCCGATCGACAGCCGGATCTGGATTCCCGGATAGCTCTGCCGAAAAGTAACCAGGTGACGCGGAAGCCAGTAACCGGCAATGGTCTGGCTCGCCTGAACCGTGAGCGTGCCCCGCTTCAGGCCGCCAAATTCATTCAGAGCGAGCTCGGCGGCTTCCGCCCGCGCCAGCACCGCGCGGGCTTCGTGCAGAAGAACCTGTCCGGCTTCAGTCAACTCGATACGGCGACCGACCCGATCGAAGAGCCTGGTTTCGTGGCGCGCCTCCAGGGCCGAAATCGCATGGCTTGCGGCTGATTGCGCGAGGTTCAGCGCCTTTGCCGCCTGCGTGACGTGCTGCCGCTCGGCTACCGCGACGAAAATTCGCAACTGCTCAAGCGTCATGACGCTTCTTTTCGGGGCCGACAAGACCGACCATGCTAGCGCTGCATCTGCATGATCTGGTCCATCGGCATCATGTTGTGGTTGAGGTTGGCCATGATCCAGAGCGATCCGACCATCACCAGCGTGACGATCAGGACGCCGAAAGCCAGCGCCAGCACGTTGTTGGTGTTATCGGCCCCCGTGGTGATGTGCAGGAAGAATACCAGATGCACGCCCATCTGCGCGATCGCGAGAACCACCAGCGCCACCGGGATGCTCGGCTCCCATACAAGATCGGTGCCTGCGACAAAGAAGGATGTCGCCGTCAGCAGGATCGCGAGACCTAATCCGATCAGATAACCGGTGACGCGCTGGGCGACGCTACCGCCTTCAAACTGTTCGTCGCCCGGTGCGACGTCATCGTGGCCGGCGTGGGCCTCATCATATCCGCTGCTCATTTTGCGCTTCCCAGGAGATAGACGACGGTGAAGACGGCAATCCAGATGATGTCGAGGGCGTGCCAGAACAGCGCAAAGCACAGGATGCGGCGCTGGATGTCGGGCCTGAATCCCTTGGCAAAGACCTGCGCCATCATCGTCAGCAGCCACAGGATGCCGGCCGAGACGTGCAGGCCGTGGCAGCCCACCAGCGTGAAGAATGCCGACAGGAACGCGCTGCGCGTCGGTCCGGCGCCGCGCGCCACCAGATCGGCGAATTCGCGTGCTTCGATCACCAGAAAGGCAAGGCCGAGGATACAGGTGACCGCCATCGCAACCTGAAACCAGGTCTGGTTGCGTTCATCGGCCGCGATGCTGGCGAGGCCGCAGGTAAAGCTCGAAGCCAGCAGGAACGCGGTTTCGATCGCGACGTTGCGCAGATCGAACAGATCGTGCCCGCTCGGCCCTCCCGCGGTCTGCCCGAGCAGAACGGCGTAGGTCGCGAAGAAGGCCGAGAACATGACCATGTCGCTGAGGATGAAGATCCAGAAGCCGAAGCCGGTAACGATGCGCTTGGGCGCGGGACCTGCCCAGATGCCGGAGCCGGACCCGTGATGACCTCCACCTTCCAACGCCCGCAAGGCATGGGGATCGGCATGTGCTTCGAATGCGCTCATGTGCCGGCAGCCCTTTCGGTCAGCATGGCGCGGCGCTGCGCCCGGTTGTCGCGATCGATGCGGGCGACTTCCGCCGCCGGAATGAGGTCCTCATCCTCGTCGCGCCAGGCGAACACCACGAAAGTGGCGAACGCGCCGATCGCACCGGCGATCACCATCCACCAGATGTGCCAGATCAGCGCGAAGCCCATGACGGTGGCGAAGAACGCGCAGACGAAGCCGGTCGCCGAATTGCGCGGGATTTCGATATCCCGGTATTCCGGCTCTGCCACGGGCGTCTGCCCGATGGTCCGGTGTTTCTGCCCCCAATAGGCGTCTTCGCCGGCTACGTCGGGCAGCACCGCAAAATTGAACGCCGGCGGCGGCGAAGCGGTGGCCCATTCGAGCGAGCGGCCGTCCCAGGGATCGCCAGTCGTGTCGCGCAGTTCGTCACGGTGGCGGATGCTGACGACGAGCTGAGCGATCTGCAAAATGATTCCGCACAGGATCAGCGCCGCACCGAAGGCGGCCACGATCAGCCAGGGATGCCATGCCGCCACGTCGTAGTGCTGCATGCGCCGCGTCATGCCGAGCAGGCCGAGCACGTAGAGCGGCATGAAGGCGACGTAGAAGCCGATCAGCCAGCACCAGAATGCCGCGTGGCCGAGTCCTTCGTGCAGCTTGAACCCGAAGGCCTTGGGAAACCAATAGGTGTAGCCGGCGAACGCACCGAACAGCACGCCGCCGATGATGACGTTGTGGAAATGCGCGACCAGGAACAGGCTGTTGTGCAGGACGAAGGCGACAGGCGGCACCGCCATCAGCACGCCGGTGACGCCGCCAAGGATGAACGTCACCATGAAGCCGATCGACCACAACAGCGGCGTCTGAAACCGCACCTTGCCGCCATACATCGTGAACAGCCAGTTGAAGACCTTCACGCCGGTGGGCACGGCGATGATCATGGTCGCGATGCCGAAGATGGCGTTGACGTCGGCGCCGGCGCCCATCGTGAAGAAATGATGCAGCCAGACCATGAAGGAGAGGACGCAGATCGCCATGGTTGCGGCCACCATCGAGCGGTAGCCGAACAACGGTTTGCCGGAAAACGTCGAGATCACCTCCGAGAAGATGCCGAACGCCGGAAGCACGAGGATGTAGACCTCCGGATGACCCCATGCCCAGATCAGGTTCATGAACATCATCACGTTGCCGCCGGCTTCGTTGGTGAAGAAATGGAAGCCGAGATAGCGGTCGAGCAGCAGCATCGCCAAGGTCGCGGTCAGGATCGGGAATGCCGCGACGATCAGCAGGTTCGTCGCCAGCGCGGTCCAGCAGAACATCGGCATGCGCAGGAGGTTCATGCCTCTGGTGCGAATCTTGAGCACGGTGGTGACGAGATTGATGCCGGCGACCAGCGTGCCGACGCCGGATATTTCGAGCGACCACAGATAATAGTCGACGCCGACGCCGGGCGAATAGGCGAGCTCCGACAGCGGCGGATAGGGCAGCCAGCCGGTGCGCGCGAATTCACCGATCACCAGCGAGATGTTGACCAGCAATGCGCCGGTGCAGGTCAGCCAGAAACCGACCGAATTGAGCGTCGGAAACGCGACGTCGCGGACGCCGAGCTGCAGCGGCACCACGAAGTTCATCAGCCCGATCATGAACGGCATGGCGACGAAGAAGATCATGATGGTGCCGTGCGCCGAGAAGATCTGGTTGTAGTGCTCCGGCGGCAGGAAGCCGCCGCTTTGGAATGCGAGCGACTGTTGCGCCCGCATCATGATGGCGTCGGCGAAGCCGCGCAGCAGCATCACCATCGCGAGCACCGTGTACATCACGCCGATGCGCTTGTGGTCGACGCTGGTGATCCACTCGCGCCAGAGATACGGCAGGTGTCCCGCGATAACGACCCAGGCGAGGATCGCGATGATGGCGAGCGCCACCACGCCAGAGGCGGCCATCGGGATCGGCTGGTTGAAAGGAATGGCGTCCCAGGTGAGCTTACCGAGCATCGGCAACCCCCTCGGGCAGCGCAGCTCCCTTGACGCCGGACTGCGCACCCGGCGACGGCGGTATTTTCTGGGTGACGATGGCGTTGTACAGGTCCGGATCGGTCAACCGGTAGATCGCCTGTTCGTGCTTCGTCGAGGGTTTTGCGAGCTCGCGATAGCTGGCATCATCGAGCGACTTCTCGGCGCGGGATGCGTCCTCCGCCCATTTCGAAAACTGTTCTGCTGTCACCACGTGGACGTCGAAATGCATGTCCGGAAATCCGTCGCCGCTGAAATGCGCTGAGAGGCCCTGGAACGTCCCGGGCGTATCCGCGCGCAGATTGAGCCGGTTGGTCATGCCGTTCATGGTGTAGATCATGCTGCCGAATTGCGGGATGAAGAACGCGTTCATCACGCTCGACGAGGTGAGCTCGAACTTCAGCGGCACGCCGACGGGAACGGTCAGCGTATTGATGGCTGCGATCTTCTGGTCGGGATAGATGAACAGCCATTTCCAGTCGAGCGACACCGCCTGAATCGTCAGCGGCTCGCCCGATCCCTCGACCTCCTTCGCCGGATCGAGCTGATGTGCGCCGATCCATGCCACGCCGCCGAGCAGGATGACGGTAAGCGCAGGAATCGCCCACACCACGAGTTCGATGCGGCCCGAATAGGCCCAGTCAGGCCAGTGAAAAGCCCTGGTGTTGGAGGCGCGAAACCAGAAGGCAAAGGCAAAGATCGCGACGATGGTCGGCAGGACGATAGCCAGCATGATCGCCAGCGAGTCGATCAGGATGGTCTTTTCAGCGGCCCCGATCGGACCCTGCGGATCAAGGATATTCATCGCCCATCCGGAAAGTCGAACCGGCGGCAACGCGACCGCCGCCCCCTGGTTCCATGGCCGCACCATGACCTCGATCGCATCTGCCACCGCCTCCCGTCGTGACTGCGCGAAACCGCCGGCTTTCCTGCGTCTACTTGAAGTGCGGGACAGCCGGTACGCTGATGCGCGGCGGCGGCAGCGCGGCCATTCTGGAAGCGTTGCCGATGCCGCTCGGATCGACCATTGCATTGTTCATGCCGCCGGCATTTGCAGGGCCCGGCGCGATGCCGCTGATCGGCACATTTCCCGAGCCTGCCTCGCCGGCCATTTTGGCAAATGACGCGGCAGGTGTGGCCAGGATAACCAGGATCGCGAGAGCGATTTTCGTCGAGCTGTTCGACATGGGAAGCTCCATTGTAATTCAGGTGAACGCCGAATGCGTGAAGCTGATCTAGGTTCGCAATCCGTCGTCACCACTAAATTCGCCTTTAGAAAGCAGTCCGGTGCGGCCGTTCCAGAGACAATAGTAGCATCCACGCTCCCCGGGTGATTTCCAATACGCACGGGAAGGAACAAGCCCTTGCGATCAGCCATCAGGCTGAGTCCAGCATGGCATCCGCACCAACGGCTGCTGCCTAAAGATTGGATCGCCATGCCCATAATACCAACACACGCAGGCACTTTAGATATGTAAAACTGTCTTTAGCTTGGCGTGGGACGGGAGGCGATGATGGCGATTGATTTTACGCTGACATCGTATCAGCGCCGGTTGCAACGGATCGCCCGCGAATTCGCCAACGAAATCCTCGCGCCCCTGGTGCGTGCCGCCGACGAGGATCCCGATCCGCAGAGGGCTTTCCAGGCGGTCAAGGGCGCCTATGTCGAAAGCTACAAGCTCGGATTCGCCACCGGCTTTATTCCCAAGAAGTATGGTGGCGGCGGGATTTCCAACGTCGATCTCCAGATCGTGTGCGAGGAGATTTGCGCCGTCGATCCCGGTTTCGCCACCATCCTTCTCGTCAACGGACTGGCCTTGATGCCGCTGGTCTGGTTCGGGTCCGAGCGGCAGAAGCAGAAATGGCTGGTGCCTGCGACCAGCGATCCGCGCGGCGAGTATCTGGCCGGATGGACCGTCAGCGAAGCGGCCGGAACGCCCGGAGGGACGGCCAATTTCGACGGCGCCGCGTCCTATCCGGCCGGCATCGGCCTCACCGCCATCCACGACAGGAAGAACGGAGAGTACATTCTCAACGGACGAAAGTACTGGCCGGTGAATGTCGGCGGCTGGGATCTCCAGGGCGCCGACGCCAATGTCTGCATCGTTCGCACCGATCCCCAGGCCGAAGGCTCGCGCGGCCTCAGCGCCATGGTTATTCCGCGCGGAACGCCAGGCATCTCCTACGAGCAGCCGATCGCGAAGCTCGGTCACCGCATCTGTCAGAACAATTCCGTCGTGTTCTCGGATTGCCGCGTGCCCGAGGAGAACGCGTTCGCGGTCGGCGATGGCGATCTCGTCATCAACAAGGCCTTCACATGGTCGGGGCCGGTCGCCGCGATCGCCTCGGTCGGCGTGACCCGGTCGGCCTACGAATACGCGCTGGCGTGGGCCAAGAAATATACCGGTGGCGGCGACAAGCCGATCATCAACCACCAGATCGTCGCCTACACGCTAGCGGAAGTTGCGATGAAGGTCGAAGCTGGGCGCGCCTTCGCATGGAAGGCCGCCCACTATCATGATCTACACAATGCCGACGGCCACGCGGTCGGTCCGATGGCGAAGGTGTTCTGCAGCGAGATGTTGTTCAACGCCGTGTTCCAGGCGATGAAGGTCGTCGGCGTCAATGCGCTGGACAAGGCTCATCCGCTCGAGCGCTATCTCCGGGAAGCCTCGGTGTTCCCGCTCTATGACGCCGGCAATATCGGGATGCAGATGCGGAAGATCTGCGCGGTGATGGCCGATCCGGCTTTCGATCCGCGCGCGATCGCAAGCTCGATCGCCACGCCGTTCGGCAAGAAGGCGCCGCCGCCCGAACTTCAGGCCGTCGGCAGGAACCTGAAACGGCAGGCCTGACCGCCGCGCTGCATGCACTCCTGGTGTTCGATCGGCGCGCCCATCAGGCCGGAAAGGAAGCCGAGATCGAACTGGCAGACCTCGGTGTAGTCCTTTGAGAGGTCGTGAAACACGCAGTTCTTGCACTCGATGCGGGGCAGCTTTTCGCCCTTGCCCGGCGAGGTCACGCGCGCAGCGAACCCTGTCTCGTTCATGATCTTCACGATCTCGACGACGCGTTCGACCCGCGTCTTGCCCACCAGCCGCGGGATCGCGGTGGCCGACATGTCGACGCCGAGCTCGAACATGTAGGCGCCGAACTTCGACGCGCCGATCTTCTTGCGCAGGCTTTCGAACATGACGCGCGAGAACCAGGAGTAGCGCTTCGGGAAGAGATCGATACCGCTTTCGGTGAGGGTGTAGAGAAATCGCGGCCGGCCGCCGCTCTTCGACGACGTGTGCTGCACATACCCTGAACGTTCCATGCCCGACAGGTGCTGCTTGACCGCGCTGCGCGTGATGTCGACCGCACTTGCCAGTTCATCGACCGTCAGTCCGGCCTTGGATTCCAGAAGTTTTGCCAGCAGCTTTTGCTGGGTATCGCCGACAATCACGCCAAGCCTCCGCTCACGACCCTGCGCCAGATGTATCCGAAGAAAGCACCCGGCGTTGCGTCAATTTCGGCCACATCCTGCCCAAAACGCCGACAGATTGCACGCTCTAAGTGCGGTTTGATGTCTTTAAACAGAAAAAACTGCCTAAAGTATTTTCTTGTCGTTTCGAGGCATGAGCCGAAGATGCGCGGGTTGTGGCAAGTCGGCCGGGCTTCTCGCTCGCAACGCTGTGTAACGAGCATTCAACGGAGGACAAGAATGGCGATCGATTTCACGATGTCCGCGGAGCAGCGGAAAATTCAGAAGATGGCGCGCGACTTTTCGGAAGGCATCCTCGCCCCCGTCATACCGGCGGCCGACAAGGAGCCGGATCCGATGCTGGCCTACCAGAAGACGAAAGGCGCCTATATCGAGGCCTACAAGGCTGGCATCGCGATGGCGATGCTGCCGAAGGAATATGGCGGCGGAGGCTTGTCGTGCCTCGACTTCGTCATCGCCGCCGAAGAGATCTGCGCCGTCGATCCCGGTTTCGCCTGCACGGTCCTGTGCAACGGCCTCGGCCTGATGCCCGTGTCCTGGTACGGCACCGAAGAGCAGAAGAAGCGGTTCATCGGCGCTGCGACCTCCGATCCCACCGGCACCTATCTCAGCGCCTGGACCGCCGGCGAGCCGCCGGGCGGCACCGGCGGCACGGCGAATTTCGACAGCCCGCTTCCCAAGGCCGGCATCGGCATGACCGCCGTCCGTGACGGCGATTACTTCATCATCAACGGCAAGAAGAAATGGTCCTCTTCGGCCGGTTGGGACGGTCTCGGCACCAATACCCAGACCGCGATCATCCGCACCGACACCAGCGTCGGAGGCACCGAGGGACTGTCGGCCATCGTCATCGAACGCGGCACGCCCGGCATTACCTGGACATTCCTCGACAAGGAAGGCCATCGCACCACATCGAACGCGTTCATCGTGTTCAAGGATGCCAAGGTGCCGGTCGACAATCTGCTGCCCGGCGCCAAGGGCAACGGCGATTTCGTGATCAACCGCAACTTCGCCTGGTCGGGTCCCGTTGCCGCCATCGCCGCGGTCGGCGTCGCACGGTCGGCTTATGAGGATGCGCTCAAATTCCTCAAGGGCAACACGGCGGGATCGCTGACGCCGATCATCCGGTTCCAGAACGCCGGCTACGTCATGGGCGACGTGGCGGCGAAGATCGAATCCGCCCGCTACTTCTCCTGGCGCGCGGCAGACTATCTCGACAAGCACTCGCAGCATGCCGAACTGATCGGTGCGATGTGCAAGATCAACGTCACCGAGGCGATGGTCGAGTGCGTCTACAAGTGCATGCAGATCGTCGGCGTCAACAGCCTCAGCACCGAACACAAATTCGGCAAGTATCTGCGCGAGGCGGCCGTGCTGCCGATCTATGACGGCGGCAATATGGGCATGCAGCGCCGTCGCGTGCACGGCATCATCGCCGAGGAAAACTTCAATCCGCGCGCGATCATGGACGACGACTTCGTCAAGTTCGAGAAGTCGATGGAGGCGATCGGTACGGTCGCCGATCCCGTATCGAAGTCCCGCGGCATCATGCAGGCCGCGGAATGACAACCTCGGAATAATTATCCGAAGGCATAATCATCTGGAGACCGGGCGGCTATGCCCGGTCTTTCTACTTCGAAGCGAATAACCGACTGCGGCGCGCTGTGAAGTTGCTGCGCCTTTGGTTGTGAGTACACACTTTCCTGCGCCGCACCACCTATTCGCGCAGAGCGGTATCGCCACAACAGCGCGCTCGCGTAAAACGCCGCAGGCGCCCCTTTATTCCACACATTGCTCGCATGGCCCCAATGCTGAACCTTTCCTTCGGCGCTGCATACTCAATGAACATACCGGGACTAACAGGTATGTCGCATGAATTCATTTCGCCCCACTCAAATCGAGCAATTCGCCCTTGAGGCGAAGCTCAATGGCTTTTTTGGAGCCAAGGTCTACGACAGCATATTCCTCGGTTTCGAGGTTCTGGAGATTGTCGACGACGAGTTGCGTGCCTGGTCACCTTCGGAACATTGCGCCGCGGTGATCGACCTTCAATATTCGGCGAGGGTCGCCTGGGTCGCGCAAACCGTGTTCAAACGCCGGGTTCGACAGGTCAGCGTGCTCGCGCGCGGCATGAGCCATAACGGCTTCGAACAGCCGGTCTGAACGATCCGGCTGATGTCGGCGGACAGCCGCCTGAACGCGCCTGCTTTGTGATTCGATCAAAGGAGGGGCCGAACGAACCGGTCCACTGAATTGAGTGAGCGCTCGCTCGCCATCCCGCGATCTGCTAGACTTCCGACATCATCGCGTCGCCCACCGACGCTGTTGCGCTCTTCCTTCCGCCTCGATCGGATGGAATTGCTCTAACGTTCCCGGATGCACAGCGGAGGTCTACATGAAGGGGTCGGATCTTCTCGTCGCAGCCTTGGAGAACGAGGGCGTCGACCGGATTTTCGGGGTACCCGGCGAGGAGAACCTCGATGTCGTCGAGAGCCTTCGACATTCCTCGATCGAACTGGTGGTGACCCGTCATGAGCAGCCGGCGGCGTTCCTGGCTGCCACCTACGGCCGGCTCACAGGAAAGCCGGGGGTCGCGCTCACCACCCTTGGCCCCGGAGCGTTGAATTTGGTCACCGGCGCCGCTTACGGATTCCTTGGCGCCATGCCGATGGTGTTGATCACCGGTCAGAAGGCGATCCGCCAAAGCCGGCAGGCGCACTTCCAGATCGTCGATGTCGTCGCGGCGATGCGCCCGCTCACGAAACAGTCGCAGCAGATCGTGAGCGCATCGGCTATTCCGACGCTGGTCCGCAACGCCTTTCGTATCGCCGCCGAAGAGCGTCCCGGTCCGGTGCACCTGGAATTGCCGGAGGACGTTGCCGCCGAGGAAGCGGGTGACGTCGCGCTGGTGCCGGCCCATGCAATAGAGCTTCCGGTCCCATCGCAGGAGGCCATCAAGCGCGCGGCCGACCTGATCCTGGCGGCAAAATTTCCGCTGCTGATGTTCGGCGCGGGCGCAAGCCGCCCGCAGCTTGCTCCGGCGCTTTCCGATTTCGTTCGCCGCGTCCGGATTCCTTTCTTCAACACGCAGATGGGAAAGGGCGCTGTCGGCGGTGCGTCGGAATTCTATCTCGGCACCGCCGCGCTGAGCGAGCGCGATTATGTCCACCAGGCGATCGATCGCGCCGATCTCATCGTGACGATCGGACACGACACGGTCGAGAAGCCGCCATTCCTGATGGCGCAGGGCCAGCATCAGGTTATCCATATCGGCTTCGTGCCGGCCGCCGTCGAAGAGGTGTATTTTCCTCAGGCCGAAGTGATCGGCGACATCGCCAGAGGCCTGGACCTGCTCGCCGGCCAATTGCAAGGCAGCCTCCGGATGAATCCGGACTGGATCGCCTTGCGCAAGGATATCCTGGATCACATCACCGATCGTGCCGAAGAGGACCGCTTCCCACCGACGCCGCAACGCATCGTCCACGATGTTCGGCAGGTCATGCCGCCCGACGGAATCGTCGCGCTCGACAACGGCATGTACAAAATCTGGTTTGCGCGCAACTATCGCACTGACGTGGCCAACACGCTGCTGCTCGACAACGCGCTGGCGACGATGGGAGCCGGTTTGCCTTCCGGGATGATGGCGGCCTTGCTCTATCCCGAACGCCGCGTGCTGGTGGTCGCGGGTGACGGCGGCTTCATGATGAACAGCCAGGAGCTCGAGACCGCGCGGCGGTTGAATCTCAACCTAGACGATCGATTCCAAGAAAGTTGTCATATGGGTGGGATTCATCGGTCGTTTCGAGCTCCTATATAGCGGTGGAGGGGCTTTGTGACGAAGGA
>LNAP01000963.1_pt1 | contig 108933 bp, 88 predicted proteins | sample 602601 | NCBI WGS metagenome assembly LNAP01 (sample SAMN02440304, study PRJNA202911) | soil metagenome | biome: Subtropical and temperate rainforests or woodlands; isolation source: soil samples (1 kg each in a 20% v/v slurry with milli Q water) were... ... | reverse complement strand
AGCGTAATAAGGCATGGCCGCGAGCAGTTCGGGGTCTTGATACAGCGACTCGATAACCGGGTTATAGGCGCCAATCAGGGCACGATGTTTTTGCTCTTGGGCACTGGTCAGGTAGCTCACCAGTTCTGCGGCCAGTTTTGGATGGGCGCTGTAACGCGATACCGCCAGGCCCCAGCCACCGAGGGTGGATGCATGGCTGCCGGCCTCGCCGCCGCGGGGCAGGGGAGCGACCCCGACCTTGTCTTTTACGGCACTGTCCTGACCTTGAACCAGGGCCCAGACATACGGCCAGTTACGCATGAACAGCGCATTGCCCGACTGGAATACGCCCCGGCCTTCCTCCTCGGTGTAATTGAGTACGCCGCGCGGGGAGATGTCGCCTACCCAGCTTTTCGCCAGGGTTAAAGCTGTTTTTGAGGCCTGACTGTTGACCACGATGTCGCCTCGTGAATTGACCAGTCCGCCTTGCGGTTGGCTGCTGATCCACTCCAGCGCATTACACGTCAGGCCCTCGTAGGCGCGCCCTTGAAAGATGTAACCCCAGGCATTGGGGTTCCCGGCAGTGCGCTCAGCCTGTTGAATAGTTTTGGCGGTAGCGGTCATTTCCTCCCAGGTCCGGGGAACCTGCTGGTTGTACTTCTCCAGCAAGTCCTTGCGGTAATACAGCAGGCCCGAGTCGGTGAACCACGGCATCGTCACCAGCCGTCCGTTCACCGTGGCGTTGTCCACCTGTGCCTGGAAATAGCCTTGGGTCGCGTTGGCAGGAAGCACCTCGCGCAGATCCAGCAAATGTTTGGCCAACATTCCCGGCCACACCATATCGATTTGAATGATGTCGATGTCGCTGGACTGCGCACTGAGGATCTGTTGGTAGAACGACAATCGCTCGGTGGCCGAGTTAGGCGTGGAAACCACCTCGACGTTGTTGCCGGTCTGTTTCGACCACGCCTGGACAGCCTCTTTGCAGAGTTGTAACTCCGCACCTACCGCCCCACACGAGATCGTCAAATCAGCTGCGCTCGAGAGGGATGGAAGCCCGGCGCAGAGGGTAAGCAGTGCTGCTGGAAGAAGAGATTTGAGGTGTTTCATAAAGCCCTCTTTATTTTTGTTTTTAGAAAAGTTAACGTTAACATCGCCAAATGTAGCAGCGTATTTGCGATGAGGCATCCTTTTTTTCGTGGATTTTGACAATTAACAATTCACGAAAAAAAGGCCGGTCGCAGGACAGAAAAATAAAAACAAAACAGGAAATCCCCCATGCAGAAAGCATCAAGCTGGCTACTCGCAGGCGTACTCGGCACCTCGGCGGCCACCTCTCAGGCCGCGACCCTGGAACAACGAATGGCCGCGTTTGAAGCGCGTGCCGCCGCTGCGGAAAAGCGCGCCGCCGCAGCCGAGCAGCAAACCCAGGCACTCGCCAGGGAATTGCAGCAGATCAAACTGGCGACTCCCGCCTTGCAGCCGGCGGCGTCCACTGCAGCCGCCACTGCGGCACCTACTTTGGACACTCGACTGGCAAAACTCGAAGCCCGTCAGCAAAGCATGGAAAAGCAAGACAGTAGCGGACACCTGACTGACGGTTTCAGCTTCAAGGGCTACGCCCGCTCTGGATTGCTGATCAACGATGGGCTGGGCGGTGGTCGTGGCGGCCCTTATACAACGCCTGCCGGTTCAGTCGGTGGCGCCGTCGGGCGACTTGGTAACGAAGACGACACCTACATGCGCATAGACCTGTCGAAAGAAATCTATGCGCAGAACGGCACCCGTTCCAAATTCACGGTGTCCATCGCCGACGGTGTGGAAAGCTCCAATGACTGGACCGCCGACGAGAGCAATCTGAACGTGCGTCAAGTGTTTACCGAGCTCGATCATCTCGCCGCCTTCAAGGGCAATTCAGTGTTCGAGAACTCCACCCTGTGGGCTGGCAAACGATTCGACAGAGACAACTTCGATATCCACTGGCTGGACTCGGACGTGGTCTTTCTGGCCGGCACCGGGGGTGGTATCTACGATGTGCAGATGAACAAGGACTGGCGCTCGAATTATTCCTTGATGGGGCGTAACTATGGGGATTTCAGTGAGGGCGGTGTCAATGCCGATGTGGAAAGCTACATCCTGACCTCCAACCAGTTCTTCGATAATGGTCAGTGGCAGTGGATGTTCAATGGCATTGGCTCAAAGAAAAACGACTTTGCCACTCGCACCAATGAAGCGGGCCTGACGCCTGCGGATTCCGGCTTGCACAGCATGGTCGCGAATCATCAGAAAAACTTTTTCGGCAGGGAAGGCTTCTTCAAAACGGCGCTGCTCTACGGGCAAGGTCTGGGGGCAGAGGTCAAGAACATCGGTTCGGATGGCGAACTGATCGACGACGCCCGGGCTCTGCGTCTGGCGCTTTACGGCGAGACGCCCATTGCGCCGGGCTGGCGCATCGGCCCCAGCTTGTTGGCCGAACAGAGCAAGGACAGGTACGTCAAGGGTGACGATTACCGCTGGATGACCCTGAACGTGCGATTGGCCAATGAAATCAACAGCAATTTCGAGATGGCCTACGAAATGAGCTGGCAAACCATGGACCTCGACCCCAAGGGCTACCTGCAACGTAATGCGGTCGACGGTAACTTCTGGAAATTCACGATTGCCCCGACATTCAAACCTGACGTTGGAGACCTTCTCACTCGTCCAGAATTGCGAGTTTTCGCAAGCCTGATGAACTGGTCTTCGGATCTGGACGGATACAGTTCCACAGACAACTTCGGCAAGTCGGACTTCAACGCCGGCGGTGTATGGCAGTACGGCATACAGATGGAGACCTGGTTCTGATATCTGCTTCATCTGTGTAGGCGCCAGGATTGCCGGCGAAGGTGTCTTTGAAAACGCCTTCGCCGGCAAGCCTGGCGCCTACGAAGCGTTCATGAGGCGGTTTTTCCACGTTGAATCACGATCGGCGGCTCGATCAGTTGCAGTTCGAGCGCACCAGAGGCTGGCACGAAGCGCGGGCCAGTGCTTTCAGGCGTTGCCCGCAACCTCCAGGTGCGCTGCACCTTCGCCAGTTTGGCGACTCCCGATCCCAGGGACCAGCGCCGGCAGACCTTCTCCAGCTTGAGTGGGTAAATGGTCAGTTGGTCGCCTTTGAAGTGCATGCGCAGGAAACACTTGTGGTCGGCGATGCACTGCGAGGAAAAAACCGCCTCGCTGTGTAGCCCCCAGAAGGTATTGCCCATCACCATCCAGGCACCGAACAACAGGCCTCCCAAACTGCCGCCGAGCACCAGCGTCTCCGCCAGGAACAACACAACCTGGTGCAGGTTTTCAACCTCCAACTGCAGGTAGTGGATGTTGACACGCCCCATCAGCCACAGCAGTCCGATCGCCAGTCCCAGATGAAGGACCCCGTGAACAGCTCCAATGGCATAGGCGAGCTTTCGGGTGCGCTTGACCCCGGCGGCTGAGAACACGGCGCAACCCAGCACAATGATCACGGCGAACATCACCGACGAAGGACTGTGTGACAAGACCAGGAGCAGATGTCGCCAGACTTCACTGATGTTGGGAATAGACGCTTGGAGGTCAGACAACACGTCCATCAGGCTGCGATTGCCTCGTGCCAGGTGGGGCACCGTGCTGGCGCTTTGTACCATCCAGTCGAACATCAGATACAAGATGGCCAGCATGGCGCAGAACGAGAAATTGCGGGTAGGTAGCCGCCATGCCCGATTACGCAGTTGCTCGGAGGTCTTTTTGGCCGGGTAGACCGCCGCCAGTTCGTAGTGCTGCCGGGTTCCGCCAACGTTGATCGGTTTGGGCGGATCGGGGAGGTGATGGGTGGCATTCAAGAAGGCGCCACCGCCTCCGCAGGTGATGCGCTGCGGCGCCTGGGTGCCCGCTTTTGGCTGGTAGCGCGCGTAGTGGTGTGAGTCTCCGGCCAAGACGACCGCGAGGTGGTCACCCAAGAGTTCCTCGATCTCGCGCAGGCTGCGAAAGCGCGGCGTCTGGGTTTCGATCGAGGGCAAGGCCTTGCTGTCCTCCCGTGCCAGCCGCTCGGCCTCGTCCACCCAACTCGGCTCGGGTGTGCAGAGGATCACGCGATCGCCTGGCTGCAATTTGGCGTGCATCTGCTGGAAGTATTGCTTCTGCTGTCGGTCGATCATGGATTCAAACTGCAGATCCAGACCCCAGATCCACCAGCCATTGGGCAACTGCAGCACGTAGTAACCGGTGCGCTGGCGGGTTTCCCAGGCGCCGATGGGCTTCTGCTCGCAAAACAGTTGGGAGAAACCGCGCAGACCGTCATACCAATCGTGGTTGCCGGGCGTCGCCAATATCCACGGTGCACCCGGCTGCCGTACGGGCTGGGCCTGGTCACCAGGGCGCTCCTTGGGTACCGGCGCGGGAAATGCGGCGCGGAAGGGATCAAGGAAACGGGTGCGATACCCGTTGCCGGCCGGTGTGGGATAGACCTGATCGCCGCCGAGCAGCAGCACGTCGCCGCGCGGCAGTGAGAGCTGGTGTTCCGGCAACTCGACAGCATGGCTGACACACAGCGCCATCGAGTAGGTGGAGTCCCAGCCATCGCCGGTATCGGCCAGATAATCGACCCACACGTCACCGTCGGCAACCACCTGGATGGGCGGGTTAGAGTCCCGGGGGTTGAGCATCGCCAGCACTTCGCGCGGGTCTGCGAAGGCTCCCATCGTGGTGGCGACAGCCGTTTGTAAGCCCGTGCGCATCAGCTGCAACGGGCCTAGCCAATTCACCATCGCCTCCTGGGTGTAAAGCTCGATGCGGCTATTGAGCGTGGGAGATTGGGTGGAACGGGTCATGGCGAGGGGCGAAGTGTGCGGCGTATGCGCCTCTCCAGCGCGAAATTCAATCGAATGCTCCTTCATCATCCAGCCTCCATTGCTGTAACGAGTTCAGGTACCTCAAAAGGATGATCTTTTGTCGGTCGATTCAGAATAGGTCAGTTACGCGATGGTTGCCGATTCATAGCCTGAGGCTGTCGTGAACGGTTCCCGAAAACGTTGTCTCTACCGGCCCGATGAGAAAGACAGGTCCCACGCCATCCCATTGAACCGTTACAGTGCCGCCATCACATTCAACCTCAACGCAATGATCTAACAAACCACGACGAATGCCGTTAACAGCGGCGCCACAAGAGCAGGAGCCTGAGCCGAGTGGAATCCCGCCCCCGCGCTCCCAAATGCGCAATCGAATGTGCTTTCGATTAATGATCTGGACGAAATGCACATTCGTCTTGAGGGGGAATAGAGGGTTGGTTTCAATGGTCGGTCCGAGGGTTGCTATATCAACGGCGGTTAGATCATCGACGAAATAGGTGCAGTGCGGATTGCCCATACTGGTCGCGGCTGGGTCACCCGCCAGCGGTAAAACAGCCGTATCCAGTTCCAGCGCGAGGGGAATTTCCGACCAGCCGAAAAGCGGTTCCCCCATGTTGACGGAAATTGCGCCGCTTGAGGTTCGCTCACACGTGAGTAGGCCACGGTTGGTTCGCAGTGTTATCGACGTAGTATTTGATTCGCGGATGAGCATATCCGCGGCCCCCCGTGTTGCGCTGCCACACGCATCCAGGGTGGAACCATCGGCATTCCAGAACATCAGGCGCGCAACGGCATCATCGCAATTGAGCACCACCGCGAGTTGATTGAACCCGATTCCACGGTGCCGATCACCCATTCTCCGAGCCATGGCGCTTGTCACTGGATTGGCCGAATTTCGCGAGTCCACGATGACGAAGTCATCGCCATTGGCGTGCATTTTATGAAAACTCAGCGGCATAAAGGGATCCTGTCGACCAGGCATGGAAGGCCACCCAGCCTCAATCGCATAAAAATGGACCCGCCAGAATAGCGGGTCCGAAAGGTGGGAGGATCAGAGTTTCGGCAACTGCCCGATGCGCCCGAACATTTCGGTCACGATCTGCAGGTCCAGCAGGAACTGGTCGACGGTCTTGAACTCGTTGTCGTTGTGGCCGGTGTACTTGACCTCGGGCCTGGCCAGGCCGAACTGCACACCATTGGGCAACTCATGGACCGAAGTGGCACCGGCAGAGGTGCCGAATTTGTGTTCCATGCCGAGGTTTTCGCTGGCCACCGCCAGCAGGGCCTTGACCCATTCACCCTCAGGGTTGCGGTGCATCGGCTCGGCGATCGAGTAGTCAAAGGCCGCCGCAATGTGAGTCTTCTTGCTCCAGGTGCCAAGCTTGTCGGCGATTTCGGTCTTGAGCACTTCCGGGGATTTTCCCTTGGGCACCCGCAGGTTGACCGCGAGCTTGAAGGCTTTTTCATCCATCCCGACGTAGGTCAGGGATGCGGTCAGCGGTCCCATGAAGTCATCGGAAAAGCCGACCCCCAATTTGCCACCCAGGTAGTCCAGTCCCCAGTTGTCGGCGGCGTAGCGGGCGGCGTCGGTGATGTGGTTGTGCTTGAGCGCGACCTTCCCGTCGAGGCTGTTGATGAAGTCCAGCATTCTTGCCACTGGGTTGACGCCTGACTCGGGCTCGGAGGAATGGGCGGAAACGCCAGTGACCGTCAGTTTGACGTCCTTGTCGATGACCTTGGCGCTCACCTCGAAGTTGCCGCCATTGCGCTTGGCATAATCGCTACCTGCTTTCTGCAGGCTGGCAGCCAATTCGGCGGGCTTGGCAGTCACCAGGGTGGCGACCGACGTCGATGGAATCTGGTTGGTTGCCAAGCCGCCCGTCATTGCAGTGATTTCGGCGCCTTTACCCTCTGCGGCGCGCCGAGGAAAACTGGCCATGACGGTGCCGTAGCCTTTCTCGGCAATCACCACCGGATAGCCTCCATCCAGCGCCAGGTTGTAGTTGGGCGTCGGGTTGTGTTCGAAGTAATAAGGGATGGCGTCGCCGGTGGTTTCTTCGGTGGTGTCTACCAGCAGCTTGAAATTCCTCGCCAGCGGCAGCTTCTCTTCCTTGATGATCTTCATGGCATAGAGCGCCACCACGATACCGTTCTTGTCATCCTCGGTGCCGCGGCCATACAGGCGGTCACCGACCAGAGTGACCTTGAACGGATCGAGTCGGGTGCCGTCTTTCAGGACCCAGTTCTCCGGCGTTACGGGCACCACATCGGCATGCGCGTGAATGCCTACGACTTCGTCGCCATTGCCTGCGAGGGAGATTTCATAGACGCGGTTGTCGATGTTGCGAAAGTTCAGGTTGAACGCTTGGGCGAGGCCCTTGAGCTTGTCGGCGATCTTGATGAATTCGGGATTGTCGTGCTGAGCAACGCCGTCCACGCGGAAGGTCGGGATTGCCACGAGCTCGCGCAGGGTCTCGGTGGCCGCGTTGCCGTATTTCACCCGTGCATAGAGGCCAAGCAGGCGATGGATCTCGTTCTGTTGTTCAGCGGTAAGCGGCTTGTTGCCCTGGAAGGCACTGATTGCCGGGCCGAGGTCGCTGGTGTGGGCAAGGTCGCTCTTGGCCAGGCGTCCCAGGAATTGCCTGAAATCGGTGACCGATGTGTCACTGAAGGTCTTGAGGATGGTCGCGCTCTGTTGCGGGGTGATGTTGGCGTGCGCTGACGTGGTGAACGACGAAAGGCTGGCCAGCATCAGGGTTGTCGCGGCCAGGTGCTTGAGTGAAAAATCCATTGTTGGGGGCATTCCTTTGCAGGCGGTTGGTGAGAAGTATCTGATCGATCAGACAGTAACTTGTCCAAACTAACATCATGAGGAAGTGGTACGGGAGTGCCTGAAGCGGGATCTGTCGCACAGAAATGCAAAAACGACGCAGAAACGAAAAAAAACCGGGAAGTGAGCAAAGCGCTTTTTGTAGGAGCCAGGCTTGCCGGCGAAGGCGTCCTTAAGAGTGCTTTCGCCGGCAAGCCTGGCTCCTACGAAAAGCATTGCGGGAAGGTTGCCTAGGTTTTCATGTGTTCAGACGGTTCTACCAACGCAACTCGAAGGTATTTTTCGCACCCGGCTGGATGCTGCTGCCCAAGCGTGCGCACTCGCGAGAAAGGGTGTCGTGCAGCCATTGACGGTCATCCCCTTCGGCGCGACAGATGCGAAAGCCACGCAGGTGAGTGGGGACCAGATCCAGCGACTGCAGGTGCCCGTTCGGGTCCAGCGAGGCAAAGTACAGAAGCCCCAAGTCGTCGCGAAAGGCTGTGTGACCCTCGATGCCTTCGTAATCGTTCAGCAGGTCACCGCAGCCATAGAGAATCAGATGTTCGCGGTACACCTCGATGCCCTTGATGTGGTGTGAGGAGTGCCCGTGCACCAGGTCAACGCCGGCTTCGTCGATCAAGGCATGGGCGAACCGGACCTGCTCGCGCGGGATATCGAACCCCCAGTTGCCGCCCCAGTGAATGGAGGCGACCACCAGGTCTCCCGGTTTTTTGCCCTGGAGAATCCGTTCGGTCACAGGGCGCAGGCTGTGCATCGACAGATCCTCCAGGCGCGCAACGCCTGCGCGCCTGTCCGTGGCGGCCCAGTCCGGCGGTATGCCACTGTCAGGTGCACCGAGGCCATACACCAGCAAGCGTCGCCCGCCATGCTGCGGCAGCACGGCGGGCGCTTCGGCCGATTGCCGGTTGTGCCCGGCGCCGGCACTGCACACGCCGTTGCTCGACAAGGTATCCAGCGTATCGGCCAGGCCGGCAGCTCCCCAGTCCAGCACATGGTTGTTGGCCAGCACGCAGCAGTCGATGCCGGCTGCGCTGATGGCCGGGAAATTCTCCGGGCTCATGCGGTAATTGATGCCTTTTGGCTCCGGTCGTCCGCGGCGCGACACCGCTGTTTCCAGATTGATGATGCGTGCGTGTGGCTGGCGACGTTCAAACTCATCCAATGCAGCGCCCCAGACATAGGTGAAATCGACGGGGAGGGGAATCGGGCCATTGAGTCTTTCTGCCAGCCGGACGTAAACGCCGGCATTCTTGACGTAGTCTTCGTAAAGCCGCGGATCGCCAGGATGTGGCAGTACTGCGTCGATGCCACGGGCGGTCATGACATCGCCAGCGAGAAACAGCTTCAGAGTATCGGTAACAGCCGCCATGGCACCCTCCAGCATCAAGAGTAAGCATCTGTTTTAAAACAAATATATTTTTGTGTTGGCCTTCCCAGATGAAGAGAAAGTTGATAAATTGCCGCCCGTTCTTGCAGCGGCCCTTACAGGGCTTGTCGCGCAAGGGCACTCGCTACAGATACAGGGGCGTCGCCAAGCGGTAAGGCAGCAGGTTTTGATCCTGCCATGCGTTGGTTCGAATCCAGCCGCCCCTGCCATTTTCCTGATACTCATCCAAGTATGGCCCCGCCGGCAGGCAGTGCGGGAGTCCTGGAGAGTCGTCATACAGAAAACGCCAACGCCAACGCCGATCCGGCCTGGCGTTTTTTTATGCCTGTAAATCCCGCTAGGTGACGTCTTTGACGTTCAGCCGTCTTGCGAGTGCAGCGAGCGCGGCGCCGTAGCGGCGCGCTCGCCAGTCACTCAGTGGGGCGCGCGAGGGATGGTCTTGAGCAGCTCTTCAGGGCTGATGTGGCCGACGACCTGCTGGACCACGCTGCCCGGTTGCGGCAGGTCAAGGATGTGCCCCTTCATCTTGCCGATCACGTGCATCTCGCAAGGCTTGCAGTCGAACTTCAGCGTCAGCACCTCATCACCATGCACCAGTTGCATCGGCGCGACTTTGGTACGCACGCCGGTGACGCCCTTGGCCTGCTTGGGGCAGAGGTTGAAGGAGAAACGCAGGCAGTGCTTGGTGATCATCACCGGCACCTCGCCGGTCTCCTCGTGAGCCTCATAGGCCGCGTCGATCAGCTTGACGCCGTGACGGTGATAGAAGTCGCGGGCTTTCTGGTTGTAGACGTTGGCCAGGAACGACAGGTGCGACTCCGGGTACACCGGTGGCGGCTCGGTCTCGGCCTTGCGACCACCACGAGGGTGGGCTTTGATGCGGGCCGCGGTCAGCGCTTCGATGACTTCGCGGCGCAAGGCCTTGAGCTGCGAGTTGGGAATGAAATACGCCTGCGGTGCATCCAGTTCGATAGCCGTGGCGTGGTACTGAGTAGTGCCCAGTTGGCCGAGCAGGTCGTGCAATTGCTCCAGGGCCTGTTCCGGCTTGTTGGCCAGGCCGAATGGACCGTCCAGGGCGACACTGGCGCTGACACCTTCCTCGCTGGTTGCCGTCAGTTCCAGGCGATCCTCACGCAGGCGAGCGATCCAGGCAACACCGATCCGGCGCTCGGCGGAGGTCTTGAGCAGGGCCTGGTGCCAGTTGTGGTCGAGGTTGCGGCTCAGCGGGTGATTCGGTCGCAGCTGATGCAGCCCCTTAGGCATCTCATTGGGCTCCACACGATAGCGGTAGCGCTTTTCCCCGTCCTCTTCGAACTCGCCCTTCGGCTCGGCGATGTTGGTACGCCAGCCCACGACTTCACGCTTGACCAGCACATTGAGGCCGTCGCCGTTGGACAGCGGTTCGTGGGTGACCACCAGCAGATCGCGCTTGCCGACTTTCTCCACCACGCCCACTGGCAGGCCGGTGAAGGTCGGTGTGTCGAAGGCGCCGATGTCGATCTTGCGGTCGCTGACGAAGTAGTCGGTGCTGCCACGGTGGAAGGTTTTGTCCGGATCGGGCACGAAGAAGTGCGCGGTGCGGCCGCTGGACGCGCGGGCCAGGTCCGGGCGGTCTTCGAGGACATCGTCCAGGCGCTGGCGATACCAGGCGGTGATGTTCTTCACATAACCCATGTCTTTGTAGCGACCCTCGATCTTGAACGAGCGCACGCCGGCTTCCACCAGCGCGCGGATGTTGGCGCTCTGGTTGTTGTCCTTCATCGACAGCAGGTGTTTTTCGTAAGCGATGACACCGCCTTTTTCGTCCTTGAGGGTGTAGGGCAAGCGGCAAGCCTGGGAGCAGTCGCCTCGGTTGGCGCTGCGGCCGGTCTGCGCATGGGAAATATTGCACTGGCCGGAGAACGCCACGCACAGCGCGCCGTGGATGAAGAATTCGATCGCCGCATCGGTTTCGTCGGCGATGGCGCGGATCTCCTGGAGGTTCAGCTCGCGGGCCAGTACCAGTTGGGAGAAGCCGGCCTGGTCGAGGAACTTCGCCCGCGCCAGGGTGCGGATGTCGGTCTGGGTGCTGGCATGCAACTCGATCGGCGGGATGTCCAGTTCCATCACGCCCAGGTCCTGGACGATCAGCGCGTCGACGCCGGCGTCATACAACTGGTGGATCAGCTTGCGGGCCGGCTCCAGCTCGTTGTCGTGCAGGATCGTGTTGATGGTGGTGAACACCCGGGCGTGGTAGCGACGGGCGAATTCCACCAATTGGGCGATATCGCTCACCTCGTTACAGGCGTTGTGGCGGGCACCGAAGCTCGGGCCCCCGATGTACACGGCGTCGGCGCCATGCAGGATGGCCTCGCGGGCGATGGCCACGTCGCGGGCGGGGCTGAGCAGTTCCAGATGATGTTTGGGCAGGGACATATTTTTTAGTCGGGCTTGTCACGGTCGAGGTGCGCATTGTAGCGGCGAAATGTTTGATCGGCACCCATAGGCCCCTCCGGTGACGAGCGGGGCGGCTGGATGAAGCTGTGGTTAGCCTCTGCCCGGCATGTCGATGTGATGTTGATGCACCCGTCGATACAGCGTTGCCCGTGAGATGCCCAAGGCCTTGGCCGCGGCGATGGGTTTCCAGCGATGACGCACCAGGGCATCGATGAGTGCCTGGCGTTCCGGACTGGCGCAGCGTTCCACGGTGTCAGCTGAAGCCGGATCATTGAGTCGATGGCCGAGCAGTTGCTCAGGCAAGTCACTCAACAGAATCAAATGGGTCTCGCACACCGCACAGGCGTAACGCAGCACGTGCCGCAGTTCGCGCACATTTCCCGGCCAGCGATAGCCGAGCAGGCATTCCAGCGCGGCGCTTCCCAGCTGCACTGCTATCCCACAGGCCGACGATTCTTCTTCGAGTATCCGGTTGATCAAGGCCAGCCGATCGCTGCGCTCGCGCAACGGCGGTAACTGGAATCGCGCACCTCTGAGGCGAAAGTACAGGTCCTCGCGAAACTCCCCAGAGGTCACCAGCGCTTCCAGATCGCGGTGGCTCGCGCAGACGACCTGAATGTCTATCGCTTTGCTGCGCGACGCTCCCAGGGGCGCCACTTCGCCCTCGGCTAAGACCCGTAACAGGCGGGTTTGCAGGGGCAGGGGCATGTCACCGATTTCATCGAGAAACAGAGTGCCGCCATCGGCCTGTTCCAGCAGCCCTTGCATGCCTTTGCTCGAGGCACCGGTGAAAGCGCCGGCCACATAACCAAACAGCTCACTTTCGATCAGGTTCTCGGGAATCGCTGCGCAGTTCACCGCGATAAAAGGTCGCTCACGGCGCAGGCTGGCCTGGTGCAGCTGTCGGGCGAAGACTTCCTTGCCAGAACCGGTTTCCCCCTGGATCAGCACTGGTAGATTGCGGTCTTTGACCCGCACCGCAAGGCGCAGGCTTTCTTCCAGTCGCGGGTCGAGTTCGGCGGGTGACAGCTCCCGGCGCGCCGGGGTGCGTTTGACCCGCCGTGGCGCGTTGAGTCGTCCATGCAAGGCGTGGCGGCCACCCTGGCAGTGAAACAGGCAAAGCGATTCGTCCCTGGCCCGATGCAATAACTGCTGATCGAACACTTGGTCGATGTGTTCCGGCAGTTGACCAAAGCTTTGCGACAGCCACTGCCGCGCCGCGGGGTTCAGCGCCTGCAGGCGTCCGTCATCGTCCCAGGCGAGCAGGTAATCGGGTTGGCTGTCGACGTAGCCCGGGCTGTTGTGAGCCCGCAGCACCCAGTAGCCCTGGGCGCTGCTCATGAAAAACGCCTGTTCTATTTCCCGCGCGCTCTGCACCACCATCTGCCGGATCAGGTGTTGCGAACGGCGGTCGTCCGCAGAGCGCACCGCGGACACATCAAGCACTCCGAGCAGTTCACCCCGAGGGTCGAAGACGGGAGCAGCAGAGCAGGTGAGTCCGATAAAAGCGGCGCGGAAGTGATCTCGCTTATGCACCGTGACCGGTGTTCGTGCGGTCAGCACCGCGGCCACGCCACAGGTGCCTTCCTCACCTTCTGACCAGCAGGTGCCCAGGTACAGGCCGGCTTTGCGGCAGTCATTTCGGATAGTGCTTTCCACGCGGTAGTCGATGGTCTGGCCCTGGGCATCGGTCAGCAATACGCAGTAATCGGCATCGCGCACGCGACCATGGAGGCGGGCGACTTCTTCGCTGGCGATGCGCAGGAACAGTTCGGAGCGTTCTTGACACTCCTGCAGCACGTTCTGCGAAAGGATCCGTGGCCCTTGTAATGAGCCGGGGTCCAGGTGGTGTTGCTCCATGGAGCGGCGCCAGGAGTCCAATATCAAGTCTGGCACAGGCAGTTGCGGCAGGTGCGCTGCGTTCTTCAAAACACGGCTGACGCAATCCACGTGCGCCTTCGAGTGGGCGGAAAGCATTTAAGGTCTCCGGTTCGATGTTCTTTTAGTTGTGCGGCCATTAAGCGCCGTTCACGGACGCTCGACAAGCATCGGTTCACTCACGGCGACGGTGAGACGCAACGTCTCAAGGTCTCACCACAAACCCGTGCTGGCTGACATGGGACGTCTCAATCGAGCGTGATCCCAACCCTCATGGGCTCAAGTCGGAGCCGCTCTGGAACAGGCATCCTGGCGCTTTTTTGCAAATCTGGCACCGGTTTTGCTCTAGCCCCTGAAACGTAGCCTCTGCAACCTAGCCCCAGCAACCAGTGCGCTGCCAACCTGATAATAAAAAGAGGTGCCCTATGTCCTCCTGCCGAGGCCTTTTCCCTGTTCTACCTGTGGTGCTGGCATGAGTCGCTTGCCATTGACCGTCGGCATCATTGCCAACCCGGCGTCCGGCCGGGATGTACGGCGCCTGACGGCGAATGCCGGGTTGTTTTCCAGCACCGACAAGGTCTCGGTGATCCAGCGGCTGCTGGCAGCTTTTGGTGCCACCGGTGTCGAGCGGGTGCTGATGCCCACCGACATGACCGGCATCGCCGCTGCGGTGCTGAAGAACAGTCATGGCCGCCAGGCGCGTGACAGCCACTGGCCCACCCTGGAGTTCCTCGACCTTACCTTGCGCCAGAGCGTGGCAGACACTCGCCAGGCTGCGCGCAGGATGGCTGAACGCGGCGTGTCGCTGATCGCCGTACTCGGCGGTGACGGTACCCACAAAGCGGTGGCTGCAGAAGTCGGCGACATTCCACTGCTGACGCTGTCGACGGGGACCAACAATGCCTTCCCGGAACTGCGTGAGGCCACCAGTGCCGGGCTGGCCGGCGGGTTGTTCGCCAGCGGGCGGATTCCACCCGAAATCGCTTTGCGCCGCAATAAACGTCTGCTGGTGCGGATTGCGAACCGCGACCTGTGCGAAGTGGCCCTGGTGGACGTGGCGGTGTCCTCGCTGCCCTTTACCGGCGCCCGCGCCATCAGCCGTGGGATCGATCTGGCGGAGGTGTTTGTAACCTTCGCCGAACCTCAGTCCATTGGCCTTTCGGCGCTCTGTGGCTTGTGGTTTCCGGTATCGCGCCAAGCCCCCAATGGCGCCTGGATGCGCCTTGATCCGCACTCTTGCGAAGCGTTGCTGGTGCCACTGGCGCCCGGCCTGTTGCAAGGCTGCGGCGTACTCGCCGCCGCCAGCCTTGAACCCGGCGTTGCCCATCGTCTGTGCCTGACCAGCGGCACCCTGGCCCTGGATGGCGAGCGGGAAATCGAATTTAACGCCCATGACTTACCCACCGTTACCCTCGATGCCGGCGGTCCGCTGAGCATCGATGTCAATGCGGCGCTGGCCTATGCAGCGCGAGAGCGGCTGCTGGCCATCGGCCGTGAACATCCGCAACACCCTTTGAACCTTGAACCTTGAACCTTGCACCTTGAAACCTGAGCCTCAAGACACCCTGGAGAATAAAAATGTCGACACAGCTGACCGCTGATCAATTGCTGCATGCCTATCGGGTGATGCGCACCATCCGCGTTTTTGAAGAGCGCTTGCACGTGGAGTTCGCCACCGGCGAGATTCCCGGTTTTGTCCATCTTTATGCCGGCGAAGAGGCCTCGGCCGCCGGTGTCATGGCTCACTTGGGGGATGATGATTGCATCGCCTCCAATCATCGTGGCCACGGCCATTGCATCGCCAAGGGCGTTGATGTGTACGGGATGATGGCCGAGATCTACGGCAAGAAAACCGGGGTTTGTCAGGGCAAGGGCGGCTCCATGCACATTGCCGATTTCGAGAAGGGCATGCTCGGCGCCAATGGCATCGTCGGCGCCGGCGCACCGCTGGTTGTGGGCGCAGCTCTGGCCGCCCGACTCAAAGGTACCGACAGCGTCGCGGTGGTGTTCTTCGGCGACGGCGGCTCCAATGAAGGTGCGGTGTTCGAAGCAATGAACATGGCTTCGGTGTGGAACCTGCCGTGCCTGTTCGTTGCCGAGAACAATGGTTATGCCGAGGCCACGGCCTCCAACTGGTCTGTGGCGTGCGATCACATCGCCGACCGCGCGGCCGGCTTCGGCATGCCTGGGGTCACCGTCGACGGCTTCGATTTTTTCGCTGTTCACGAAGCCGCCGGTGCCGCCGTGGAACGGGCTCGAGCGGGTGAAGGACCGTCGCTGATCGAGGTCAAGCTCACCCGCTATTACGGCCACTTCGAGGGTGACGCCCAGACCTATCGGGCACCGGACGAGGTCAAGTATTTCCGCGAGCACAACGACTGCCTGATGCAGTTTCGCGAACGCACCACCCGGACCGGTTTGATTAATGCCAGCCAGTTGGACCAGATCGATAGCGAAGTGGACCTGCTGATCGAAAATGCCGTGCGCAAGGCCAAGTCCGACCCCAAGCCGAGTGCGGCCGACCTGCTGACCGACGTCTACGTTTCCTATCCCTGAACGCCCCCTATAACAAGAATCGAGACCTTCATCATGGCGAGAAAAATCAGTTATCAGCAGGCAATCAATGAAGCTCTGGCCCAGGAAATGCGCCGCGATCCCACCGTGTTCATCATGGGGGAAGACGTCGCTGGCGGCGCCGGTGCTCCCGGTGAAAACGACGCCTGGGGCGGGGTGCTGGGCGTGACCAAGGGCCTCTATCACCAATTCCCCGGACGCGTGCTGGACACGCCGCTGTCTGAGTTGGGTTATGTCGGTGCCGCGGTAGGCGCAGCGACCTGCGGCGTACGCCCGGTGTGTGAATTGATGTTTGTCGACTTTGCCGGTTGCTGCCTGGACCAGATCCTCAATCAGGCGGCCAAGTTTCGCTACATGTTCGGTGGCAAGGCCTCCACCCCGTTGGTGATTCGCACCATGGTCGGCGCGGGCCTGCGGGCAGCGGCCCAACACTCGCAAATGCTTACATCGCTGTGGACCCACATCCCCGGGCTGAAAGTCGTCTGCCCGTCGTCCCCCTACGACGCCAAGGGCCTGTTGATCCAGGCTATCCGCGATAACGACCCGGTGATCTTCTGTGAGCACAAACTGCTCTACAGCATGCAGGGTGAGGTACCGGAAGAGCTCTATACCATTCCGTTCGGAGAAGCCAACTTCCTGCGCGATGGCAAGGACGTGACGCTGGTCTCCTATGGGCGCACGGTCAATACGGCGATGGACGCAGCCCGCAGCCTGGCCGCGCGAGGCATTGACTGCGAGGTCATCGACTTGCGCAGGACGAAGACAGCATTCTCGAAAGCGTGGAAAAGACCGGGCGCCTGGTGGTGATCGACGAAGCCAACCCGCGCTGTTCCATGGCCACTGACATCTCGGCGCTGGTGGCGCAAAAAGCGTTCGCCTCGCTCAAGGCGCCCATAGAGATGGTCACTGCGCCGCACACACCGGTGCCATTCTCCGACGCCCTGGAAGACCTCTATATCCCTGATGCGGCGAAGATCGAAAACGCCGTGCTCAAGTTGATCGAGTGGAGCAAGCGTTCATGAGCCAGATCCATACCCTGACGATGCCCAAGTGGGGCTTGTCGATGACAGAAGGCCGGGTCGATGTCTGGCTCAAGGAGGAGGGCCAGGCGATCGCCAAGGGCGATGAAGTGCTCGATGTGGAAACCGACAAGATCTCCAGCAGCGTCGAGGCGCCGTTTTCCGGTGTGCTGCGTCGGCAGATCGCGCGCCAGGATGAAACCCTTGCGGTCGGTGCGTTGCTCGGCATTGTGGTCGACGGCGAAGCCAGCGAGGCCGAAATCGATGCGGTGATCGAGCAGTTTCAGGCCGCGTTCGTACCGGGTGACGGAGCCGAGGAAGACAGTGGACCGAAGCCGCAGAAGGTCGAGCTGGACGGGCGGTTGATCCGTTACTTCGAGCGAGGCGAAGGCGGGGTGCCGTTGCTGCTGGTGCATGGATTTGGCGGAGATCTGAACAATTGGATGTTCAATCATGAAGCATTGGCTGCCGAGCGCCGGGTGATTGCTCTGGATCTGCCGGGCCATGGCGAATCAACCAAACAGCTGGAGCACGGAAACCTGGATGAACTGAGCGGCGTGGTGCTGGCATTGCTCGATCACCTGGACATTCCCGCAGCGCATCTGGTGGGTCACTCCATGGGCGGCGCGGTATCACTGAACACTGCGCGTCTGGCTCCACAACGGGTACGTTCCCTGACCTTGATCGGCAGCGCCGGTCTGGGCGCGGACATCAACGGCGGCTATCTGCAAGGTTTTGTCGAGGCGGCCAGCCGCAATGCCCTCAAGCCACAGCTGGTGCAACTGTTCTCCGACCCCGAACTGGTCAATCGGCAGATGCTCGAAGACATGCTCAAGTACAAGCGCCTGGAAGGGGTGGACGCGGCCCTGCGCCAGCTGGTTTCGGGATTGTTCAAAGAAGGACGGCAACAGTTCGATCTGCGCGACGTGGTGCAAGAAAGCCGGCAGCCGGTGTTGCTGATCTGGGGCGGTGACGACGCGATCATTCCTGCGGCCCACAGTGCCGGCCTGACAGCCCGGATCGAAATCCTGCCGGGCCAGGCGCACATGGTGCAGATGGAAGCGGCCGAGCAGGTCAACCGGCTGATTCTGGACTTTGTGCAACAACACTGATGCTCCCATGGCGACCTTGCGGGTCGCCAAGGCCAACGACTTCAAGGAGATTTCAACATGAGCCTTCCAATTGATCCGACCCGCCGCATGCGTGCCGCTGTCTGGCATGGCCGTCACGATATCCGTGTCGAAGACGTTCCACTGCCCGTGTCGCCACCTGCGGGCTGGGTCCAGATTCGCGTGCAATGGTGCGGTATTTGCGGCTCCGACCTGCACGAATACGTGGCCGGGCCAGTGTTCATCCCGGTGGATGCGCCACACCCGCTGACCGGTATCAAGGGGCAGTGCATTCTCGGTCATGAGTTCTGTGGCGAAATCGTCGAACTTGGAGCCGGTGTTGAAGGGTTCAGTGTGGGCGAGCCGGTGGCAGCCGATGCCTGTCAGCACTGTGGCACCTGTTATTACTGCACCCATGGCTTGTACAACATTTGCGAGAACCTGGCCTTCACCGGGCTGATGAACAATGGTGCATTCGCCGAGTTGGTCAACGTGCCGGCCAATCTGCTGTACAAGTTGCCGGCCAACTTTCCCGCCGAAGCCGGGGCGCTGATCGAACCGCTGGCCGTGGGCATGCACGCGGTGAAAAAGGCCGGGAGTGTGCTGGGGAAAAATGTGGTGGTGGTTGGCGCGGGAACCATCGGCCTGTGCACCATCATGTGTGCCAAGGCTGCTGGTGCGGCCCAGGTCATCGCCCTGGAAATGTCGGGAGCGCGCAAGGCCAAGGCTCTGGAGGTTGGGGCGAGCCATGTGCTGGACCCCAATGAATGTGACGCTCTGGCGGAGGTGCGGCGGTTGACCGGCGGACTTGGAGCGGATGTCAGTTTCGAATGCATCGGCAACAAACACACGGCCAAGCTCGCTATCGACCTCATCCGCAAGGCCGGCATGTGCGTGTTGGTGGGCATCTTTGAGGAACCCAGCGAGTTCAATTTCTTCGAGTTGGTCGCCACCGAAAAACAGGTGCTGGGTGCGCTCGCCTACAACGGCGAGTTCGCTGACGTGATTGCTTTTATCGCTGATGGCCGGCTGGACATCACACCCCTGGTAACCGGGCGCATTCAGCTGGAACAGATCGTCGGGCAGGGCTTTGAGGAATTGGTCAACAACAAGGAACACAACGTGAAAATCATCGTTTCACCCGCTCGAATCTGAGGCCACCTGAGGCGTGCGGCCACAAAACATCCGTGAGAGGCCCACTCTGGACTACGCTTTGGAATCCAGGCTGGACGATCAGGTTCTTTCAGAACACTGAAAAAACCTGATCGTTCGCCCAGTACTACAGGGAGTTATCGCCATGACGTTTTTGCATTGCACGCAATCCTCCTCACATCCCCTTTGGAAGACTCGGATGCACCTCGACAGGGGCATTCTCGCCCGTGTCGGCATCCTGAGCGTTTTTACCCTCAGTCTGTTGCCCACTCTGGCCATTTCAGCGACCTCCACTGCGACCTTCACCGTCTCCGCAAGCATTGTGGCTGGCTGCGGGATCAGCGCCTCGCCTTTGGCCTTCGGCGCCTATACGGGTGTGCAAGCCGATGCCGAGTCCAGTCTGTCGGTCAACTGCACCAACACGACTGCCTATAGTGTGGGCCTCGGTGCCGGGACGAGCGGCGGCACCGCGACCGCCCGGCAGATGTCCGGCACTCCGGCAGGTATCCTGTTTTATGCGCTGTACTCGGACGTCACGCGGGCGACCAATTGGGGCGACACCGGTGGCACCGGGCTCATCACTGGAACCGGCAGTGGCTCCGTTCAGGTGATCCCTGTCTATGGTCGAGTAGCGGCGGGGCAGCTTAGTCCGCCAGGCACCTATGCCGACACAATGACGGCCACCGTCACCTTTTGACCTTAAAGACCGTGGTCAAGCACGGTTCCTTCCTTCAGAAATCCTATCGATGCCCCGATACACACGAAATATGCCCCTTCGTCGCAAAGGCCCGGATTTGACGTGTTGTTTCCCACTTCGATGCTAACCTCAGCCTGCGAATAACCCCTTAAAGGGAATGGGAATTTGAATGGGCTCGGGGTTTTGGCGGTCATGAGCACGATGCTCAGTGCGACAGCATTGGCGGCGCAGCTTCAGGTTGAGGTTCGGGTCAATGTGCAGCGCGGTTGCCAGTTGGTTGGCCAACAGCGTGAAGCGGGTATCGAGCAATTGGGCGTCCTCGACTTCGGCACCACCGCCCGCCTGGATGATCCTTCAGGGCCATTGAGTGCAGCATTGCTTGATACACGGCTGCCACGCCTGGAATGCAATCCCGATACCCCTTACCAATTACAGGTCGACGGCGGACTGCATGGCGGCGTCGGCGAGGTCCGTTATCTGGCGGGCAGTGCAGAGCACAGCAAACCCATTCCTTATCGCCTCTATCAAGACGCCGCACGGCAGATTCCGCTGCCGGTGAATGTGCTCTTGAGTGGGCGGGTGCCGGATTCAGGTACGGTGGATTTGCCTCTGTATGGCCGTATCGAACGGTTGGCCGAGATTCCCCGCGTCAGCCGTTATTCCGATCTCTTGAAAGTGACCGTGAGCTGGTAGCAGGCATTGAGTGACACCTGTCCGATGGATTCGGGCAGTACAAGGAAACGTCGTTCGCAAATGGACGGCCACTGTTTGAATCCTGATGGAACTGGGATCGGTGCAAGACGATGAAAAGTTGGGTGGTGATGACCCTTGGCACAGTTTTACTACTGGCCGAGGAGGCGCAAGCGGCGATCAGCGGGCAGATTGATGCGCGGCTGATCATCATCGCCAGTTGTGCAGTGACCAATGACATAACCAATAGCGACGGCAGTCCGATCGGTGATGTCGGCCTGTTGGATTTCGGCTCGCAAGGTCCGACCTGGACCAAGCCGATCAATGCCAACCTGAGCGATGCCGGCAACGGCACGCTGGAAGTCTCCTGCAACTCTTCGGTGACCGGTTTCACGGTGACCATCGACGGCGGCACCCATGGCGACGGCACCACGCGGCGCCTGAGCAATGGTACCCAGACCATCCCTTATCGATTGTTCCTCGATGCTTCCGGTGGCGACAGCTACAGCATCGGGCAACAACGCAATTTCGCTGTAACCAATGGGGGTCAGGTACCAATCCCGGTATTTGGCTCGGTGGTCGCGAATACCGGCGCGGTTCCGGCAGGGGTCTATACCGACACCTTGACGGTCACGCTGGATTGGTAAACCCAGAGGATGGACATCATGCATATGCTCGTATCAAGGATTGGATTTTCAGTGCTCGTTCTGGCGCTGGTCAGCAGTGCTCAGGCAGCCACGACGACCGGCCAGTTCACTTCCAGCATGACGCTCAGTAGCAGCTGTCAGATCAACGGTGCCGGCGGAACCAGCGGGGTGAACTTCGGTACGCTGGACTTCGGTTCCACCGGCAGTTTGTTTACTACAGCAAACGGGGAGGTGCTCGCCGGCGGCGGTGGCGCGCTGTCGATTCTGTGCTCCAGCGGCACCTTACCGACTGTCACAGTCGGTGCCGGCAACAATGATGGCGGATCTGTCGGCGGCACTCGCGCACTGACCGATGGCAGCACCAACTTCGTGCCTTACGACCTGTATACCGACTCCGGTCGTACGCAGGTCTTGGCGATCGGCGGGGTGATCGCACTTGCAGAAAGTACCGGGGTGGCGCAGACGGTGAATATCTACGGCAAGGCCGTGGGCAAGGCCGGCTTGCCCGCAGGCACCTACTCGGACTCTGTCGCCGTTGAATTGACTTTCTAGTGCAATGGAGTCTTGCCGCGCTGATCCTGATCGGCGCGACTGGTTTGCCTCTGCCGCTGGCGGCGGGCACCAGTCAGAGTTTTCAGGTCAGCGCGACAGTGACAGCGGCATGTCTGGTGATGGGCGGGGTTTCCACTTACGGCAACCTCGATTTCGGCACTCAATCGGCGTTGGCGACCAACACTGTTCAAGTGCAATTGAGCGACGGCGTGCAGTTGCAATGCACGCCGGGCGTGAGCCTGAGCCTGAGCGTCGATGGCGGCCAGTACAACAGCAACGGGCGGCACCTGCAGCTTGATGACGGCAGTGCCCGTGTGCCCTATCAATTATTCAGTGACGCAGCCTTCAGTGAAAGCCTGGGCATCGGTCAGAGCGTGGCCGTGGCCTACAGCGATGCGAACAACATCCGATTGCCTATCTACGCACAAGTACAGTTACCGGGTGATCAGCCCGGAGGAATTTATAGCGATGTGCTGCAGGTGCAGCTGTCGTGGTAGCTCGGTAGTTCGGGCATAAGGAGCAGGCATATGTATTCACCTTTGCGCAGATTACCAGCCGCGCGTTGCGCTGTGCTGGCAATGGCATTGCTGGGCGGGGTCAAGGTGCAGGCGGCCAGTTCGGTGTTGATCTGGCCGATTGATCCAGTGCTGGAGGCCGATCAACAAGCGAGTGCGTTGTGGCTGGAAAATCGCGGCAACGAGACGGCGAATCTGCAGATCCGCGTGTTTGCCTGGAGCCAGAGTGGTTTCAGCGATCAGTATCAAAACCAGCGCGATGTCATTGGCAGCCCGCCGGTTGCGAAAATCGAACCCGGGCAGAAGCAACTCGTACGCCTGACCCGTACCCGCGATGTACCGCCGGGGCAGGAGTTGGCCTATCGCATCATTATCGATGAAATTCCCGCGGCCAGACCCGTGACGGCTGAAGACGGCAAAACCGCTGCCGCTATCCGGTTTCAAATGCGTTATTCGGTGCCGCTGTTTGCCTACGGTGCCGGTCTGTGGAGCAAGGAAGACACGACCCGTAAACGCGACCCCAAAGGCGCGGGTGCGCCTGATCTGAGCTGGCGCAAAGTGGCAGTCGATGGCCGTTCCTACATGGAAGTGCGCAATCAGGGCGCGGTGCATGCCCGGTTGACCGATGTCGCGTTCAAGCAGGGTGGTCAGACACGGCCGCTAGTTGAGGGACTGCTCGGCTATGTGCTGCCGGGGGCGATCATGCGGTGGCCGACACCGGAGCCGATCAGTGCGGACCAGGCCTTGCAAGTGCGGGTCAATGGCGCGCCGCAGGTTCAGAATATTGCACCGGGACGGTGATAGCCCGGTGATAGGAACAGTGTGGCGAGGGAGCTTGCTCCCGCTCGGCTGCGAAGCAGTCGTAAAATCTGCAGCCGCGTTCTACCCGATAAAACGATGTCGCTGATTTTAGGGCCGCTCCGTGACCCAGCGGGAGCAAGCCCCCTCATCACAAGTGTTGTGCGTATCTCTTGATCGCCACAGTAAGGAAATGTCCATTGACGGACGTAAAGCGGTGATGAGCCAGGATTGGGCTCGCAGTATCAAGCGTCCGCTGTGGGCCGCGATTGGCCTCTACTGTCTAGTATTCGCCCACCACGGCCTGGCGGTAGAGCTGCCGCCAGCCCCCATTGGCATGGAGGCAATTGTCGACGCGCAATTGTTTCTGGAACTGATCGTCAATCAAATGGAGACCGGGCGTGTGGTGGCAGTGGAGCAGCGTGGCGGGCGCTTCTTTGTGCCGGTCGCGGCGTTACGCGAAATCGGTATGAAATTGCCGCAAGCACTCAACGCTGAGGTCGCCCTCGACAGTCTGCAAGGTTTGACAAGTGACTATGACAGTCAAGGGCAGCGGCTTTTGTTGACCGTCCCGCCGGACTGGTTGCCGGAGCAATTTGTCGGCAGCCAAGAGGCGTATCCGCGCACCGCGGCGTTGAGCAGTTTTGGTGCCTTGCTCAACTACGACTTGTACCTCAATGACACCGACGACAGCGCCACCTACCTTGCGGCCTGGAACGAAGTGCGGCTGTTTGACAGTTGGGGCACGCTGTCCAACACCGGGCAATACCGGCGCACGATTTCCGGAATCAGTAACGACACATTGAACAATGGTTATCGGCGTTACGACACCACCTGGCGTTATTCCGATGATGAACGCCTGCTGACTTACGAGGCGGGCGACCTGATCAGTGGTGCCTTGCCCTGGAGCAGTTCGGTGCGCCTGGGCGGTGTGCAAGTGTCGCGCGATTTCGGCGTGCGCCCGGACCTTGTGACCTACCCGTTGCCGCAGTTCGCCGGGGAGGCGGCGGTACCTTCATCGGTCGACCTGTTCATCAACGGCTACAAGTCCAGCAGCGCCGAGTTGCAGCCCGGTCCCTACACGCTGACCAACGTTCCGTTCATCAACGGTGCGGGCGAAGCAGTGGTGGTCACGACCGATGCCCTCGGTCGACAGGTCTCGACCACCGTGCCGTTTTATGTCACCAGCAACCTACTGCAAAAAGGCCTGATGGATTTCTCGGTGGCCGCCGGTACCCTGCGTCGTGACTTCGGGATCCGCGATTTCGGTTACGGTCCGGGTGTGACCTCCGGCAGCCTGCGTTACGGTCTGAACGACAGTCTGACCCTCGAAACCCATGCCGAGGCCTCGGACGCGCTGGCCCTTGGTGGCGTTGGCGGCAACCTGCGCGTGGGCAATTTCGGCGTGCTCAACACGGCGATCAGTCAAAGCCGGTTCGACGGCAATAGCGGTCAGCAAGTCAGCCTCGGTTATCAATACAGCAGTCAGCACTACAGCGTTGCCTATCAGCGTATGCAGCGCCGCGACCAGTACGCCGACCTGACCGTGGTCGACAGCCCCTATGTCAGCCTCAGCCAGCGCAGCGAGCAGTTGACCCTGAGCGTCAGTCTCAACGGCTGGGGCAGCCTTGGCGCAGGCTATTTCGATGTGCGAGCGGCGGATGATTCGCGCACCCGGTTACTCAATCTGACCTGGAGCAAGCCACTGTGGCGCAATACCAGTTTTTACGTGTCGGCCAATCGTGAGATCGGCGATAGCGACTGGGCGATGCAGGCGCAACTAGTTATCCCGTTTGACCTGCGTGGCACTCTGAGCATGAGTGGCGAGCGCAGCAAGACCGGCATAAACCGCCAGCGCGTCAATTACAGTCGCGCTGTGCCTAGTGCAGGCGGTGTGGGCTTCAACCTCGGTTACGCCCATGACGACGGTCCGGATTATCGTCAGGCCGACCTGACCTGGCGTCTGCAGTCGGTGCAATTGCAGGCAGGGATTTACGGCAGCAGTGATGCCGAGACTCGCTGGGCCGATGCCAGCGGCTCGCTGGTGTGGATGGACCATCAAGTGTTCGTTGCCAATCGTATCGATGATGCTTTCGTCGTGGTCAGCACCGGTGGCTTTGCCGATATTCCGGTGCGTTACGAAAATCAACGGGTGGGCCAGACGGATAAGAACGGTCATCTGCTGGTGCCATGGAGCAGCGCCTATTACCGCGGAAAATATGAAATCGACCCACTGAATTTGCCGACTAATGTGCAGAGTTCGAATGTTGAACAACGAGTCGCGGTGCGCCGTGGCAGTGGTTACCTGCTGGAGTTTCCACTGAGCCGGATCATTGCCGCGAGTGTTGTGTTGGTGGACGCACAGCAGCACGAATTGCCCTTGGGCAGCCGCGTGCGGCACGAGCAGAGCGGGACGCACGCCGTGGTCGGTTGGGACGGGCTGGTTTATCTGGAAAACCTGGAAGAGCACAACAGTTTGCAGGTGACCTTGGACGATGGCCGGACTTGCCAGGCGCAGTTCACGCTGGACATGCAACAGGATCAGGTGCCATTGATCGGGCCGCTGCTGTGTCAATGAAACCGCATTGAATAGAACAGGGAGGTGGGTGTGCAAGTTTCTGATGGATGGCCGGGTAGAGTGATCAGGCTGATGGCGATTTTTCTGCCATGTCAGGCCTATGCCTTGTGCGAGGTGGCCAGTACTTCACCGGCGGGTTTTGGCTCGCTCAGTTCGATCGCGGTGCGTACCACTTTGCAAACCAGTTCCACCACCCATGCCGGTTTGAGTTGCACCGGTTCGTTGGTATCGCCGTTGGCCAGCGATGATCATTTTTACGTCACCATTACATCGGCAACCGCAGGGGTGGTCGGGCCAACCAGTGATGTGATTGGTTACACACTGTTTGCCAACAACAGCAGCAGCTATCCGATCACTCGCGGCGTAGCGTTCGATTTCGCCCGACACTCGATCATCGATGACCTCGGCCTGCTTTCCAATCCAACGGTTGCCAAGGCTGTACCGATCTATCTGAATACGATCATCGGCAGCAACGTGGCGGCCGGGATTTACTCTGAAACCCTCAACATTTTCTGGAGTTGGGATTATTGCCATGACTATGGTGGCGGTGGCAGCTGTCAGGGGCGAGACATCAACAGCGGCTCCACGAGTCTGACTGTCAATATGACCGTGGACAACGATTGCACGATCACTGCGCCGAACATCAGCTTTGGCAGCGCCTCGGCAATCAGCTCCTTCTCCACCGTCACTGGCCAGACGATCAATCTGGTCTGCACCAAGGGCAGTGCCTACACGGTGGGGCTGGACGATGGTCAGCATGCTGTCGGCGTGGGCGGGCGCAGGCGGATGATCTCAGGCAGCAATTACTTGGATTACGACATTTTCAAGAGTGCCGGAAGCACTCGTTGGGGCAGTGTCAGCACGGCGCGTCGCACAAGTTCCGATGCCGAGGTCAACCCCGGCAACGGCTTGGGCACTGGCAGTCAGATCTTCAACTACAACGCCAAAATCTACCTCGACCAGAGCACGCCGCCACCGGGAACCTACATGGACAGTGTGGTGCTGGATGTGGGGTTCTAGTACGAGCTCCCAGGCATAAAAAAAGGACCTCTGAAAAGAGGTCCTTTTGTTTTTCCATGCTTGAGCGCAACGATTACTCAGTTCTTCACCGTTTCCTCAAGAGAGAAGCGCCCCAGTGGATTCTGCTGGAAGTTTTCGATGTTCTTGCGCGAAATGTTGATGTAAGGGCTGTAGTAAAGGTCGATCCAGTTGACGTCATTTTTGGCGATTTTCTGCAGGTCGACGTACATCTGTTCACGCTTGGCCGGGGCCGCTTCAATACGGGCAGCCGATACCAGATCCTTGACCTTGTCGTTCTTGTAGCGGGTCATGTAGTTCATGTTGGTGTCGTGGCCCAGAACGAACGTGGTCTTCTGGTCCGGGTCGAGGATGTCGTTGGTCCAATACATCACGGACAGGTCGTAGTCACCGTCGACCAGCATCTGCCAGCTCTGGGTGGGGTCAACTTTTTGCAGGGTGGCGGTCACACCGACAGCCGCCAGTTGCTGTTGAACCAGCACTGCAATCTGCTCATCAGCTTCGTTACCGGCGTTGACCACGTAATTCAGCTTCATGCCCGCTGCGCCGGCATCGCTCAGCATCTGCTTGGCTTTGGCCGGGTCGAATGGACGCTTCAAGTTGTCGGCGTAGTGGTAAAGCGAGCCCTTGGGAATGTAGGAGTAAGCCTCCTGGCCATGGCCGAAGGTGACGGTATCGACCAGCGATTTTTTGTTGATGGCCATGTCCAATGCCTGACGTACTTCAGGCTTGCTCAGCAGCCCGTGCTCGTGGTTGATCAGCAGATGATCTTCCCGAGTGGAAGGGTCGGAGTGGATGGTCAGGTTGGGATCCTTGCGCAGCGCATCGACTCGCGAAAACGGTACGAAGATCGCTGTGTCCAGCTCACCTGCCTGCACCTTGAGCATCCGGGTGTTGTCGTCGGGAATGGAAATCCACTCCACGCCATCCAGGCTGACCTTGTCGGCCTGCCAGAAATTCGGGTTCTTCTCCAGCTTCACGCGATCGCCGCGCAGCCATTCCTTGACAAAAAATGCCCCTGACACCACAGGCTCCTGAGCATAGGCATCTTCGCCCATGCGGGTCATGGCCTTCTGCGAGAGCACCGACACAGTCGGCGAGGCCAATTGCGAGAGGAACGGTACCGACGGGGTGGTCAGGGTGACGACCAGGGTCTGCGGATCGGCCGCTTTCGCCGTGTCGATCAGTTTGTAGGCATCGCTCCACAGCGAGGCCTTGTTATCGCGAGTGCGCAACAGACTGAATGCCGCATCATCGGCCGTGATCGGCGAGCCGTCGGAGAATTTCGCCGCGCGCATTTTGAACGTGTAGGTCAGGCCATCGTCGGAGACTTTCCAGCTTTCAGCCAGGCCTGGTTCCATCTTGCTGCCGGCCTTGTCGACCCGGATCAGCGTATCGTAGACATTGGAAAACACCCAGGTATCGCGGTTTTGCGCGCTTTTGATCGGGTCGAACGTGGTGCTTTCTTCACGGCAACCGATGGTGAGTACACCCGCCGCCTGGGCAATGCCGCTGGCAAGGGTGCAAGCGGTCAATGTGGCTGCGGCGAGCAATTTCAAATGCCTGGATCTCATGGTCAAACTCCTTCTTGATGAGTACGTGGTTTTTTAAAACAGTGGCTCCTCGAGCACGCAGTCGTAACGGCGAGCGTCGAGTTGACGGGTAGGGGGCGCCACCTGGCTACAAGTGGCACGAACGTAGCGACAGCGTGGGTGAAAGGCGCAACCGGATGGCAACTGCAAAGGGCTGGGCGGTTCACCGGGCAAAGGGTCGGTGGGTAGCGCCCGGGCCGGATCGATTTCTGGAATCGACTGGATCAGCGCGGCGGTATAGGGATGTCGCGGGGAGCGAAATACTTCTTCCACCGGTCCTTCTTCGACGATCTTGCCCAGGTACATCACCGCCACCCGATCACAGAGCCGGCGAACGATCGCCAGATCATGGGCAATGAACACAATCGCCAGGTTCATGCGCTGGCGCAGCTCCAGCAGCAGGTTGATGATCTGCCCCTGGATGGACACGTCCAGCGCGGCCACGCATTCATCGGCGACGATCAGGCGCGGCTCCACGGCCAGCGCACGGGCGATCCCGACACGCTGGCACTGGCCGCCGCTCAAGGCGTGCGGTTTGCGGGCGGCCAATTCGGGGCGCAGACCAACCAAAGTCAACAGTTCATCGACACGGGCGGCAATCAGCGATTCCGGCACCTTGCGTTGTACCCGGAGCACTTCTGCCAGGGTCTGGCCGATGCTCAGGCGCGGATTGAGCGCGGCATAGGGGTCTTGAAAAACCATCGCCGTCTCATGACGCAGTCTCTCGATATCGATCTTCCCGGCATGGGCCATGTCGATGCCATCGAACAGCACCTGCCCGGCGTAAATCTCGTTAAGGTGCAGGATCGCCCGCCCCAGGCTGCTTTTACCGCTGCCCGACTCGCCGACCAGCCCGAGTGTTTCACCCGCCGAGAGGGTCAGCGAAACGCCGTTGACCGCCGTCAGCCATTGCCGGTTCATGCCCAGCAAACCAGTGCCTGGCGCGGCGAAGCGCACATGCAAATCCTTGACCTTGAGCAGGGTCATGAGCGGTCTCCGGCGGCCAATGGGTAATGGCAAGCGATGCGGTGTCCATGGCTGACCGGCTGCAAACCCGGCATCAGCGTTGTGCATTGGTTACCGATGTGTTGGCAACGCGGATTGAAGCGGCAACCCTGGGGCAGGGCGTCGAGCAGGGGCGGTTGCCCGGCGATGGTTTTGAGCAATGCATGACCGTGGCTGGTGGCCGGCTGACAGTCGATCAACCCCGCGGTGTAAGGGTGGCGTGGATGGGCCAGCACCTCGTGCTTGTTGCCGTGCTCGCACAAGCGTCCGGCGTACATCACCGCAATCGAGTCGCAGGTCTGCGCAACGACCCCCAGGTCATGGGTGATCAAGATGATTGACAGGCCACGCTGGTCACGCAGATCGAGCAGCAGGCGCAGGATCTGCGCTTGCACCGTGACATCGAGGGCGGTGGTCGGTTCGTCGGCGATCAGCACGTTCGGGTTGCAACCCAGTGCCACGGCGATCATCGCTCGCTGGCGCATGCCGCCGGAGAATTCGTGAGGGTAACTGTCGACTCGTCGCTGCGGATCGGGAATGCCCACTTGACGAAGGACGTCGATGGCTTGAGCGCGGGCTTCACGCGTGCTGGCGCCTTGGTGTAGACGAATACCTTCGCCAATCTGCTCGCCGACGCGCATCAACGGGTCGAGATGGCTGCTGGGGTTCTGGAAAATCATCCCCAATTGACGCCCACGCATGCGGCGCATGCCGGCCTCGTCCAGGTGCAATAGATTTTCCCCGGCCAGTTGCACGGCGGTGCCTTCGACACGCAGGTTCGGCGACGGCAACAGTCTCATTAAACCGCGACAAGCCAGGGTCTTGCCGGAGCCGCTTTCCCCCACCAGTCCAAGCACTTCACCCTCGGCCAGGTCAAAGGACAAGCGATCTACCAGCGTCACCTCGTGCTCACCCTTACGGGCGATAACGCTGAGCTCTTCGACCTTCAGCACAGGCGCACTCACGAGCGTTCACCCAAGTGTTCGGCAACAGCGTCGGCCAACAGGCTGAAGCCCATGGCCAGGGTGACGATCGCCAATCCCGGAAAGGTGCAGATCCACCAGGCGGAGGTAATGAAACTCTGGCCTTCGGCGACCATCGTGCCCCACTCGGCAGTCGGTGGTTGAACCCCGAGGCCGAGGTAACTGACCGCTGCGCCGTTGAGCAATACCAGCACCGCATCGGACATGGAAAACACGATCGAGCCGAACATCGCGTTCGGCAGCAGGTGCCGAAACAGAATGCGCCCATGGCCGAAGCCGAGGCTTTTGGCGGCCAGGGCAAAATCGCTTTCCTTGAGGATCAGAATCTGCGAGCGGATCAATCGTGCGTAGGACACCCAGCCCACCAGTGCCATGGCGATATAAAAACTCATCAGGCCAGGACCGAGAATCGCCATGATCGCCAGCATCAACACCAGGAACGGGAAGGCCAGGATGATATCGATCAGGCGCATGCAGAACGTGTCGAAACACCCGCCGATGTAGCCGGACAAAGCCCCGATACACGTGCCGATCAGAAACGGGAAAATCACCCCGATGACCGCCAGTTGCAAGTCGATGCGCGCCGACCAGATCACTCGAGACAAGACGTCGCGGCCAAAATTGTCGGTGCCGAACGGATGGGCCAGATGGGGCGCCAGCAAGCGAATATCAGTGTTCTGGGCGATAGGATCGAAGGGCGCGATCCAGGGCGCGAAGATCGCCAGCACCAGCCAGCCGAGCAGGATTGCCAGGCCCAATCCCATCGCCAGTCGAGGGTTGCGCAAACCCAGGCGCAGGTTTAGTCGGGGGGTTGTCGTGGCCTGACTGCTCATCGGATTTTCACCCGTGGATCGATGGCTACCGTGATTACATCAGCGAGGAAGTTTACCGCCACAGTGGCGCAGGCCAGCACCATCGCCACACCCTGGACCACCATGTAGTCTCGGGTGAAAATGCCTCGGACCAATAACTGGCCGATCCCGGGAATGGCGAACAGACTTTCGATGACCACCGTGCCGCTGATCAGCCAGCCGATGTTCACCGCTAGCAGGTTGACGGCGGGTACGAGCGAGTTGGGCAGCACATGGCGGCGAAACACCGCATCTTCAGACAGGCCGCGAGCCCGGGCTGCCGTGACATGGTCGGCTTGCAACTCCATCAGCATGCTTGCCCTCAGGTTACGTATCAATACCGCCGATAACGCCAGGGCAATGGTCAGGCAGGGCAGGACCATGTGGTGCAGTTTGTCCAGCCAGGAACGGCCGTAGCCGGAAACCGGGAACCAGCCCAGTTGTACGCTGAATAGCAGGATCAACATGATCCCCAGCCAAAATGCCGGCATGCCGAGGCCGGCGGTGGTGAACAGGCGGATCAGATTGTCGCCCCAACCGCCCTTGTTACGGGCCGCAACGGTGGCCAGCGGCACCGCGATCAACATGGCCAGCAGCACGCTGCCCAGCACCAGAAATAACGTGGGCTCGATGCGCGTGCTGATCAGCTTCAAGGCGTCGACCTTGTACAGCAATGACTGGCCGAGATCGCCGTTGAACAGGTTTTTCAGGAAGTAGAAGTACTGCATCCACAGCGGCTGATCGAGGCCGAACTGAGCGCGCACCCTGAGCAGCCCCTCCGGCGTACTGCGCGAGCCGAGCAGGGCGCGCGCCGGGTCGCCGGGAATCGAGCGCACCAGCACAAACGTGATGAGACTGATGCCGAACAGCACCGGCAGCAGCTGCAGGGGGCGTGACAGGATGAAACGGTAACGCGACAGATTCATCGACTAACCTCGGTGCCGCTGGAGGAAGTCCAGTAACACCGGAAAGTAGGCGTGGGGTTCTTCGTAGAAGGGCATGTGGCTGCTGTTGGGGAACACATGCAGTGCCGCATCCTTGAGCGCCATTTTCATGCGCATGGCACAGGCCGGCGTCAGTTCGTCGTGCTGGCCGGTGGTAATCAATACCGGCATGGTGAAGTCGGCCATTTCCTGGAGACGGTTCCAGTTTTTCAGGTTGCCGACGTAGAGAAACTCGTTTGGCCCCTGCATGGTTGTGTAGGGCCCCATGTTCCAGTCGCCCAGAGAGCGCGTGACCGGTGCCGGCCACTCGTCCAGGCGGCAGACGTGGCGATAGTTGAGGAGGGTGATTGCCGCTTGGTATTGAGGGTGATCGAGGGTGCCCATGGCTTCATGGCGCTGCATCATGGACACGGTTTCGCTGCCAAGCGCACCACGCAGACGCTCCAGTTCCTGAGACAGGTGCGGGATATCGCCTACGGTATTTTCCAGAATCAGGGTTTTGAGTGCATGAGGGTGGTAAATGGCATATTCGATCGCCAGCCAGCCGCCCCAGGAGTGCCCCAGCAAATGCACCCGGCCCAGGTCGAGGGCCTGCCGGACGGTTTCCACCTCAGCGACATAACGGGAAATATCCCACAGGGATGGGTCTTGAGGTCTGTCAGATGCGCCGGTGCCGAGTTGGTCGAAGGCGACCACGCGCAACCCCTTGTCCTTGAGCCAGCCATGGGCGTCACGCAGATAATCGCAGGGAAGCCCCGGGCCTCCATTGAGGCACAGCAGGACCTCATCGCCCTCGCCAAAGCTATAAACCACCAGATTGTGGCCATCGACCTCGACGTTATAGTGCTGGTCCGGCTCGATTTCACGCCACATCGCAATTCTCCCTTTATGATGCTGACCGGTTCGGAGGCTAACTAAATGGCCTACCTTACTGAGTAAGTCTTGCGCCCAAAAGCTAGTATTTCTAATAGGTTTTGTCTGGCAGTCCCTCGCCGAGGCGTGGCATTCTACGTGCTGAATTTCAGGATTGAAATTAATTAGGGAGGGCAATGGATGCAGACGAAGCTATCAGACCTCAATCCCCGTCTGTTGTCGGGCAAGAGCCTGGATGAGCAGATGGACAACGCCTTGCTGTTGGCCCAGGAGCTGGGCTTCGATGCGTTGGTGTACGACTACAGCCCGGTGCCGCTGGACCATGAAGGCAAGTTGATCACGCCCTCGGTGCTCAAACTGCGCAACACGCCAGCCGATTGGCATGCGCGTTGGTGTGCAGAGGGTTACTACCAGATCGACCCTGTCCAGCAGGTAGCACTCAATTGTGTTTCACCCTTTGTCTGGTCTTACAAACCCGGGACTGACACCCTGCTGGAGCCGGTCATCAGTCAGTGCCATGCGCCAGTGGTGAATTATCTGGAAGACGCGCAGATGACCTGTGGTGTGTCGGTCCCGATTCATCTGCCCAGAGGCGGCTTTGCCTCCTTGACCGGGCTGCGTACCAGCAGCAGCAGTGTCCTGTGCGATGCCCGGCGGACCCTCGCCGATTTCAGCCTGATTTCCCATGCCTTGCAGGAAGCGGCCTATCCGTTGCTTGGCAAGGAGGCTCACACGCCTCCCATTCATCTGACCAAACGTGAACGCGAGTGCCTTAAATGGGCGGCTGAGGGGCTGACCGCCGCCGAGATTGCCAACCAACTGAATCGTTCATTGGCCACCATCAGCCTCCATCTGACCTCGGCCATGCATAAACTCGGGGCCAAGAATCGGGTCCAGGCCGTGGTGCGGGCCACCCACTATCGATTGCTCGATAGCTGAAACAGGGCAAAAACCTATCTATTTCTCTAGTTATTTTGAAGGTCTGATCCCGCTATCGTGTGCCGTACGGTTTTTCAGGGGCGGCACGAAGAAATGGAATCTATCGGAATACGCGAAGGCTTCGCACCTTTTGGTCCTTATCAGACCTGGTATCGCGTCACAGGTCACTTTGACGGCAAAAACACGCCATTGGTGATTCTGCATGGTGGCCCGGGCTGCACGCATGATTACGTCGATGCCTATAAGGACATCGCCGCGAGTGGGCGGGCGGTGGTGCATTACGATCAACTGGGTAACGGTCGCTCGACCCACCTGCCGGAAAAAGACACCTCGTTCTGGAACGTAGCGCTGTTTCTCGAGGAGCTGGACAACCTGCTGGATCATCTCGGTATCAGCGACAATTACGCACTCCTGGGGCAATCCTGGGGCGGCATGCTCGCCAGCGAACACGCGGTACGGCAACCTGCGGGACTGCGGGCCTTGATCCTCGCTAATTCCCCGTCGGACATGCGCGTCTGGGTTCAGGAAGCCAACCGTTTACGTCAACTGCTGCCTGCCGGTGTCCATGAAACTTTGCTTGAGTACGAACGGGCAGGGGATTTTCAAGCGGTCGCCTATCAGGACGCTTCGAGGGTTTTTTACGACAACCATGTGTGTCGCGTCATTCCCTGGCCTGAAGAAGTCGCGCGTACGTTTGCCCAGGTCGATGCCGATCCCACCGTTTACCATGCGATGAGCGGGCCGACGGAATTTCATGTGATAGGCAGCCTGAAAGACTGGACCATCGTCGACCGTTTGCCGCAGGTCAACGTGCCGACGCTGGTGATCTCCGGTCGCTACGATGAAGCAACACCGACCGTAGTCAGACCCTTTCTGCAGCAGATCCCGAATGTTCGTTGGGCGTTGTTCGAGAACTCCAGCCATATGCCCCATGTCGAGGAGCGGGTCGGCTGCATGGGGACGGTGGTGAGGTTCCTGGATGAGTGCTTGAACGGGGCGATGGCTGGCGATCGCAAGCTTGAAGAGCTCCCACTCTGACCCGTGTCTTTCCTGTTCCGTGGCATGAAGAATCCACCGTCGCTGACGAGCACACCTCGACTGTTGGATTCCGCTGCCAGGGTCATATCGGTCACGGCCACCCCCAAACTTGTTTCGTTTTCAAGCCGCCGGCATTTGCTGGCGGTGGTAGAGGAACTCGAGGACCGTCGTGCGATAGCGGTGGTACTCGGGGTCGTTGGCCAGTACCAGGCGATTGCGCGGTTTTGCCAGGCCAACGCTAAGGATCTCACCGACGGTGGCCGCCGGCCCGTTGGTCATCATCACGATGCGGTCGGAGAGCAATACGGCCTCATCGACATCATGGGTGACCATCACCACGGTGCTCTGAGTGGCGGCAACGATACGCAGCAGCTCGTCCTGAAGGTGCGCGCGGGTGAGGGCGTCGAGCGCGCCGAAGGGTTCGTCCATCAGCAGTATTTTCGGCTCCATGGCCAGCGCGCGAGCGATGCCGACACGCTGCTTCATGCCCCCGGAAATCTCGCTGGGATGCTTGTGCATGGCATGCTCAAGACCGACCATTGCCAGCGCCGCCTCGGTACGCGCCTTCAGCGCGGCCTTGTTTTCGCGTTTGCCGAATACCTTCTCCACGGCCAGGTGCACGTTACCGAAGCAAGTCAGCCAGGGCAGCAGGCTGTGGTTTTGAAACACCACTGCGCGCTCAGGGCCGGGACCGTCGATCTCGCGACCGTTGCATATCAAGCCGCCGCCATTGGCTTCAAGCAGACCGGCGATCAGGTTCAGCACCGTGGATTTGCCACAGCCTGAATGGCCGATCAACGAGACGAACTCGCCACGAGCGATGCTCAGGTTGACGTTGCTGAGGGCCTGGAAGCGGCCTTTTTTGGTGTCGAAGTGCTTGCTGACCTGGGTCAGCTCGACGAATTTAGTCATCTCGGTTCTCCTGCATCGGATAAGCGTCATGTGCGGGCAACCCAAACACCCGCGCGGGCGTCGGTTCAGTTGCTGTAGTCGAAGCGTTTGGCGATCCACAACAGGCCCTGCTCGAGCAGCAGACCGACCAGACCGACGATGATGATGGCGATGAGAATGTGCTCGACGTTGAGGTTGTTCCATTCGTCCCACACCCAGAAGCCCAGACCGACACCGCCGGTGAGCATTTCTGCGGCGACGATCACCAGCCACGCCACGCCGATGGACAGGCGAATGCCGGTCATCAGATGCGGCAGCACCGAAGGAAACAGGATGTGGGTGAACACCTTCCATTCGCTGAGCTTGAGCACCCGCGCGACGTTCAAGTAGTCCTGCGGCACGCTGGCGACCCCCGCGGCGGTGTTGAGAATGATCGGCCAGATCGAGCTGATGAAAATCACCCAGATCGATGCCGGGCCTGCGGCCTTGAACACCAGCAGGCCGATCGGCAACCACGCCAGCGGCGAGACCGGACGTAGCAGGCTGATGATCGGCGCGAACATGCCGCCGAGGAAGGCGAAGCGGCCGATGGCGAAGCCCAGCGGAATACCGAGCAGGGCGGCGAGGCCGAAGCCGATGCCGACCCGGCCAAGGGAGGCCAGTACGTTCCAGCCAATGCCCATGTCGTTCGGACCGTTGTCGTAGAAGGGGGCGCTGAACAGCTCCAGGGCTGAATACCAAGTAGCGAGCGGGCCGGGCAGGCCCTCACTGCGTGCGGCTATAAACGCCCAGACGGCGAGAAACAGGGCGATACCCAATGCTGGGGCAATGCCATCCCTGGCGCGTTGACGCAACCCGCTCAGGAGGGGAGAGCGACGCTCTGGCTGGGTACTCGCCGTAGTGGTGGGCGGCGCTGGCAACTTGAGGGGTGCGTTCATGGCGGGTTACTCCGGTCAGGCTTTGATGGTGAAGGAGTTGGCATAGGCGGCCGGATTGGAGCCGTCCCAGACCTTGCCGTCGATCAGGGTGCTACTGCGCAGCGGACTGCTTGGTACAGTCAGGCCAAGCTGGCTGGCGGCTTCGCCGTAGAGTTTTGTCTGGTTGATAGACTTGGCCACACCGGCGTAGTCCACATCTTCCTTGAGCAGGCCCCAGCGACGGAACTGAGTGAGGAACCACATACCGTCCGACAGGTAGGGGTAGTTGACGCTGCCATCCTTGCAGAAGGACATCGCATGCTCGTCCGTCCATTGGTTGCCTGCCCCGTCGTCGTAGTGGCCGAGGAAGCGTTGTTCGATCACTTCGACGGGCGCATTCACGTAGGCCTTGCCGGCAATCAGTTGGGCGGTGCTTTTTTTGTTCTCTACGCTGGCCTCGATGAACCGGCTGGCATCGAGCACCGCCATGGTCAGCGCCCGGGCGGTGTTGGGGTATTGCTCGACGAAGGCACGGGTGGTGCCAAGGATTTTCTCCGGGTGATCGGGCCAGAGTTTCTGGGTGGTAACGGCGGTGAAGCCGATGTTGTCGGCAATCGCCCGGGCTCCCCAAGGCTCGCCGACACAGAAGCCGTCCATGTTGCCCACGCGCATGTTGGCGACCATCTGTGGCGGTGGCACCACGATGGTCTTCACATCGGTCAGCGGGTTGATGCCGAGGCTGGCGAGCCAGTAATTGAGCCACATGGCATGGGTGCCGGTGGGGAACGTCTGGGCGAAGGTCAGTGGCGTGCCACCTTGCTTGACCTTGGCGGCCAGTTGCTCGCCATTGGTCACGCCCGCTTGCTGCAGCTGTTTGGAGAGGGTGATCGCCTGGCCGTTCTGGTTCAGTCCCATGAGCATGGCCATATCTCTCTGCGGCCCGCCGATGCCCAGTTGCACGCCATAGATCAGGCCGTAGAGCACATGGGCAGCATCCAGTTCGCCGTTGAGCAGTTTGTCGCGCACACCGGCCCAGGACGCCTCTTTGCTCGGCGTGATAGTAAGACCGTATTTTTCGCCGAAACCCTGGGTTGCCGCCACCACGACTGATGCGCAGTCGGTGAGGGGAATGAAACCGACCTTCAGTGCAGCTTTCTCCGGCGCGTCGCTGCCGGCAGCCCAGACTGCGCTACGCAGAAAGCCCGGCACGACAACATCGAGGGCGGCGATCCCGGCGACAGTACCTGCCGTCACCAGGGATTGCTTCAGAAAGGTGCGCCGGCCGGGGTGTACCGGATGTTGCGAGTCACGCTCATCAGTCATAACCACATCCTTTTTTTAGGGGAAAAAAAACGGCGTGCGCCAGGCACCCTCGATAGAGGGACCTGGCGGACGCCGTTGTCCGGAAAGTGCAGTACGCCGCCATTGGCGCGCCGCATAAGTCTGTTAGTCAGTAGTAGCAAAGGGCTTGCCAAGTTTATGTCCGAGTTTTTTTATGCGAAAAAAATCAATTGGTACAAAGGCTTGAAGTGGTTTTGTGATGTTTTCTAAAAAGATATCGAAGGGGGCGTAGAGCCGGGGGAGAGCGAAGCACTGATCGCTTTTTGGGCAGCTTGGGTGCGAGGTGAACTAAAACAGCTCTCCTGCGCACCGCTGCGAAGTCGAATGGAGGTAAGCCTCAGCCCAGATCCCGGCGGATGGCGTCGAGGCGCTCGTCGAGCAATGGGGTGAGCAGGGCGTAGCACTGCGCTGGGGAGATGGACACTGTCGTTGTACCGATCAGGCAGCGTTGCAGTCCTTCGAGAGCGTTGTGCAGCGAGCGGGGGGCATGCCTGAGCAAGCGCTCGTGCAGGTACTGCAATTGAACAAGCATTTGCAGTGGGCAACTCTGATGGGCGGCGGCGCGCACCGACAGGCCGCGCAGCCGCCCCAGGTCTTCCAGCTCCCAACAGCGCTCGGCGATGCTCGGGGGCTGCAGATTAAGCGCGCAGCGCCGCAGTTCGAGGTTCTGGATGGCGCCGAGCAAGTCTTGCAGCAACCGGCAATGGCCCTCGAAATCCGCAGGTTCGCGGCGTAATGCGTTCCAGGCTTGGCACTGTGCGCTATACGGCCATTCTTTCCAGCGTTGGTCGAGCGAATGACCCAGTGCCTGGCAACGTTGCTGTGCCTCGTGGGTGGTCTGTCCGCCGAGACCGCGATGCTGCTGCAGGCCTTGCAACAGGTCGAGCCCCAGCAAAAGCATCTGTCTGAGTCCCGCGTCGTTTTGTGGCAGACGGGTTCGTCGGGATTGCCCACCATCGAGTGCGGCGGCGAATTGTAGGTTCATGGGCGGTTTCCGACGGTGAGCTGGTTGAGATAATGGGTCAGGTCGTGCAGCGCATGGGTCCGCGTACTCTGCTCTTGCACCGCGGCATTGACCTGTTGCAACTGTTCGCTGAGGTCATGATTGGCTTGCTGATGCTCGCCGAGCGCCTGCTGCATGGCGCCGAGGTGTTGCAGATTGATCTGGCTATGTTGAGCCAGGTCGTCGAGGTTGGCGGCGAGTTGCTCGCTCTGTTGGCTACCGGCTGCCAGCAGGCCGCGGTGTTCCTTGACCTCGCCATCCACTTGGCGCACGGCCATGGCGATCGCCGTCGCGGCTGTGGTGATTTCATGGGTAGCCCGGTCCGTGGCTTGGGCCAGGCTGCGGACCTCATCGGCGACCACGGCGAAACCGCGACCGTGCTCGCCGGCACGGGCTGCTTCGATGGAGGCATTGAGTGCCAACAACTGGGTCTGTTTGGCCAGTGCCTGAATGCTATTGACGGTGCTTTCTACTGCGCTGGTGCGCTGCAGCAATGCTTCCACGGCGTGTGCGGTATTGCCCAGGCTGTGCTGAATGGCGCGCATGCTGTCACCCACTGAACGCGCCTCCAGACAACCGGTTTCGCTCATGGTATGGGCGTTGGCGAAGGCTGCCAGCGCGCCCAGGGCCAAGGCATCAATGCTGTGTAAGGTCTGATCGATTTGCTCGCTGGCGGTGGCGATCATGGCGATTCGTTGGCTCTGTTCCTCACCCTGGTCGCGGGCCTGTTGAGACATTTTCTCCAGCGCACGACTGGCGAACTGTACTTCGCTGCGCAAGCGTTCGTTGTTGCGCAGTTGCATGCTGGCGGCCACCAGTAGCGTCGCTGGGTCGGCATCCCGGGAGCTGCGCAGCAGTTGTGCAAGTTCAGTGTCCCAGAATATCTGTAGATGGCGTTGATGACGCTCACGAAGATGCCACGCGCACCCCAGATAAAGGACGCCAGGTATCAGGGCCAGTGCGCTTGCTGGCTGTTCGGCCAGTGCGAGACCGCAGGCGCCGAGGGCCAACCCGAGTGGTAACCAGAGGCCGATCCTGGTGCGTTCGAGCAGGGCCATGCCAGGGTCGAACAATGACCGCAGTGCAATGCCAGCAGGGCGTGACTTGCCAACACCGCTGTGTGCAGGCGCGATGGCGTGACCCTGGGGGAGCATTCCTTGAGCAGGCATGAGGATTTCCTTTTATGCCGGGGTGAAAGCAAAAACGGCGCACGCCCACCTGTCGCAATGCGCAGGGGAGCGGACGCCGTTGTCCGTGATGTTTGCGAAGCCATCGTCGTTGATGGCTCAAGCCTGATCAGACCTAAGCAAGTTGTTTGCCAGCCGTGCCATCGACAACTTGTCAGCCTGTCGCTCGCGCAGTGGGAGGGGGGCCATTCGATGGCTATAGGGCTACGAAGGCAGAAAAGGCGATCAACGCACCAGTCGCGGGAATTTCCGAGCCGCAGTGCTCTGTTCTGGTTCGCGCAGGGCGTTAAGCATTTTTTCCAGAACGGTCGATCCGGCATCCCTGTGGCTCATGTATTGAGTTCTGCGCAGAGAAGAGATGGACAGGGTATTGCGCCATGATCAATCGCAAGTGTTCGATAGCTTCCAGGTATTTAAGATCGGCCTGCCGTCTTTTCCTCTGATACTGGGTGAACTTTTCCGCGTCCATGTTGGGCTGATCGAGAAGATCAAGGGCGGCGTGGCTCAAGTGATAGGCGTCGCTGAACAGTTGTTTGTTACGTTCAAGCGCCAGATTCAGGCAGGCTATCGCTTGATCGGAAGTCATCGTACCGTTCATTGCTGCGACCTCGTTTATGGGGTGTTCCTGGATTTTGGGTAATGCCTGGCTCCTGTGAAAAGCGCTTGGGGCCTTTCAAGAAAACCCGGCCGAGTTGCGACTATCTACCGCGACGCCACACCTTGAGGTAGTCCACGCTGAAGGTGGAGGGCAGGTCGGCGTCGTCCACTACGCCGAACCACTGCCACATGGCCTCGCTGTCAAAGAGGATATGCATGGGGAAGAACCAGTGGGTGTTCTTTGCCTCGCGCACCAGTACGCCGTCGACGTACCAGCGCAATGTGTCGGGCTGCCAGTCAAAACCGTAGACATGGAAGGCACTGGCCAGCCGCCATGGGCTGACCCAACTGCCGCCATCACTCAAATGTTCGGTACTGTGCGGCGTGGCCCAAACGTGGGCATTCATGTTGTAGCGACGGTCGAAGGTGCCATTTTTGGTTTTGCCACCGATCTCGAAAATGTCGATTTCCGTGGCATTGTCGGCAAGCCCCGTAAACGCGAGCCAGAAGGCGCTGGAGCCGGCCGAGTCCATCGGTTTGGCGCGGGCTTCGTAGTAACCGTAAAAACTGCGCTCAATCGTTCGGACCATTGCCGAGCTGTAACCTTCAAAGCCGAGTCGTACGTACTTTTGCGGCAAGGTTTGCTTGCGGAAAACGATGTTCAGATGGCCATCGCTCAGGTAAGCGTTGTCCGGCATGAACAGCGCCGGTTTGCGCCCGAGCGAGTCGGTGCCTGTGGCGTTGTTGACGTGCCAGCGGCTGGGGTCAAGGGGCGCGCCATCGAAATCGTCGGAGAATTGTGTGTCCAGCCTCCATTGGCCGGCATTGCCCTGATCGGACAGCGGCAGTCCGGTGTTGGTCCGTTCCGGTATCGTCCCCAGCGGGCCGACGCGGGTCCAGGAATTGGCAGCCTTGGGGATGGCGACGGACCACTTGTCCGCCAGGTACTGAAAGACGCGCTGCCGTTCCTCCAGGGAGGCGAGGTGCCGGTCGTACATCAGTATTTCGGCGATGTCGCCGCGCAAATGTTCGACGCTGCCGACTACGTTGCGCCCCACCGCGTACGGGCCGATGGGCACTTCGTTGAGTTCCAGGACGAAGAGGGTCGGATCGTAGGCCGTGCGCTGTTGCACGCTGATCGCGAAGTTCGGTGGCACGTTGTCGTTATCGGCGATTATCGGGCGCGAACTGAACAGTCGCTGCCAGGTCTCGCCGCCGCTTTGCCCGTTTAGTCTGCGTGAAACGATCAAAAGGGTAACAGGGCCTTTTGCCGTACGAATGGCCTTGCCAAGGAAGGCTGAAGTACCACTCAAGCGCACCACCGGATGGCCATTCATGGCGTTCTCCACACGCTGCGGAAGTGCGGCGTCTGCGCCATTGTCGACGGTAACGTCATTGGCTTCGCCGGATTTGTCGTGCCACCGCAGGAGGTGGTTCTGGGCATCGAGGGTCATTGTCGACGCGTCGGCGGCGTCGAGCCACAGCACCAGGCCGTTGGCCAGCGGCGGTGGAGTGCCCCCCGACGCGTTACAAACGATCGATAGCAGGGTCGCCAAAAGAATGAACCTGCTCATATCCATTGCTTCAACGCAGTCGATGCCGCCAATCCGGGTTGGGAGTGGTACCCATGCGGATTACACAATTGCCATCGCCAGGTGTCGATGATCATTTGCATCAGGTCGCGCTGTGCGTACCAGCCTAGATCGCGCCCTGCCTTGGTGGGGTCGGCCCAGCATTCGGCGATATCGCCGTCGCGGCGCGGTGCGAACCGGAAGGGGATGGTAATACCGGTAATGTTCTCGAAGCTGTGGATGATCTGCAGCACGCTATGGCCAATGCCTGTTCCCAGGTTCCAGACGTGGATGCCGTTTGTGTTCTGCAACGCCCGCAACGCTTTGAGATGGCCATCGGCAACGTCGAGCACATGGACGTAATCGCGCACGCACGTTCCGTCGACAGTGGGGTAGTCGCTGCCGTACACCATGAGTTCGGGCACTTGCCTCATCGCGACCCGTGTCAGGCAAGGCAGCAGGTTGTTGGGTCTGCCATTGGGGTTTTCTCCGATCAGCCCGCTTGCGTGAGCACCAATCGGGTTGAAGTAGCGCAACACCGCAATGCTCCATTGCGGATCGGACAGGCACAGGTCGGTGAGCAACTCTTCGATCAGCAGCTTGGTGCGGCCGTAGGGATTGATCGGTTTGCCTGCGCCCATGTCTTCGATGAGCGGTATCTGCCGGGGGGCGCCATACACGGTGGCCGACGAGCTGAACACCAGTTTGAAGACCTCAGACCGGGCCATCGCATGGCAGAGATTGAGCGTGCCAACCACGTTGTTGGCGTAATAATCCAGCGGCTTGCGAACGCTTTCCTCGACGGACTTGAGGCCGGCAAAATGCATCACGGCGTCGATGTCGTAGCGGCTGAAAATATCGTCGAGCAGCTGACTATCGCGAATATCACCTTCAATGAAATCGACTCGCTTGCGAGTCAGATACTCCAGGCGCGTGAGCGATTCGCGGCAGCTGTTACACAGGTTATCGAGGACCAGCACCTGTCGACCGGCGTCAATCAGGGTCAGGGTGGTATGGGAGCCGATGTATCCGGCCCCGCCGGTAATCAACGTGGTTTTGTGCATGATGAGGCGTTCCTGTCACAAGGAAATTGCACGAGTCAGGAGAATGGGGTCCGGGAAGGGAAAAGGTTGTCGGGTGCGTCCTCTCAGCGGATGGTGAAAACCGATTTGAATTCTTGCGGCCAGCGCGGATGCATCACGCTATACGCCACGGCATAACTCAGCGCGCCAACCACGATGCTGCAGATCAGGTGCAAGTAGCCCTGAACACCCAGGCGGGAAGAAACCATCAGGACGATCGCTGCCATGACGAACGAAGCAATCACGCTGCGATAGTTGGTTTCGAAAAATCGCCGCCAGCCATAGCCGATTGCACTGTTCAAGCCGCGGATTTGCAGTGGCGTGATGATCGCCATCCGGGCCAGCAGGGCGAGGGCGGCGGCCATGCCGCCATAGAGGCTGCCGAAGCCATAGACCAGCGCCAGTGCCAATACGGTGGTTGCCACTTCGGCCTTGATGGTCAGGTGGCTGCAATTGACCGCGACCAGTGCGGTCGTGGCGTACATGGCGGTATTACCGATGGCTGCCGTGCACGCAAGCACTTGCAGCAGCACAATGGCCTCGGTCCATTTGGCGCCGAAGATCAACAGGATCAGGTCGTGCGCCGTGAGTGCGATGCCGATGAACAGGGGCGTCAGCAGGAAGCAGCTGACGGCGGTCGAATCGCTGACGATCGTGCGCAACCGCGATGGATCGGCGCTGCGTCGGGCAAACACCGGCAGCGCATAGCTGATCAGGCCGTGATAGATCGCTGTGCGCGGCAGATCAATGATGCGCATCGCCATGTTGAACATGCCAACTGCGTTGGTGCCGGCCGTCATGCCCAGGATGACGGTGACCCCGCGCTGTAGCGTTTGCGAACTCAGCGCATTGACGGCAACCGGTGCGCCGGACCTCAACAGTTCGCGCAAGAGCGGGCCGTCAATGTAAAAGGCAATGCGGCGCGGGTCTGCGCGCATCAATACGATAATGGAGACGAATTCCATGATCAGTGCCTGAGCAATGACCGCCCAGGCGCCCAATCCCCACAGCGCGACAGCGATGCCGCCCACGCCACCACATACCTTGCCCAGCAGAGTGCGCGAGGCCAGCATCCTGAAGTTGCCGCTACGGCGCATCTGCGCCACATAGACCCGCGCCATCATGGTGAACAGGATTTTTACCGAGGCCACCGCCGTCATCCATTGCAGCATCGGGTCCGGCGTGTACAGCATCGCCGCGCCCGAGATGACGACGATGGACGCCAGGCTGACGAGTACCGACGCCCAGAAGGCTGTGGCGATGTGTTTGTCTTCCAGCCGCTCGAGTCGTACCAGCGGGTCTTCCAGAACCGAGGAATACATCATGCCGATCAACTCGACGATGGCAATGATGACCGTGCCCACACCCAACTCCGTGGGCGACAGCAGCCTGGCATACGCGACAAAGGTAATCATCGACAGGAAAACCAGGCCGAATTTCTCGGTGAAAATCCAGATCAATTTAACCAGACGATGATTGGCCATGGCGGATACCGGCTCAATGAGCGGTGGTTGACGCAACTGCCTTGCGCAATGACTGGACGCATGCATAGAGCAAGCGCAAGGTCGGTTTGCCGTTCCTGAAGATCAGCGTTTGCCAGGAGTACTCCAGCATTCGCCGGTACACATCGATCACCTGGGCATGCTCGCCTCTGCGGGAAAACAGTTCGAGAAAGTCGGAGTGGGCGCCCAGCGCGAAATCGATCCGTTGCTGCTTGCTCAGCTGCGGGCCAAAGTGGGCGAGGAACGCTTCGATGAACCTGATCTTGTACGGGTAGTACCTTGTCGGTTGCGCGGTCATGTTGCCGCTGTTGACCATGCGCTGCATCAGCACCTCTGGCACGGTGTGAACCTCCCAGTGTTCGGCGATCCGGGTCCACATGAAACGGTCTTCGGAGTAACGCAGGCTGGCATTGAAGCCGCCGAGTTGCATGATCACATCACGTCTGGCCATCGCGGAGGACACGCCATTGAGGACGTTGGCGCGAATGAAATCATCGAAATGCCTACCGTTTTTTTGCCGGTTTTCCAGTATTCGCGTACCGTCGCTGTAGTCGTTGTTCACGTAGCAATCTATCAGCGCCACCGGCCGTCCCTGACGACTCAGTTCCTCAAACAGTGCCAGTTGTCGCTCCAGCTTTTGCGGATACCATCTGTCATCGGCATCGAGAAACGCCACATAAGTCTCTTCAGTGTGCTGCAGTCCGTGGTTGCGGGCACTGGCCTGGCCTTCGTTGGCTTGATGCAACAGCGTCAGGCGAAACGGCGCCGCAAAGTCCTTGACGCGTTGTGGTCCATCATCGGTGGAACCATCGTCGATGACGATGACGTGATCGGGCAGTCGGGTTTGCCCGGCCACGGACGCCAGTGTTTGCTCGATGCTGTCGGCGCCGTTGTACATCGCGATCACGACGCATACTGTAGGGGGTGAAGACGGGGCTTGGTCTGGCATGGTTATTTCTCCTTTTGTTACGCATTGGCTGAGTCGCGTGGTAATGCCTTGCCAGGCGGACGCTGACCCAGGGTTGGCCGTGACCACTCGGGGTATGTCGCGTGGTGATGCCGAAAGGACAGGGCGAGAACGCAGAACACCAGAAACTCTGCAGAGCGGTAGTTGGGAACGACATACGCCACATAGTTGGTGAGCATGAACGTTGCGATGATGACCATTGCGCTGGCGTGAAACCGCGCCGACTGATCCGCTACCACGGCCCGGTAGTGTTTGATCAACGCCTCGATCAGCATCAGGGTCAGCGCCGTCAGCTGGATGACACCGCCGTTGAGCAAGGTCTCTATGTAGCCGCTGTGGGCATTGCCGATGTAACCCCAGCGGTTGATGAATGTCTCGGCGTCCGGGCTGGACCAGAAAGCGCCGAAGCCGTAACCCTTGAGGAATTCGGCGTCGATCAGCGGTGTGAGCAAGCCCCAGATCAGCGTGCGGTCGGTGAGTGATGCATCACGCCCCATCAGTTCCAGCAGCAGGGTGTAATTGCCGTATAGAAACAGGCAGATCAGCACATAGATGAATGTCGTAACGAGGAAGGCTGTCAGTGAGCGGTTAATGTGCAAGCGAATCAGCGTGAGGAAGTACCAATAGCTCACGGTGCCGGCAACAATCAGTGCGATTGCCGTGGCAGATTGGGCCAGCGCAATCGCGATCAGCGAGAATAATGAGTAGACGATGGCCCAGGGATTGCGCTGACGGATCATCGGCAGCAGTAACAGAATGGCGATCGCGTTGATCCGGGCAGCGGCATTTTTTTCCGGGAAAATCCCCTTGAACGCACCGTCACGAATACCGCCATCGATGAAGACGATGTCGGGCCTTACCAGCGCGAATATCAAACCGAACAGCGCTATTGCGCCGATGGTGCAGCCGAGCATGAAAGCGATTTTCTCGAGGCTGTAGTTGTAGGCAATGAAACCTGCAAAGAACACCACGCTGATCAGCGCCACAAACCGTTTGAAACTCAACATCGGGTCGTAGGACCAACTGATCGATACGGCCAGGCTAAGCATGAATATCAGCAGGAAGGTGTTGTTCCTGTAAAAGCTTTTGCTGATGAAGACCTTGTTGCGGATGAAGAAGAACAGCGGAACCAGCAGGGTGATCAGGCCGCAGATCTGGTTGACCACGTTGCCTTCGAGGTCTTTTTCGGCGGCACCCAGATTCGATGTATCGGCCAACCCGAAAAAAAATCCGATGACCTGGGTATAGAACAGAACGCCGAACAATGTGAAAGCGTCGCGCAGGGTGGTGTACCTGACTTCCAGTTTGTTCATGACGATTGGCTCCATAGGGGGGGCGTTCTCAATTAGTTTTCCTGCCGCGTTGTCGTGTTAGAACGGCATGGGTATCTACATATCTCTCGGGCTTTTGTAGGAGAGCGAGGCTTGCCCGCGAAGGCTGTATGCCAGGCGGTTTGTTTTTTGATGGTGTACATATCCATTGCTGCGGTAACGGCCACTTATGGTTTCGCTCTTACAGCGAGTCACTTTGGAAAAGCCCCAAAGTAACCAAAGGGCTTCTGCCCCGCCATTCGGTGCCTCGCTTAGGCTCGGCATGCCCTCACTCCAGCATTGCTCCGGGGGCCCGCCGCCATCGGCCATCCATGGCCGGGGGCGGCTACCGCGGCATCCCTGCCGCGGTGCCCCCTGCGCAACGCCTGCGTTCGGCCTCTGGGAAAGGGGCAGCAGATCAAGATCAAGATCAAAAGCCAAAGCCAAAGCCAAAGCAACGGCAAGATCAACAGCTTCGCGAGCAAGCCCGCTCCCACAGTTGGACGGGGTACATCCGAAAAAAGATTGGTCAGTTGACAGATCGTCATCGCAGCGATGCGGCGACCCGACAAGCCAGCTCCGACAATGGAACGGCGTACCAAGGCGCTTTTAGGCCGAGCGTTAGCTCGCCTGCAGCTTTTGATCTTGATGCACCGCCCCCTCGAGAGGCCGAGTGGAGGTTCTGCGCAGTGGGCAACCCGGCATGGATGCCGGGTTAGCCGCGCACGGCCATGGATGGCCGATCGCGGCGGGCCCACGGAGCGGGACCGGAGCGAGGGCATGCCGAGCCTGGGCGAGGCACCGAACGAAAGGGGCAGAAGCGCTTTGGTTACTTTGGCGCTTTTCCAAAGTGACCCGCTGTAAGAGCGGAACCAATAGCCGCCGTGACCGCAGCAACGGATATGTACCCCCTCAAAATCGGCCTTACCCTGCACAGCACCAGCCCCGGCGCGGAGGGGAACTAGTTCAAAACGCCCCCTAGCAAGGCATCGAGATAGGTCTTCGCCGCGCACGCACTCACAAAACGGGCAGCGGCATCGATGCGCGCCTGGCGGTTTGCATCACGCGGCAACGTCAGTTCCACGGTGATCGCCTGGGCCAGTGCGTCAGGGGCATCGACCGCCACCAGCGGGGCGATCGCGCCATTGTCGAGAATCTCTTGCGGGCCATAGGGGCAGCGGGTCGATACCACCGGGGTGCCCGTGGACAGGGCCTCGACCAGCGCGTTGGGACTGCCCTCGAAACGCGACGACAGCACAAAGCAATCGGCCGCTGCCACCTCGGCCAATGGATCGCTGGTATAGCCCGGCAGATCGAAGCGGTCGGCCACGCCCAGGGCAATGGCCTGCTCGAGCAACTCGGCTCTGAGCGCGCCTTCGCCGAAAATGATCAATCGAACACTGGGATCGGCTAATCGGGCAAAGGCATCGAGTAATACGTCAAAGCCTTTTTGCTGTGCCAGGCGACCTACAGCGACAATCACCGGGGCGGTTTTTTTCGACAGCCAGCGATGGTTTGGACGTCCCGGCGTCTTGTCGCGAAAATCGTTGTCGAGCACCGGGTTGTCAGCGATGGTGACATCCTGCGGGCGCGTGATGGTGGTGTCGACCAGGTCCTGAGCAACACCGCGCGAGACGCAGATCACCGGATTGGGAATGAGCCGATACAGCAGTGGTGCCAACAGATAGGCGATACGCACCATCAGCGCGGGATTGACGTGTCTGTCATGGGAAAACGCGTTGCGTTCGCTGACATGCAGGCGCGCCAGCGTACCTGACAGCGCAGCCGCGGCGATGGCTACGACATTGACATGGGTAAGGGCGGCCAGTTGTGCGTCAAAGCGATTGTGGCGAAGAAAGCGTGCCAGCGCCGGCACTGCTCTGGAGCTGCGCGCACTGTGCAACTGCACCTGTTTGACCCGGGGGTCGAGGTATGCCGAGTTCACACCTGTGCCGGTGAGCATCAACAAGGTCACGTCATTGCCTGCCTCAGTCAGCGCACCGGCGAGCCGCGCCATCATTTTTTCGGCGCCGCCGCCATTCAAGTCCTGCAGAATAATCAGCAGCCTTTTCATTGATTCCAAACCTGGTAGTACGCTTGCGCGGCGTGTTGGCTGGTGTACTGCCGAACGGCTTCAGCGGCCATTTCCCCGCGTGGCGTCGCCTGGCTGTGCGAGATCAGGCTGCGCAGCATCCCTTCGGCCAGCGCCGGTACATCATTGACCTTGACCAGATCGCCAAGGCGGCCGTTATCAAGCAGTTCCCGGGGCCCGGTTTCACAGTCGCAGGCCAACACAGGGGTGCCCAGCGCCAGGGCTTCGATCAGCACGGTTGGCAAGCCCTCATGAAACGAACTCAGGATCAGCAGTCTCGCCTGTCTGATAAAAGGGTAGGGATTGCTCAGGAAACCGGTGAAATGCACACGGTCCTCGATGCCCAGGCGGCTGGCCTGTGAGGTCAGCGCGGCGAGTTGCGGGCCATCGCCGATGATCACCAGATCCGGCAGCGCAGCGCGGCGCAAGGCCAAGGCATAAGCATCGAGCAGCAGGTGGAAACCTTTCGGTTCTATCAGCCGTCCCACTGCCAGCCAGAACTGCGCCGGCAAACCGGTGGACATGGGCGTCTGTGCGGCACTGAGCAGTTGTTCGGTGACCACAGCATTGGGGCAATAACGAATGCGTTCACGACCCCAGGGCACCAGGTCAGAGAGGGACTGGCGCAAGCCGTTGGAAACCGTCACTACCTGGCCGTTGCCGCAGAGGTACAACGCATAGAGCAGGCGCAGGGTGGCGGGGCTGATTTTTTGTTCACCGCAATCCAGTGCTGCATGACGGCTATAGATGACCTTGCAGGGGCTACCCAAGGTGGCAAACCAGGTGCAGAGGTTGGCTTGTTCTTTGGCGGCAATGAGGTGAGTCACTTGTTCGCGACGAATGATCCGGCGCAGCAATACGATGGACTTGAACAGGCCGACAATTCCATTGCCGCCGCCATTGAGCGTGGCCGTTCCTTCATCGTCTGGCGTGTCGCCATTCATGACGAAATAACTGACACGCTGACCATCTTTCAGAAACTGTCTGGCCAGGCGTTGCTGGACACGCTCGAGGCCACCATCGGGCTTGAAGTCCTTGAGGGTGAACAGGATATGCATGGTCGTGACTCGGTTCTGGATATTCAGGGATAAGTGATATTGATGGTCACTTTTCGCCGGATGATCATCACCAACAGATGAACAAAATTGGTCGGGTAATCGATCAGGTAGCGTTTGATGGTGTGCGGTTCGCGGTACATCCGATAGAACGCGCGCAGATGCAGGCGGTTGATCAGTTCAGGGTAATAATCATGCGTCGCCGTGGCTTCTTGGCGAATGAAACCGCCACAGGTGAATGCCACACCGTTGAAGCCGGCACGCAGGGCATCCTGCTCGAACTGTTCCTGAAGCCCGGCGCCCAGGCCTACGATCAGGATGTTCGCTTCACTGCGGCAGATGTCTGCCAGGATGCGCGCGGCCTGCGCTGCATCGAAATAGCCATTGTGATGACCGGCAATAATCAGCGTGGGATAGCGAGCCCTGATCTTATCGAGGAACAGGTCCAGTTCGGCTTGCCGGGCACCGACAAAATAGAGGCGCTTGCCGTGTTTCTCGGCATAACTGAACACAGAATCGGCGATGGACGTGAAGTCGAAGCTGACCCGGCCGATCGTGCGCCCGGTGATGCGCGACATGAAGGTCGACATCAGCATGCCGTCGCAAAAATAGGCGATGGAAGTCGGGGGCCGGTCGAGCAGACCGCCGACGGACGCAAAATTGATGAAGGAAAATGCCTTGTTGGCGTCCAGCAGATTGGGTGCGTAATGCCCGATTAATTCCAGGTCGATCATTGGCTGGGCCTCAGGGTCAACCGACCCTATTAATAGATGTCTTTTGAGAACAACGTAAAAGGCGTCTTGACCAGAATCTTGATGTCCAGCCACAGCGACCATTGGTTGATGTAGTTGAGGTCTTGGGCGACGCGCTGCTGCATTTTTTCCAGCGTCTGGGTTTCACCTCGATGCCCGGTGATCTGGGCCAGACCGGTGATGCCCGGCTTGAGGCGATGACGGGCCATGTAGGCGCGAACTTTGCCGGTGTAATAAATGTTGTGCGTGACGGCGTGCGGTCGCGGGCCGACCAGGGCCATTTCGCCGAAGAGCACGTTGAACAGTTGTGGCAATTCATCGATGGAACTACGGCGCAAAAAACGCCCAAGCGGGGTGATGCGCTCATCCTCGCGGGTGGCCTGACGCACTTCGTTGTCGTCGTGCACACGCATCGTCCGGAACTTCCAGACCTTGATCACCTCAGCGTTGCAGCCATAGCGATTTTGTTTGAACAGCACCGGGCCGGGGGAAGACAGCTTCACGGCGGCCGCCACGATCAGCAGCAAGGGGCTGAGCACAATAATGCCCACGGCGGCCAGGCTACGTTCGAACAGTTCTTTGCAGAGCAGGCTGCCGGGGTGCGAACTGATCAGGCTTTCATTGAGGTAGATGGCGGGCATTCGCTCTATTTCCGAGATCGAATGATTGAGCAGCACCATGCTGCCGAAATCCGGGATCCAGACCACGTCGACATTCACGTCCAGAAGATCGATGTACAGCGCCTCGATGATGGCGGCTTGTGCCATCGGCAAAACGATATAGACGCGGCGTACGTGCAGGCGGGTGATGATTTCGCGAACCTCGTCGATACGCCCCAGCAGCGGCAGAATGCTCGGGGCCGGGCCGGTATGGTCGGCGGTTGCGATAAAACCCAGCAGCGGTACGCGATTGCGCCTGGACAGTTTTCTGGCCAGCGTATGTGCGGTCGGACAGGTCCCGATGATCACCGCGCGGCGCTCGTTGCAGAGCTTGTGTGAATGCAGGCGGGCCAGGTAGTGCAGGGGCAAAAAGCTCGCCGCCTGGATCAGGTAGCCCAATACGGCCCAGACGATGATCACCTGACGGGAGAAAATCACGCTGGTCTGAGTGACGAAGGCAATGCTGATCAGCACGGCCAGCAAGATCATCCAGGCCGCCAGCAACCGTGCGAGCCCTGACAACCATTCATGACGCTTGTGATAAACCTGCATGACGCTGTAGATCGGCACCGAACCGAGCACGGTGAGAATCATCAGCACACGGTATTCACTGGTCAGGCTGCCGACGCGCCAATACACCAGCAACATCAGCAGCAGGTTGACCAGACTGAGCGCGCACAGCCATTGGCCCCAGAAGGTCAGACCTCGGCGGCGCGTCATTTGAGCGGCGTAGAGCGATGTCATCGGCGTAACCTCCGGGCATGGGTTGGACATCGGCGCCAAAAATTGCACGCCCTCGTTCCCGCACGCTGGTATAGCTCGACTGGGATGAAGCAGTTTTTAGTAGATGTTTGAAGGGGACTACGGGTGAGGCAGGCGCAAGGTTCTACCTGGACAGGTAGTCATAGTTCTGGAACGTATCGGAATGGCTGTAGCCTTGTTTGCGGGCCTTGCTCAGGTCAACCTGGTTAAGCACCACACCAAACACCGGCGCATGGCTCTGCTGCAGGTTCGCAAGGCACTTTTGTACCTCGCTGACAGGCGTGCTTTCGGCCTTGATTACGTAGATCACCGCGTCCGAATGCTTGGCCAGCAACAGTGCATCGCTGACCATTTGTGCCGGCGGGGAATCGATGATGATGCGTTGATACCGCGACTTCAGCGCCTCAAGCATGGGGGCCAGGCGCGTCGAACCCAGCAGATCCAGCGGGGGCGGCGACAGTTTTCCGGCCGGCAACATGTCGAGGTTGCCGACAGAACGGATACAGTCCTCCAGGCGCGCAGTGCCCGCCAGGACGTTTGCCAATCCGGGGCTGTCTGCCGGGAAATCGAAGTTGAGCGAAAGGCTGGGTCTGCGCATATCGGCGTCGATCAACAGGACACGCTCCAGCTTGGCAAGTGAGTAGGCCAGGTTATTGGCGATGGTGCTTTTGCCTTCTTCGGCCATGGTCGAGGCCACAAGTACCACCTGTGACGGCATGTCGCCGCCGTGCAGCATCAACCAGGTGCGCAGGTTGCGAATGGTCTCGCAAAAACGCGGATGGTCGTTGTCGTCGAACAGTCGCGCGAGTTGCCGGCGGTTTTTCCTCGTGACCAGCGGCACGACGCTGAGCAGGGGAACGTCAAGCGTGCTTTCAATGGCTTCGTCGCTCGTGAAGGTTCTGTTCAGGGTTTCGGACAACAATGCCAGCGCTACCCCGATCAACGCAGCCACGACAGCGACAATCGCCAGAATCAGTTTTTTACGCGGCTTGCTGGGCTCCAGAGGAACAATGGCAGGGTCGACGATGCGTGCCTTGGTGGAGTCCATGTCTGAGGTGGCCGCGGTTTCTTTCAAACGGGTGATAAAGGTCTCATACAGCGCGCGGCTGCTGTCGACTTCACGCTGGAACTCACGCAGTTGAAACTCCTTGCGCGAAATATCCTGTAGTTGCGCCTTGTTGCTGTTGAAGGATTTGCGCAGTGAGTTTTCATTGGCTTGTGATAGCTGATATTCACGCTCGATACCGGCAACCACCTGCTGGACCTGCAAGCGCAAACTGTCGGTAGCCGTCCGCAACTCGGCACGGGCGCCAGCAAGGGTCGGATGTTTTGGACCATAGCGCCCGGACAGCTCCTCGACCTTGGCTTGGGCCTTGGCCTGTTGCGCCTGGAATTTCTGCACCAAAGGGTTACTCAAGACAGCCGGAACACTGGAAAGCTTGCTCAGGTCGCCATTGCTCAGGGCCTGTACCTGGCGGAACTGGCTCTCGGCCTCTGCCAGATTGCGACGGGCATCGATCATGCGGTTGCCGGTCATTTCCAGTTCATTGGCGCTGATGGTGGCGACACCACCGACGTCGACCAGGCCTTGTGCTTCCCGGTAACCCTGAAGTTTGTCTTCGGCCCTGCGCAGGTTATTGCGCAACTCGATCAGGCGTGAGTTCATCCAGCTGGTGTTGGTCAGCGAGGACTTCAGGCTGTTGTCGAGCTGGCTGTCGATGAAGCCTTGGGCAATTGCATTGGCGGTAGCGGCCGCCAAACCAGGGTCGGGCAGCTCCACCTCTATTTTGATCAACTGACTCTTGCCGACGAACTTGACGCTGGTGTGCCGCATGAGGTTCTGCGTGACTTCATTGAAGATCTCGGCTTCGGAGGGCATCACCTGCATCGGGGTCAAACGGCCCAGTACTGGCAGCCATTGACCAAGCTCAAGCGTTGCCAACCATTTGCGCGGCGCAAACCATGACTGCGGTTGCTGGCGTGGATCAGTCACCGGGTGCGTGGTCAGGTTCAGCTTTCTGACTGCCCGCTCAGCGAGATCGCGCGATTGCAGGAGCGCCAATTGTGTCTGCAAATAATCGACGGTACCGGCGCTCGAATCCGTGACTTGCTGGAAGGCCAACAGCGGTGGCGTTTTCTCTTTGATCAGCAACGTGGTGCTGCCGATGTACTGCGAGGGAATGAACGACAGCGTAACCATCGCCAACACACAGCCAAACAGGACCCACCAGCAGATTTTCCAATGGGCGCGCCAGATCACCCTCCAGTATTTGAGCAGGTCAATGGTGTCCTTTTCCTCGCTGTACTGCTGATGTTGCGGCACACGCGGCTGGATCGGACGTTCGACATATACGCTAGGGCTGTTGTCCATGATTAGAAAAAGCCTTGTGCAATGGAGATGGTGTCACCGGGGCCGATGGCAGTGCTGCGCGTGATCTTGTCGGTCAGTGGTGGGGAGCCATCGCCTCGCACGATGGTCACCCGCTTGATCGAGGCTCGTTCGGTCAGGCCGCCGCCCAAGGCGATGGCTTTCTCCAGCGTCAGCCCGGGTTCGAACGGATAGCTGCCGGGTTTCTGGACCTCTCCATTGATGTAGAACGAGCGGTAGGCGATCAGGTTGAGGCTGACCTTGGGGTCGACCAGATAACCTTGCTTGAGCCCGTCGACGATGAGCTTTTCTACCTGCTGGGGCGTGAGTCCCTTGGCGGCAATGTCCCCCAGAAATGGATAGGAAAACATTCCGGCATCGTTGAGACGGATTTTTTCGAAGCTCAGATCCCGCTCACCGAACACAGTGATACGCAATACATCGCCGGCTTCCAGTTTGTACTGGGCGCCGGTGTCTGCTGCAAACGTCACGGGCAACAGCCACGGCACGAACAACAAGCCAAGCATTCGCGAGTTCATGGGGAAAACCTCTTCTCTTAGAGACTTACGTTGAAGCTGAGCAAGAAGATGTTGCGTTCAAAACTCTGATTGTCGGCATCGGAGTCATCGTTGCGGTAGCGATAGCCCAGCTCGATATCCAGCCAGCGGCGCATTGCGTATTCCACGGCGAGGTTGTAGTCACGAAGGTCGTCGGTGCGGTCCTGCCCTTCGTATTCGTAACGGCCAAGGCCGACTTCGGCCACTGTGGTTATGCGTTCGGTCCAGCCATGACGCCAGCCGACCAGCGCCGTGGTGGTCTTGACGGCATCGGCACCGTCGTCGCCCTCGGCCATGGCCTGGCGGGCAACAAAGGAGAAGGTCGAATAGGTGCGTGGTTTCCAGCGCAGATCCACTTGCCAGGTCGGGTTACTGAGGTCATCGACATCGCTGTCGTCGAAGTTTTTGCGCTCATAACCAACACGGACTTTGCCGGTGGTGCGTGCGGTGAAATCCCATTCGGCACCGGCGAGGACCGCATCGGATGTGCTATTGAGGCGGCTGTTGGACTCGTAATCAAAGACGGTATGGTCGTATTCCAGTAATCCACGTGTATTGCTGCCGATGCGGTGGTACCACGTGGTGGTCAGGCCAGTGGTATCGCGCTCTTTGTCATCGTTTATGCCGCCTGAATTGTCGTAGCGAAGTTGGGCATAACTGGCGCCCAGATCAATCTGGTTGGCAGCGCTCCTGGCGCCGTAGGTATAGAGACCGTTGATGCGGTTACTGCGAATCTTGTCATTGACGCCATCGACAGCGGTCGACGTCGTACGCTCGTATTTACGTGTTTCCGCATCAAGTTTCAGTCGATGGCGGTCGGTAAATTCCATGATGCTATTGAGGCGCAAGCGTTGCGCCGTATTCGAGGCATCCGAGTCGTCATGATAAATGTACCGGGTAGGCTGCCATATGAGTCGGGTAGCACTGTTGCGGTCTTCAGCCTTGAGTTCGAAGGTGGGCGCCACTTTTGTCACCAGGGAAGACTGCGCCCGCTCCAGTTCGCGGAAGTTGTCATCATAACTTTCTGAAAACAGCAGGGTAGGGGTGAAGTCGAACCCATAAATATCAATGGACTGGGGATCAAGACTCCAGGCCGTTCCGGAACACAAATAGATCATGAACAGTGCGAAAGGGGCGCGGGTCTTGAGAGTCATATCATTGCTCCAAGGGGTGAGTTCAATGACTATAGACCGGAAAAACAGTGGGTAAATACGGCTGTGTAATGCCGGCAGCAATCAATAATTAATTGGTCGGGCAGGAGTTTTCAGGTTTAATCGGGGCGGGGTTAAATAGTTAATACTGGCGCTGGCAATAACAGACTCTAATTTGAGTTGCGCAGCTTGTTGTAAGATGCAAAAGTTAAAAAAGGCAATGATATATTTATAGATAAGGCCGAGATCGCGCAATGTCAGTTAATGGCACGCGGACCTGATGCTCTCTATTCAAAAAGTGAAGAAGGATCATGACTCGTTCATCACCTAACATGCTCAGAAAAATACCTTCCAGTGTCGACAGTGGTCCTCGGGTTATTTGCAGCGTTTCCCCAGGTTTGAACGGTTGAGAGGCCTGCATTACGGGTGGCTTAAAACACCGGGTACGCAGATGCTCGATGACATCGTCCGGGACGATTGCGGGGCCGTGGTTGAAGTCGACGAGGCGGCTGACACCGCGGGTAGAACGCAGGGGCGCCCATTTGTCGTCACGGCTCAGCTGAATGAAAAGATACCCCGGGAAGAGAGGTTCGAGCGATTGATGGGGTTTGCCATGAATCAGGCGCTCGCTAATAATTTGCGGACAAAATATAACGTAGTTTTGTCGCAATAGATTGATTTGTGCCCGTTCATCCTGGCGCGGCTTGCACTGCAAAAGATACCAATTGGAACCTTGGGTACTCGTCAGCATTCTGGCAAGCTCCGGAATAGGGTGAGGCATGCCTGTTCATGCATCCGCAATGCCACTGCCCCTCCAATGAACGTTTTAGAGTAGGTGGAATTGCGAAAGTGTTAAGTCTCTGGAACAGGTGTGTCAATAATGAAACATGTAATGGGCAAGTAACGATAGAACACCAAAGTCAATAATTTGGCGGGAGCGCCGCGCAGCTAGTTCGCTTTGTCGGACGGCGCTCAAATAGAACTCTTGATCGAAAAGTGTAAAGGTTACTTAACGCTATCAGTGATATCGATGTGTCATCAGATCGTTGCGATGGGCAAAGCTACCGCAGGGTCCGAACTCTCGGTCCTATGAAAAATAAACACTGTCTATCGTGAACTTAATCGCTGGGGGCTGACGTATATCTATTAATCGAATTACATCGTTTGTTATACGTCGACCCAGTTAGGTATCGACCACTCCAGACGGCCTGTCAAATGTCACTAGTCAAAAATATAGCCTTCTGTCCAATAATCTATTAGTTAGCTTCAACCTATTGTTTTGACAGGTTGTTTTTTGACACGCACAGACTTTCCTTGCTGGAGTGGACACCGGCAGACAACACACAAAAACCTCTCGATGCGGCGGATCAAGAGCGGGCAGATGGCCGTCAAGGGTATTTACTGAAAATAGATCGCACAATACAATGAGAATCGTTACTACTAACTCATCGAGTGCGACGTCTTGAGCCAGCCCCACCCCTTCGCCCGCCGCAAGATCTTCATGAAACGCGCGTTGCCGACGCTCTCCTGCGTTATGTTTGCCAGTCCTCTGTGGGCACAGGCCCCCCTCGAACTGCCGACCACGGATATTCAGGCAAGCCGCGTGAGCCAGGACACGAGCTACACCACCTCTCAAGCCAGCACCGCGAGCAAAAGCAATGTGCCGATCAAGGAAGAGGCGCAATCGGTCAATGTGGTCACCCAACAGACCCTGGCTGACTATCAGGTGCGCTCGCTGGACGACGCCATGAAGTTTGTCAGTGGTGTCAGCCAGGGCAATACCTTGGGCAACTCGCGGGACTCCCTGGTCAAGCGCGGTTTTGGCACCAACGACGACGGCTCGATCCTGCGCGATGGCGTGCGTTCCAATATGGGCCACAATTTCAGCGCCACCACGGATCGTGTGGAAGTGCTCAAAGGGCCTGCTTCAATGCTGTACGGCGCGCTGGAGCCCGGCGGATTGATCAACGTGATCAGCAAGAAACCTGAATACACCCAGAGCACAACGCTCAGTGGCTCGGCCTATAGCGAAGGCGGCGGCACCCTGGCCGTGGACACCACCGGGCCTTTGGGAGACACGGGCCTGGCCTATCGCCTGATTGCCGAACGCGGCCATGAGGATTATTGGCGCAACTATGGTGTGAACGAGAGCACCCTGGTCGCGCCATCGCTGAGCTGGACCGGTGATCGCGCCAGCCTGACCCTGAGTTACGAATACAACGATTATTCCAGCCCCTTCGACCGCGGCACCGTGTTCACCAACGGTCATCCGGCGGACATCGACTACGACAAGCGTCTCGACGAGCGCTGGGCGAAAAGCGTCGGTATCCGTGAAGTGGCCACCGCGCGTTTCGAGTATCAGTTGAGTGACGATTGGAAAACCCGCGTCACCTACGGCTGGAACAACGACCGCTACAGCCTCTCGATTGCCCAGCCGAATGCGTTGACCGGCAACAATCTGCGACGTGCTGCCAACGGCGCTCATTACGACGATGAAACCCGCTACGCCAGTTGGGATTTCATCGGCCAGCAGGAGCTGTTCGGCCAACGCCATGACCTGCTGATCGGCACGGATACCGAAGCATCCGACCAATTCCGTGGCAAAACCTACCGCAATACACCGCGGTCAGGCTTCGACATCACCGCGCCGGTTTACGGGCGTTTGGCTGAACCCAGTCTGGTCAGTGCCACGCAAAGTGATCTGAGCAATCAGCTGACCTCAAGCTCCGTGTACTTCAAGGATAACTGGCACCTCGATGACCGCTGGATCCTGGTCCTCGGCGGTCGTCAGCAGCATTACGATCAGTACAGCGATCAGGGCCGAGGCAGCAGCTATACCGTCAACCGCGACGATAATGGCGATGCCTTCGTGCCATTTTTGGGCCTGGTCTACAAAGCCACCGATACCTTGTCGCTGTATGGCAACTACAGCCGTTCGTTCAAGCCCAATACCGAAGTCGACGACGCCGGCCACACCTTCGATCCGGAGGAGGGCCGCAGCTACGAGGTCGGTGCGAAGTACGATCCGCTGCCGGGGCTGAACATCAACCTTGCGCTGTTCGACATCGTCAAGAAAAACGTCGTGACGAGCCAGTCGATCGGTGGCGTCAGCCTTTCGGAGGCGGCGGGCAAGGTGGGTTCACAGGGCCTGGAACTGGACATCACCGGGCGTGTGGCCGAGCGCTGGGACCTGATTGGCACCTACGCCTACACCCACACGGAAATCCTCGACGATCCGGATGACGAAGGTCATCGCCTTGCCGATGCGCCCAAGCACACCGCGAGCCTGTACCTCACCCATCACCTGAACATTCCTGCGGAATTCGGGGCCTGGCATACCGGCGCTGGCGCACGTTACATCGGCGAGCGCGCGGCCAACAACGCCAACGATTTCTGGCTGAGCAGCTACACCGTGGCCGATGCCTTCGTGCGTTGGGAAGCGCCGATGTTCGGCTACAAGACTTCGCTGCAGTTCAACGTCGACAACCTGTTCGACAAACAGTACTACCCGTCCTCTACCGGCACCCAACTGGCAGTCAATGTCGGCGAACCGCGTACGGCACGCCTGAGCGCCAGTGTGACGTTCTGATCCTTTTGCATTGAGACGCCCCCGTTTCGCTGGTTTTTTGTACCGGTCGGAACGAGGGGCGCCTCACTCTTTATTCGCCGGGCTCCTGATGTGCCCGGCATCTTGTCGATGCGTCGAACTCTCGTTTCTCTGTGTGTGATCCAAGCCATTTCCCAGACCACCTGGGCTGACCAGGCACCGACTGATCCTGCGTCAATAGAGTTACAAGCGATCGACATCAACGGCACATTCGAAGAGCAGGCCCAGGGCCCGGTTCAAGGGTATCGGGCGACTCGTTCGGCCAGTGCGACGCGCACCGACACTCCGATTCATGAAACCCCCCAATCGATCAGCGTGGTCACCCGGGATGTCGTGGAAGACCTCGGCGCCACCCGCCTGCAAGACGCACTCGATTACGCCGGTGGCGTGGGCCGTGCGAACAATTTCGGTGGCCAGGGCCTGACCACGTTCACCGTGCGTGGCTTTACCACCGGTGAGTTCTACCGCAACGGTTTCCCGATCAACCGCGGTTATCCGAATATGCCCGACGCCAATACCATCGAGCGTCTGGAGGTCCTGCGCGGGCCAGCCACCACGCTCTACGGCCGTGGCGACCCAGGCGGCACCTTCAACGTGGTGTCCAAACAGCCCCTGACCGAGCGCACCGTCACCCTGGGCAGTCAGCTCAATGATCAGGGCATGCGTCGAGCAACGATGGATGCCTCAGGGCCGCTGGACGATGAAGGGCGACTGGCCTACCGGCTGAACGTGATAGGCGAGGGTGGCGACACCTTCCGTGATCACGTTGAAAACGAGCGTTATGGTGTGGCGCCGGTCCTCGGTTGGCAGGTCAACGACACTACCCGTATCACCTTCGAAGGCGATTTCATGCGCAACAACGCGCCGCTCGATCGGGGTGTGACCCGCTATCGCAATCAGATCGGTGTCGCGTCGCGGGATACTTTTTTCGGTGAAAAGGATATCGGCAAGCTGCACAACGACAACAACATGGCGCAACTGCGTTTCGAACATTTCCTGAACGACAACTGGACTTTGGGCGGCGGCACGCAATTTCTCGACGGCAGCCTGCAAGGCAATGCCATCGAAGCCAACGGTGTCGCTGCCGATGGCCGAACGCTGGGACGCAACTTCAACTACCGCAAGCTGGAGTGGCGTGACGTTGATGTGCAGTTGAACCTGACCGGGCATTTTTCCACTGGTGGATTCGATCACACGTTGCTCACGGGCATCGAGTATGAGGACTACGATTACAAGTCGATCATCCGTCGCTCCAGTGGGGCGGTGAGCGCCTACCCCATCGATATTTTCAATCCGGTCTACGGCCAGCCGCGCCCGGCGTTGACTCGCACCACCACCCACGATCAGGAAAACCTCAAGACCTATGCCGCTTTCGTGCAAGACCAGGTGACCCTGGCCGAGGGTTTGAAAGCTTTGGCTGGCGTACGTTTCGAACGCTTCGAACAGGATTACGACAGCTACCTCGTCAACGGCACAAGCTGGACCAACAGCGACAACGCCGTCACCCCGCGCCTGGGGCTGATCTATGATCTGACCCCGACCGTGGCGATCTATGCCGACACGGCGCGGTCCTTCAAGCCCAACAGCGGTGCCAGTCGAACGGGCGGCGGCTTCAAACCTGAAGAAGGCAAATCCTACGAGGTGGGCGTCAAATGGCAGGCCCTTGATCGTCAGCTAAGCGTGGATGCCGCGGTGTATCAGATCGAAAAGCGCAATGTCCTGACGACAGACCCGGTGGACTCGACCTTCAGTGTTGCGGCGGGTGAAGTTCGTAGCCGTGGCTTTGATCTGAACGTGGCCGGCAACCTCACGCCAGAGTGGCGCATGATCGGTGGCTACGCCTACGTGGATGCCGAAGTCACCCAGGATAACGTGCTGAAGTCAGGCACCCGCCTGGTGAACATTCCGCGCAACAGTTTCAGCCTGCTGAACGTCTACGAGTTTCAGGACGGTGGCCTCAAAGGACTGGGCCTGGGACTGGGCGCCAAGTATGTCGACGAGCGCGCCGGCCAGACCGCGGCCAATGCCTTCTCCATGGATAGCTACAAGGTGTTCGACCTGCTCAGCTTTTACAAAGTCAACGAGCACCTGCGGCTTAACCTCGACCTGAAGAATGTGTTCGACAGTCACTACGATGAAGGCGCCTTTGGCAACGTTTACGCTTATCCGGGCGCGCCGAGAACCGTGCAGATGGGAATTTCATACACCTTGTAGAGAGCGCTTCAGGGCGCACTTTTATAAAGCGCCACACGAACAACCTGCGTCAGTCGGAGGCGGCGTCATGAACGTTTGCCTTCAACTTCGAGAAAGGGTGGCCTGATCATCCGCTTTTCCAGCGACGTTGGCTCACCACTGTCTGCATTCGCAGCCCTCGGTCAATGACGATCGATCGGGAATGAACTGTGGCGAGGGGGCTTGCCCCCGTTTGAGCGCGTAGCGCTCACAAAAATCTTTGCTACACCAGAGATTTTCAGGACTGCTTCGCAGCCCAACGGGGGCAAGCCCCCTCGCCACAGGGCATTACTCAAAACGCCCACCGACTCATTCCTCGATAACAAACACTCCTGCCAGTTGGATCCCACTGAGCAGTGGCTGCCCGTTCCTTCAGCTTGCATGTTAAAAAATGTTATTTTAAAAAAAAGACTTCACATAATCCGCTCATTGGAGGATTATCTGCTCAACCTGTATGACAACCTGATAACAAGACAAAAACAGGATGGCTACGATGTTCGACAAGGTCCCGACTCACGTGCTGAGTGACAGCGTCGCTCAGCAGCTGCTGGACAAGATTGACAGCGGTGTGTTCGCCACCGGCAGCAAACTGCCCAGTGAAGCCATGCTCTCGGAAGCCTTCGGTGTCAGTCGCACCGTGGTCCGCGAAGCCATCTCCCGTCTCAAGAACGAAGGCGTGCTGCAGCCTCAACAAGGGCGCGGCATCTTCGTTACCGCCAACGCCAATATCCGCCCGCTGCGTATCGATTACGCCGAAGCCAATCTGCCCGGCAGTGTCTTTCACCTGTTGGCGCTGCGACGTGCCATCGAGGCGGAAATTGCCTGCGAGGCGGCGCTCAATCGCAGCGAGGCCGATCTGGTGCAGATTGACGAGGCGCTGGCACGCATCGACGAAGAGGTGGATGAAGGGCGGGACGGTGTGCGCGCCGACGTGGCTTTTCACCGCGCCATCGCTCAAGCCACGGGCAATCCCTACTTTCTCAAGACCCTGGAATTCGTCAGTCAGTACCTGGAGGCCGCCACCCGCATCACCCGCACCAATGAAGCGGGCAGGGCGGATTTCTCCCGTCAGGTGCATGAAGAACACCAGGCGATCGTGGCGGCCATTCGGCTGCGCGATCCGCTCGCCGCCGGGCATGCCGCCCGTGCCCATATCTATAACGCGGCCCGCCGCCTACGCCTTGCCGGCGTGGAATAGGCCGCTGTTTTCCTCGTAAGCCGGTCACTAAGGAGTACCCCATGAATAACAAGAATGTCGGTGTTGTCGGTCTGGGCGCGATGGGCCTGGGCATTGCCCGCTCACTGTTGCGCAGCGGCTTTAATGTGCATGCCTGCGATGTGCGTGCCGCGGTGACGGAACAGTTTGCCAGCGAGGGTGGTGTGGCGTGTGCTTCGCCCGCGCACATGGCTGCAGAATGCGACGTGATCATTACCGTGGTGGTGAATGCCGAGCAGACCGAAACCGTGTTGTTTGGCGAGGGAGGTGCCGTTGCTGCGTTGCGCCCTGGCAGCCTGGTGATCGGTTGCGCCACCGTCGCGCCGACCTACGCCGTGGACCTGGGCCAGCGCCTGACCGCGCAAGGCTTACTGTATCTGGATGCGCCGATTTCCGGTGGCGCGGCCAAGGCGGCTGCCGGTGAAATGACCATGATGACGTCTGGCCCGGCCGATGCTTATGCCAAGGCCGACGCGGTTCTCGCAGGCATGGCAGGCAAGGTCTATCGCCTGGGTGACAGCCATGGCCTGGGCTCGAAGGTCAAGATCATCAACCAGTTGCTCGCCGGGGTGCACATCGCTGCGTCTGCCGAAGCCATGGCGCTGGGCCTGCGTGAAGGTGTCGATGCCGATGCGCTGTACGAAGTGATCACCCACAGCGCCGGCAATTCCTGGATGTTCGAAAACCGTGTGCCGCACATTCTCAAGGCCGATTACACACCGTTGTCCGCGGTGGATATTTTCGTCAAGGACCTGGGCCTGGTGCTGGATACCGCACGGGCCAGCAAATTTCCGCTGCCGTTGTCGGCCACCGCCCACCAGATGTTCATGCAGGCTTCCAGCGCCGGTTTCGGTCGTGAAGACGACTCGGCGGTGATCAAGATTTTCCCCGGCATCGAGTTGCCGACTGCCAAGACTGAGCCGGTTTGAGGATCGCCCAATGAACACAACCACCGCACGCCCATTGCTGGGTTGCATCGCCGACGATTTCACCGGCGCCACGGACCTTGCCAACATGCTGGTACGCGGCGGTATGCGCACCGTGCAAAGCATCGGCATTCCGAGCAGCGAAGTGGCTGCCGGGCTTGATGCCGATGCGATTGTCATCGCGCTGAAGTCGCGCACCATTCCCGTCGCCGAAGCGGTCGAACAGTCCCTCGCGGCGCTGGCCTGGCTGCGTGAGCAAGGCTGCGAGCAGATCTTTTTCAAATATTGCTCGACGTTTGATTCCACCGCAGCCGGCAACATCGGCCAGGTCAGCGAAGCGCTGCTGGCGGCGTTGGGCAGCGATTTCACCTTGGCGTGCCCGGCGTTTCCGGAAAATGGCCGGACGATCTTTCGCGGCCACCTGTTTGTGCAGGATCAACTGCTTAACGAGTCGGGCATGCAACATCACCCGTTGACGCCGATGACCGATGCCAACCTGGTTCGGGTGTTGCAATCGCAGACCGGTCTGAACGTCGGTCTGTTGCGCTACGACACCATTGCCCAAGGGGCCGAGCAGGTGCGTGAGCGAATCAACGAGCTGCGGGCTCAAGGTGTCGGCATGGCGATTGCCGATGCCTTGTCGGATCGCGATCTGTACACCCTCGGGGCTGCTTGCGCCGATTTGCCGTTGCTGACCGGTGGTTCGGGGCTGGCCCTGGGGCTGCCGGAAAACTTCCGGCGCGCCGGCAAACTGCGTGACCTCGATGCCTCGAAACTCCCGGCAGTATCAGGCGGTGAAGTGGTGTTGGCCGGCAGCGCTTCGATCGCTACCAACGGGCAAGTGGCTGCCTGGCTCGAAGCCGGTCGGCCAGCGTTGCGGATCGATCCGTTGGCCCTGGCTGCCGGGGAGCCGGTGGTCGCCCAGGCCCTGGCTTTCGCCAAGGACAATGAACAAACCGTATTGATCTACGCCACCAGTTCACCGGATGAGGTCAAGGCCGTGCAACACCAGTTGGGCGTCGAGCAGGCTGGCAGTCTGGTGGAAAACGCGTTTGGCGAAATTGCCGAGGGCCTGCGCCAAAGCGGCGTACGACGTTTCGTGATTGCCGGCGGTGAAACCTCGGGTGCCGTGGTTCAGGCGCTGGGTGTGCAACTGCTGCAGATCGGCGCGCAGATCGATCCGGGCGTGCCGGCCACCGTCAGCAGCACCGATGAGCCTCTGGCCCTGGCGCTCAAATCGGGCAACTTCGGTGGACGGGATTTCTTCAGCAAAGCCTTGAAGCAATTGGCCGGGGATGTGCAATGAAGGGTGCAATGAAGGGTGCAGTGAGTAATGAAAACGCCCTGCGCGAAGAAATCTGCCAGGTCGGCCGCAGCCTTTATGAGCGCGGTTACACCGTTGGCAGCGCTGGCAATATCAGCGCGCGTCTGGATGACGGCTGGTTGATCACACCGACCGATGTCTGCCTCGGCCGCCTCGACCCGGCGACCATCGCCAAGGTCAATCTGGCCGGCGAATGGGTGTCCGGTGACAAGCCCTCAAAGACATTGGCGCTGCATCGCCAAGTCTACGACCGTAACCCGAGCGTCGGTGGCGTGGTGCATACCCATTCCACCCATCTGGTGGCGTTGACGCTGGCCGGTGTCTGGCAGCCGGACAACATCCTGCCGCCATTGACGCCGTATCAAGTGATGAAAGTCGGGCCTGTCCCGTTGATTGGTTACCAGCGCCCCGGCTCGCCGAAGGTGGCCGAACAGGTCGCGCAATGGGCCAACCGCGTTCGCGGCGTGATGCTCGAACGGCTGGGGCCGGTGGTTTGGGAAAGTTCAGTGTCCAGGGCCAGCTACGCCCTGGAAGAACTCGAGGAAACTGCGCGGCTGTGGCTGATGAGCAATCCCAAGCCCGAACCGCTCGATCAGGCAGCACTGGACGAGCTGCGAGTGACCTTCGGCGCGCACTGGTAGAGCCCTGTTTTTTTAACACGACAGATCGATAAGGCAGGCCCTGATCGGGAGACGCACAGCGACTCCCCACGCCCCCGGCTTGCCTGAAAAATACAATAACAAGAGGACATCCAGGCATGACTCACCTTCACTGCGACATTTTCAGAACAACCCTTTCGTTTACCCGATGTGGAGGGCTTCTGAAATGAGCCCGCTAATCCTGATGGTTACCGCGGGGCTAGGGATCGCTCTGTTGTTGTTTCTGGTGCTCAAGTATAAGTTTCAGCCCTTCGTGGCCTTGATGCTGGTGAGCATTCTGGTGGCGCTGGTGGCCGGGGTGAAACCGGCTGATCTGGTCGCCACCATCGAAGGCGGCATGGGCAAGACCCTGGGTCATATCGCGATCATCATTGCCCTGGGCGCGATGATCGGGCGGATCATCGAACTTTCCGGCGGTGCCGAGGCGCTGGCCAAAACGTTGATTACCCGATTCGGCAACCGCCGCACGCCACTGGCGCTGACGATTGCCGGGTTCATGGTCGGGGTGCCGGTGTTTTTCGAGGTCGGCGTGATCATCCTGATGCCGCTGGCCTATGGCGTCGCTCGCAGTGCGCGTAAGCCGCTGTTGGTGTTCGCGCTGCCGATGTGCGCTGCATTGTTGACCGTCCACGCCTTTCTGCCGCCACATCCGGGGGCGGTGGCCGCTGCCAGCCAATTGGGTGCCGACCTCGGTCGTGTGTTGATGTTCGGTCTGCCGATCACTGCGTTCCTCTGCTATGTCGGCTACCGCGTGGCCGGGCGCATGACCCGTCGTGTGTACCCGATGACCGACGATATCCGTGCCGAGGTCTATGGCCCGCATGTCACCAACGAGGATCTGGCTGCCTGGTCCAATGGCAACGACAAGAGTCCTGAACGAGCGGCCGTGGCCGCGTCTCACATGGGCCTGGAAGAAGCCACCAGCAGCATCGTCTCCAAACTGCCGCCGGCACCGCCACCGGGTTTTGGCCTGATCGTCAGCCTGATTGTGTTGCCGATCATTCTGATTCTGCTGGGAACGCTGTCCACCTCGTTGCTGCCTGCCGACTCGGTCCTGCGCGGCATCATGACCGTGCTCGGCGCGCCGCTGGTGGCGCTGCTGATCGATACTTTGCTGTGTGCCTGGTTGCTGGGTTCGCGTCGGGGCTGGAGTCGTACTCAGGTGTCCGACGTGATCGGCTCGGCCTTGCCTGGCGTGGCCATGGTTATTTTGATTGCCGGCGCCGGTGGTGTGTTCGGCAAGGTGTTGGTGGATACCGGAATCGGCGCGGTGGTCTCCGATATGCTGCGCACCACCGGTCTGCCGGTACTCGCGCTGGGCTTTCTGCTGACCATGCTGTTGCGTGCGGTTCAGGGTTCGACCACGGTGGCGCTGGTGACCACCGCCGGCATTATCAGCCCACTGATCGCTACCCTCGATCTCACGGCAAACCACATGGCACTGTTGTGCCTGGCCATGGGCGGTGGCGGGTTGGCCATGTCCCACATCAATGATGCCGGTTACTGGATCTTCACCAAATTGTCCGGGCTGAACGTGGCCGACGGCTTGCGCACCTGGACCGTGTTGACCACCTTGCTCGGCACGTTGGGTTTCGGTATTACCTTGTTGATCTGGCCGTTTGTCTAACGAAAATTGTCGACGCGATCGACACCTGTAGGAGCACGGCTTGCCGGCGAAAGCGTCCTTGAGATCGCCTTCGCCGGCAAGCCTGGCTCCTACAAAAACATAGATAGGAGCTACCATGCCTCGTTTTGCCGCCAACCTCAGCATGCTCTATCCGGAACATGAATTTCTGGACCGCTTCGCCGCCGCTGCCGCCGATGGTTTCGAAGCCGTGGAATACCTGTTTCCCTACGACTACAGCGCCCAGGAACTCAAACAGTGCTTGAGCGACAACGGCCTGGTGCAGGCCCTGTTCAACGCACCGCCCGGCGATTGGGCGGCGGGCGAGCGGGGCACGGTGTCGTTACCCGGGCGGGAGAGTGAATTTCGTAGCGGTTTCGATCGCGCGCTGGAGTACGCCGCGGTGCTGGGCAATTCGCGCATCCATGTGATGGCTGGCTTGCTGCCGTCGGAAAGCGATCGCCCACGGCATCACGGCGTGTACCTGGAGAACCTGGCGTACGCCACCGCGCAGGCCGCCAAGGCTGGCATCACGGTGCTGCTGGAACCGATCAATACGCGGGACATGCCGGGCTTTTTTCTCAACCGCCAGGATCAGGCCCAGGCCATCTGCAAGGAAGTGGGCGCCACTAACCTGAAGGTTCAGTTCGACTGCTACCACTGCCAGATCGTCGAAGGGGACCTGGCCACTAAACTGCGTCGGGATTTCGACGGCATCGGCCATATCCAGATCGCCGGCGTGCCGGATCGACATGAACCGGACCTGGGCGAAGTCAACTATCCCTACCTGTTCGAGCTGATCGACCAGTTGGGTTATGACGGCTGGGTAGGGTGCGAATACCGGCCGCGTGGTAACACATCGGCCGGTTTGCAATGGCTGCGTGACTGGAAGGCGCGCTAACGCCTTACACGTTGTTATCGCCGGGCAACAGCAGTTCCACACCCTGCTTGCGGATGCTATCGGCCGCGGCAGGGGTCAGCGCGTCGTCGCTGAGGATGATGTCGAACTGCTCGAGCCCGGCGATCCTGTACATGCTGAACGTGCCGTACTTCGAACTGCTGGCCACCAGCACCACTTGCGAGGCCGATTGCATCGCGACCTGCTTGACCTCCACCTTCAGCGCCGAAGGCGTGGTAAGGCCGCGACGCAAATCCCAGGAACTGGTGGAGATGAACGCGATATCGGTGACGATCTGCCGCAAGGTGGCCACCGCCAGACCGCCCACGCACGATTGATTGGAGTGATCCAGTTGCCCGCCGGTGTGAATCACCGTGACATGGGGCGCATCGATCAACGCCTGGACAATCCCGAAGTCGTTGGTCACCACAGTCATGCCCGACAGCGCCTTGATATACGGGACGATCTCCAGCGTACTCGTCCCCGCATCCAGATAAATCGTCATATCGGCATGCAGTAGCCGCGCGGCGAGCTTGGCCATCGCCTGCTTCTGCGGCAACTCGACCACCGCCTTGAACTGATGACTGGGCTCGCTATGGAGCTGACTGGCGATTCGCACGCCACCGGTGACCGAGTAAGCACGGCCTTCCTGTTCAAGCAGCGCGATATCGCGGCGAATGGTCATGTGCGAACAGTCGAACATTTCCATCAACTGATGAACGCTCAGCACCTGATGCTTGCGCAACTGGCGCAGCATCAATTCACGGCGCTGTTCAGGGATCATCGGTGCGCCGCTTTCGGCGGCGATGTCCTTTTGACTAGGCATTCGGGCTCCAGAATGAAGAAAACCGCAGACAAGGAAAGCGGGGGCAAACATAGTAGCGAATCTACGGTGAAGGGACGAGGTGTTGCGGATCACTGTTCCCACGAGAAAACCCGCCAGCGTTAGTTCATGAATTTCTGAACTAACTATTTGCTGCAGCCTATTCAATCATTTGCCGACATGATCTTAGGATCCTCCCCACGGGACTGACGCCATCAGAGCAGCAGCCCGCAGCAACCCTTTCGACTGCCCAGTAACGCCACCAGCCCAATCCGCTAGTGGCCCGACGCAGCCGGGAGGAATGCATGAAGCTAGAGATTTTCCGCACGTTGTGGGGCTATACCGCCAGCAAGGCACAGGCCCTGGATGAATTGCTCGCCGCCGGCTTCGATGGCATCGAAGCACGCTTGCCGCTGCAGGCCAATGAGCGTGGCGAGTTCGGCGCTTTCCTGCGCAGCAATCGGGTTCCCTATATCTGCACGCTGTTCAGTGCTTACGATGTATTGCCCGACCAGAACGCCACACCCGCCCAACACTTGGCCGACATTGATCGCAAGCTGGGCTGGGCCTCGGAGCTGACCCCACGTTTCGTCAATCTGCTGGCCGGCAACGACCGCTGGCCGCAAGCATTGCAGGTCGAGTTCTTCGGCCAGGCGATGGAACTGGCCGCCAGGCATGGGGTGTTCTGCAGTTTCGAGACTCACCGCGCCCGTTCCCTATACAGCCCTTGGGTAACCCTGGAACTGATCCGCCAACTGCCGGGACTGCGTTTCACCAGTGACATCAGTCATTGGGTGGTGTGCTGTGAGCGATTGCTGGACGACCCGGCTGACGATCTTTCGACCTTCGTCGAGCGTGTGCATCACCTTCAGGCCCGGGTCGGCTATGACCAGGGCCCGCAAGTCCCCCATCCCGCCGCCCCGGAATATGCCGGTGAACTGGCGTTTCATCAGCGCCACTGGGAGGCCGTCTGGGCCTCTCAGCTTCAGCGCGGCTATTCGGTCAGCACCCTGACGCCGGAGTTCGGTGCCGACGGTTATCTGCATCACTTGCCCTTCACCAACATGCCGGTGGCCGACCTCTGGACCTTGAACCAGTGGATGGCCCGGACCGAGCGCGAACACTTCGACCGTTTCACCCGTGAAGGAACCCGCCATGAGTAATACCTCATCAACCCAGGCCAACTTCAGCAGCATCCCGGTGGTGAACATCGCCGGACTCTTCAGTATTGAACTGGAGCACCGCCTTGCAGTGGCCGAGCAACTGGGGCGCGCCGCCAGCGATGTGGGCTTTCTGTACATCACCGGGCATGGCATCGATCCGGCGCTGATCGAGAGGCTGCGCCAGGCGGCCAGCAATTATTTTGCGCAGCCGCTGGAAGCCAAGATGCGCCACTACATCGGCACCTCGCAAAGCCATAAGGGGTTCGTGCCCGAAGGTGAGGAGGTGTATTCCAAGGGCAAACCGGACCATAAAGAGGCCTTCGATATCGGCTTCGAAGTGTCAGTGGATGACCCACTGTTCCTCAACCGTACGCCGCTGCTGGGGCCGAACCACTGGCCCGACGTGCCGGGCTTCCAGGGCGCGGTACAAAACTACTATCAGGCGGTGTTTGCCCTTGGCCGCCGGCTGTTTGATGGCTTCGCGTTGGCCCTGGGGCTGAAGGAGGGCTATTTCGATGCGCTGGTGACTCGCCCACCCTCCAAGCTGCGACTGATCCATTACCCCTTCGACGCCGAAGCCGTGGATGCCCCGGGTATCGGCGCGCATACCGACTACGAGTGCTTCACCATCCTGCACGCCGATCAGCCGGGGTTGGAGGTGCTTAACGATCTGGATCAATGGATCGATGCACCGCCAATGCCCGGGGCGTTCGTGGTGAACATCGGCGACATGCTGGAAGTCATGACCGCAGGTGCCTTTGTCGCCACTGCCCACCGGGTGCGCAAGGTCGCTCAGGAGCGCTACAGCTTCCCGCTGTTCTACGCCTGCGACTATCACACGCTGATCAAACCGCTGCCGGCTTTCGCCAAGGATGCCGGGGATTACGAGGCACTGGCGATTGGCGAGCACATGTGGAGCCAAGCGCTGCAGACCTACCAGTACCTGCGCAAACGCGTGGAAAACGGCGAGCTTGAGCTGCCGTCCCGGGCTCGAAAGCCATCGAGCTTCGGCCGCCTGAAAAACACCACCACTCATTCCTAAAAAAACAACCAACGGAGCTTCCCATGATGAAAACCCCCTACACCCTGACCCGACTGAGTCTGCTCGCCGCTGGCCTGTTCTGCGCCAGTACCGCCTTCTCCAGCACCGCGACCCCCGGTGTGTTGAAGGTCGGTATGGAAATCACCTACCCGCCGTTCGAGTCCTACGACGCTGACAAGAATGTGGTCGGCTCCGACCCTGAGTTGGCTCATTCCCTGGCCAAGGCGATGAGCGTCAAGGCCAACTTCGTCGACACCAAGTTTCCCAATCTGATCAACGGCCTCAACGCCGGGCATTACGACGCGATCATTTCCGGTATGTACATCACTCCCGAACGCCAGCTCCAGGCCCGCACCATTGCCTATGCCAACACCGGCGCCGCGATCATGGTGCCCAAGGGCAGTGAGTTGACCCCGCAGGTTCCCGAGGACTTGTGCGGCCTGAAGATCGGCCTGGAGCAGGGCACCACCTGGGTCGCCAAATTCACCCAGTTGTCCAAAGACTATTGCGTACCGAACAACAAAGGCGCCATCACCGTCAACGAGTACCCCTCGGCTCCCGAAGTGACGCAGGCGCTGCTCTCGAAGAACATTCAGGCGCAGGTGGAAATCGCCGGTGCCGCGCACATGATCGCCCAGCGCACCAACGGGCGGGTCGTGGTCAGTTCGCAGAAGCTGGTTTATCCGCAGACCTTGGGCATCTACGTGAAGAAAGACGCCGACGCTACCTATCAGGCGCTGGTCAAAGCCCTGGCCGACAGTAAAGCCAGCGGTGAGTACACCGCCATTCTCAAAAAATATGATCTGGAACCGGTCTCCGAGTAATGGCTGAAACCGCGCCCTCGGTCGAGGGCGCGGCTCGTACGAGGTGTCTATGCAATTCGACTGGTCTTACTTTATTTCGCTGTTCTCCAAGACTGACTTCTGGGCGGCGAGCCTGACCGTCATCGAACTGAGTGCCCTGGCCTGGTTCCTGGGGATGGTGCTGGGCTTCGTTCTGGCATCAGCCAAGTTGTCCAGCTTGCCCTGGCTGCGCATGCCGGCGTCACTCTATATCTGGTTCTTTCGCAGCATTCCGCTGCTGGTGCTGGTGGTCTTCATCTACAACCTGCCGCAGTTGCTACCCGGTGCCGGGCCGATCCTGTCAGTACCGTTCTATTCCGGCCTGTTGGCGCTGGTGGTCACTGAGGCCGCCTACATGGCTGAAATTCATCGTGGCGGACTGATCTCGGTCGCCAAGGGGCAGAAGGAAGCCGGCCGTGCTCTGGGTATCGGCCTGTTCGGCCTGCAACGGTTGATTGTGATTCCCCAGGCGTTTCGTATCTCACTGCCGACCTTGATCAACGAATACATCACAGTGGTCAAACTGACCTCGTTGATCTCGGTGATTTCACTGACCGAGCTGCTGACTGTGGGTCAGCGCCTGTATGCCCAGAACTTCCTGGTGATGGAAACCCTGGCGGCGGTGGGTGTGTATTACGTGCTGATCGTCACTGTGTTCGGCTTCGCCCTGCAACGCCTGGAACGCTACCTGGACCTCAACCTGCGGACACCGCAAACCCTCGATAGCGCCTCTACAAAAGTACTGCGTGACAGTCTGGCGCCTGTAGCAACGAGCACGTTCAACCCCCCGGCCAAAGGCGCCGCCCCGGCCCTGCAACTGCAGGGCGTGCACAAACGCTACGGCGATCATCATGTGCTCAAGGGCATCGACCTGAAGGTACAAAGTGGCCAGGTGATTTCTATCATCGGCCCGTCGGGCTCCGGCAAGACCTCACTGATTCGTACGATCAATGGCCTGGAGCACATCGATCAAGGCGAAATCCTGTTATTCGGGGAAAGCTTCATCAATGCCGGGGACAAACCGGATGGCCGTCGGGTTCGTCAGGGCGTACGGCGCATCGGCATGGTGTTCCAGAACTTCAACCTGTTCCCTCACCGGACACTGCTGGACAACATCAGCCTCGCTCCCCGTTATCATGGCATCGGCCGCGCACTGAGCGAACAACTCGCCTGCCAGTTGCTCGACAAGGTCGGCTTGTTGGCGCACGTCCACAAATATCCGCATCAACTGTCCGGGGGCCAGCAACAGCGCGTGGCTATTGCCCGGGCCATGGCCATGGACCCGGACATCCTGCTGTTCGACGAACCCACCTCGGCGCTGGATCCGGAGCTGGTCGGCGAGGTGCTCACGGTCATCGGCAATCTGGCCCGGGAAGGCATGACCCTGCTAATCGTCACCCATGAGATGGACTTTGCCCTGTCGATTTCCGACCGGGTGATCTTCATGGACAACGGCCACATACAGCTGGATGCCTCACCACAGGCGATCCGCGAGGAGCCTGAGGCTCATCGAGTGCGGCGGTTCATGGGGTTGCAGGAGCCAGCGGAGGAGGTATGTCTGTCTTGAATGGGTTTAGCCGCCCCGGCAATACGCAGACTGAGCGGCGCTGGCGGTTCCGTTACTGCGACAAATAGCTCTGTTGTATACGCGCCAAGGTGCCATCATCGCGAAGCTTTTCAACCGCCTCGCGCAGGTCTTGCACCAGTTGAGCGGAGCAAAGCCTGGAGCAAGCCAGATAGAGCTCCGCGCTGCTCATGACCGGGCTCATGAACAGTTTGCGTTCAGACATCTTCGGCCAGATGTATCGACTCTCGGGAACACCGTTGAACCAGGCATCAATGCGACCTTTCAAGAGCATCTGCGCGGGGTTGTCGCCAATGGTCAGGGGGTAGATCTGCTCGTCGCTGAAGCCTTGTGCACGCAGGATTTCCTCCTGCGCACTACCGAGGCCGACGCCGATCACCCGGTAGGTTTTTTTCGCTTGCGCGAAGCTGCTCACCGGCCGGTCGAGGCTGAAAAAAGCGCGCTCCATGGGCATGATCGACGCGATCCAGGTGAAGTGATCTTCGCGTTCAGACGTGCGAGACAAGGGGGCTATCAGAATATCCTGCTTCTCGCTGACGTGTTTTTGTGATCGGGCCCAAGGAAGCACATGGACATGAGCGACATAGCCGGCGTTGGCAATGGCTGTCAGGACGGCTTCTCCGACCATTCCGTGACCCTTGGCGTCATCGACAAACGTCAGTGGCGGAGCGTCAGGGATATACAGTTCGAGCGGCAAGGGGGCGCCACACGCGTTATAGGCAATCAGCAGCGATCCCGACAGAAAAAATCTGCAAAGTGCTTTTGCGTAGGCATTTAATACCCATGAGCTTGCGCTCATGGTTGATAGTTCAGGCATTGAGCGTAGAAGGGCGCCACAAGTCACCAGTGGATCACAAGGGGGGATGAGTCTACCGGCCGTTGTTCATTATTGGATACGGTATCGCCCCGCATTCTACGCAAACTTGAGGTCAGGTCACATCTTCCCCCAGGTGCCGAAGGAGGAAGGCGCTGATCTGGTCCAGTGCCCGGCGGGCTTCTTCGAGTTGATCGCTCATGGTCTGGAAGACATGAATCATTCCCGGCCAGACGTCCAGGTGTACCGCCACTTCGGCGCTGGCCAGGCGGCTGGCGAGCCGGGTTGAATCATCCAGCAGGCATTCCCGGCTGCCCACCTGGATCAGCACTGGCGGTAGACCCTGAAGGTCGCCGTATAGGGGGGAGGCCAGCGGATTCAGTGGCTCGGCGCCCTGCAGATAGGTGTCGGCCATAATGGTCTTGCCAGCAAGCGGGCCGAGCAATGGATCTCGAGCCTTCTGCAAATTCCACGACTCTCCGGTCTGAGCCATGTCCACCCAAGGCGACATCACTACCGCAGCCGCGGGCAGCGGCAAACCAGCGGCCTTGGCAGCCAGCATCAGAGCCATGCACAGACCGCCGCCGGCACTGTCGCCGGCCAGCACCAGATGCTCGGCGTTCACACCGTTTTCGAGGAGTGCACGGTAGACATCCAGAGCGTCCTCTACGGCGGCCGGGAAAGGGTGTTCCGGGGCCAGGCGGTAATCGATGCACAGGGTACGAATCCGGCTGCGGGCAGCCAATTGGCTGGTGAGCGGGCGATAGGCCTGGGCACTGCCGAACGAATAGCCTCCGCCATGCAGATACAACAACACGAAGTCGGGCCGGGCATGTGTGGGAATGGCCCAAAGCCCGCTGACGCTGGCCAGATTGGCGGCCTCAAAGGTCACGCCCTCGGCACAGGAAGCGCTGCCGAAGAGTCGTTCGGCCTGTTGACGTTGTTGATCGATAGTCAGCGAGCCGAGGGGGGGCAGTTGGCTGAGTTGTTCGATGAGGCCGTCGATGTTGTTGTAGGGCATGTGGACTCCGGGCGCGTGTTATGAGGCAAACAAGTTAACTTTCAATATAGTTAATGTTAATAACTATATTGGCAAGTTAATTTCGTTTCATCCACAGCTCGGCCTGCATCAGGCTGATGCCTGTCGGTACTTCTTCAATCGGTAGGCAAACTGCGCACGACTTAATCCCAGCAGTCGCGCGGCGGCGGCCAGGTTGCCTTCACTCTTTTGCAGCGCTTCGTCGATCAAACGCGACTCCAGACCTTCAATGGAGAAGCCGTGTTCCAGACGAGCCAGAGTTTCCAGCAAGGCTGGACGAGGTTGCGTGCTGGCGGGGCTTGGGTCAGTGGCTGCGAGGCTGCCATTGCCGTCCAGAGAGTACGCCTCCTGCGGCATCGGTTCGTTACGAAACAGGTGAACCAGATCGATGGCTTGACCGTCTTCGCTGGCGATCAGACCACGCTCCACCAGGTTTTGCAGTTCCCGCACATTGCCGGGGAAGTCATAGCGCAACAACACCTTGAGCGCGCGCATGGTCAGCCCGGCCGGCTTGCGCGCGTAGGCCTGGCAGTAGCGCCGCAGGAACGCATTGACCAGCAACGGGATGTCGTCACGACGTTCGCGCAGTGGCGGCAACGTGATGGGGTAAACGTTCAGGCGGTAGAACAGGTCCTCGCGAAAGTCTCCGGCCGCCACGGCTTTGCGCAGGTCGACATTGGTTGCTGCCACCACCCGGACATCGACCTTGATCGGCTGGCTGCCACCGATGCGTTCGATCTCACGCTCTTGCAATGCACGCAGCAGCTTGCCCTGCCCGGGCAGGCTGAGGCTGGCGATTTCATCGAGAAACAGGGTGCCCCCGTGAGCCCGTTCGAAGCGTCCAGGGCGCGAATGAGTCGCGCCGGTATAGGCTCCGCGTTCGACCCCGAACAGTTCGGCCTCAATCAGATTGTCCGGGATCGCGGCGCAGTTGAGGGCCACGAACGGCGCTTGATGGCGTGGGCTGAACTGGTGCAACTGACGGGCGAACAATTCCTTGCCGACTCCGGACTCGCCGCTGAACAGCACCGTGGCTGGCGTTGGCGCAACCCGCTGCAAGGCGAGGGTCGCGGCGTTGAAGGCGGCGCTGGCCCCAATGGGTTTTGGCCCGCCGGGCATTTCGCTGTCGTCGTCCTGGGGCGCGGGCGCCGGGGCTGGACGCTGCTTGGGGGCGACGCTGGAAGGCGTGGCGGTGAGATAACTCAGATCCTGTTCGACATCGCCCCATTGCTCGGCAGTCTTGCCGATCACCCGGCAGCTCTCATGGCCCATGCCCCGGCACTCGGTCTCACGGAAGATCACCAGGCGGCCGAACAGTCCGCTGACATAACCGATGGCATAGCCCAGTTCGGTCCAACACACCGGATCCTGGCCGATCCCGTAGGCGGCGATATGCTCGTCGGCCTCGCAGGAGTGGTGCCAGAGGAATTCACCCTCGTAAAAGCCTGAGTCGGCGTCGAATTTGAAGTGCAGGGGTTCAACCTTGGTCATGCCTTCGAGTGTGTGCAGGCGCGTGCCGGCCGAGAAAACCGCCGCGGCATCGGCGTCTGGCCAGCGCTCGCGGATCAATCGCGCATCACGTGCGCCGGACAGATAGCCGGTGCGGGTAAACAGACCGCGGGTCTGTTCCAGTCCCTGGCGCTCGATAATCTCCCGCCGCAGCGCGCCGAAGGATGAACTGTGCAATAGCAGCATGCGCTGGTCGTTGAGCCAGATGCGCCCGTCGACAGGGGAAAAGAACAGGCATTCGGTCAACTCGGCCAAGGTCGGTGAGTTGCCCTCGGTCAGTTGAGTGCTGTCTCCTCGGGGGGAGAAATGTTCCTCCTGCACCGCGAGATGAGGAAGCAGCGAATGGGGATTATTCATTGTTATATGCCCCTGAACGAGTCCACTGATCGAAATGATCAATTAGCAAAACAGTTATTAAACATAACTTTATCATTTGGACAAGTGGCCGGGTGTCGACCGGGCGCCAAACGGCTTGCCCTATTCATCAGTGCTCCCCTCAAACCTTCAGGCCAGAGCCGTCGCCACTTAAAACGCGTGGCAATGGAGGAAGTCGGCACAGCCCTTGCTCTAGTGCTTTCACGACGCTGCATCGTTCTCGCGAGGCGCGTCAGGCAATTACAAACACAAGAGCCGGGAGACCGAAATGTCGGTAAGTGAACCATCTGATTTTCTGCGGGACGAGCTGTGGTGCGAACGCATCTTCAATGGCGACTGGATACGTCCATTGGGCGGCGTGAACAGAGTCATCGAGCCGGCCACCGGCGAGGTACTGACCGTCACCGGTTTAGCCGATGCGGCGGACATCGCGTTTGCCACCCTGACTGCCGCCCGTGTTCAACCGGCCTGGGCGGCATTGGGGCCACGGGAACGCGCAGAGATCTTTCGCAAAGCCGCAGACCTGGCCCAGCAACATTTTGCCGAACTGGCGCTGTACATCGCCCGGGAAAGCGGCGGCAGCCTGTTCAAGGGTGAACATGAGGTTCGCGAGGCGATCGTCTTGCTGCATCAGGCCGCCGGTCTGCTGTCGCAACCCCATGGTGTGGTTCTCCCAAGTGAAGCGGGGCGTTTGTCCTATGCACGGCGGTTGCCCCATGGCGTGGTCGGGGTGATCTCGCCGTTCAACTTTCCCCTGGTGCTCTCCCTGCGTTCGGTGGCACCGGCGCTGGCGGCCGGTAATGCGGTGGTGCTCAAGCCCGATCCGCAGACCCCGGTCAGTGGCGGTTTCATCATTGCCCGGTTGTTCGAGGCGGCCGGTTTGCCAAAAGGGTTGCTGCAGGTTTTGCCGGGCGCAGCCGTGGCCGGTGAGGCCCTGTGCCGCGACCCGCATGTTCGGATGATCGCGTTCACCGGTTCGACTGCAGCCGGACGCAAGGTCGCGGAGGTGGCTGGCCGTCATCTGAAAAAAGTCGCCCTAGAGTTGGGCGGCAAGAACTCGTTGATCGTGCTCGAAGATGCCGATCTCGAGTTGGCGGCGAGCAATGCCGCCTGGGGAGCCTGGCTGCATCAGGGGCAAATCTGCATGGCCACCGGACGCATCCTGGCCCATGAATCGATCGCTGAGGAACTGGTCCGCCGGCTGGCAGAGAAAGCCCGGGCAATCACGGTCGGCAATGCCGCTCGTGGCGAGGCGGTATTGGGGCCTTTGATCAACAAACGACAGTTGCAACGGGTGCATGAAATCGTCACGGAGAGTGTGACTGCCGGCGCAACACTGGAAGCCGGCGGCGAGTTTGAACAGCTGTTCTACCAACCCACCGTGCTTTCCGGCGTGCGCCCGGGTATGCGCGCATTTGACGAGGAGATCTTCGGCCCGGTCGCCACGGTGGTGAGTTTTGCCAGCGACGATGAGGCCATCGACCTGGCCAACCGCACCGAGTATGGCTTGTCCGCGGGGATCATTTCGCCTTCGGTCGGGCACGCAATGGCGATGGGCGAGCAACTCAATTGCGGTCTGCTGCACATCAACGATCAGACGGTGGCTGACGAGTGCATCAACCCGTTCGGTGGGCGCGGCAGCTCGGGAAATGGCGGCAGCGTTGGTGGCCCGGCCGACTGGGACGAATACACCCAATGGCAATGGGTAACGGTCAAGGATAAGGCGCCACGCTACCCGTTCTGACGGACAGGACCAGACCGACGAGGTCGGGCGAGTACACAAAAATAATAAGAGGACTCAACATGAAACTCGACAACAAGATTGTGCTGGTGACCGGGGTCTCCTCGGGTATCGGCGCCGCTACTGCAAGCCTGCTGCGCGCCCACGGCGCCCACGTGATTGGCGTCGATCTGAAGGCCCCGCACATGACCCTGGATGGTTTTGTTCAGGGCGATCTGAGCAGTGCCGAGAACATCGACCGGCTCCTGCCGCAGCTACCGGCACGAATCGACAGCCTGTGTAATATCGCCGGGGTGCCGGGCACTGCGAACCCGCAATTGCTGGCGCAGGTCAACTACCTGGGGCTGCGTCACCTGAGCCAGGCATTGCTGCCGCGCATCACCGCTGGCGGCAGCATCGTCAATATCGCCTCGATCCTCGGCGCCGAGTGGCCATTACGCCTGGAGCAGCACAAGGCGCTCGCACGCATCGAAGGTTTCGCCGCCGCGCAAGCCTGGCTGGCCGAGCACCCTGTACCGGACACGACCTGCTACCAGTATTTCAAGGAAGCCTTGATCGTCTGGAATTACCTGCAGGCCCAGCCTTGGTTTCTTGAACATTCAGTGCGCATGAACAGCGTGGCGCCGGGCCCGGTCTTCACGCCCATCCTCGGCGACTTCGTGAGCATGCTCGGTGAAGCACGAACCCAGGCCGATGCCCATCGCATGAAACGCCCCGGTTATGCCGATGAGGTGGCGGCGGTGATCGCTTTCCTGTGTGCCGATGAGTCGCGCTGGATCAACGGCGTGAACCTGGCAGTCGATGGCGGATTGGCCTCCACCTACATCTGAAACGCACACATATAGACAGCGGCGCAAGCCGCTAACTGAGCGTGTCGGCTGGCGCCACACGTGCAAAGCCATGCCAAAAATAAAAATAATGAGGAGCGTCCATGGACAACGTTAAACGTTGCTTTCGTTTCAAGCATTGCACCCTGTTTCTGGCGTTATGCAGTGCAGGCGTGATGATCGAAAGGGCCGAGGCCATGCAAATGGACCTGGGGGATTCGGACTGGAAACTGCGTTGGGACAACACCATCAAGTACAGCCAGGCCTGGCGTCTGCAAGGTCAGGACAGCCGATTGGTCAACGCACCGACCGCCAATGGCCTGTACCCCTCGATCCAGAGTCAGGGCGATAAAAACTTCAGCCGCGGACTGGTCTCCAACCGTCTGGATCTGTTTTCTGAAATGGACCTCAGCCGGCAAAACTATGGGCTGCGTGTGAGCGGCGCGGCCTGGTACGACGATATCTACAACCAGGACACCGACAGCAGCGAGCAACCGCATTTCCTCAGCGAAACCCGCGAGCTCCACGGTCGCGACGCGGAAATTCTCGACGCCTTCGTGTTCCTGCGCGGTGACCTCGGTGACGACTCCCAGGGCGTGGTGCGTCTGGGCCGGCACAGCCTGATCTACGGTGAAAGCCTGTTCTACGGTGGTAACGGCATCGCCAATGCCCAGGGGCCTTCCGATGTAGTCAAGTTGCTCAGCGTGCCGGGGACCCAGTTCAAGGAAATCCTGCGCCCGGTCAATCAAATCTCCGGGCAGTTGCAGATCAACCCGCAGTTGTCGGTGGGCGCTTACTACCAGTTCGAGTGGGAGCGTTCCAATCTGCCCGGCGCCGGCAGCTACCTGAGCGATGCCGATGCCATCGGTTATGGCAGCGGTTCCCTGCGCGAAGTGTTCGGCAACGACACCGTGAATGGCGGCGATCTGAAACCGCGAAATTCGGGGCAGGGCGGCATGCAGATTCGCTTCAAACCGACCGGGACCGAACTGGAGCTGGGTTTCTACGCCGCGCAGTATCACGACAAAGCCCCGATTGGCTTGTACGCCTACCTCGACGGTGCAGCCGCGGCGGCCACCGGGCTGCCGATCCTGAGTTCCTATCGTCAGGTCTACGCCGAAGATATCAAGACTGCCGGCGTCAGCTTCTCCACTGCCTATGGGCCGTTCAACTTTGCCGGTGAAACCTCCGTACGCTGGAATGCGCCACTGGTGAGCAACCTGCAAGTGGTGACCCCAGGCATGGAGGCCGATGGCGGCGATGACTCACTGTTTGCCCGGGGCAAAACCGCTCACGCCAACCTGTCGGCGATTTACCTGCTATCGCCTGGTGCTTTTTGGGATGGCGGCTCGGCACTGGCCGAACTGGCGTGGAACCGCACTCTGAGTGTCACCGAGAACGCCGCGGCCCTGGATTCCAACACCACCCGCGATGCCACTGCGTTGCGGGTATTGATGGAGCCTGCGTACTTCCAGGTTGTCGACGGGATCGACCTGACCGTGCCAATCGGCATGGGCGTGGTGCTCGACGGGCGTTCTTCGGCCGTCAACAAGTCGGGCTTTGGCAATACCCATGCTGGCGACTGGAGTGTCGGGCTCAAGGCCACGTATCTGCAGCGCTGGGATGTCGGCCTGAACTACGTGAACTTCTTCGGTGCGCCGAAAGCCGGGCTGCGCGAAGACGGGAATTTCAGCTATGGGCAGTCGCTGGCCGACCGTGACTTCGTCTCGCTCTACGTGAAAACCTCATTCTAATAAGGTGGATTCGCCATGCAGAACAACGCTTTCCTGAACACTTGCGTCCTTACCCTGGCCCTGGCTGGCATCAGCCTGGCGCAGGCAGCGGTGTCGCCTGAACAGGCTGCACGTTTGAAGTCTGAACTGACGCCCCTTGGCGGTGAGCGGGCCGGCAACGCCGATGGCAGCATCCCGGCCTGGGACGGCGGCTACACCAAGATCGCGCCGGGCTACAAACCGGGTGACAAACGTGCCGATCCATTCGCCAGCGAAAAACCGCTGTATTCAATCAAGGCCTTGAACATGGAGCAGTACGCCAGCGGATTGGCCGAAGGCACCAAGCTCCTGTTGAAGAAATACCCGGACTATCGCCTGGACGTATACCCGACCCATCGCTCGGCAGCAGCCCCGCAATGGGTGTATGACAACACCGGCAAGAATGCCACCCGTGCCACGCTGGATGTGGACACCGAGAAAGTCAGCAGCGCCTATGGCGGCATTCCGTTCCCGATCCCGGACAACGGCGCGCAAGTGCTGTGGAACTACCGGTTGTCCTGGCAGGGCGGCGAGACCATCAGCGCACCTTTCGATACCTGGCTGATGACCGCCGGGGGCAAGAAGGTCCAGGCGACCCGAGCCCTGTTCAGCTATCAGTTTCCCTACTACTCCGAAAGCGGCAGCCTGGAAAATTTTGCCGGCAAGTACCAGATTGGCAAGCTGCTGACTGAACTGCCGTCATCCAAGGCCGGCGAAGGCCTGATGACCCATTGGGACATGGACCCGGCCAACCGTGCGGCCTGGCAGTATCTGGTCGGCCAGCGCCGGGTACGCCGAGCGCCGAACATCGCCTACGACACCCCGGACTTCGTCACCTCTGGCGTCGGTCTGTTTGACGAAGCGTTCATGCTGTTCGGGCCTACCGACCGCTACGATCTCAAGCTTGCGGGCAAGAAAGAACTGATCGTCCCCTACAACAATAACCGCGCCGGCCTGGCCAAGAGCGACGACCTGGTCAAACAGAACTTCCTCAATCCTGATCTGGTGCGCTGGGAGAAGCATCGGGTCTGGGTGGTCGAGGCCACGCTCAAATCCGGCAAGCGCCATGTGGTGCCGCATCGGACCTACTACGTCGACGAGGACTCCTGGCAGATCCTGATGGTCGACGGGTATGACGCCCAGGGCAAACTGGGTCGGCAGATGTATTCGCTGACGCTGTTGGCACCCGACTTGCCGGCGCTCACTGCGCAAGTCATGTGGGGCAGCTACAACCTCGATACCGGCGCCTACTTCCTTAACTCTTCGAGCAACGATCTGGCGGTCCAGTACCAGACGATCGCAAAACCTTCGGCTTCCTTTTACACACCGGATGCCATGGCCAACGAAAACATGCGTTAAACCATGGAGCGCCGTGACGAGCGAAAAACTCGTCGCGGTCGCTGGCGATTTTCCAGGCGGGATAAAGACATGAACGTTGAAAAAATCTTTGCGAGTTTCGGTCTGCGATGGAGTGCCTGCGCGCTGGCGTTGTGTCTGTTGGCGAGCACGTCCATGGTTGCGCAGGCTGCGACGTTTGCTGTGCTACAGCAGCCGGCACTGCCGACCGCCAAGGCCGCTCGCGCGGTATTGCTTGGGTTGGCCCGGGCTGGCGAGCGTCTGGTGGCGGTCGGCGAGCGCGGCATCGTGTTGCTCTCGGATGACTCTGGAATGACTTGGCGCCAAGCCCGTGTGCCGGTCAGCGTCAGCCTGACCGCGGTGCAATTTGTCGATGCCGAGCAGGGCTGGGCGGTCGGCCATCTGGGGGTGGTGTTGCACACCGAGGACGGTGGCGAAACCTGGCACAAGCAACTCGACGGTGAGCGTGCCGCCGTGCTGGCGGTGCAGGGCGCGGAGCGCGATGCCCATCAGCCGGGCGGCGCCAGCAACCTTGCGCAGGCACGGCAGATGCTGGATGACGGGCCGGATAAACCGTTTCTCGACCTGTACTTCAGTGATCGCCTGCATGGCTACATTGTTGGCGCCTACAACCAGATTTATCGCACCGACGACGGCGGGCGAAGCTGGCGGCCGTGGATGCAGCATGTGGACAATCCGCAGGGCCTGAACCTGTATGCGATCCGTGCTTCGGGTAACGACTTGCTGCTGGTAGGGGAGCGCGGTCTGTTGTTGCGTTCGACCGATGCCGGGCATTCGTTCAAGGCCCTGAAATCGCCTTATGAAGGCAGCTTTTTCGGTCTGCTCGGCACCCGCGGCGGAGCGTTGATTGCCTATGGATTGCGCGGCAACGCCTGGTGGTCCGAGGACCGTGGCAGCAGTTGGCGACGCCTCGACACCGGCATCGAATCAACACTGGCGACCGCCATCGAGCTGCGTGACGGCAGCCTGCTGTTGGCCAGTCAGAGCGGTGAACTTTTGTTCAGCCATGACCAGGGTCGCAGCTTCGACAAGCGCCAGAGCCGCAGCGGCGGAACGGTCGCTGCCGTGCAACAGACAGCCGACGGCAGTCTGGCCAGCGTCGGTTTGAGTGGCGTGGCCACTGATCAGGATCCGCGGGCCTCCGCCAAACCTTGAAACTTCACGGTGTAGAGCTATCGGGCCATGGCCCGTGCAACAGGAGTCAGACTTGAAAGACGACAAAACCCAAACCGTGATCGGCCGCCTGGAAGACTTCGACCAGGCGTCGGGCAACTTCGCCGAGCGAATGATCTTCAACCATCGGCCGCTGGTGATCCTGCTGTGTCTGCTGGTGACGCTGGTGCTCGGTTGGCAAGCCACGCGCATCGGTATCAACGCCAGTTATGAGAAGACCATCCCAACGGGGCACCCCTATGTCGCCAACTTCCTGGAGAATCGCAGCGAGTTGAGCGGTCTGGGCAACTCGTTGCGGATCGCCGTGGAGGTGAAACAGGGCAGCATCTTCACCAAGGATTACCTCGACACCCTGGCCAGGCTCAACGACGAGCTTTATCTGCTGCCGGGTGTCGACCGCCCCTACATGAAGTCGTTGTGGACCCCGACCACGCGCTGGACCGCCGTGACCGAGGAGGGGCTCGATGGCGGCACCGTGATCCCCGACGATTACGATGGCTCGGCGACCAGTATCGAGCAGGTGCGAACCAACGTCGCCCGTTCCGGTGAGGTCGGCCAATTGGTCGCCGGCAACTTCAAGTCCAGCGTGATCTTCGTGCCGTTGCTCGAAGTCAGTCCGCAGACCGGCAAAGCCCTGGACTACGGCGAGTTCTCCCGGCAGCTGGAGGCACTGCGGGACAAGTACCAGACCGATGAACTGCGAATCCACATCACCGGGTTCACCAAAATCGTCGGCGATCTGATCGAGGGGCTGACCCAGGTCTTGTTGTTCTTCGTGATGGCGGTAGTGGTGACCGTGGTGGTGCTTTTCGGTTACACCCGCTGCGCGCGCAGCACCCTGGTGGTGGTGACCTGTTCGCTGGTGGCCGTGCTCTGGCAGATGGGCCTGCTCGCGATACTTGGGTTTGAGCTGGACCCGTACTCGGCGCTGGTGCCGTTTCTGGTGTTTGCCATCGGCATGAGCCATGGCGCGCAGAAGATGAACGGCATCATGCAGGACGTCGGTCGTGGCACCCACCGGGTGGTGGCCGCGCGTTATACCTTCCGTCGACTGTTCGCCGCCGGGATGACCGCTTTGCTCTGCGATGCGGTGGGCTTCGCCGTGTTGCTGCTGATCAATATCCGGGTGATTCAGGACCTGGCGATCACCGCCAGCCTCGGCGTGGCGGTGCTGATCTTCACCAATCTGATTCTGCTGCCGATCCTGCTCAGCTATATCGGCGTCAGCCCGGCAGCGGCGCAACGCAGCCTGAGTTCGGAAACCGCCGAACTGCAAGCACAGATCAAGCATCCTTTGTGGCGTGTGCTCGATCTGTTCACCCAACGGCGCTGGGCCATTGGCGCCATGCTGGGCGGCCTGCTGCTGGCAGCATTCGGTTTTGCCGTGAGCCTGAACCTGAAAATCGGCGATCTCGATCCTGGCGCCCCGGAGTTGCGCGCCGACTCGCGCTACAACCGCGACGCGCTGTTCATGACCCAAAACTATGCGGCCAGTTCCGATATTTTCGTGATCATGATCAAGACGCCGGAAGATCAGTGCACGCGCTACGCCAGCCTGTCTGCGGTGGACGCGTTGGCCTGGCAACTGGAGCAATTGCCTGGCGTGGAGTCGACCACTTCAATGGCAGCGCTGAGCAAGATCGCCACGGCCGGTTACAACGAAGGCAACTTCAAGTGGTATGAGCTGATCCCCAATGACGGCGCGCTGGGTGCGGTGCAGACCCGTGCACCGCGGGAGCTGTTCAATCAGGGCTGTTCGATGCTGTCGCTGTACGTTTACCTGTCCGATCACAAGGCCGATACCCTGAATCGGGTGGTGGAGGCGAGCGAAGCCTTCATTGCTGCGCATCAGGTGCCAGAGGTCAAATTCATGCTGGCCGCCGGCAGCGCCGGCATCGAAGCCGCGACCAATATCGTGGTGAAAAAATCCATGCACGAGATGCTGTTCTGGGTCTACGGTGCGGTCAGCCTGCTTTGCCTGCTGACCTTCCGTAGCTGGCGTGCAACCCTTTGCGCGATGCTGCCGCTGATGCTCACCTCGATTCTTTGCGAGGCGCTGATGGTGGGGCTGGGCATGGGAGTAAAAGTGGCGACACTGCCAGTCATCGCGCTCGGCGTGGGCATCGGCATCGACTATGCGCTCTATGTGTTGAGCGTGATCCTGGCTCGGATGCGTGCCGGTGACACTCTGGCACAGGCCTATTACCAGGCGCTGTTGTTCACCGGCAAAGTGGTTCTGCTGACCGGCATGACACTGGCGGTCGCGGTATCGACCTGGGCCTTCTCGCCGATCAAATTCCAGGCCGACATGGGCATCCTGCTGGCCTTCATGTTCCTGGTGAACATGCTTGGTGCCTTGATCCTGCTGCCGGCACTGGCCTGGCTGCTGCTGCCGCAGAAGGTCTTCGCAAAAAAGCCTGAGGCGAGCCTGCTTGTGGAGTGGGTCAAGGAGAGCTGAAGGGGCCCGGCACGCCGGACCCTGTGAGGAGTAGGCTTGCTCGCGAAGACGGAGTGTCAGACGACATCAATGTTGCCTGTACCGCCGCCTTCTCGAGCAAGCCCGCTCCCACAGGTCTCGCACATCAGGCCTTGGCCTTTTCCATCGATACAGCCAGTGGGGCTGAACGTGCAATCACGCTGATGATGGTCAGTGCTGCAATCACCAACCCGGGGGAGGTCGCCAGCAATACGCCGGTGGTGCCGGCCCCGGCCGCCAGAATCTGCCCTGCGGCCAAGGGCCCGGCCACTGACCCCAGCCGCCCGATGGCCACTGCCGCGCCGACGCCGGTGGCACGCACCGAGGTTGGGTACGACGGCGGTGCCAGCGCGTAAAGCACCAGTTGCGCAGCCATCACAAACAACCCTGCGGCAAACCCGGCGATGCCCATCGGGACAATGCCCACCGACAGGCCGACCCCGGCCAGCGCCACCAGTAAACCGGTATAGACAAACAGCACCACCTTGATGCCGTTGCAGCGATCCAGTAGCAGCCCGCCGAGCAGGGAGCCGAGGGCGCCGCCGATATTGAACAGCATTTGCACCAGGCCCGCCTGGGGTTTGCTGAAGCCCTGTTCCAGCAACAGTGATGGCAGCCAGTTGAGCAACATGTACATCACGGTCAGGGTGAAGAAGTAACTCAGCCATAACGCCAGGGTAACGCGAGCCCGGCCTTCGCCGAACAGTGCCTGGCCGGTTGAAGCGCGCGCCACATTGACGGTCCCTTGTTGCTGGCGAAAGGCGCTGGACTCGGGCAGCAACAGGATCATCAGCGGCACCACCAGCAACGGCGCGAGACCGCCGATGATGAAGGTCGTCTGCCAATGATCGGTGAACAGCATGGCGACCACCGCCGCCAGTGCTCCACCCAATGGCACGCCGGCATACATGATGCTGATGGCGGTACCTCGGCGTTGCTCTCCCACGGCTTCGGCGCACAGGGCGATCAGGTTGGGCAGGGCGGCACCCAGGCCCAGGCCGGTCATGAAGCGCGCCAGCAGTAGGGCGGAGAAAGTGCTGACATAGGCAGTGCTGAGTGAGAACACGCCGAACAGCAGCACCGCTGCGATGAGGATTTTCTTGCGACCAATGCGATCGGCAATCCAGCCGCCGAAGAAGGCGCCCGGCAGCAAACCGATGATGCCGGCACTGAACACCCAGCCCATCATTTTCGGGTCCAGGGCAAAGGTCTGGCGCAAGCCCGCGGCAGCAGTGCCGGCAGCTTGCAGGTCGAAGCCTTCAATCAGTGCAACGATAAAACACAGGGCGATGGTCAGCGTCGTACGACGTGATGGGGTGTCCATGGCGAACCTCATTATTGTTTTTGTGGGTGTGCTGACGGGTGAACGCGAGCCTGCTCGCCTCAAGCGATGACAGGGTGGAATTAAGATTAACAAAGATAACTAAAAAATGAACGGTCAAGGATATTCGCTAGAAAATGTCATTAATTCCATTTAAATCAATGTGATGATGTATGGCTGAAGATAGATCTAAAAAATAGATAATAATATTAATGTTCGTTTATCGGTCATTATAGATTGACGCCACCCTCAGCTCTTTCCATTCTCTGGCCTGAGATTCCTGGGGCAACCCTGGCGATCCCGTTCAAAAAACAACAACAATAAGTGGACATCGAACATGCCAACGCTCCCTTGGAACGCCCTTGCGGCGACTTCAGCCTTACCTGTTCGCGCACCCCGCCTGGTCCTGTTGGGCTTGAGTGTGATTGCCACCCCGGCGCTGGCCGAAGGCTTTATTGACGACAGCCACGGCACCTTGACCTTGCGCAATTACTATCTGGATCGCGACTACAAGGATGACGGGGCGAAAACCGCGACCAGGGAATGGGCTCAGGGTTTCATCATGAATGTGGAGTCGGGATTTACCCCAGGGGCCGTCGGCTTTGGCCTGGATGCCCGCGGGCTGATGGGGGTAAAGCTGGACTCGTCGCCGGACCGCAGCGGCACCGAGTTGCTGCCGGTGTCCCGCAGCGACAAACGGGCGGCGGACGAATATTCGCGCCTGGCCATGACCGCCAAGATGCGCTTTGCCCAGACCACGGTGAAGACCGGTGATGTGTCGATCTTCCTGCCGTTCGCTTTCGCCAGCCCGTCGCGGCTGTTGCCGCAGACTTTTCGCGGCACCACCCTAAACTCAAAGGACATCGACGGGCTGACCCTCAATACCGGCTACATCGATCGCATCAACAAGCGTGATTCCACGGACTACCAGCCGATGAGCATCGCCTCGCCGAACCGGCGTTTCAACGGCGCGGCCACTTCATCGCACATGGCCTATGTCGGCGGCGATTATCAGGTGAACAAGGACCTCAGTCTGCGTGCCTATCACGCCGAAGTGGCGGACCTGTACCAGCAGAACACCCTGGCCTTGCTGCACAATCTGCAGGTGGGCGAGGGCACGTTGACCACCGACCTGCGTAGTTTTTTCAGCGACGAAGATGGCCGCGCCAAGGCCGGCAAGGTGGACAACCGCAACTTGTCGGCGCTGTTCGGCTATCGCTTCGGCGGCCATCGCCTGAGCCTGGGTTATATGCACGCCAGTGGCGACACAGCGACGCCTTATGTGTCGGGCACCGAGTTGATGGGCATGAGTGAGCTGACCATGAGTTCGGATTTCCTCAATGCCAAGGAGCGGACCTGGCAGGCGATGTACGACTATGACTTTGCCGCCGCCGGGGTGCCCGGGCTGAAGAGCCGGCTACGTTATGTGCGCGGTGACCATATCGAGCTGACGGCGCTGAATGCCGACGATCGCAAGGAGCGAGAATTCCAGATGGAACTGGGGTATGTCATCCAGAGTGGCCCGCTGAAGAACGTCGGGCTGATGGCGCGCAAGTCGATCTATCGCAATGACTTCCCCGCCGGCGCGGCATTTCGCGATGAAAACCAGACCCGCTTTCTGGTGCTCTACACCGTACCGATCTGGTAAGTCGTTTTACCTGCCACGAGGCCGGCCGTTCCCCCAGGAACGCGCCGGCGTTGGCGTTTCAGGCTTGATAGACCTTCTTCAGCAGCCTGAGCAGTTCTTCGCGTTCCTGGCTGTCGAGGTTGGACGTTGCATCCATGTCGCTCTCGGCCGCGATCAGTTTCAGCTCCTTGAGCAGGGCCTCGCCGGTCTTGCTGAGAAAAATCCCATAGGAGCGCTTGTCCGGTTTGCAGCGCACCCGCACCGCCAATGCCCGGCTTTCCAGTTTGTTCAGCAGCGGCACCACCTGCGGTGGCTCGATGGTCAAAGCCTTGGCCAGATCGGCCTGCATCAGCCCGGGATTCTGGTCGATGATCGCCAGGGCCGAGAACTGCGCCGGTCGCAAGTCATGGGCCGAGAGTCGGCCAATGAGGTTCTGGAACAGTTTCAGCTGCGCCCGGCGCCCGATCAGATCGTCCAGGGCGGAATCCAGCGGCGCCTGGGTTTCGGCGCTGTCGGCAGGGGCCTCGGGGGCGGCGGCAATCTTGGAAGACTTGGCCATTACAGGGTGAATCCTCAGGCTGGCGGTTAAGAAGACTATCTAGTTTGCCGAGATTGGCCGGGGATAGCCATGACCTCTTTCAGATCTTGGGGCGTTGCGCTTGTTTTTAGGACAAAAAATATTCGGTTAATTTCATTAATAGTTAATTGACATAACTAATATTGGGGTTTAGTTTTTACCCATCGTCAAGTCAAGAACAAGAGAGCAACGCCATGAGCAATTACGAAGGTCGCTGGACAACCGTCAAGGTCGAGATCGAGGAGGGCATCGCCTGGGTCATACTCAACCGTCCGGAAAAACGCAACGCCATGAGCCCGACATTGAACCGCGAAATGATCGACGTTCTGGAAACCCTGGAGCAGGATCCAGACGCCGGCGTACTGGTGCTGACCGGTGCGGGCGAAGCCTGGACCGCCGGCATGGACCTCAAGGAATACTTCCGCGAAGTCGACGCCGGCCCGGAAATCCTTCAGGAAAAAATTCGTCGCGAAGCCTCTCAATGGCAATGGAAACTGCTGCGTATGTATGCCAAGCCAACCATCGCCATGGTTAACGGTTGGTGCTTCGGTGGCGGTTTCAGCCCGTTGGTGGCCTGCGACTTGGCGATCTGCGCCGATGAAGCGACCTTCGGCCTGTCGGAAATCAACTGGGGCATCCCGCCAGGCAACCTGGTGAGCAAGGCCATGGCCGACACCGTGGGCCATCGTCAGTCGCTGTACTACATCATGACCGGCAAAACCTTTGGCGGGCAGAAAGCCGCCGAGATGGGCCTGGTCAACGAGAGCGTACCCCTGGCGCAACTGCGTGAAGTGACGATCGAGCTGGCGCGTAACCTGCTGGAGAAAAACCCGGTGGTGCTGCGGGCGGCCAAGCATGGCTTCAAACGTTGCCGCGAACTGACCTGGGAGCAGAACGAAGATTACCTCTACGCCAAGCTTGATCAGTCGCGCCTGCTGGACACCGAAGGTGGCCGCGAGCAGGGCATGAAGCAGTTCCTCGACGACAAGAGCATCAAGCCCGGTCTGCAGGCTTACAAGCGCTGAACCCCGGCATTGAATCAGGGCGAGCTGGCCGGGCGATCGAGCGTCTGCCAGCTGTTCGCCCCGGCGCCCAGGCGCTACTGTGAGCCCCTCGAACGTATTCCCGATAAAGACAATAAAGAGGAATCACCATGCTGGACGTGCCCCTGCTGATTGGCGGCCAGTCGTGCCCCGCCCGAGACGGACGTACTTTCGAACGGCGTAATCCGGTGACCGGCGAAGTCGTGTCGCGGGTTGCCGCCGCCACTCTGGAAGATGCCGATGCTGCGGTCGCCGCGGCTAAAGCGGCATTCCCCGCCTGGGCGGCCCTGGCCCCCAATGAACGACGCACCCGGTTGTTGCGTGCGGCCGAACAGTTGCAGGCCCGCAGCGCGGAATTCATTGCGGCGGCCGGCGAGACTGGCGCCATGGCCAATTGGTACGGTTTCAATGTGCACCTGGCGTCGAACATGCTGCGTGAAGCGGCGTGCATGACCACTCAGATCACCGGCGAAGTCATTCCCTCCGATGTGCCCGGCAGCTTCGCCATGGCCTTGCGTCAACCCTGCGGCGTGGTGCTGGGCATCGCGCCCTGGAACGCTCCGGTGATCCTCGCCACTCGCGCCATCGCCATGCCGTTGGCCTGCGGCAACACCGTGGTGCTCAAGGCGTCGGAACTGAGCCCGGCGGTGCACCGGCTGATCGGCCAGGTGTTGCAGGACGCAGGCCTCGGGGACGGCGTGGTCAACGTCATCAGCAATGCGCCCCAGGATGCCGCGGCGATTGTCGAGCGGCTGATCGCCAACCCGGCGGTGCGTCGGGTCAACTTCACCGGCTCGACTCATGTCGGGCGCATCGTCGGTGAATTGTCGGCGCGTCATCTCAAACCGGCGTTGCTGGAACTGGGAGGCAAGGCGCCGTTCCTGGTGTTGGAGGATGCCGACCTGGATGCAGCGGTGGAGGCTGCAGCCTTCGGCGCCTTCTTTAATCAGGGGCAGATCTGTATGTCCACCGAGCGCCTGATCGTCGATGCCAAAGTGGCCGATGCCTTTGTCGCCAAACTCGCGGCGAAGATCGCCACCTTGCCCGCCGGCAACCCCAACGCCGAAGGTTCGGTGCTCGGTTCACTGGTGGACAGCAGCGCTGGTGAACGCATCAAACTGTTGATCGACGATGCCCTCGACAAGGGCGCAACCCTGGTCACGGGTGGTCAGCTTGCGGGCAGCATTCTGCAGCCGACCTTGCTCGACGGCGTCACCGATGCCATGCGCCTGTACCGCGAGGAGTCCTTCGGCCCGGTGGCGGTGGTGTTGCGCGGCGAGGGCGATGAAGCACTGCTGCGCCTGGCCAACGATTCCGAGTTCGGTCTGTCGGCGGCGATTTTCAGCCGCGACACTGGCCGTGCTCTGGCCCTGGCTCAGCGGGTCGAGTCGGGCATTTGCCATATCAACGGTCCGACCGTGCACGACGAGGCGCAGATGCCCTTCGGCGGGGTCAAGTCCAGCGGCTATGGCAGTTTTGGCGGCAAGGCGTCTATCGAGCATTTCACCCAGTTACGCTGGGTGACCTTGCAGAACGGCCCGCGGCACTACCCGATCTGAGCATCCGCCGCACCGTCGGGCAAGCGAACGCTTGAGAGCAATCGTTGCCCGTGTGCAGGCAGACATAACAATAAAGAGGCTGCAGCCACTGGCTGCCATGCCCCGGTTGAACGCATTTCTGCGAGCCGGTGGCGTGCCTTGATGGAGAGCAAGCACGTGAGTTCCGAATTCAGATCGACACGCCAGATCGAAGCCAACGCACCGCGCTATCGCCAGGTGTCCATCGGCAATCCTGCGGTCGAGGTCAGCGAAGAGCAGGGCATCCTGCATATGCGCTCCCTGGAACCCTTGGCCAAGTTGCCTGCACGTTTGCTGGATCGCTTGGTGCATTGGGCCCATGTGCGCCCGCAACAGACCTTTATCGCTGCTCGCCAGAACGGCGGCGACTGGCGCCGGGTGAGTTACGCCGAGATGCTGACCAGCGTCCGTGCCATTGCCCAACGCCTGCTCAGCTATGGGCTTTCGGCCGAACGACCGCTGGCGATCCTCTCGGGCAACGACATCGAGCATTTACAGATTGCCTTGGGCGCGATGTATGCCGGGATTCCTTACTGCCCGGTTTCTCCTGCCTATTCGCTGTTGTCCCAGGATTTCGCCAAGCTGCGGCATGTCTGCAATCTGCTGCAACCGGGCCTGGTGTTCGTCAGCGACGCCGCGGCCTATCAGCGGGCGATCGATGTGGTGCTGCCGGCCGAAACGCCGCTGATCACCGTGCGCGGTCAAATTCCTGGCCGTAATCAGGCGAGCTTTGCCAGCCTGCTGGAGCAACCCGGCAGTGCCGAGGCCGATTGCGCTTTCGCGGCTACCGGGCCGGACAGCATCGCCAAGTTCCTGTTTACCTCAGGCTCCACCAAATTGCCAAAGGCAGTGATCACCACCCAGCGCATGCTCTGCGCCAACCAGCAGATGCTGTTGCAGACTTTTCCGGTGTTCGGCGAAGAACCTCCGGTGCTGGTGGACTGGCTGCCGTGGAATCACACCTTCGGCGGCAGCCACAACGTCGGGATCGTGCTGTACAACGGCGGCACTTTTTATCTGGACGACGGCAAACCGACCGTTCAGGGTTTTGCTGAAACACTGCGCAACCTCAAGGAAATATCGCCCACCGCGTACCTCACCGTGCCAAAAGGCTGGGAAGAACTGGTCAACGCGCTGGAGCAGGACGGCGAGTTGCGTGAATGTTTCTTCTCGCGCATCAAGCTGTTCTTTTTCGCCGCCGCCGGTTTGTCCCAGCGCGTTTGGGATCGCCTGGACCGGGTCGCCGAACAGCATTGTGGCGAACGCATTCGCATGATGGCCGGGCTCGGCATGACTGAGGCGGCACCGTCCTGCACGTTCACCACCGGGCCATTGTCCATGGCTGGCTACATCGGCCTGCCGGCACCCGGTTGCGAAGTGCGGCTGGTGCCGGTGGACGGCAAGCTGGAGGGGCGTTTTCGCGGGCCGCACATCATGCCGGGTTACTGGCGTGCGCCACAGCAGACCGCCGAAGTGTTCGACGAGCAGGGCTTCTACTGTTCCGGCGACGCGTTGAAACTGGCCGACGCCCGCGATCCACAACTGGGGCTGATGTTCGACGGGCGCATCGCCGAGGACTTCAAACTGAGCTCCGGCGTGTTTGTCAGCGTCGGCCCGTTGCGCAATCGCGCGGTGCTCGAAGGTTCGCCCTATGTTCAGGACTTGGTGGTAGCCGCGCCGGACCGCGAGTGCCTGGGTGCGCTGGTCTTTCCCCGTCTTTACGAATGCCGACGTCTGGCCGGTTTGAGTGCGCACGCCAGCGATGCCGAAGTTCTGGCCAGCGCACCGGTGCGAGAATGGTTCGGCGATTGGCTGCAAAGGCTCAATCGCGACGCCACCGGGAATGCCAGCCGCCTGGAATGGATCGCGCTGCTCGACGAACCCGCCTCCATCGACCGCGGTGAAATCACCGACAAGGGCTCGATCAACCAGCGCGCGGTGTTGCAGTGGCGCGCCGACAAGGTCGAGGCGCTGTATCGCGGCGAAGAACCTTCCATCTTGCGTGCCGGACCTCTGCCATGAGTGGAGTGGGGCAGTATTCGAGCTTTGGCGATGTGGCCATTTTCGAAGCACTGCGCACGCCTTGGGTCGATCTCGGCGGGGCCTTGGCCCAGGTTTCGCCGATCGACCTGGGGATCAAGGTCGGGCGCGAGGTGCTGGCCCGCGCCGCTATCGATCCATCTTTGGTCGATAGCGTATTGGCCGGCTCCATGGCTCAGGCCAGTTTCGATGCTTACCTGCTGCCTCGGCATATCGGCCTTTACAGTGGCGTGCCGCAAGCGACTCCGGCACTGGGTGTGCAGCGCATCTGCGCCACTGGTTTCGAACTCTTGCGGCAGGCCGCCAGGCAGCTGGATGACGGCGTGCAGTTAGCCCTGTGCGTGGCGGCTGAATCCATGTCGCGCAACCCCATTGCCGCCTATACCCACCGCAGCGGTTTCCGGCTCGGTGCGGGCGTGGAATTCAAGGACTTTCTCTGGGAAGCCCTCTACGACCCGGCCCCGGGCGTAGACATGATCACCACCGCCGACAACCTGGCCCGGCGGCACGGCCTGAGCCGCGAAGAGGTGGATCGTTACGCCCTCGACAGCCATCAATTGGCGCAGCAGGCCCAGGCCGATGGCTGGTTTGAACCGGAGCTGGTGGCGCTCGGCAATGAACGCTTTGAACTGGCTGGCTATCAGCCACGCAGTATCCAGTTGCCACGGGGCGTAGACCGCGTCACGCGTGATAGCCACCCGCGACCCACCGATCTGGACGCCTTGGGCCGGTTGCGGGCGGTGCATGCCGGCGGTGTGCAAACGGCCGGCAACAGTTGCGCGGTGGTCGATGGCGCGGCCGCCGCGCTGGTGGGGCGAGCGTCTGCCGCCCGGCGTCCGGTATTGGCCCATTTGCTGGCCAGTGCCGTGGTGGGCGTGGCACCGGAATTCATGGGGATAGGGCCTGCGCCAGCCATCCAGCTGCTTCTGCAACGCAGCGGTTTGGCCCTTGGTGAAATCGGCTTGCTGGAAATCAATGAGGCTCAGGCCGCTCAGGTATTGGCTGTGGCCCAGGCGCTTGAACTGGACGGTGATCGGCTCAACCGGCGGGGCGGCTCGATTGCTTTGGGGCATCCCTTGGCCGCCACGGGTTTGCGCCTGGTGCTGACCCTGGCCAGGCAATTGCGCGAGGGCAATCTGCGTTATGGCATCGCCGCCGCGTGTGTCGGTGGCGGGCAGGGCATGGCTCTGCTGATCGAAAACCCGGCGTATCAAGGCTGAAGCAGAACCCCGAGGTCTTTGCTGCAGTCAGCCCAATCCTTGCGTCACTGTCTTGCGTTACTATGCAGACCCACCTTTCTGGAAGTTGCCTGGATGAGTAAGCCCGGTCAAACGGTGCTGGTCGCGTTGCGCAAGATGATCGCCTCAGGCGAGCTGGCGGCTGGCGAGCGCTTGATGGAAATTCCCACAGCAGAGTTGTTTGGTGTCTCGCGAATGCCGGTGCGCATGGCGTTCCGCACGCTGGAGCAGGAAGGCTTGCTGGTGCGCTTTGGCGGGCGCGGGTTTCAGGTGCGTTCGGTCAGTCCCGATGACATTGCCGGTGCGGTTGAAGTGCGGGGTGTACTCGAAGGCCTGGCAGCGCGACAGACCGCCGAGCGCGGGCTATCGGACGAGGCCCGGGCGACCCTTGAACAGTGCCTGATGCAAGGTGATCAACTGTTCGACAAGGGGTTTGTGACCATCGAGGACCTGGAGGTCTATCACGACCTCAACATGCGTTTTCACGAAGTGATTGTCGAAGGCAGCCACAACCCGGCGATCGCCGACGCACTGGCGCGCAACGATCATTTGCCCTTCGCTTCGGTTACAGCCCTGGCAGTGGACCGCAACGACATGGTCCGGGAATACCGACGCTTCAACTACGCCCACATGCAACACCATTCGGTGTTCGATGCCTTGGTCAACCGCCAGGGCGCGCGTGCCGAAGCGATCATGCGCGAGCACGCCAACGCCACGTTGCGTTATGCCGAGATCTTCGGCTCGGCGACGGCCGAAGAGCGGATGAAGGTCATCCTCCGCTCGGAATAGGCGCAATTCTTTCAGATATCCAGCACCAGCAGCGGCGTTTTCGAGCGCGAGCAGCAAGGGGTGAACTGGTCGTTGCAGGCCTGTTCATCCTCTGTGAGGAACAGGTCACGGTGTTCCGGCACGCCCTCCAGAACCCGGGTCAGGCAGGTGCCACAGATGCCCTGTTCGCAGGAAATGGCGATCTCGATGCCCTGGTTTTGCAGCACCTGCACCACGCTCTTGTCGGCCGGCACCTCGAAGACCTGGCCGCTGCTGGCGACCTTGATCGAGAAACTGCCATCGGCGCCAGTGTCGACGGGGTTGGCGGCGAAGTACTCGCGATGCAGGCATTGCTCCTGCCAGCCTTTGGCCTTGGCCGTGTCCAACACGTGCTGCATAAAACCGCCGGGGCCACACACATATAAATGAACGTCATTGTGTGGCGTGGCCAGGACCTTGGCTGCGTCCAGCGCAGTGTCGGGTTCCTGATCGAAATGCAGGAACACCCTGTCGGCAAAAGCCGAGTGTTGCAGGCGTTCGACAAAGGCCGCGCGCTCCCGCGAACGGGCGCAGTAGTGCAACTCGAAATCCGCGCCGCTGTGGGCCAGGCGCTCGGCCATGCACAGGATTGGGGTGATGCCGATACCGCCAGCGAAGAGCAAGCTGCGCCTGGCTTCATGAGCCAACGGAAACAGGTTGCGCGGCTCACTGATAGACAGCCGCGTGCCGGGGTGGATCTGCTCGTGCATGGCCAGTGAACCACCGCGAGAGGTCGGATCCTTGAGCACGCCGATCAGGTAACGATGGCGTTCTTCAGGGTGGTTGCACAGGGAGTATTGCCGGATCAAGCCGCCAGACAGGTGCACATCGATATGGGCACCGGCGCTGAAGGTCGGCAGCGGTTGATCATCGAAGCTGGCCAGCTCGTAGCTGCAGATGTCCTGGGCTTCGTTGTTGCGGGATACCACCAGGACTTCGATCATGCCATTGACTCCTGCGGCGTTTGTTCCTGGGCGATCAGGCGCTCCAGAACACGGCGCGACTGCACGCCGCCGGCGTCGATATTGAGCTTGAGCAAGTTGCGCTGGGGATGGCTGAGCAGGTTCTGTTGCTGGCGTTCGAGCATCTCCAGGTCCTCGCTGAAAATCTTGCCCTGACCCTCGCGAATGCTCGCGGTCAAGGCTTCATCCTGCGGGTTGAAATTGCGTGCCATGCCCCAGAAGTACCAGATAGAGGTTTCGGTTTGCGGCGTGATGAAGTCGACGACGATGCTCGACGCCTTGAACTGTTGGGGGGCGTGATAACCACCTTTGCCGGCATGGGCTACGCCGACTTCGATCAGCACATGGCTGGGCGGGGTGAAGCGGCAGATCTGCCAGCGGTCCACCGGCACATCGTCGGCCAGATTGTTGCCGCGCAGGGCCATGCGCCAGAAAGGCGGGGCCATGATGTTTTCCATGTGCCGGGCGGTGACCACCTCGTCGCCGTCGACCGTGGTCACCGGCGGTGCTTCGTCGATTTCCTTTTGGCCGATGCTGGACGCGTGAACGTAGGTTTCGTGAGTCAGGTCCATCAGGTTGTCGATCATCAGGCGATAGTCGCACTGGATGTGAAACAGGCCGCCGCCATAGGCCCACTCGTCGCTGACGGCCCATTCCAGATGATGGATCAGCGCCGGGTCGGCCAACGCCTGATCGCCGGGCCAGACCCAGACAAATCCGTAACGCTCGACCACGGCGAATGTCTTGTTGCACGGAAAGCCGCGAACCCGCTGCCCGGGCATTTCCACGGTCTTGCCGTCGCAGCCCATCACCAGGCCGTGATAGCCGCACACCAGGTTGCCGTTTTCCACATAGCCCAAAGACAGCGGTGCGCCGCGATGAGGGCAGAAGTCTTCGACAGCCGCCACCTTGCCTTCATGCCCGCGGTAGAAAACCATCTTTTCACCACAGATCTGACGGCCTAGCGGCTTGTCGGCAATTTCATCGGGTGTACAGGCGACGTACCAGGTGTTCTTGGGGTACATGGAGATTCTCCAAGGCTGTTTTTGTTGTTTAGTGGATCCATTAATGTTGATTTATAGGGTGTTTGTCAAACTTATTCTGTTTGTTAACGATTTTATGGATCCATTGGCGTGGTTCTAGCCCTTTGCCAAGCCAGCCGGATCCGTAGCGGATCATCACGGATGTCAGCTTCGGAATCGGTCGATTCTGGTGCCCCGTATCAATGCTCTTTGGCTTTCCTGATCCTGATCAAAATAAACAGCAGGACGCAGAGCGCGAGCGGAGTCATGGCTAGCAAGGCGTCTCTCGCGGAAATGTCCGCGCCCATGACGTGCAGCCCCGAGTAGAACAGCTTGAACAGGCTTAACAAGTAATAGGTGATGGCGATAATCGACAAGCCTTCGACGGCGCGCTGGATTTTGATTTGAGTATCGGCGCGGGCGTTCAGGCTCTTCAGGATTTCCGAGTTCTGTTCTTCCATTTCGACCTGGACACGGGCCTGCAACAGGTCCCCGAGGTTGGCCACGCTTTCAGCCAGTTGCTCCAGGCGTTGTTCGGTGACGGCGCAGTATCTGACCGTGGGTTTGAAGCGCCTTTCGATGAAGATACCCAGTCGCTGGCAATCACCCACATGACTTTCGCGCAGTTCGCCCAGGCGTTCGAAAACCAGCTGTGCATAGGCTTGGGTGGCGCTGAAGCGGTGTCGGGTTTTTGCGTTGCTGCTGACCACTTGCGCCGACAGGTTGGCAATGTCGGTCAGCAACGCTTTCGCATTTCCGGTATCGGGGCCGGCGTTACGTTCCGAAAGGTTGACCAGGGTCTTGTCGAAGACGTTGAGCTGAGTGCTCAAGGCTTTCGCGGTGATGAGTGAAAGCGAAGCCATCATTCGGTAGGTTTCGATTTCCAGCAGGCGGCGGATCATCCGTCCCAGGCGATAGGCATTCAGGCGTTTGTTAATGAAAAGAAAACGGTTGGTGCCATCCTCGCTCAGGCGAAAATCGCTCCAGACCGTCGCATCGCCACCGCCGATGCAAGAGCCGCTGGGATCCTTGAATCCATAAACGGACAGATCGCCGGAAAAAGACGTATCGGTGCGCACCACAATCTGCACAGCGTTGATCACGTGCTGCATGAAAGGCTCGACCCGGTCCATCAAGGCCCTGGGTGGCGGGCTCCAGCATGGCTCGTGACTGGAGGAGGGCACCACCAGCGTCAGCGTCAGGAACTCTGCGTGCCGTTCCCACTTCAAGGCATGGCCCTCCAACTCGGTGATGCCCTGGGCTGCATCCGGGTCGACGGGGCCGGGGCAGCAGCGACTCAGCAGGGTGTCGCATTCCCCGTCATTAGCCAGAAACGCCAAATGAAACACATGGGCGGGCTCGTCGAAATACAGAGAAGGGCGCGCGTGCAACTCGTTGTGCAGGATCAGTCTTTGCGGATGCATGCTGTTTGGGCCATGTTGGAGTTGTTTGTTCTTGGGACTGGGTGATGAATACCCGAGTCACAAGCCAGCCACGGCGATTGCCCAATCGCCTGATTTTCAGGCGAACGGCCATCGCGGATGAGTCTGGCATGAGATGCACAGCAGCGTTGTGAACTATTCTTCTCAAGTGGCCCTTTCAATGCCTCATTCAAGGGAGTTGATATAAATCAACGCTTAAGAGGCTTTAAGGGACGAATCTGGGCCTGATGCTGGATTCTCGAGCCGGCGTCGAGAATCAACCTGTCTGGAGTCTGCCCATGAGCCAGTATCAACGGTTATTACTGATCATCAACCCGCTGCTGCGCCATTCTCCTGCGATAAACCATGGCGCCGCCCTGGCCAAGGCCAGCGGGGCGAGCTTGCACATTGCCGGCCTGATCCCCTCGTTGGATATTTTGTCGCTGCTCGAAGAAGGCGACCGCAAAATGGCTCGGGCAACCTACCTGCAGGAGCACCGCGACTGGCTCGATGAACAAGCGGAAAAGATGCGAGGTCGGGGGATCGAGGTGACAACCGAAGTCGCATGGGCCGACAACATGCGTCAGGACATTCTTGACCATGTCACGCAAATGCAACCCGATCTGTTGATCAAGCAAGTGCAGCATGAACCCGTGCTCAAGCGCGCGTTCTTCACGCCGCTGGATTGGCGTTTGTTGCGCCATTGTCCGGTCCCGGTTTATCTGGTGGGGGGTGAATGCCATGCCTTGCCGCAGAAGGTGGTAGCCGCGGTTGACGTGTCAGACACCGAGCCTTCGAACAGTGAACTCAATGACCGGATCATCTTGCAGGCGTCGGGCCTTGCGCTGCAGTGCAATGCCGAGCTGCATCTGCTGTACGCCTGTGACATTTCGGCGGCTTTTCTGGCGGATCTGGGCGGCGGTCTGACGCTCTCGGAGCTGACCAGGGAGTTGCGCAACGACCTGGAAGCGTCATTTCTCAAGCTGGCCGCCCGATTTGGTGTCCCCCCTGAGAGTCGGCATTTCATTATGGGGCAACCGGTCTCGGTGCTGAGTGAGTTCGCCCACGTGCATCAAGTGGATGTGGTAGTGATGGGCAGAGCTCAATACCGTGGCCTGGAGCGGCTGCTCGGCAGCACCACCGAACATATTCTGTATCAGGTGCCTTGCAGCATTCTGGCGGTCTAGGGGCGGGCGCCCCGATCGGAATGATGGCCGCCGTCAAACGAACGCCCGTTTTTGGGGATCCCGCCCCAGGGAGGTTTTCAAATGACTAGTCCTTCATTGCAAACCATCTTGCATGACCGGGTGGATGCCGGCCGAGGCCTGGTGGAGCCGTTGCTCAAATACGCTAAAAGAGCCGATGTCATCGTTCTCGCCTTACCCCGTGGCGGCGTTCCGGTGGCCTATGAAGTCGCCACGGCCCTGGAGGTTCGCCTGGACCTGATGCTGGTGCGCAAGTTGGGAGTACCGACCCACCAGGAGTTCGCCATGGGCGCAATTGCCAGTGGCGGCATACAAATCGTCAACGAAGATGCGCTGCGGGCTAACGGTATTGATCAACGCACGCTCGATGCCGTGGTTGCAAAGGAAACGCAGGAGTTGTTGCGTCGCGAGCAGCTATACCGGGCATCACGTGCACCTGTGGCGCTCAAGGATCAGGTGGTGATTCTGATTGATGACGGCCTGGCGACAGGCGCCACGATGATGGCTGCGATACAGGCCGCGCGCCTGCAAGCGCCATCGCGCATCGTCGTTGCCGTGCCGGTGGCACCGGTTGAGACGGCAGAGGCGCTGCGCGATGAAGTGGACGAGCTGATTTGCCCGCTCATCCCCGACTGGATGATCTCGATCGGGCATTGGTACACGGATTTTTCGCAGACATCGGACGAAGAGGTCATCGATCTTCTGCACCGGGCCTGGCAACGAGAGTCCGGTTCGGGCGACTCATTTCAGAACGGTTCCGGTATTTGAGCCGTTGCCTGGCGTGGAGCAAACTACGTCAGGCTTTCAAGTGATCCTGACGTTCACGAATTGCCACGGATCGGATTCATCGGTCTGCTCGGGCATCAGTGAGTGACGTCCGGTAAGCGGCGTCCAGTCGGAATAAATGCCTTCTACCTTGCCAAGGTAAGGCATGCAGATCTGCAGAATCTCCCTGAAGGGCAATTCATCCGGTTCGACAATGCCACGTTGAGGATTGCGAATGGCCCAGATCACGCCGGCCAGCACTCCCGCCGTCACTTGCAGGCTGGTGGCGCTGTTATGAGGGCAGAGTGTCCGGGCTTGGTGGATCGATAAGCGCGAGCCATACCAATAGCTGTTGCTGGCATGCCCCATCAGCAGCACGCCGAGTTCTTCATCGCCATCAAGGATGTCGTCATCGAGCAGGCGTTGGCGGGTCTGGGGTTTCCAGTTGCGCTCGGCGAGTTCATGCACCGAGAGCAAGGCATCGTCACAGGGCCGATAAGCGTAGTGGACCGTCGGCCGGTAAGTCGGCTGCCTTCCCTGGCCAAGGGTCAGGTAGTCGGCAATCGACAGGGCTTCGTTGTGGGTCACGAGCAGCCCATGGGTTGGCCCCGTCGAGGGCGTCCAGGTTCGAACCCGCGTCGAGGCACCGGGACGTTGCAGATAGATCCCGGCCTGGCACCCGAAGGCGTGGTAATAGCCATCCTCGGGCAGCGCTTTCTCATGGCTGCCCCAACCCAACTCCGCCGGTTGGCTGCCTTCACTGATGAAACCGTCCACGGACCAGGTGTTGACGAACTCATCGGCGATTTTGTGTTGCGATGAAAACTGCGAATCGCGTTCGGCAATGTGGATGCAGCGGATATTCAGTCGGCTGGCCAGCTGCGCCCATTCTTCGCGAGTAGTGGGTTGGGGCGTTGTGTCACCCAAATCCTCAGCGAGGTTGACCAGTGCCTGCTTGATCAGGTGGGACACCAGCCCCGGATTGGCCCCGTGAGTCAAGACAGCGGTGGACAAACCTTGCGCACTTTCCCTGCGAAGCTGAAGTGCCGCCTCCCTCAATGCATAGTTGGATCTTTCGGACAGGGATTTGTCGGGGTCGGTATAACCGCCTTCCCACGGCTCGATACAGGTGTCCAGATACAGCACGCCTTTACGCTGGGCGAACTGAATCAGCGACAGGCTCGAAACCCCCACCGAGAGGTTGAGCAGGAAATCGCCAGCGCTCAACAGAGGGTCGAGCACCGCCTCGTAATTGCTCTGGTCCAGTTGCCCGGCTTGGTGGGCGACGCCAAATTCCTGCGCGAGCAAGCGTCCATCGTCATCGGGGCTGAGGATCAACAGTCGCTGCGGTTCAAGTTCAAGATGGCGCAACAGCAGCGCAAGTACGCCTTTTCCGATACAGCCAGAGCCGATCATCACCAACCTGGCATCAAAGGGCTGAATGACATGCTCAAGATCTGACATCGATAGCCTCCACCGGCTGACCGCGCGTTCGCCGCAAATGACCTGTCGATAACCACGACGCCCTCAAACTAGAGACTGCAAGGCTCAGTTAAAGCTCAAAAAAGTTTCGGACACCGTCAAGGAGATTCTGCTATGCCGATCGAGACCAAAAAACAGATGAGAATGAGGCGAACTGCTGGCCCACCGATTTCCGTTTCGTTGTCAAACTTGCTTTCTTTTCAGAAGGTTAGGCATTGGCGATATGCGGACTTTGGTATGGATGGCTGTGACGTTTGCCCTGATGCTCTCGCTTGAGGCTCAGGCAAAGGACCTGAGCAAGAACAGTCGTTTCGTCTGCAGCTGGGGCTCGGACATAGCCGCAGACGCGCAAGCGGCGAAGCTTTCCGGATTCACGCTTTACGGGGCACGCAAGAAACTGCAAACGCGAAAATTCCCCCGGCCGTGGATGCGCATGACGGCCATGGGGATTACCGAACAAACCTATAACAGTGCCTCACGTCTCAAGCCTGCTGCTATCAAGCAAACGTATTACGAGCAATGCATCCGGCATGAGTTGGCCCGACGCTAGAAGTTGATCGAGGCGCTCAGCCGGGCGGTGAGTGGGGCGCCCTGGAACAGGTAGCCATCGCCCATGTATTCACCGGCGTCGCGCCAGTAGCGTTTGTCGAACAGGTTGTCCACGGTCAGGCGGAACACGGTGTCGTATCCGTCGATGCGAGTGCTGTAGCGGCTGCCGATGTTGAAGATGGCATAGGCACCGGTCTGCACTTCACCCTGGCGGTTGGCGTACTTGCTGGCGCTGTACTGCACTCCACCGAGCAGCGCCAGGCCATCGAACCAGGGCAGGGCATAGTCGCCGTAGAGGTTGGCGCGCAGGGTCGGAACGTTGATTGCCTGGTGACCTTCATAAGCCGGTGTGCCGCTGTCGGTGACCCGCGCGCGGATCGCCGCGACACTGGCGGCGATCTGCAGGCGCTGGCTGGCCCAGCCATTGGCCGAGAGCTCCAGCCCGGTGTTTTTCTGTTCGCCCTGTTGGGTGAACGTGAACGTACCGTCATCATTCGGTCGAGAGTACTGGTAGGCCTGGCGAATCTGGAACAACGCCGCGGCCAGGCTGATGCGCTGCCAGTCGTATTTGATCCCTGCCTCGATTTGTCGCGATACGGTGGGTGCGAGGATTTCATAGGCATTGGTGGTGAACCACGCCGCTTCGCCGCCCAGGGACAGGCCCTTGCTGTAGCGGGTGTACAGCGACAGGTTTTGCACCGGCTTGTAGATCAGCGCGGCCTGGGGCAGGAACTCATAGCGTTGGGTGTGCCGGGTGGTGTCGCCCTGGCTGTCGAAGGTCTCTTCATCCAGGCGCACTTCGCGCCCGCCCAGCACTGCCTGCCATTGCTCGTTGAAGCTGATCCGGTCATTGAAGAACAGCCCGTACTGGCGGCTGTCCAGGCGACGGTAGGAATCGTTGAGCGGGCCATCGTAAGGGGCAAAATCCGCCGGTTCGCTGTTGATGTTGGCGCTGCCGATCATTTGATTGATGGCATCGCGTTTGTCCACCACGCGACGGAACGCGCTAGTCCCGACGCTGAGTTCGTGGCCCAGGCCACCGGTTTCGAAGTGGCCGCTGAGGGCCGCCTGCACTTCATCGTTGCGGCGGGTATCGTCGGGGCTGCGGAAATCGTAAATGTCGTAGTCGCCCTCGGGGCTGAAGTAGTTCGGCACCGCCGCGCCGGCGCAACTGGCGGAGCCGTAGCAGCCCCAGGCGAACGCGCTGTAGTCATCGATCACCACCCGGCTGCGCGAGGCGCTGAGGTTGCCTTTCCACTGGTCGCTGAAGCGGTATTCGAAATTACCGTTGAGGTTCAGCGCATCGGTGGTAACCGGCTTCGAACCGCTCTGGTGTGCCAGCAGCTTCTTCGGCGAGGCGTGGTGCGGCAGGCTGGAACCGCCGAGCAGTTGATAGCCTGGTGCAGAGCGCTGTTCCTTGGTCTGGTACTCGGCGTCCAGTTGCAGCAGCGCATTGGGGCTGATGTTCCAGTCGAAGGCCAGCGAGGCGAAATCGCGCTGGCCATTGGTGTGTTCGACGTAGGAATGCAGGTCTTCGTGGGCCAGGTTGGCGCGCAGGCCGAACTGCTGCTCGCTGCCGAACCATCCACCGACGTCGGTCGCCAGGTAACCACTGCCGCGATCGTCGGTAGAGACGGTGACCGAACGCACGTCGCCAGGCCGCTTGGTCACGTAGTTGACCATTCCGCCGGGCTCGCTGACACCGCTTTGCAAACCGGAAAGGCCCTTGAGCAACTCCACCTGCTGTTTGTTCTCCAGCCCGACATTCTGCTCGCCAGTGATGGTGCGGCCGTTGATCTTGTAGCTGCTGGCGGAGTTGAGGGAGAAGCCACGCACGACGAAGTTTTCGTAGTAGCCGACCGGCGCGTAGCTTTCACCCACCGAGGCGTCGTTGCGCAGTACTTCGCTGAGCAGGCGGGCCTGCTGATCCTTGATCATCGCCTCGTTGACCACCGAAATCGAGGCTGGCGTATCGAGCAATGGCGCCGCCTCGAAACCACCGACCGAAGCGCTGTCGGCCTGATAACCGGAAGTATCATCGCCGGTGACGGTCACCGCCGGCAGTTCGGTTGCGGTGGCCCAGGCCGAAGGCACGGCGCTGGACAGCAGCAGGCCCAAGCCCAGGTTCAGGGAATTGAGCGCGAACCGCGGGGCGGCCACTCCCTGGCGGGAGGTCCGGTAAAGCCTATTCATGAAAAATCCTCGACGACTGCGGGCCCGGGTTTGGCGAGATTTAGCCTGTGGCTCACGCTTGAAAGCGGGGCATCATACAAGAGCAGCGATCATGAAATGAAAGTGTCATCGCGACGATCGCCGGGTAATTGCAGGAGCCGCCGCAGGCTGCGATCTTTTGACCTTGGCGTTTGTTCAGGCAACGAGTTGCCTGTTGGAAAGATCAAAAGATCGCAGCCTGCGGGGGGCCTCACAACCCCCAGCCATCCCTCACAGCCTTACGAATGCCCTCCAGCAACATCGCAAACGCCGGGTTGTCGTTGTTCTCACGCCAGATCAAATGCAGTTCACTCTGTACGCCTTCGCCCAGATCGATATCGCGAAACACCACGTTCTTGAACACAACACTGGTGGCGCAGCGAGGTACCAGGGCCAGGCCCATTCCGGCGTTGACCAGGGCCAGGATAGTCAGGGACGAGCCGAGCCACTGCACATATTCCGGGGCGACGCGGGCCGAGCGGAGCATACCGGTCAGCAGTTCGTTGAACGGCGGGTACGCCGCATGGGAGTACATCAGGAAGGGTTGAGCGTCCAGATCGTTGACGGACACGGTGTTGGCGCTGGCCAGCCGATGGTTGTGGGGGACGGCCAATACGAAAGGTTCACGCACCAGGCATTCGGTGGCATAGCCTGGCCCAAGCAACGGTGCGCGAACGATGCCCAGATCGATACGGCGGGCGCGAAGGGCTTCGTGTTGTTGGTAGGTATTCATCTCCGACAGATCGATTTTGACTTGAGGCTGTTTGAGGCGCGCTTCCGCGATGACCTTGGGCAGGAACTCGTAAACCGCGCTACCGACGAAGCTGATATTGACCGTACCGATGTCCCCTTCGGCGAAGCGCCGAGCGGTTACGGCGGCTTGCTGAGCGCGCTCCAGCAGGTTCTGTGCCTCGATAAAAAAGGCGCGGCCGGCGGCGGTCAAGGCGACGCTGCGCGTGCTGCGGGTGAACAACTCGACGCCCAGGTGATGTTCCAACAGTTGAATCTGGCGACTCAGAGGTGGTTGGGTCATGTTCAACCGTTCGGCAGCCCGGCGGAAGTTCAGTTCGGTGGCTACGGTGGTGAAGCAGCGCAGTTGCGTCAGTTCGAACATTGATCTAATCCAGGTATCAATCGAGTGCCAAGTTAGATTAGACGGGATCAATAGGCGCGTCCATGATCGCTTCTCCCCTAAAAAAACAATGAACGGGAGTGAACTGGTCAAGTAATTTTGGACACCAGTTAAGGTTTTCACGCCGCCAGTTTCTCCATAGCTACCGGCGACCGGTAGTCGTTGTAGCTATGGAGCCTG
>LNAP01000463.1_pt1 | contig 109097 bp, 67 predicted proteins | sample 602601 | NCBI WGS metagenome assembly LNAP01 (sample SAMN02440304, study PRJNA202911) | soil metagenome | biome: Subtropical and temperate rainforests or woodlands; isolation source: soil samples (1 kg each in a 20% v/v slurry with milli Q water) were... ... | reverse complement strand
CGCCACCGGCGTGATCACGTTCAACTACGCCGACCTGCTGAAAACCAAGATGTCCGAAGGCACTGAGTACATCCTCATGCTCGGCTTCTTTATCGCCTTCGCAGTGAAGTTTCCGGTGGTGCCGTTCCACTCATGGTTGCCTGACGCTCACGCTCAAGCACCTACAGCAGGTTCGGTCGACTTGGCCGGTATCCTGCTGAAAACCGCTGCCTACGGCCTGATGCGTTTTGCCTTGCCGCTGTTCCCCCATGCTTCGGCGGAGTTCGCCAACATCGCCATGTACCTGGGCGTGTTTGCGATCATCTACGGTGCCTTGCTGTCGTTTGCGCAGACCGACATCAAGCGCCTGATCGCCTACTCCAGCGTTTCGCACATGGGTTTCGTGTTGATCGCCATCTACTCCGGTAGCCAAATCGCCCTGCAAGGCGCGGTGGTACAGATGGTGGCCCACGGTCTGTCGGCATCGGCACTGTTTATCCTTAGCGGCCAGTTGTACGAGCGTCTGCACACCCGTGACATGCGTGAAATGGGCGGCATCTGGGGTCGCATCCCATACCTGCCAGCCATTAGCCTGTTCTTTGCTGCGGCGGCGCTGGGCTTGCCAGGTACCGGTAACTTTGTTGGCGAATTCCTGATCCTGATCGGTGCCTTTAAAGCCTTCCCGTGGTTCACCATCGTGGCGGCCACCGGCTTGGTGTTTGGCTCGGTGTACTCGCTGATCATGATTCACCGAGCCTACTTTGGCCCGACCAAGTCCGATGAGCCATTGCGAGGCATGAATGCCCGTGAGATGTCCATGGTGCTGAGCCTGGCGGTGTTGCTGATTCTGCTTGGGGTGTACCCGCAGCCGATCCTCGACACCTCCTCGGCCACCATGCATGGCGTTCAACAGTGGCTCGGTGCCGCTATCACTCACCGGTAGCCTGTAATGGAAAGCCGCGTTATGGAATTCACTACTCAACACCTGCTCGCCCTGCTGCCGCTGCTGGTGGTTTGCGCCACCGTCGTGGTGGTGATGCTGGCCATCGCTTGGCGGCGTAACCACAGCCAGACGTTTATCTTGTCTGGCTTGGGTCTGAACCTGGCTCTGCTGTCGCTTATCCCCGCCGTGAAAGCCACGCCGCTGGCGGTCACCAGCCTGCTGTTGGTGGACAACTTCGCCAACTTCTATATCGGCTTGATTCTGGTCGCGACGCTGGCGTGTGTGACCTTGGTTCATGCCTATATGGGGGACGACAAAGTCGGTTTCCCCGGCAACCGCGACGAGTTGTACCTGCTGATTCTGATGGCTGCGGCCGGCGGTATCGTGCTGGTCTGCGCGCAGCACCTGGCTGGCTTGTTTATCGGTCTGGAACTGCTGTCAGTGCCGGTCTATGGCATGGTCGCTTATGCCTTCTTCAACAAGCGTTCGCTGGAAGCCGGCATCAAATACATGGTGCTCTCCGCCGCAGGCTCCGCCTTCCTGCTGTTTGGTATGGCCCTGCTCTACGCCGACGCCGGCACCCTGAGTTTCGCCGGTATCGGTGCCAAACTCGCCGCGACAGGCGCGCAAAGCGCCATGGCGCAACTGGGTCTGGGCATGATGCTGGTGGGCTTGGGCTTCAAGCTGTCGATGGTGCCATTCCACCTGTGGACGCCGGACGTTTACGAAGGTGCTCCGGCACCGGTCGCCGCCTTCCTGGCCACTGCCAGTAAAGTCGCCGTATTTGCGGTGATGGTGCGTCTGTTCCTGCTCTCCCCGGCCGCTAACGAAGGGCTGTTGACCACCGTGCTGTCAGTGATTGCCGTCGCCTCGATTCTGGTCGGTAACCTGCTGGCCCTGCTGCAGAACAACCTCAAGCGTCTGCTCGGTTACTCGTCCATTGCCCACTTCGGTTACCTGCTGATCGCGGTGATAGCCGGCAAAGGTTTAGCTGTAGAAGCAGTTGGCGTGTACCTGGCGACCTACGTACTCACCAGCCTAGGCGCCTTTGGGGTGATCACGCTGATGTCGACGCCTTACAGCGGCCGCGACGCCGACGCCCTGTACGAATACCGTGGCCTGTTCTGGCGCCGTCCGTACCTGACAGCCGTGCTGACGGTGATGATGCTGTCGCTGGCCGGCATTCCGCTGACCTCCGGTTTTATCGGCAAGTTCTACGTGATCATGGTCGGTGTGCAATCGCAGCAATGGTGGCTGCTGGGCGCCATGGTGCTGGGCAGCGCGATCGGCGTGTTCTACTACCTGCGCGTGATGGTCACCCTGTTTCTGGTCGAGCCTAATCTGCATCGCCACGATGCTCAGGAAAACTGGGGCCAGCGTACTGGCGGGCTGATGCTGGTAGCGGTGGCCTTGCTGGCCTTCGTGCTTGGCGTCTACCCGCAGCCGCTGCTGGAACTGGTACAGCATTCGACCATGGCCTTGGTTCACTAAGCTCATACGCAACACCCAAAAAGCCCGGCTCAACGCCGGGCTTTTTACTTCACACAAGCCCCCCCTTCACGCCAATGCTAAGTTGGCGCGGGCCGCGTACAGAGCGCCCAACGCAATAAGCCGGGGCCCGCTGACGCCTATCCGGACCATCCATTGCTTGGGAAATTTCGCGGCTTCTTTCAGGTGTCATTTTCCGTCGAAGATCAGTAGTTTTGCCGCCTCAAACTCTGTGCAAAACAATGATGACCACTCCTTCTTTTCTCTCCAGTCAACGACAAACCTGCGTTAACTTTATTCTCAACTTCTGCTTGCCCATCGGCTGGCTCGCGCTGCTGACGGGTATGTTTTGGGTCGGCGAGCGCAAGCTGTATCACAGCGTGTATTACCTAACCCTCGTCGTGCCCACCGTGCTGGTACTGCTGCTGCAACCGCAGCGGTGGCAACCACTGAAATCCCTCACCCTGCTCCACCTGTTTGCTCTGTTCGCCGCCTATATGCTGCTCTCGTTGCTGTGGTCGCCTACCGACGCCTCGTGGCTAAGCATGGTCAAACGCCCGCTCTACATTGCGCTGCTGTTTGTCGCCGTGGCGTTGCTTGATCAATACCGCCCGGCTCGTCTGCTGTTGGCCAGAGAATTCGCCGCCTGGGTAGCCGTGCTTGCGGCTGTGCTGTCCGTGGCGTACTACGTTTATCTTGATGAAGGTGGACGCTTGAGCGGCTATGGCGCCCTTTACAACCCGCTGCTTAGCGCCCATGTGTTTGGTTTTTTCACCGTGTATTGGCTAACCCGTTGGTATCAACAGCCCAACTGGTCCTCGCTGGTCGCGCTGATACCACTAGGGGTCTTATTGCTCCTGAGCGGCTCGCGTACGCCGTTGCTGGCAGTGGCCGCCGCCCTGCTGTGGTTGGCCGCGTTGCACTGGCGCCAGCGTTTTTGGCTGATCGTGACAGCCAGCGTGGCCGCGGTACTGCTCTGGCAGCTCTTGGCACCGACGGCCGACTTACTCGGTAGAGGGCTTTCCTACCGCCCGGCGATCTGGGCCGAAGCATTGCGCCAGCTCAACGGCCATTTATGGCTTGGTCTGGGCCTCGACGCTCCGCAGGTTTTCAATGTCGCCGGCCTCGAGGAAGCGCTGGCGGACACCCACAACATCACCCTGAGCGTGCTCTTCGAAGGCGGATTGCTGGGCGTGGGCCTTTGGCTGACGATGTACGCCTACGCACTAATTGCCGCATGGCGCTGGCGCCAGCAACGCGAGGTGCTACTGGCGTCGACCTTGGTGGTGTTTGGCTTGGTGTCAGGTCTTACCGAGGGCCGCGGTTTTTTTGCGCGGCCGGCAGAACATTGGTTTCTGCTTTGGATTCCGCTGGCGTTACTGGCCGCCGCCCTGGCGCGGCAACACAAAACGCAGCAGGCCGCGCAGGGTCTTTGTATTCCAGTACCGCCATGGCAACTGCATCAATAATGACCGCGCCAGGGCTTTGTCCTGGCGCGCGCATTTGAGCAGCATGGAGTTGCAAAAGCTCGCGCAAACTTGAGCGTATGCCGGGTGGTCGCTAAACAGTGCGTAGGTGCGCAGCACGTTGTCGACCATAAAACGGTGGTTTTTGTAGGTATTGCTGGGGTGCACTCGGTACAACGCGAGTACGTCCTCCAGCACATCCATCGCGTAACCAGCGCGAGTAATTTTCAGCTGAATGAGCAAGTCTTCCAGACGAATCTGCGGGTCGAAACCGCCCACCCGCTCCAACGCTTCGCGGCGAAACATCAAGGTTGCCGCAGCGGCTCCGGGTTGGCGATGGAGAAAAACGTCATCGAACAACAAGCGCCGCCAGGGCGCTGGCCGCGGCTGGCGATAGGGTTGGCCATGGGCGTCAATCTCGCGAATATTGCCTGCGCAAATCCCCACCTCCGGTTTGTTCTGCAGGTATGCCACCTGCCGAGCAATACGCTCTGGCAACATAATGTCATCGGAACCGAAGGGCACCAGCAGTTGCCCTTTGGCCTTTTTGATGGCGGCATTCAGTGTCGCCGACAAACCCTGATTAGCCTGGGCGCGAAAATCGAAACCGTGGCGTTGCTGCAGCGCGGTGATACGCGCCACGCTGTCATCGCCGGAGCCATCGTCTACCACTAACAGCTCGATATTGGCGTAGGTTTGCGCCAGCACGCTGGCGATGCTGGCTTCGATATAGGGCCCATGGTTGTAGGAAGCGATGATCACACTGACTAAAGGCTGCGACATCGTTCAAGCCCTCAACCGCGACCACCAGTGCCGCCAGCCCGACGGGCTTGGCAATTCGCGCACCGGCAGTTGCAACACATGGCTCAATCGCGCGGCAAGGTGCAGGTAGGTCAGATGCTCCTCCACAAACGCCTGGCCATTTTTCGCCACGCTTTGCAGCAACAGCGGTTCTCGGCGTAAGCGCGCCAGTTGACCACGCAGTTCATCAAGCGAGCTGTACAACAGCAGATGCTTGCCCTCTTCCAGGCCGATGGCGGCTTCCTCCACGCGCTGGCGCCAGGCCAGAACCAGACAACCGCACGCCATGGCTTCGAAGTTCTTGGCCATGTACTCGCCCAGGCCGATGTCGGCGCTAACAAAAACCTGAATACGGTTGAGCATGTGCCGGTAGGCGTCACCGGGTTCGGTGCGCAGCAGTTGCAGCGGTTCGACTTCAGCTAATTGCTCCAGCAACGCTTTACGCTGCTGGTAACTCTTGCTGGCGGTGCGGCCGATAAACCCCAATTCGATATCCCGTGGCCCCACTTCGGCAAACAGCCGCGTGGAGTCAAACCCCTTGGCCATAAAGCTGGCAGCTACCCCTTCTGCGCATAAGCGTTCGGCCAGAGCGGCGCCGGTCACCACCACCCGCGCCTGAGGCACGCGGCGATAGAAGCGGCTGAACTGGCCCCGGTATCGCGAACCTTCCAGATAGTTTTGGCAGGCATCTTCCTCATAGATCACCAGCCCAGCCAGGCCAGAAAGGCAGCGGGCCTGGCCACGAATATGGCGAAACGGCAGATCGAGTAACACCCGTTGAAACACGCTGAGATCCAACCCAGCGAGCGTTTCTCCTAGATGACGTTGCTGGTTTTTGCTTAAGCGCAGCACTTCAATCGGCAAGTGACAGCCCAACATGCCATACAAGGCATTCAGGTTCGGCAGGCGGTCGGCGGCGGTAAGCACCAATACGCGCATTAGCTCCACCCCAGGTTGATGCGGGCCAGTGTATTAAGGTGACCAAAACGCAGGGCCTGGACCGGCCATAGGCGCAACGCTTGGCGGTACAACCCCACTGCTGCGGGGAGATCACCACGCCGGGCAGCGGCGCGGAACAACGACAGGTAGCGTTGCGCCTCGTAGCGTTGCCGGTAGTGCTGGCAGTCGCTTGGCAACGAAGCGAACACCTCGGCGACCAACTGACGGGCGAAAAACTCGTCGCCTAGGCGGTGACGCAGGCTGTCGGCATGTTTATGGATTTTCGCCACCGGGGTGTCGGTGCAGACCACAGTCGCGGTGGCCAGCAGGTAGGCGAACACGGCAACATCCTCACTGCTGCGCAGTGGCTCGGGATAAGGGCGTTGCAGCAGCAGGTCACGGCGAAAAAGCGAACGGCTGTGGGACACCGCGATTTTTTTCTCGAGCAGATAACGGCGAATACGCTCACTGGGCTTGCCTGCCACGGGCGTCGGCAAGCGCAGGCGTTCCCTGCCCGCCGCATTGACCGAGAGGTAAGCGCCCAACACCATTCCGGCATCCGGCTCGGCGGACAAGGCCTGACGCAACGCGGCCAAGCCGTCTGGCAATAACTCGTCATCGGCATCCAGCAACAACACGTAGCGCCCGCGTGCGGCGGCGATTCCACGATTTCGCGCAGCGGCAACGCCGCGATTGGCTTGGCTGATCATCTGCACGTTACAGCCGGTCAGGCGCTGGAACGTGGCGAATAGTTGCTGGGTTTTATCGGTGGAGCCGTCATCGACAACCAGCACTTCGATATCTGCCGTTTGCTGAACAATCACCGAGCACAACGCCCGCGGCAGCAAATGGCCATAGTTGTAGGTGGGAATAACGACGCTAATGAGGGGGGCTGCAACGGCGAGAGGGGCGGACATGGGCTGAGCCTGCGCGGAAAAGTTGCAATTTTCCGCGTGGGGCACACAACGCTATGTCAGATCGCCCAGTCCTATCGGTAGGAAAAGCCCCATATCTCCCGCGACACTAGGACGGCAGTCGCACGGTCTTGCGCCCACTGGTGAAAATGCCCCAGCACGAGAGAAACAGCGCCGCAATCAGCGGGCCTATAACGAAGCCGTTAAGGCCGAAGATCGTCAGCCCGCCGAGTGTCGACAGCAGGATCATATAGTCCGGCATTCGCGTGTCACGGCCGACCAAAATGGGCCGCAGCACATTGTCGACCATACCGATCACCAGCACACCGAACAGGCTCAGCGCCACGCCCTGCCAGATCGCGCCGGTGGCCAGGAAGTACACCGCCACTGGCACCCAAACGATGCCACCGCCCACTGCTGGCAACAGCGACAAAAAGGCCATTAACACTGCCCACAGCAACGGGCTATTGATGCCGAGAAACCAGAACGCCAAGCCGCCCAACACGCCCTGAGTCACGGCGACCAATACGTTGCCTTTGACCGTGGCGCGCACCACGCGGGTAAAGCGCAATTGCAGGCGGCGTTTCTGCCCTTCATTTAGCGGAATGGCCGAGCGAATCTTGCGCACCAATTCTTGGCCATCACGCAGAAAGAAGAACAACAGGTAGAGCATGATGCCGAAGCTGATCACAAACTCGAAGGTGTTCTGCCCCAACGTAAAGGCCTGGCTAGCAACCGCCTGGCTGCCCTGCATGGCGCCAGTGATGGCTTTATCTTTGAGGCCATTGAGATTACCCATGCCGAAGCGGTCCATTTGCACCTGCACATAGGTGGGCAAATGGCGTTTTATTTCGACGATATAGGCACCGATATCCAGCTCGCCGCTTTCAATACGCCGGTAAATGTCGCCGGCCTCTTGCACCAGTAAGGCCGTGGTAAATACCACCGGCAAAATGGCAATACACAGGCAGATGAGCAGCGTGGTAAACGCGGTTAAATTGCGCGAACCCTGGTGCCGACGAGCCAGCCAACGATTCACCGGGCTAAACAAAATGGCCAGAATCACCGCCCAAAATACGGCGCCGTAGTAAGGCAGCAGAATCCAGCCAAATGCGAGGGTGACTAGCAGCAGCAAGGCGAGGAATAGTTTGTTTTCGAAATCGGGCTTGACCATGGACGCTCACGGATACAAAAGGCTGATGAGCCTTTAGTCCGCGAGCGCAGCGGCAAGTGCAGGTTTTATCGAAGCCCGGGACGGATCTGGGTAGCGACTCGTAGGACCGCTGTCTGCACGGGTACGACGGAGGTGGTTGAAAAAACCTCCGTCGCCCCGCGAAGGCGGGGGCCCAGAATGCCAATGCTAACGATCAAGCCTGCATCGCCCAACCATCCACATTCATCGCCGCCTGACGCAAGGCTTCCGAGCGGGTTGGATGCGGGTGGCAGGTCAGCGCAATATCTTCGGCCGACGCGGCAAACTCCATGGCCACGCAGTATTCGCCAATCAGCTCGCTAACACTGGGACCGATCAGGTGCACGCCGAGGATCTCGTCCGTGCGCTCATCCGCCAACACTTTCACAAAACCTTCGCTTTCGTGGTTAATCTTCGCCCGGCTATTGCCGGCAAAAGGGAATTTTCCCACCTTGTAAGCGCGCCCTTCAGCCTTCAGTTGTTCCTCGGTTTTGCCTACCGTCGCGACTTCCGGCTTGGTGTAAATCACGTTAGGGATCAGCGCGTAATTCACCTCCCCGGCCTTGCCGACGATCTGCTCGATGCAGGCAATCGCCTCGTCTTCGGCTTTGTGCGCCAGCATTGGCCCGGAAGTAACGTCGCCAATAATCCAAATACCCGGCACGCCTGAGCGGTGCTTGTGGTTTTCCAACATGCCGCGTTTATCCGCGGTAATGCCTACGGTTTCCAAACCCAGACCTTGGGTAAACGGCCGACGGCCGATGGCGACCAGCACATAGTCAGCGTTGAGGATTTCTTTCTCACCACCGGCAGCCGGTTCGATCTCCAGGGTCACGCCTTTGGCGCTGGCCTTGGCGCTGCTGACTTTGCTGCCGAGCTTGAAGTTAAAGCCCTGCTTGACCAGGGAACGCTGGAAGGTTTTTCCGGTTTCCAGATCCAGCCCCGGACAGATCCGGTCGAGGTATTCCACCACCGTCACTTCGCTGCCCAGGCGGCGCCATACCGAGCCCAGTTCCAGACCGATTACTCCAGCCCCCACGACCACCAAATGCTTGGGCACCTCGGGCAGCGACAGCGCGCCGGTGGAGTCGAGGATGCGTTTGTTGTCGACGGTCACGCCCGGTAGCGGCGTGGGCTCGGAGCCGGTGGCAATCACAATGTCTTTGGCGGTTAGCACCTGTTCGCTGCCGTCGGCAGCCTTCACGACCACCCTGCCCGGTCCGTCGATACGCGCCCAACCCTTGATCCATTCGGCCTTGTTTTTGCGAAAGAGAAACTCGATGCCCTTGGTCAAGGTGGTCACGCTTTCGTCCTTCTGCTTCATCATCTGCGCCAGATTCAACGTGGGCTTTACCTCAATTCCCAGCTTGACGAATTCCGGCCCCACCGCCGCTTCATACAGTTCGGAGGCATGCAGCAGCGCTTTCGACGGCATGCAGCCCACATTCAGACAAGTACCGCCGAGGGTTTCCCGCCCTTCCACGCAGGCGACCTTCAACCCCAATTGGCCGGCGCGAATGGCCGCGTTATAGCCGCCTGGGCCGCCACCAATTATCACCACGTCGTAGTTACTCATGCTGTGCTCTCCCCTGAATGCCCTGATCGAAAAGTCTTTGCAGTAAAGACTGAAATGAACTGGGCAGTGGCCCAATCAACACCATGGCAGTTATGCCCCTTAGCTTGTCGCTTATATTACAGCCTTCATATTGTTTGTATGTCGAGTGTAATTTAGGCTGGTGACGTGGTTTTAGAGCGTTCTTTGGTTTTTATGTGAGGTGCCTTATGAGTAGCCAAACCCGCGACGAGAAAATCCAGGCCTGGCTGGCAGATGCCCAGGAGATGCGCGCACGCATGGCTGAACCCGGCACCTTGTCGCTTAAGGAAGTGGCGAGCATGACCCCGCAGGAGTTCTTCGATGGCATTGGCAGCGGCCTACTGCCGGCACCGCCGATCAATGTGCCAATGCACATGACGCCCATTCAGTGGACCCCCGGCCACTTTATCTTTCAGGGCTCACCGCAGGACATGCACTACAACCCGCTGGGCACCGTGCACGGCGGTTATATCGCCACGCTGCTGGACTCGGCCTTGGGCTGCGCCATTCACACCATGCTGAGCAAGGGCCAGGGCTACACCACCACCGATTTGCGCATCAGCTATGTGCGGGCGCTAACCACCGCCGTCGGCCCCGTGCGCGCCGAGGGCCGAATTATCCATGTTGGCCGCTCTACCGCGCTGGCTGAAGGCCGCCTGTACGACGTCGACGACAAGCTCTACGCCACCGGCTCCACCACCTGCCTGATCATGAACATGCACGGCTAAGCCCGCGCCAGGAGACCTACCATGCAATCCATCGTTATCGCCGGCTACGCTCGCTCGCCTTTCCACTTCGCCCGCAAAGGCGGCTTGATCAATGTGCGCCCCGACGACCTTGCCGCCCAGGTGGTGAAAGAGTTGGTCGGCCGCCTGGACATCGACCCACGGGAAATCGAAGACCTGATCATGGGCTGCGCCTACCCCGAAGCCGAGCAAGGCATGAACATCGCGCGTATCACCAGTTTCCTCGCCGGCCTGCCCGATACCTTGGGCGGCGCCACGGTTAACCGCTTTTGTGGTTCGTCGATGAGCGCCGTGCATTTCGCAGCAGGGCAAATTCTGCTCGGTGCCGGCGAGGCGTTTATTTGCGCTGGCGTCGAGTCGATGACCCGCGTGCCCATGGGCGGTTTCAATATTTCGCCTAATCCGCGCCTGCTAGAAACCTTTCCCCAGGCCTATATGTCGATGGGCCAAACCGCCGAAAACGTCGCCAACCGCTACGCCATCAGCCGCGAAGAGCAGGAACTGCTGGCCGTGGACTCCCATGCCAAGGCCGCCAACGCCCGCGAGCTGGGGTACTTCAACGATGAAATCGTGCCCATCGCTACACCTGAAGGTTTGGTCAGCGACGACGGCTGCATTCGCCCCGGCACTAACCGCGAAGCATTGGCCACGTTGAAACCGGCGTTTGGCGGCAGCGTTACTGCCGGCACCGCCTCGCCCCTTACCGATGGTGCGGCAGCGGTGTTTGTTTGCACCGAAGCCTTTGCCAAACGCTGGAATCTCGACATTCTGGCGCGGGTAAAAGCCGTCGCCGTTGCCGGTTGCCCGCCTGAAATCATGGGCATGGGGCCGCTGTATGCGACCCAGAAACTGCTGCAGCGTGAAGGCCTGAGCATTCACGATATCGACCTGGTGGAAATCAACGAAGCGTTCTCCAGCCAATCCATCGCCTGTGTGCGTGAATTGGGCCTGGACATGGCCAAGGTCAATATCGACGGTGGCGCATTGGCCATGGGGCATCCACTGGGCGCAACCGGCGCGCGGATTACCGGCAAGGCCGCGGCGTTACTGAAACGCACCGGTGGACGGTATGCCATCGCCACCCAATGCATTGCTGGTGGCCAGGGGGTGGCGACGTTGCTTGAGGCTGTTTAAACCTGGGTCCCCGCCTGCGCGGGGACGACGGAGCTTGTAGCAACTATCCCGATCACTCCCGCGCAGGCGGGAACCCTGGCTTGCGTAGGAATACGTACAAGCCGCAACACGTTGGCCCCCTCGAGACATCCGCGAGAGGCTAGCCCAGCTGCCGCTGGCCGATTTCGCAGCCCCTTCGCCGTCTTATAGGGTTAGAATTACGCCCAGCATTTCACGCCATAGGAGGTTGTTGCCGTGCGCTATTCCGAAGATCACAAGGCACAAACCCATCAACGCATCATCAACGAAGCCTCGGAGCGTTTTCGCCGCGATGGCGTTGGCGTCACCGGCCTGCAGCCGCTGATGAAAGCCCTGGGCCTGACCCACGGCGGCTTCTATGCCCACTTCAAGTCCAAGGACGATCTGGTGCAGCAAGCGCTGGATGCCGCAGTCGAACAGTTGAAAGTAGGCGTCGAGCAAACCTTTGCCGAAGAACAGCCACTGCAGACCTTTATCCGCCATTACCTCAGCTCCAGCCACCGCGCCAACCCGGGCAAAGGCTGCCCAATGCCAACGCTGTGTTCCGAGCTTGGCCAACGTGGCCAGCCCAGCCCTACCACCGACGCAATGGTGCAAAGTCGCGTCGACAAGATGGCCGAACACCTACAAGGCCCAGACGCCACCGAGCAAGGCATCGCCATGCTCTCGACCCTGGTCGGCGCCTTGATGCTGTCACGTAGCGTGGCGGACCCAGCGCTATCCGACCGCATCCTCAAGGGCGCTAAACAGCAATTGCTCAAGCAACTGGCCAGCGACTCAGCGCCCTGAGCGACGCAGACTGGCATCGGCGGCTGGCCATTAGCGCCCTCGGCGCCCGGGTGTCGCGGCTGCGGTTAGTAGTCAGGCAGGTTTTTTGTGTTGGTCGGGCCGCCACACAGTTGAACTAAGTGAGCGACCATGAACCGACACCTCCCCCATAAGGCTCTTCCGGCTGCGCGCCGCGTAGCAGACAAAGCCTTCAGCGCCCTCGAGCACTTTCTCCATATTGAAGCCGTCAGCGGCATCGTATTGATGCTCGCTGCTGCCATTGCCCTGATCTGGGCAAACTCCCCGGCAGCCGACAGCTACCACCATCTTTGGCACCTACCGCTAAGCATTGGCTTGGGTGAGTTGCAGATTTCTCAGTCGCTGCATTTCTGGATCAACGACGGCCTGATGACCGTGTTCTTTCTGGTCGTGGGTCTGGAAATCCGCCGCGAGATCCATGAAGGCGCCCTCGCCACCCTTAAGCTCGCCACCCTGCCTATGGCTGCAGCGTTAGGCGGTGTGGCGGTACCAGCGTTGTTCTACTTGGCCATCAATGGCGACCCCGCATTACGGGCCGGCTGGGCCGTGCCTACCGCCACCGATATTGCCTTTGCCATGGGCGTATTGGCGCTGCTCGGTAAATCCATTCCACCGTCGGTACGGGTGTTTCTGCTGGCCCTGGCCATCATCGACGACATTGCCGCGGTGTTGATCATCGCCCTCTTCTATTCAGGCGGCCTGGAGCCAATCGGCTTTGTCATTGCTGGCGCCGGCATCCTTCTGGTCTTGGCCTTCCAACAGATCGGCATCGGCTCAGCCTTCGCTTATGTGCTGCCTGGCGCACTGCTGTGGTTTGGCCTGTTGAAAACGGGCGCCCATCCAACCCTGGCCGGGGTGGTGCTCGGTCTGATGACGCCAGTGTTCTCCCGTCCCGATACCGAGCGCCCGCTGGAGCGCGCCATGCATGCCCTCAACAAGCTGGCCAAACAGACTGGTGGCGCCAATAGCGACACACACGATTTGCTGCAGCCAGTTAAACAACTGCGCAGCGCTCAGCGTGAACTGTTGCCGCCGGTAATCCGTGTGCAAGCGGCTCTACACCCCTGGGTGGCCTATGGTGTGATGCCACTGTTTGCCCTGGCCAATGCTGGCGTCAGCCTGGGCGGCGTTGATCTGAACGACTCTGGCTCGTTGACAGTAATGCTGGGCGTGATGGTCGCGCTGGTAGTTGGCAAGCCGATTGGTGTGATGCTCAGCACCTGGCTGCTGGTGCGTCTGGGTTGGTGTGAGCTGCCGCCTGGCATGACCTGGACCTGGCTGGGCCTGGTCGGCTGCCTGGCGGGCATCGGCTTTACCATGTCGATCTTTATCGCCTCACTGGCCTTTACCGATGCCGGGCTGCTAGGCGCGGCCAAGCTCGGAGTGTTGCTGGCCTCGGCCACTGCTGCCGTGCTGGGTTTGCTGATTGGCGGTTTTGTGGTGCGGCGGCTGCGCAAAACTGCAGCCGCGTAAGGGCTCACGCATTCGCCCCAGGAGCGCACGGAGGCGCCGACAAAAGCACCAGGCGGCACGAGTGGAGTTAGCCAAGACGCATGGATAACTCCACATCCTCAGCGAAGGCAATCGACAGATAACCATTAGCCGTCGAGCGCACCCGCTCCAGGTACTCAGGGCTGTGCTCGGCGTTGTCAGCAATGATTAACGCCCCTGGTCGCAGGCGACTTTCCAGCAGGGCAAGAATTTCCGGGTACAACGCCTTGGCGCCATCGAGCAGCACCAAGTCGATACTCGCCGGCAAATCCACCGCCAAGGTTTGCAGGGCATCTCCCTGACGAATCTCCACTAAGTCCAGCAAGCCGCCCTCCTCAAGATGGGCGCGCGCCTTCGCCACTTTCGACGCTTCGAACTCACTGGTAACCAGCCGCCCACCACCGTTATCGCGCAGCGCTGCCGCCAAGTGCAGGGTAGAAATACCGAACGAGGTACCGAACTCAACAATGCTCTGCGCCTTGCAGCTGCGCGCCAGCATATACAGCAGAGTGCCAGTGGCCGGCGATACGGCAAGCGGCAGGTCTTTTAGCCGGGCGTAAAAACTCTGGTACTCGGTTTTGCTGTGCATCAAACGCTGCAGCTCGCCGTCGGCAAAGCTGGCAAACACTGGGCTGCTGGTGTCCGCAGCTTGGGTAAACAGACGTTGCAACAGACCGGCAACAGGTTGTTGGATAAGGGTGCTCATGGCGGCTCCAAAAAGGTGATTTGAACGCTTGATTGCGCGCCACTAGAATGCGAGCAATCCATCGCCTTTTACTATTCGCATTGCCAGAGCCCGCCATGAGCACACGCCAAAGCCCGCGTATTTCCTCGCGCAAACAGCCACAACAAAGCCGCTCGAACGAGCTGGTAGCGAGCCTTTTGCAAGCCGCTACTCAGGTTTTGGCCAAAGAAGGTGCCGCCCGATTTACCACCGCGCGAGTTGCCGAACGGGCCGGCGTGAGTATCGGCTCGCTGTACCAATACTTCCCCAACAAAGCCGCCATTCTGTTTCGTCTACAACGGGATGAATGGCAGCAAACCACCGACCTGCTCAGCCAGATTCTCGCCAACAACCAGCAGCCGCCGTTACAGCGCATCCACACCTTGGTGCACGCCTTTATCCAATCTGAATGTGATGAAGCCGAAATGCGCGTGGCCTTGAACGACGCGGCCCCGCTCTATCGCGACGCCCCCGAAGCGCAGGAAATCAAAGCCGCAGCCGAACAGACCATGCGCACCTTTATGCACGAGGCGTTACCCGATGCCAGCGAACCAGCACGCGAGCTGGCCGGTCGTTTGATCACCGACACCATGAGCACCGTCGGCAAGCAGTTTTCCGAAAGCCCACGCACCGAGGCCGAGGTGCGGGTGTATGCCGAGGCCATGGCGCAGATGTTCTGCGCCTATCTGGAAGAGTTAGCGGTAGGTTGCTCGGCCCGCGTTCGGTGAGCAAAGCAAAGCGCAACGTCCAACCTGCGCCTTTAAAGAAACCGTGATCAGCACCTAGGTTGGGTTGAGCGACGTGAAGCCCAACATAAGCAAACAGCCCACAATCCAACCTACGTTTCTACCCGACGATCAAAACGCCAGTTGGTAGGAAGTCGCCACCCAGAAGTTCGGCATTTCACTGTGCGTGGTGCCGTTAAGCATCAACGACAACTTGCCTGGACCGACAGCGCCCTCAACACCAGCGCCGGCCTTGAGCCAGTCATTAGTTACGTCCTCGCCCGGCAGGTTAAAGCTGAACAAGCCTTCTACTTGGCCATTCACCCCAGCGCTGTGGTTCTCAAAGCGGTGCGCCGCTTCAAGGTTGGCGACAAAGTTGTAGCCCGGCGCAAACGGCAACGGCGTTTCGGTGTTAAAGCCCAAACGAGCCTCGGTGTTGCTGTCGGTGCGGCCATCGAACTGCGCAGGAATACCGCCGCCTTTCTCGGTGTAGCTATCCAAGTGGCTGTTGCTGTAGCTCAGGTCGACATAGGGGCTGACGCGCGTCTGCTGCACGGTCAACGCATTCTGCCAATCCAGGCGAGTACGCAGGCCCCACGTCTGGCTATCTGGGCTGGCTTTGGAGGAATCTGCCTCGCTGAAATTGATATAGCCGCGACGGATATCCGCTTCGCCCCAATGGCCGAAGGCGCCGACGGTGGCGTACAAGCCTTGCAGGGCGGTCAGCGGCATGATGCTTTCCAGCATCAGGTATTGGCCGTCAGCCTTGACCTCGCCATCGTTGACCAGATTTTGCCGCGCCCAGGTTTGCCCCAGCGACACGTTGAACTGAGCAAAGCCCAGGTTATGACCCACACCCACTTCCGCCATACCGCTGGAACCTTCACGGTTACCGTGGTCATCACGGCCCCAATCGCCGGCAACCCAAAAGGTTTTTTGCCCAGGCATAACTAAACGATCCAGCGGCCGACTATGGGCGCCGTTAATCATCAGATTGAGGTTGTTATTAATAGAATTCACGCCAGAGGAAGTTGACTGCAAACTGTCGGCGATGGAATCCAGGGTAATAAGCTGGTTAATAAAGGCGTAATACCAGTTAGCCGAACTTGATGTGCAGTAATTGCAATCGACCACTGCACCACGATAGTAATAATTAACGGCAGTTTGGCCACTCTGCGCGCCATAGGCGAAAAGAATGCCGCCGTTTGTGTCGTAGCCGTTGTAGCTCCCGCCCGATGTCCTCACCAGATTCGCCATCGCAGCGGATAAACTGTTGTTCCCCCACCACGGCTGCGACGCCAATAGCGTCGATGACGCATCGTAACTGGTCAGGACCGAGGAGATTGAGTACTTACTGCCGCCGTAAGTTACCACCACCGTAGTTGGCTCAATAGGCGCGGGTACCGCATGCGCGTAGTTAAAGTTGGCAAGACAAATACTGCCCAGAAGGCTGTAAGACAACAGTCTTTTTACGCTACGCATGGAATCCCCAGTTTTAAGGTGCTGCAGGGCTTTTATATGCCCCGTCGTGATGGCGCGCGGAGACTAACATTAATGGCGCATGGCCACCAAACAACTTCAGGAGATATTAATTATTTATTAACGCGTCAAATAAAAAACCGTCAAAAAACAAACATATCCTTATTTTCATAATTTTTCTGAGTGTCGAAATCCGTAACACCAAGACGGCGCGGCACCACACTGCAGAACTTTTTCCACGCCGAAGTTGGAGTGCTAAGGCCTGGGACGGTATAACGGGCACCACCAAGACCGCCAGTCTTGCGGCAACGGACGAGGACAGATAGTGCAGTGGCTTAAAGGTGACGAGCAGATGGTGGAGCGAATTCGCGCCTATAACTGGGCCGCGTCGCCGCTTGGGCCTATCGAGCACTGGCCCGATGTGTTGAAAACCACCGTGGCGCTGACCCTGGGCTCAAGTTTTCCGCAAGCCATCATTTGGGGCGAAAGCCTTACCACCCTGCACAATCAGGCGTTCAATCAGATTCTTGGCAATAAGCCCTCAGCGCTGGGTCGCCCCTTCAGCGAGGTGTGGAGTGAGGTATGGAACGATGTTCGCCCCATCGCCGAGGCGGCCTTTGCCGGCCAACCTACTTACTTTGAGGATTTCCCGCTGCTGATCGAGCGCCGCGGCGCTCCGGAATTGGCGTATTTCACCTTTTGCTACAGCCCCATTCGCGACCACACCGGGCGCGTCGTTGGCATTCTCGACACCGTTACTGAAACAACCGCCACCGTCGTCGCCAATCAGCGCCTGGCCTTTCTCGATGGCCTTGGCCGCGCAGTCACGACCGCCACCAGTGCTGACGTCATTCTGGCCACCACCACACGCTTGCTGGCCCAGCAGTTGGACCTGTCTAACTGCGCCTATGCCGATATGCATGCCGACCAAAACGGCTTCACCATTCGCGGCGATTGGGCCGCGTCCGGCTCGCCACATATTCTCGGCACCTACCGCCTGGCTGACTTCGGCGAATTGGCCGTACGCAATCTCAGCGTGGGTCAGCCGCTGATCATTAACGATAACCTTAGCGAGCTGCCGGCCCATGAGGCCAAGGCGTTTCAAACACTCGGGGTTAGCGCAACCATTTGCATGCCGCTGATTAAAGAGGGGCGCCTCACCGCCCTGATGGCGGTCCATGACAAAGCGCCTCGGCAGTGGACCGAGGCAGATCTGGGCTTGGTCCGTGAAGTGACCGAACGCTCCTGGGCCCATATCGAAAGGGTGCGCGCCGATGCCGAATTACGTGAGGCGGTAAATGCCCTCGCCGCCCTCAATGGCAGCCTCGAGCAACGTGTAAAAGAACGTTCCGCGCGCCTGCTGGAAACCGAGGCAGAACTACGCCAGGCACAAAAGCTTGAAGCCATTGGCCAACTTACCGGCGGCGTGGCCCATGACTTTAATAACCTGCTGACCATCATCCGCTCTTCCGTGCACTTTCTCAGACGCCCGGACCTCGCCAACGAACGCCGCGAACGCTATATCGAGACCATCGCCGCCGCCATCGAACGTGGCGCCAAACTAACGGGCCAACTGCTCGCCTTTGCCCGTCGCCAAGCCCTTAACCCGCAGGTATTCGAAGTAGGCCAACGCCTGGAAGCCTTGCTGGACATGCTCGACTCCGCTGCCGGGGCGCGCATTAACGTCGTACTGGAGTTACCAGGCCAGCCCTGTTTTATCCGCGCAGACCTAAGCCAACTGGAAACTGCACTGATCAATATGGCAATCAATGCCCGCGATGCCATGGGCGGCGAGGGCCAACTCACAGTGCGCCTGACCTGCAATCAACGCATGCCGTCAGCCACTGAAACAGCCAGCGAAACAGGCTTACTGGCGGCCATTGCGGTAACGGACACCGGCGCAGGTATCAGCCCGCATGTGCTAGGGCGAATTTTTGAGCCATTTTTCACCACCAAAGAAGCCGGTCAGGGCACAGGCCTGGGCCTGTCGCAGGTATTTGGCTTTGCCAAGCAATCAGGTGGTGATGTGGACGTGTATTCCGCGCCAGGCCAGGGCACCACCTTCACCCTTTACCTGCCTCAGGTAGCAGCTGACCAAGCCTGCCGCGAAGCGCCGCCGTCAGCGTTAACGACACAACTGCCGTCATTAGGCGGCCAACAACGTATTTTGGTGGTGGAAGACAACCGTGAAATCGGCAGTTTTACCGCAGATATGTTGCAAGACCTAGGCTATGAGGTGACATGGGCCAGCAGCGCCGAAGAAGCCTTGCAGCGCATGGGCCCAGACGCGAGCGAATTCGACGCCGTGTTTTCTGACGTCATGATGCCCGGCATCGACGGCGTGCGGTTGGCCAAGGAACTGCGCCGCCGCCGCGCCGACCTGCCCATCGTGTTGACTTCCGGCTACAGTCAGGCCCTGTCCGACGAAGGCTTTCAGGGCTTTGCGTTTCTGCACAAACCCTATAGCGCCGAACAGGTCGCCGAATTCCTCAACAACGCCCTGCGCCGCGGATAAATCGCTACGCGCGCCAGCCGCTTGCCTATTTGCCAATAATGCCGGTGATAGTGATGCCGTAGTACTTGAGCAACCGCATAGGCGGTTCGTTCGCGGGGTCTTGCGGGTCGCCAAACTCCCCCTGTTCCAGATTCTGCTCGGCCCATTCCAGTACGTAGTCCACAGCGTCCTCAATGGTGGGTTGTGACGCCTGCTCGACATCCAGGGTCGAGGTGTTGTTGTCCATGTTGTAACTGATCACCCAAATTGCCATACGCCTGTACTCCACTATGGTTCATGCGCTCATCTAGGTGCTGACTGAGCCGAATCCAATGCGTTCAGGGGTATTTGTAACCAGTAGTAGGCCAGTAGATACAACGCTGCCAGCATTGAGGCCGGAGTGCAGCTGAACCTGGGGCATTTCCTACAGGAGGACGACAGCTATTAATGCACGGTCGGTAACGGCGCCGGCAGACCACACAGACCTTCGGATATCAGCGCCAAAGGATCGGCAATACGTCCGGAGAAAAAGCCATTGCGGTACAGCACCACATTACGATGGCCTTGCAGCGCGTGCATGGCATCGGCGCTCAGTTGATCGAGCAGATGGCAACTCACCAGAATCAGGTCGAAAGGCCTCCCCGGGAAGTCAATCAGGTTGGTCAAGTCGTCCACCGTGGCTACCCCCGCCACACCAAAACAGCCGACCTGGTTAAGGAATTTCTCAACGCTCAAACGCTGCGCTTGGTTAGCGTCGGCAATAAGGATGCGCATGTGTTTAGGGTGCATGGTTTGGCTCGCTGACAGGAAAGTGAGCCAGTTTCATCAAACACAGCGCAGCGCATAACCAGAAATCCCGTAGTGAGCTGTAAGACGTTACGCCTCGACGTCGCGCAAGCTCTCAACCACAGCAGCCAGCGCTTCCACCACCAGACTGAGATTGCCGTTAATGACGGAAGCCGCTAATCCTTGCTGACAAGCCAACTGCAGCGCCTCAGCCGCCGCTGAGGCCGCATGAGCGCCGATGTTCGCGGCTGTGCCTTTGAGCGTATGAGCCAGACGAATCATCGCCACGGTATCGCCAGCCTCCGCAGCCGCCGCGAACTGCACCGCAAACCCTTCGGCCTGCGTACGAAACATCCCGAGCATTTTCCTGTAGAGATCGAGGTTGTTCATGCAAATTGCCAAGCCCGCGTCGACATCGATACCGTTCAATGGCGGCAAATCTACTGCCTGCTGCACGGCGATTGGCGCACGCATGTCGCGCTCCGCAGCAGCGGCCGGCTTTATCCACTTGCCAATGATGGCGAACATGCTGGCGACATTGAGCGGCTTGGTAATGTAGTCGTCCATGCCAGCAGCCAGGGCTTTCTCCTTGTCGCCTTTCATGGCGCTGGCAGTCATGGCAATAACTGGAATGCCCTGAGTCGACGGGTTGACGCGGATCTGTTGGGTTGCGGTGTAACCGTCCATCACCGGCATCTGGCAATCCATCAAGATGCAACCGAAGGCTTGATCGTGGCGGAGGATATCCAGAGCGGCCTGACCGTTGCTGGCAACAACTATCGACAGCTGCGCCTGCGTCAGCAACGCCACGGTCAGTTCCTGATTCATTTCATTGTCTTCCACCAGCAACACCCGATTGCCGGCAAGACGCTGCTGCAGCTCTGCTGGCAATTCGTAATGATGAGGTTCGCGTGGACGGATCGTATGCTCAGCGCCCAGCACTTTGCACACGGTCGCCAACAGCTTGGCCGACGTCACAGGCTTCAACAGCACAGCATCAAACGCCACGGTTTGTTGTAGCGCTGAGCGCAGGGATTGCTCAGTGCCTGCTGCGGTGACCATGATGACGCGCGCATGCCGATGATTTTCGCGCTGGCGAATCAGCTCCACGCAATCCACGCCGCCCATTATTGGCATCTGCCAATCCATCAGAATAAGGCCATAGCGGCCGCCTATTTGCTCCAGTTCATCAATCGCAATTAGTGCGTCCAAACCGTTGGTAACTTGATCAACCTGCAAACCAATAGCGCCCCCCATGGACACCAGAATCTCTCGCGCGCTGGCGTTGTCATCCACCACCAGCGCTCGCATTCCCCGGAGCTCGAGATTAGAAACGGTTTCCGACACACCGCCTGGAAGGTTCAGGCAATCGACCCTGATATCGAAGTGAAACGTCGACCCTACACCGAACTCCGACTCCACCCATACCTGCCCGCCCATTAGCTCAACCAACTGCCGTGATATGACCAAACCAAGGCCACTACCGCCATAGCGGCGGGTCGTTGAAGAGTCAGCCTGGGTAAAGCTGTTGAATAACTTGGCCTTGTGCTCCTCGGTCAAACCAATGCCGGTGTCTTTAACCCAAAAATGCAACGTAACGCAGTTATCTATGCGGCCAGTGGCCTCAACGCCCACCACCACTTCGCCGCTCTCGGTGAACTTCACCGCGTTGTTGCCCAGATTAATCAGGACCTGAGCAAGACGAAGGCGGTCGCCTAGCAGCCCAGGAGGAATACCGGGGTGGATGTGGAACAGCAGCTCAAGCTTTTTCTGGCTGGCACGTAGGCTGATGGCATTTGCCAGGTCGTCGAATACGTCTTCCAGGAAAAATTCCGCGTGCTCGATATCCATTTTCGCCGACTCCAACTTGCTGAAGTCGAGAATGTCGTTGATCACATCAAGTAAGGAATTGGCGGCCTGATGAACCTTCTCGATGTAGTTACGCTGCGATGGATTCAACTCTCCCTGCAAGGCCAGCGACGACATACCCATGATCGCGTTCATGGGGGTGCGAATTTCATGGCTCATATTGGCAAGAAACTCGCTTTTGATTGTGCTCGCGGCCTCTGCGGCGGTCTTTGCCTTCAACACTTCGCGCTCGGCAACTTTGCGCGCAGTGATATCGATCAGCCAACCGAGAGTGCCGGTCTCGCCACGAAAATCGATTCGCAGAAAATTGACGAGCACATCGCGGACCTGATGATTGTTGTCATAGACCTGAGTTTCGTGTTGCTCGACCACACCTTCCTTGCGTAGTTGCTCGCGTAGTCGCTCGCGCTCATCAGGACGCACATATAACCGTGGCATGGGCCTGTCCACGCGGACATCGAATGTATTGGTAAACAGCGGATTGACGAACCGCACAATGGTTTGAGAACCGACCTTCAGATCATCGGCCAGGATGCAAACAGCCACTGGCGCGTGATCCAGCACAAGTTGCAAGCGCTGGTGCTGAAGAGCGATCTCGTCGGCATCGCTACGACGCCGGCGCATATCCGTCATTCGCCGCGCAGCGAACCACAACAGCAATCCACACGCGAGCGCCGTAACCAGGGCAATTAGAATCCCTTCCTGGCCGCTATAAACCGGCGCCAATGCACTGATGGTAACCAGCTGCCACTTACCTCCCGGATCGTTCCAATCGACCAGCGCCGAAGACACGGCGTATCGCTGCTGGTCCACCAAAACCGTATCTTCATGAAGGTCAAAAGGCAGCGACCTCACCTGCTTGGGGTCAGCGAAAAAATCACCGAACTGCCTGCTGTCCGCGATGTTCGTTATTTCGTCGAGTGTTTTGCGCCCTACGGTATGCAGACTCCATTCGCTGCGTCCCGAAGTAAGCACCACGCCCTGCGGTGAAATGAGAAAGCCAATCCGCGTACCGTCGCCCGTAACGAAACCGCGCAACTCGTCGGCCTCAAACCGGCCGACTACGGCTCCAGTAACCTCATCACTATTGGCTTCGAGGTAAACCGGAGCAGCCACATAAAACACCAATCGACCTGTTACTGAACTTATACCGCCATAAACACTGGGTTGGCGCTTCATTGCCTGGCGAAAATACGGCCGATAGCCGACATCCAAGCCAATAGGCGAAAGGTTTTCGTTATTCCAATCACTTTTGATGGTGCCCTTCTCGTCCACCACAAACACCAGATTTGCGCCAACTCGCTTAGCAATAATCTGCAATGCCGGGCGAGCGATGTTGAATTGCCGTGCGTGTTCAATATCCGTTTCTAACGAAGCGGTTTTAACCGACGAATTCAACGACCCTGCAAGCAGCAAAGCGCCCATACCTTTGCCGTTGAGCGTCACGCTTTCAAGGCTCGTAGCATTTTCACGGGTAAGTGCCTTCTCAGCGTCACGGAAATGCCCCTCCACCATGACGCGGTAGGACTCACTCGCCACAAAGCCGACGATGCAGGAAATCAGAACGATGCCAATCAGAACAGGCATACGATGAAACACCACCCACTCTAAAATTTTCTTCAAAGTAAATGCTCTTGATCAATGAGCCAGCTAAACCCTGACAACACATTGCGTCTCGCAACAAGCGGCCAGGAGCGACTATAGCGTTCAGCTAACAGTGCATTGAAGGGTAGCCGACGCTAGGGTTCTAAGCGGCAATATTAACGGGCAAAAAAAACGTCTATCACCAAGGTCTTTAGTAACCAGAGTCTAGCTACCCCGAGGAAAGGCTAATAAGATCGTACGCTGAAGCCGCGCGCCAACAACAATAAGAAAGCAAACATCACAAATGAGAAACGAGAGATAGATTCAGCGCCAGCACTTATAAGATTTTTCCTACGCATATAGAGGATTGGTTCTACATAAAACTCGTGACGCGGCTGGGATATTTCCTCCACTTATCTTTGTGTAGGAACAGCCAAAATGTCCCGCCCGAAAATCCTCATCTCAGAAGACCATACTCTGGCGCAACAAGCCTTAGTAACACTTCTCAAGTCATTGGGCCACACTGATATATTCATCGCGGAAGGTTACGAAGACGCCCTGCAATTAGTAAAGCAAGAAAATAAATTTGATATTCTGATATGCACGATTACCTGCCCGGACGCGCAAGAACTCAATCTTCTTCGTGACATAAGAAAATTCGGGAAAATAAATTCCATCATCCTCATAAACGAAACAACGCCCGATATACAAATGGCAACCCGCCAATTCGCCCAACTTTGTGGACATACGATTCTGGCCGAACTGCGAAAACCATTCTCCAAGTCCGAACTTCAAGCTAGCCTTTCGAACTTTAGTGCGAACCAGCCGCTGGTTCATAATGCAAAAGTCTTCGAAACACTACAGCCAAAAGCAATCGCCAGGGCCACCCTAAAAAACCAGTTCATCCCTTACTTCCAGCCCAAAATAAACATTCAAACAATGGAGGTTGTCGGCGCCGAAATCCTGATGCGCTGGAACCACCCAAATCTTGGAATATTAGGCCCAGATAAATTCATTGATATCGCCAAGCGCTTCGGTCACCTCGAAATGATGACGACGTCCATCCTTGACCAAGCGATGGCATTTATTGCAAAACAAAACCTAAGCGAAAACTTCAAACTCGCAGTCAACATCGATGCTGCACAACTTTCCAAGCCTGACTTCGACAAAAAAATTTCCAACTTACTAAACAGCCATGACGTTAAAGCAGAAAACATAATCCTTGAAATAACCGAAACCGGAATATTAAGGTCGCCACTAGAATGCATAACCAATCTAATTAAAGTTCGTCTACTGGGTTGCGGTGTTTCTATAGATGATTTCGGCACCGGTCTTTCTTCTCTTCAACGGGTCTGCGAGCTTCCATGTACTGAAATAAAGCTCGACATGAGTTTTGTAAAAAACATCGAGCATAGCAGCCGAAACCGATCAGCTGTCGCCAGCATGATAAAGCTCAGTGAAGAAATAGACGTTCAGTTGGTGGCTGAAGGTATTGAATCCGTAGAGCAACTTCGAATCTTGGAAAATATGAACTGCACAATAGGCCAGGGCTATTTCTTCTCTCCTCCACTTTCCGGGCAAAATTTAGTGAAGTGGATGAAGCAGCATGAAAAGTGCTTGGTGGCAAAAGCAAATTGACCTGCCGTACTGCTTAAACATATAACTCTGAGTAAATGAAATGACTTCGGTAAGAAAACAAAAACAGGTCATTCATTTCCAATTGTCGGTGGGATTATGACGCTGGGAAATTGGCTACACATAATAGCACGATCTTTTTTCGCTATATATTGCTTGGTATCTCTACATGCGTATGCAGCGGAACCTATCACTATTTCGCCCACCGTAATGATGCCAAAGAGCATGATCGCGCTCACCGAAAATGAACTTGCATGGCTAAATGGAAAGCAAGACCTGGTAGTCGGTGTTAGCGCAGAAAACTTTGAGCCGTATGAGATTTTGCAAGGACAAAATCTTAAGGGGATTGTCGCAGACTACATTAATTTCATAGCCGAGGGTTTGGGGCTAAACGCTCGCGCCGTGCGTTACCCTAACTGGGAATCAGCTTTAAAAGCACTTGAGAATGGTGAAGTTGATGTACTCGGAAGAGGACTAATAACAAACGACGTTAATCCGGCGCTCAGCCTTTCAATACCCTACGCGCTAAACGCACCAGTAATTGTTGGCCGGGGTGCGCAGCTAGGGTTTTCTAAAATAAAAATTGAAGGCGAAGTAAGCTTCGCAGATGAATTTATTTCATCGGAACAAATCGTAGCCAGCCTTAAAAACTCAACACCCGTAAAATACACATCAACACTCGAAGCACTTCACGCTGTGGAATACTTACGGCAACGCTGGTTTATTGGCGACCCAATAACGATTGGCTATTACAAAGGCCAGGGCGAACTGCCACACCTTCATACGTATGCTCTAAAAGATCTGAAAAAAAACGGATACAGCTTTATTTTTAGAGGTAGCGATACAAACCTACGCGGCTTGGTTGACGCCACCCTTCAAAAACTCACAAACACACAAAAAGAAAAAATCCTAAATTATTGGGCGTCGAACTTTGACGCCGAGAAACTGGCAAAAACAGTGTTCACTGTCGCAGAACAGGAGTGGCTGTCCACACACCCGGACATAAATGTTGCCATCAACAGCTCACTTCCCCCCTATAGTTTTTACGATGAAACTGGCGAACTACGTGGCATAGCGATAGATCTACTTGCAGAAATCAGCCAAACAACCGGGATAAATTTCACAGTCGTTGACGTCGCAACACTTGCAGACTTAGAGCAAAGCCTTCGCACCAAAAATTCGGACATGGCATTAACACTTTTACCTAACGCAGAGCGGGCGCAGTATCTTAACTTTACTGAACCTTTTCTATTTAACAGTTTTGCCTTGGTAACCAGTAAAAATAGCCAAATAATAGATATCACAAATCTAAGCAAAAAAAAGGTAGCTATTCAACGTAGCAATTTTGTCGCGGATAAAATAATACAAATTGACCCCAGCATAACCCTAGTAAAAAAAGACTCACAACTCGACAGCCTCGTTGCCGTTGCTAATGGTGAGGTTGATGCAGCGATTACCCTATTACCAACAGCTACCTATCTTATAAGGCAATATTTCTCAGAAGACTTGAAGGTCTCTACGTCTTTGCCAGATTTTGCTGCAAATCTTCCTTTCTCGATTAGACGCGAACAAACACTGCTGTACGGCGTTATAAAAAAAATGATCGATCAGCTAGGTCCAAATTATATAAATGGACTTATGAATAACTGGAAGGCCGCCGCACCGGCGAAATCCAGCATTTGGAAAGAGTACATCAGCTCATTTCGACTGCTGATAAAATTCGCCGTAGCAGGCTTGATATTTTCACTAAGTCTAATTTTATATTTGTATATCAAACGACGCCACGTACAACAGGATGCAGAGCGGTTTGAGTTCCGTAGCACGCTTTTGGATTCCATCCCAATGGCCATTGCGGTGAGGGATTTAGAAAGCCGTTTTGTATTCTGCAACCAGGTTTTTTATACACAGTTAAAGGTTTCTCCAGAAGCGGTTATAGGCAAACTCACGTCTGAGTTCATTGGTCTTGACCGCGACCAAGCCGAAGCACACCAGCGCCTATATTTTCAAGCCTTAAAAAATGGCGTTGCCGATCAACGGCAACTCGATGCCAAGGTGAACGGTGTCCATTTGACCTTTCGTCAGTGGGATCGTCCGTACACGGACAAGAACGGAAATGTTGCGGGCCTGATTTCTGGCTACGCTGATATGACCTCCAACGTTCTCCTGTTGCAGCAACTACGGAATGCTCATGACCAAGCGGTGAAAGCGAATGAAGCAAAAAGTCGTTTTTTAGCCGTTATGAGCCATGAAATCCGTACCCCCCTTAATGCGATCATTGGATTATTGGAATTGACTATTCAACGAATAGTTCGGGGAGATAGTTGGGATCGTGAAGATCTAGAAGTAGCTTATGGTTCCTCAAAAGCCCTAATCGAGTTGATAGATGACATTCTTGATCTTGCCAAAATAGAATCCGGAAGCATGACGCTAACGAACCAGCGCTGCAATTTGTCCGACATCATTCGATCTGTGACCAGAGTGTTCAGCGGAGTCGCCCGTCAGAAAGGCCTCTACTTAAACCTAGAGGAGGACATTCAGTCAGTTGACGATATCTCCTTCGATGCAGCGCGCCTAAAGCAAATCCTATCCAATATTTTAAGCAACGCTATCAAATTCACCGATAGTGGCGGCGTAACTATAAAAGTTCACAACCATACCACTGCCAATAATGTTGATATACATATTGAAATCTCTGACAGCGGAATTGGAATCTCCCCGGAAGACCAAGCGATTTTGTTTAATCCGTTCACGCAAGCAACGAATGTAAATCATAGTCGCGGCGGTACGGGCTTAGGATTAGTGATATGCCGCCAGCTGGTGAAAATGATGGGGGGACAACTTGAATTACATAGCGATTACGGCAAAGGCACACAGATAACAATCGATTTAACTGCTCTAAAACTCGACCCTGCTGCGGTAGTTCCAGCTCCCTTGGAAAAGGATAAATCTAACGTGAAACGTCAATTGAAGGTTTTACTCGTAGACGACCATCCCGCTAATAGATTGTTGCTTGGCCAACAATTAGAGTTCTTGGGGCATACCGTTAAAGAGGCAGAGGATGGCCTGCAAGCTCTGGAATTACTGGATAAACATGTATTTGATCTGATCATTACAGACTGCAGCATGCCAATCATGGATGGTTACGAGCTCACGCGAAGATGGCGTGCTCATGAAACGCATAGAGGTTTACCCGCATGTTGGATTATGGGATTTACTGCCAATGCACAGCCCGAGGAGCGTTTGCGCTGCATAGAAACTGGAATGGATGGCTGCCTGTTTAAGCCGGTCAGTCTGGCAGAATTAGAAGCCTGCATTGATCACCTTGAGCCTCGTGACCTAGCGAGCAATAACATCCAAAAATCAGAAAAAAATAGCGATGCCGACCTCATCGACAATGCAAGTGTTGAAGCATTGACGAATGGCAATGAAAATTTAAAAAAAGCGCTTCTAATGCAACTGCACACCAGTAACGAACTGGATCTTCAACAGCTTAAAGAGGGTATCAATCAACACCAATGGAAAGAACTCTCGCTATTGGCCCACCGCCTTAAAGGAGTCGCCAGACTGATAAACTCAAAACCGCTAATTAAATCAACACAGGCATACGAAGAGGGTTTTTCCAAGCCTTCCTCAGACGCACAACTAAAAGCGTTAGCTGTGACAATCGAGCAGACTATGGAAGAGTTGCAAGCATCGCTTTCAAGCCAACTTAAAATTAAACAATTTTCAAAAAACGACTAAGCAAAGGACCATAAAATGGGCAAAGTATTAATTGTCGACGATCATCCTGTTATAAGGCTGGCCGTTAGGCTTTTGTTAGAGCGCGAGGGCCACACCCTCGCAGGGGAAACAGATAACGGCGTAGACGCACTTACACTAATTAGAAACCAACGGCCTGACCTCGTTATTCTGGATATAGGTATTCCAAAAATTGATGGTCTAGAAGTACTCGCTCGAATTAGTACTATCAAACCTCGTCCACGCGTGCTGATTCTCACATCGCAACCGGCAGATCTTTTAGCGTTTCGCTGTATGAAAGCAGGTGCCGCAGGCTTTGTGACAAAGGGCGATAACCTTGAGGAGTTGCAACGTGCGGTCTGGGCCGCGCTTTCCGGTTATAGTTTTTTTCCAACTGATATTTTGAGTACGGTTAACCCAACAATTTCAAACAGCAGCGAGCACGCGATGCTCAACAGCTTGTCGGACCGAGAAATAATGGTCTTACAAATGCTCGCACAAGGAAAATCGAATAAAGAAATCGGCGACTCGCTGTTGCTGAGCAACAAGACGATTAGCACCTATAAAACCCGACTGCAGCTTAAGCTTAATGCTTTCAACCTCGTCGCTCTCGTTGACTTCGCAAAACGTAATGGACTTGGCTAATTCAGGAAAAATAACACATCACGATTAAACGTTACCCTCAAATTCCTCAGAATACTCCTGTATCAGCAGCCCTGAGCTCCTCCTAATCTAGGCCACTTACCCAGTGGGCAGATTTTTGAGGAGCGCAGGAAGCGCATGTTTAAAATTCTAATTGCGGGCGACCGCATCGAAACTCGTAGCCACCTAAAAAAAGTATGCACTGACGTTGGTCTAAGTGTTTGTGGCGAAGCAGAAAACCTTGAGCAAGCACTAATATTCAGCGAACTCCATCTACCTGATATCGTAATTTTCAACTTCCGCTGCGCCATCCGTAACCAAACGCTGGTAATTTCACAAGTTTCCCAGCTCGGCAAATCCGTAAAAATCTTAATCTATTCGTCTCAGGAGCCGACCCGCTCAACACACGCGTATGTTCGTGCGGGAGCCTCTGGTTTTCTCGTAGAGCGAAGCGATACTGGCGAATTAGTTTCCATTCTGCACGGAATGATCGCAGGTTTTACGATGGTGCCAATTAAGGCGCTTAAACAGCCAAAAGTTAAACTTGCCCATCGTCCATCTAGTACATACGCAGAAGTTAAGACCACCGAGATCATACCTGATTGATTAGCATGATTATCAAGGCTCGTAGACTTTAGTGGTTTAGCTTTAGTTTTCACGGAAAAGACTGACGTTTATACAGATTCAGCTATTGAAGGCATCAACTGATGCTTCAATGCTCGTAGCTGATGCGCATATTTTTCCAAGGCAAATCACAATGGCCAGAGCCCCTAGTCCTGGCCATTTTTCCTCGACTCTGCCTACGCGCGCCCTTCGCGGTACAAAATCCACTGCTACGCTGGCTCTGAGAACCGCTCAGCGGCGCATGCCACAACTCTCACGAACTTTTTTAGAACCGAATGCATCAGACCTATAGCCCAAAGCGAGGCGCACATTGCTCCCCCTGAGACTTTGTTCAACCGCCATGCACGACTGAACAGCACCGCAGGCTTATCCTGACATCGGCGCTGCTAGAGGAAACCCGATGAACAGCAGCCTGCTTGAGCGTTATCTGGATGTACGCCGCCACAGCGAGTCATTGATAGCGTGCTTGAGTGATGAAGACATGGTCGTCCAGTCGATGCCCGATGCCAGTCCCGCCAAGTGGCATGTCGCACACACCAGTTGGTTTTTCGAGACATTCCTACTCCGCGAACACCTACCCGAATACCAGTCGTTCGACCCGAGTTTCGCTTATCTCTTCAACTCCTATTACGAAACGCTAGGGCCACGCCAGCCTCGGCCGCAGCGCGGCATGCTCAGCCGCCCCAGCCTTGCGCAGGTGCGCGAGTATCGCCGTCATGTCGATGAGCACATGCAAGGCCTGCTAACCAACCATAACGCCGCGCACCTACAAAGCTTGGTCGAACTGGGTCTTGCCCATGAGCAGCAGCACCAGGAATTGTTGCTTATGGACATCCTTCACCTATTCAGCCTGTCGCCGCTCAGACCCGCCTACAACAGGAGTTGGCGTGAGCCGTCGGGTGACCGCCATGGCCACTACCAGCTAATGGCTGGCGGGATGGTTGAAGTGGGCCATGTTGGCGACGGATTTTCTTTCGACAACGAAAGCCCTCGCCACGCTAGCTGGCTACAGCGCTTCGAAATAAGTGACCGCCTAGTAAGCAACGGCGAATGGCTGGCGTTTATGGCCGACGATGGATACCGCCGCGCCGAACTCTGGCTATCAGAAGGCTGGGCGAAGGTTCAGGAACAAGGGTGGGAAGCGCCCCTGTATTGGCTGCGAGACTCACAAAGCTGGCAGCAGATGAGCCTCGCGGGAGTTCGCGCTATCGACGCTGCGGCTCCCGTGCAGCACATCAGCTATTACGAAGCCTGCGCCTATGCAACCTGGGCCAATGCCCGCTTACCTACCGAGACAGAGTGGGAAATCGCTGCGCGCTCTGGCCTGCTCGAACAGATCGACGACAGCGCCTGGCAGTGGACGCAAAGCGCCTATACGCCCTACCCCGGCTTCAGACCTGCCAACAGTGCAGTGGGCGAATACAACGGAAAATTCATGGTCAGCCAATTGGTACTGCGTGGCGGATCCTGCGTGACGCCCCCTGGGCATTCGCGCCTGAGCTATCGCAATTTTTACTATCCAGGGCAACGCTGGATGTTTTCCGGTTTGCGCTTAGCGCGTGACCTGCCCTCTGCGCAGGCAGCAGGCGTGCAAAATACAAGTGACTACGCCGGCAGCTTCGCTCAGGACGTAAGGACCGGTCTAGGCAAAGCAGGAAAGAGTCTGGCGCCAAAGTACTTTTACGACGCAGAGGGTTCCGAATTATTTGAAGCCATTTGCCGAACTCACGAGTACTACCCCACTCGCGCTGAAACAGCCCTACTGAAAGACATTGCCAAAGATCTGTCTTCTTATATCCCCGACGGTGCGGCACTGATCGAATTTGGTAGCGGGGCCAGCGTCAAAACCCGACTGCTGCTTGAGGCTTCGCCACAACTGGAGGTTTATATCCCGCTGGACATCAGCGAATCCGCATTGCGTAGTGCCACCGTGCAACTGCAAAAAAACTACCCAGCCCTCTGGGTAGCACCGGAGGTCGCAGACTTCTGCCATCTGACCGATCTGCCAATGCCTGCGCGCACCCGCCCCCGCGTCGCGTTTTTCCCAGGCTCGACACTCGGAAATTTCTGCCAGCAGGACTCCGTCGACTTTCTAAAAGCCGTGCGGCAATTTCTCGGTGAAGATGCCCGACTAATCCTGGGACTGGACATGCTCAAAGACATCGCCACCCTGGAGGCAGCCTATGACGATGCTGACGGCATAACAGCCCAATTCAACAAAAACCTACTGGCACGTATCAATCGGGAACTGGGCGGCAACTTCAAGCTTGAGCAATTCCTCCACCTGGCGGAGTGGAACCCCGAGCAAAGCTGCATGGAGATGTTCTTGGTAAGCACCCAGGATCAGAAAGTCGAGGCCGCCGGACAAACCTTCCACTTCCAAGAAGGCGAGCGCCTGCATACCGAGTGCTCACACAAATACACCCCAGACTCGGTAAGGCGCCTCGCGGAGTCAGCGGGCTGGACCGTAGAGCGCCAATGGCTGAGCCCAGCGCCACAAGTTGGAATATTTGTTTTGCACGGCTAAATCCTGCACACAACAAAAAGCCCCGTAACTCGTCGAGTTGCGGGGCTTTTTGTTGTGTAACGGTGAAGGAGCGATTCCAGCTCGTTTTAGCGCACCACAATTCGGCGCAACACGTTCTACTGCTTCACCTGTTGAAACGATAGCTTTTCGGCCCTTCGTCTTCGCCACATTATCGACACTGGCCGAGGGGCGTCCATTGCGCTTGCAAGAACGCCCCCTCTCCTTCCTATCGTTGTCACAGATATCTGAGCTGCTCGATGCTCTCGATGGTCGCGATACAACGCCTGGAATTGGTCTGGTCGCTAGGGTTTGTCTATCGACAGGGGCTAGATGGGGAGAGGCTCAGGCTTTGACCCCTGCCAGAGTGGCGAACGGTGCAGTGACTTTTGCCAATACGAAATCCCGGCGTACCCGAACTATTCCGATAGATAAGAAGCTGGAAGCGGAGTTACACGCCCACTTCAAGCGGTATGGTTTGTTCAGCAACTGCATGCTGACCTTTAGCCGGGTGATAGACACGACCTCTATCAAGCTGCCGGCCGGACAAGCCACACACGTTCTGCGGCATACTTTTGCCAGTCATTTCGTTATGCACGGCGGAAACATACTGACCTTGCAAAAGATCTTAGGCCACTCCAGCTTGGCTATGACGATGCGTTACGCGCATCTTTCACCGGATCATTTGCAAGATGCAGTTCATTTAAATCCCCTTCGAAAAATAAGCAATGCCAAACCATGTGCCATTTAAGTAGGACTAGCTTTGTGCGGGCGATATCGCTTTCATAGCTTTTTCTAGGCCATCTTTGTATCGCTTATTTCCAGGGAATAAAGTGACGGCTTTCTGTAGATCTGCCAACGCAGATTCAGGATCGCCAATTAAAAGATAGCACTCCCCTCGAAAGCTTAAGATATCTGCGTTTTCTGGATCAAACGAAAGAGCCTTAGAATAATCTTCGATGGCACCCTGGTAATCCTTGAGATTATATTTAGCTCCGCCACGATTGGCATAAGCCTCCGAATAGAAAGGGCTCATCCCTACAGCCTTATCGAAATCTTGAAGCGCTGAAGCAAAATCTCCCAATCGAGCAAGCGCATATCCACGTTTGTCATAGTTGTAGCCGCTCACTTCATAATCAAGCGCCTTGGAAAAATATTCAAAGGCCTGCTTGTTTTGGTTAGCTGTCAGCGCTTGCTGACCTAGTTCCCTATAAAGCTCCGCTTCAAGAAGCTTGAGTCGCGGGTTTTTATCATAATAGGGTCGTGCCGCTTTGACTTCTTCTTCTATCTGGGCCATGGATCCACCCCAGCGGGGGGTGACAGTCCAAATATAATCTCGGCGAGCAGTGTAACTGTAAGGATTAAGCTTTAATGCTTCGTCTTTGAGAGCCTTGATTCTTTCGTGTTCGCCATAGCTCTTGAACACGTCCATCTCATAAATACGTGCATGCACTAAATTCGGATCAAGCGACTTTGCTTCTTCCAAGTCAGCATAAGCCTTTTGAAAGTAATACTGCATTCCATCAATTTGTTTTTGTGTTGTCTGGCTATAAAATCTTGTACCGCGCTTGGTCCAAGCCACATTTGCATAATACGAGCCCCGAACCAAATGAGCAGCGACAGAGTTAGGTATCTCATCAACCCACTTTGTAAGCTTTTCCTCTAGCAGAGGGTCACTCGCAGAGACTTGCTCCAACGCTAAATCTAATTCTTGCTCAACGTGAAAGTCGGATTGGTACTGTGTTATTAAACGCATCAATTCAACGTTTAACGCACTGAAATTTTCCGCCTTTAGGTAACCTAAATATTTGTCAGGTTCTGTTTTCACCAAAGAACTTGAGTTTACAACTGCAGAAAAAACCAACGAGATAAAAAACAAGGGAACTTTCAAGGTCAATGAAATATTAGACATCACTAACCTATTGCTTAGGTATTTTTTACGCATCCTTTCAACCTATTGCTCAGAGGCGATATTGCTATCGCATAATATTTCGGGGACTGTCTAACTATCGGAAGCTACTGGTCGACATGCCCACTGTCCAGCCTCCACCCGGGGATTTTTTTCAAAACTGAGTGAGTGATCGCACCCATAGCTTTCGAATCATTCTGATGCTCCACACAGGGCATCATTTTGAGGCGCATCTACTTAGGTACAGGTCATTGGACAATCTTGTCTGGGATGTTATTTCGACGCTTTGTCGACACCCTCAAACCCCAGAAAGCAAAAAGCCCCGAAAACTTCTCAGTTTTCAGGGCCTTAGGCGTTTGAATATGGCGGTGAAGGAGAGATTCGAACTCGTATACACACTTTCCAGGCGTGCTCCTTAAGCCACTCGGACACTTCACCGTGTCTCGACGACGGGTTAGGTCTGTCGAGGCGCGCTAATCTAGCCGATGCCTTTGCTAAAGGCAAAAGATTTTTTAACGGATTCATGCGCTTAAGCGAAAAACTTTGGTGTTGGTGGTAGGCGCTCGGTTGGTTGCTGATGACGCTCTAGGCGCTTGCCGGCGCGACTGGCCGGTCAACCTTAGCGCTTTACCTACACTCTGGGCCTCGGTAACGTCTGCCCACCTTATATACCTGCCAGAGCAAGGATTTTTGCCATGAGCGACCTGATCAGCTACCAACTCGATGACGGCATTGCCACCCTGACGCTGAGCAATGGCAAGGTGAATGCCATTTCTCCGGATGTAATCGCGGCCTTCAATGCGGCGTTGGACCGTGCCGAGCAGGATCGCGCGGTGGTGATTATCACTGGCCAGCCGGGCATTTTGTCGGGTGGTTATGATTTGAAGGTGATGACCTCCGGCCCAGAAAACGCCATTAATTTGGTAGCCGCCGGCTCCACCTTGGCGCGCCGTATGTTGTCGCACCCCTTCCCTATTATTGTTGCCTGTGGCGGCCATGCAGTGGCCAAGGGCGCGTTCATTCTGTTGTCGGCGGATTACCGCATTGGCGTGGAAGGCCCGTTCAGCATTGGTTTGAATGAAGTGCAGATCGGTATGACCATGCACCACGTCGGTATCGAGTTGGCCCGTGATCGCCTGCGTAAGTCGGCGTTCCACCGTTCGGTGATCAATGGCGAGATGTTTAATCCGCAAACTGCTGTGGATGCCGGCTTCCTCGACACCGTGGTCGCGGCAGAGCAGTTGCTGCCTACGGCTATTGCTGCCGCCCAGCAGTTGAAGAAGATCAATATGAAGGCGCACAAAAACACCAAGCTCAAGGTGCGTAAGGCGCTGTTGGAAACCCTCGACTGGGCCATTGAGGAAGACAAGAAGCACGCGGTATAAGCGCTTTTTGCGGTGAAAGCCCGGCCCTTGCGCCGGGCTTTTTTATGCCTGCAGGCCCCGCTTTGCTTAGCTTGCAGCCTGTAACAAATGACCAATCCTTAGGCGATTGCCGAAAATAGTGCACATCCGTACACTGCGCGCCTCTTTTGTAAACGGGCGTACCAATGCTTTTCCTTCTGCGCATGTTGCTTATGGGCCTGCACTTTATTCTCGCGGGCGTACTGGGCATTTTGATTGGCTTATGCCGTCCGTTTAATCCCGATAACAGCCGCTTGTGCGCACGCATGTATTCGTGGCCGGCACGGCGAATTCTGCGGTTGAAGTTGAAAACGCAAACTGAAGGCCTGCGCGATCATTCGCCTTCTTGCGTAATCATTGCCAACCACCAATCCAATTACGATCTGTTCGTAGTCGGCGCCGTGGTGCCAAGACGCACGGTAAGCATCGGCAAAAAAAGCCTTAAGTGGGTGCCATTTTTTGGCCAGTTGTACTGGTTGGCGGGCAATGTGCTGATCGACCGTGGCAACGCGGTTAAGGCCAAACGCGCCATGCTCACCACCACTGATACCTTGCAGCACAAGGACACCTCGATCTGGGTGTTCCCCGAAGGCACACGTAACCTGGGCAAGGGGCTGCTGCCGTTTAAAAAAGGCGCGTTTCAGATGGCCATTGCTGCCGGCGTGCCGATTCTGCCGGTGTGCGTCAGCACCTACAGCACCCATATGCAGCTCAATCGTTGGAACAGTGGCGAAGTTAGCATCCGTTCGTTGCCGCCGATTTCCACTACCGGCATGACCGCTGATGACATCCCGGCGCTGATGGAGAAATGCCACGCGCAGATGCAGGCAGCCATTGCCGAGTTGGATCGCGAGATCGCCGCGGCACAACTGAGCGTCGCTGCCCCCGTGCTGCCGTAACGCAGCGCTGATGTCACAAAAAGCCCCGCCCGTGCGGGTTTTTTGCTTTTAGCCTTTCCAGCGGCGGCGAACCACAACGCACTGCAGCCACGTACTGGGGCTGATACCGAGTGCGTTGAGTTGTCATGCCCTGCCTTGGCGCAGCGATTACGGCGTTTGCGCTTACACGCTCTGGCCACCGAATCAGAGAATTTGCACGTCAATGGATCGCCTACCCTGGTGCACTTGTCTCACCCACAGCGTTACAGCGCGCGCGTCTTGCACTACCCTGGCGCCAGGCGCCTGCCGCCATTTAAACCCGGAGCGTACGGATAACAATCATGACCAGCGTCGTTGCAGCAGCGGTTTATTCCCACGGCAAGAAAATCACCGATATCAACCTCAACGAAGGCAAGGAGTGGGCCTGTAAGCCCGAGCACTTTGTCTGGATTGGGCTGCACGACCCCGGCAGCGAAGAGCTGCTCAATCTGCAAAAACAATTCAACCTGCACGCACTGGCTATCGAAGATGCGTTGCTGCAGCACACTCGGCCCAAGCTTGAGACCTTCGGCGACGCGCTGTTTATGGTGCTGTATTCGCCGGTGATGGAAAACGACAAGTTGGTGTTTGTCGAAACCCAATTGTTTGCCGGCAAGGGCTATGTCATCAGTTGCCGCTACGGCGACTCCCCGCCAACGCTGCGAAGCGCAGCCGCTGATGCTCGAGCACGGCGAAGATTTTGTGCTGTACGCACTGCTCAGCTTTGTGATCGAAAACTACCGACCGCGGCTGGAAGTGTTTAACGCTGAACTGGAGGACATGGAGCAGCATGTGCTGCGCAACCCGCTAAGTCAGGAAGACGTCGAGCGCATTCAGCACACGCGCCGCCACCTGTTGCGCATTCGCCGCTATATCGCGCCGATGGTGGAAATCTGTACCGAGTTGCAGCAGCTGGAATTCCCCTTTATCGACAAACATATGCGCCCGTACTTTCGCGATGTGCAGATTCATGTGCAGCGACTGATGGAAGACCTCACCGGTCTCAGGGAAATGGCCGATCACGCCATTGAGATTGGTCTGTTGTTGGAGTCATCCCGGCAAAGCATTACCCAGCGAAAATTCGCCGCCTGGGCCGCCATTCTTGCCTTCCCCACCGCAGTAGCCGGCATCTACGGCATGAACTTTCAGTACATGCCTGAGTTGACCTGGCACTACGGCTACGCCGCAGTGATTGGGGTGATTAGCGTCGGTTGTATCGGCTTGTTTGCCAACTTCAAGCGAATGGATTGGCTGTAACGCCAAGATTTCGTAGGGCATTAGTCCTGCAAATCGATCGTTTCCACGACGCCGTCCGCGGCAATCTCCGCCTGACTAAACGGCAGCAGCGGCCATTGCTGTTGGGCAAATAGCTGGGTCTGGTCGGCGTAGTGTTTTGAGCCTGGCTCGGTGGATTGCGAGAACGCTAACAAGCCATGGGCTTGTGGGCCTTGGGCATTGAAGGTGACGAGCTGGATATAACTGCTGCCGCTGACCACTTCCAGGTGATCCGCGCGGTGCACGCTTTGCATGGCGTTGTAGATGCCCAGGTGGCCATCGCCACCGGGTATGGCAATGCGCTGATCGCCCCGTTGCAGCCATTGCACATCGCCCCAGGTGGCGTTGGCCGGCACGCCGCTTTTGCCGACCGTCTGGCTGGCGTCTACCAGGGCCAGGCGCAGTTGCTCGGCGACTTTCGGGTTATCCAACGCCAAGCCGTCGGGCGTATTCAAAGGCTGCGCGGGGTTGAACGGCACACGCCAGGCGTTGGGAATTTCGCTGAAGGCGCGGAAGAACGCCTGGAAATACAGCATGCCAATCGAGGCCGTGCTGTTGGCGCTGCGGTTCCAGTTAGTCAGCGCCGCGCAGGCGGGTTTAATGCCGTCATCTGCTGGGTATTTGCCGCACAGCGTGAGCAGATCAGGCAGCAAGCGTTCGGCTAGATAAACGTGGTTATCGGTGACCATCGCCCGCAGAAACTCGGGCGTAATCGGTGCGTTGCCTTGCAGGCGGCTTAGGGCGAACTGAGCCCGTGGCGACAGCGGCCGCCCTTCGCGGCTCACCAGTGGCGAGAAGCCTTGCAAGGGGCTGGCAGGGTTGGTCAGCCAGGCGCTGTCGTTGGAGTTCTGTACAAAGTCGTTACGTCGCAGCACGGGCAATTGCTTGGCCGGGGTGATGCCGGGCTGCGCGGTGCTGGCGTCCACACTCCATTCGCAGGCACTGCGGTGGCCTTGCAGGCCGGGCAAGCCCTGCTCTGCCAACTGTGGAATAACACACTCAGCCAACTGCTGCGGGCGCAGATAGGGCACCACGCTTTGGTCCATATACAACGTTTGCCCGCGGGCATCGGTGGCCACGGTGTTGACCCAGGGGATGCCCTGTAGTTTTTCCACGCTGGCCTGCAACGCGCCGACATCCTTGGCCTGGTTGATGGCGTACCACTGCTGCAGCACGCGGCTGTTGTCCAGGTTGGCATCGCGCAGCGCGAAAGCCTCACTAGCGGTCCATTCGAGCATGCCGGGCAAACGCAGCAGCGGGCCGAAGTTTGATTCGTAGAGGTCATGGCTAACGCTGTTCAACCGGCCGCCGTCATCCAGCACTTGCACCGTGAGCGTGGTTTTTTTCAGTGCCAGCGACTTGCCGTCGAGCATGTAGCGGCGGCTGTTGTTCGGGTCCAGCTGCAGGCGATACAGGGTGAAGTGCGCGGCGGTGTCGACGGTGTGGGTCCAGGCTAGGTGTTGGTTAAAACCGATATTCACCAGCGGTAAGCCCGGCAGCGCCGCGCCCATAACGTCGAGCTGGCCGGGAATGGTCAGGTGCATCTGGTAGAAACGCAGCGCGCCGGACCAAGGAAAATGCGGGTTGGCCAACAATATGCCGCTACCGGTGGCGCTGCGCTCGCCGCCTATGGCGATGGCGTTGCTGCCGCGTTCCAGGCGGAATTTATCGGTGAGCTGGGCGATGTGTTCGCGCGTCACGGTGGCGGCGCTGGCGCTCGCAGCACCTGGTGGTGTGGCGCTGACCAGCGCTTCGGCGAACTGCCCGGCGCCGCCTTCTACCAATAAGCGGCGGGTCAAACGCAGCAAGTCGTCGGTACTGATCGGCTTAAGCCACGCCTCGCCCAGGCAGTGAGTGGTGGTCTTATTGGCCACCTTGAGGTAGGCGTTAAAACCACGGGCATAGCCGTCAAGCCGTTGTTGGATCGGCGCGGGTTGGTTTGCCCATAGCGTTTTTAGCGCCTGGGGCTGGTTCAGCCAGGTAAAGAAAAAGTCTGACGGCAAGTTGCCGAGGTGCGCCGAGTTCTGCCCTTTGCTACCAAAGAAACGCGAACGTTCACCGCGCGCAGTGACGATTTCGTTGGCCAGCAAACACGCATTGTCACGGGCGTAGGCGTAACCGATGCCGTATCCAAGACCGCGTTCGGTGGCCGCTTGGATATGTGGAATACCGGTTTTCGTCCAGCGAATTTGCGCCTGTAACGCGTCATCGGCAAAAGCGCTCGGGCACAGCCATAGCGCGGCAAAGCCGGCCAGCAGGGAAGATTTCAGCATTAACAAAACTCGTCAGTTAAAGGGCGGTGGTGGGTGCAAAAAGCGCGCGGCTAAACCGAAGCGCCGGCCGCCCCTCATTCGTACAAAGCATCGCGGCTTCTATTAGCCGCAATGCGCTTGAGCGGCGGCTGGTTAACTGGCGTTAGCCAACCATGGCGCGCGCTGCACATGGCTCAGCGACTGATGCCCAAGGTAGTCATACAGCGAACCGGCGATATCGTTGGCGCGAATGGGCAGCACCGACAGCAAGGTGTCGCTCAGCCCGTGGCTGGACTGGCAGAAGCCCTGCATATACACCGCCGCCTGGCAGCGCTCGTCGGTGATGATGCGGTAGTCGCGGTCCACCTCGAAGTCGCCCAGGTAGTGGCTCAGCGGTTCCAACAGATGGCGGTGCATCTGCCGCTCGTAACCGGTGGCCAGTACCACGGCGTCGTAGCGGTGCACGTCGAGCTCGCCACTGGCGCTATGGCGCAGCGCCAGTTCGATGCCGTCGGCATGGGCGGTGGCGCGTTCGACGGTGCGCAGGTGGTGGAAGGCGTGACGCTGAATGCCCGAGACTTTCTGCCGGTAGAAAATTCCGTAGATCCGCTCGATCAGGTCGATGTCCACCACCGAGTAATTGGTGTTGTGGTACTCGCGGATAAATCGCTCGCGCTCGGGGCCGGTTTGGCTGAATACCAGGTCGGTGAATTCCGGGGAAAACACTTCGTTGACGAAGGGGCTGTCATCCGCCGGCTTCAGTGCCGAGCCACGCAGAATCATGTCCACTTTTACCGATGGGAAGCTGTCGTTGAGGTCAATAAACGCCTCGGCCGCACTCTGCCCGCCGCCAATAATCGCCACACGCATGGGCTTGCCGGTTACGCACGGTTGCTGCGCCATACACTGCAAATACTGCGCGTGATGGAATACCCGCGAGTCGCCCTTCAGGCCACGAAACGCGTCAGGAATTCGCGGCGTGCCGCCGGCACTGACCACCACCGCGCGGGTTTGGCGCACAAAGGTTTCGCCCTGGCTATCGCGCGAGACAACGCGCAACGACTCCACCTTGTGGTTATGCAGCAACGGCTCAATGGCCAACACTTCTTCGCCATAGCGGCTTTGCTCGGTGAACTGCCCAGCGACCCAGCGCAGGTAGTCGTTGTACTCCATACGGCACGGATAAAAGGTGCCGAGGTTGATGAAGTCAACCAAACGACCATGGGCATGCAGGTAATTCACAAAGGAAAACGGACTGCTTGGGTTACGCAGTGTCACCAGGTCTTTAAGGAAGGAAATCTGCAGCTCGCTTTGCGCCACCAGCGTATTGCCGTGCCAGCGGTAGTCGGCTTGCTTGTCGAGAAACAGCACGTCCAGCGCGCCCTGCTGTTGCGCGCGCTCATGCAAGGCAATAGCCAGGGCCAAATTTGACGGGCCGAAACCAATGCCGATCAGATCGTGAATGGCCGCAGGTGCTGCAGATGGAGTCATGTCCAGTGTCCTCTGGAGAAGCCACACACAACGGTGGCAGAAGTATCGGGTGGCGACCGGCGAGGTCACCTGTTGTGTATGAACGAGGACAGGGAAATGAAATTTAGAGCGTAGGTTGGGTTGAGCGAAGCGAAGCCCAACAGGCCGGCCGTAGGACGGCGCGTATCGGTCTTGAGATAAACCGATACGCGGAGCCCTGCAGGCTCCATGTTGGGCTTCGCTTCGCTCAACCCAACCTACGTGGGACGACGGTAGGAAATTATTCCGCCTCCCACTCCCGCATCCGCACCCGGCAATGCTTCATGGCGTTGACGATGTGCTTTTCCACCAGGCTTTGGGAAATGTTCAGGCGTTCAGCGATTTCGTCGTGGCTCAGGCCTTCAAGCTTGCGCAGCAAAAAGGCCTCGCGGCACAGCGAAGGCAATTGATTGAGGGCGCGCTGCAATAGTTGCAGGCGTTGGTCTTGGGCTAACGAGCGGTGCGGCGAAGGGGAAAAAAACTGCTCTTCTTGGTCCAGTACGTCGAGGGTTTCGCTGCGGCGCAGGCTGTTGCGGCGGTGTTCGTCGATGACCAAATTGAGCGCCGTGCGGTACAGAAAAGCGCGCGGCGATTCGATCTGTTCTTGACTGGCTCGCTCCATCACGCGCAAATACGCGTCGTGGGCCACATCCGCGGCCTCCTGTCGGTCCCCAAGCTTGGCGCTTAAAAAGCGCACCAGCTCCCGATAATAAATCTCCAAAACAACCCCCGGCCACAGACGTGACGGCGAACACTGCGATAACGTTAAGCACCCAAGCCGTCATGCTGGCAGTATGGAATTATTCATTTTATAATAATTCTCATCAAGATTTAATCGCCGTTGTCCGCCATGTAATTTCTCCGCTTCAGTACCAGGTAACCGGTATTCCCTGATGACCAACGCTCCTCTTCCTGCCAACGACGACCCTCTGGTCGAGGTCGCCGCACACTGGTGCATGCGCATGCATGCCACAGATTGCACGGACGAAGAGCGCGCACACTTCACGCTGTGGCTGGATCAACACCCCAGCCACGCCAGCGAATACGCGGCCATGTTGGAAATCTGGGCCTTGAGCGAACACCTGCCCGCCAGCGAGACCGCGCCTTACCAGCGCCCGCCTCTGCGCCCGGCGCCCACCACTACCGCCCTGCCAGCCCGCCCTCGCCGTCGAGGCTGGCGCCCGCAAGCCCGGGCCATTGCGCTGGCCTTGGTGGCCCTGCCCTTGGCGGCTTACAGCGGTTGGATGATGGGCTGGCTGCCCAACGCTTATGAACAGTTCGAGACCGAGCAAAACATCAGCCGCATCACCTTGGGCGATGGCAGCGAAGTCGAGCTCAACAGCCACAGCGCCCTCAGCTTCAGCAATTACCGCGACAGGCGCCACGTCAGCCTGGACAGTGGCGAAGCGTATTTTCACGTCACTCACGACCGCGCGCACCCGTTTGTCATCAGCGCCGGCGACGGCATCATTACCGTCACCGGCACGCGCTTTAACGTGTGGAAATACCAGGACAGCGTGGTGGTAACCGTCACCGAAGGCTCGGTGCGCGTACAAAGCGAGCGCCAGGGCAACGACAGCACCCTCACCCCCGGCATGCAGGCCAGCTTTAACGCCGGCGACCTCAAGCCCAAGGTCAAATCGGTGGACACCCAAACCGCCCTGGCCTGGCGCGAAGGCAAGCTGATCCTCAACGACATCACCCTCGGCGAAGCTGTGCCGCTGCTTAACCGCTACCTCGACGAGCCGCTGGTGCTTGCCGACTCAAGCACCGCCGACATCCGCATCGGCGGCATCTACAGCACCCGCGACGTTGCCAACCTGGTCAAAGCGCTGCCCAAAGTGCTGCCGATCAAATTCGAACCACAAAACGACGGCTCCACCCTGATCCGCACCCGCTTGTAATCGCTTGTTTGGGTAAATTTATTCGCTGGCCTCTCGTTTATTGGGCAGACCCCAAAGAGCTTGCCAATGAGTGCCCTGATTACCCCTCGCCGTATTGTCCTTAGCTTGCTCTGCCTGACCCCACTGGCGGCCGTCGCCACCTGGCAAGCACTGCCGTTGCGCAGCGACGAAGTGGCCACCGTGCAGGTGGCGCGCGGCGATATTGAAAGCAGCGTCAGCGCCCTCGGCACCTTGCAACCGCGGCGCTATGTCGACGTCGGCGCTCAGGCTTCCGGGCAAATCATTAAGCTGCATGCCGAACCTGGCGAACAGGTAGCCGAAGGTCAGTTGCTGGTGGAAATCGACCCCTCCACCCAGCAAGCCAACGTCGACGCCAGCCGCTATTCCATCGACCAACTCAAAGCCGAACTGGAAGAACAGCGCGCACAAAACGACCTGGCCAAACAGCAGCTCGCGCGCCAACTACAACTGGCCAAAGGCGGCGCCACCCGTACCGAAGACGTGCAAGTGGCCAGCGCCCAAGTGCGCGCCAGCCAAGCGCGTATTGCCATGTTCCAGGCGCGCATCCGTCAGGCCGAAGCCAGCCTGCGTAGCGATGAAGCCGAGCTCGGTTACACGCGTATCTATGCGCCGATGGCGGGCACCGTGGTGGCGGTCGACGCCCGCGTTGGCCAAACCCTTAACGCCCAGCAGCAAACGCCGCTGATTATGCGCATCGCCAAGCTGTCGCCGATGACCGTCTGGGCGCAGGTGTCTGAGGCCGATATCAGCCGGATTAAACCGGGTATGCCGGCGTGGTTCACCACCCTCAGCGGCGATGGTCGGCGCTGGAACGGCACCGTGCGCCAAGTGCTGCCGCTGCCGCCTACGCCGCTGGACCAAGCCAACCAAGGCGGCGGTAGCCCCAATGCCCAGGGCGGCGGCCGCGTGGTGCTGTACACGGTATTGCTCGACGTCGACAACAGCGACGGCGCGTTAATGGCCGAGATGACTGCCCAGGTGTTTTTCGTTGCCGGCAACGCGCAAAACGTACTGACCATTCCCCTGGCCGCCCTGCAAGACGCCAGCGCCACGCCCGATACTTACAAAGCCTTGGTGCTGACCGGCAAAGGCAAAATCGAAAGCCGTGAGGTGCGTATCGGCCTGCGCGACCGCATGTTCGTGCAAGTGCTGGCTGGTCTCGACGAAGGCGAACGCTTGCTAATCGGCCCGCCAGGTGGGGCCACGCAATGACCGCCCAGGCAGTGGACGCCACCGCCAACACCGCACTGATCTCACTCAACGCTGTACGCAAACAATACGGCGGCAATGGCGCGCCGGTAGTCGAGGTGCTGCGCGGTGTATCGCTGGATATCTACCCTGGCGAATTTGTCGCCATCGTCGGCGCCTCCGGCTCAGGTAAATCAACGCTGATGAATATCATCGGCTGCCTCGACCGTCCCAGCGCCGGCAGCTACCAATTCAGCGGCGTCGACGTCGCCCATATGCAGGCCGACGAACTGGCCTGGCTGCGCCGCGAAGCCTTTGGTTTTGTCTTTCAGGGCTACCACCTGATTCCGTCTGCCAGTGCGCAAGAAAACGTTGAGATGCCGGCCATCTACGCCGGCCTTAGCCATAGCGAACGGCAGTCCCGCGCTACCGCATTACTCGAGCGTTTGGGCCTGGGCAGTCGCCGTAACAACCGCCCGCATCAGCTTTCCGGCGGCCAGCAGCAGCGAGTGTCGATTGCCCGCGCCTTGATGAATGGCGGCCATATCATCCTTGCCGACGAACCCACCGGCGCCCTCGACACCCACAGCGGCGCCCAGGTGATGGCGTTGCTTGATGAGCTGGCCGAGCAAGGTCATGCCGTGGTGTTGATCACCCACGACCGCGACGTGGCTGCTCGCGCCAAGCGCATTATCGAAGTGCGTGACGGCCTGGTGATCAGCGACAGTGGCAGCGGGCAAGCGCCAATAAACGCCGCCCACGGCCAGCAGCAAGTCGAACACCTGCAACAACGCCTGCGTCAGCCCAACACCCGCAGCGCCTCCTGGGCAGGCGAGTTACTCGACGGGTTAAAAGCCGCTTGGCGGGTGATGTGGGTTAACCGTTTTCGCACCGCACTGACCCTGCTTGGCATCGTCATTGGCGTGGCCTCGGTGGTGGTGATGCTCGCCGTCGGCGAAGGCAGCAAACGTCAGGTGATGGCGCAGATGGGCGCGTTTGGCTCGAACATTATTTACCTCTCCGGCATCGCGCCAAGGCCGCGCGCGCCTGAAGGCATCGTCAGCCTTGATGACCTGGCCGCCGTCAGCACCCTCCCACACGTGCGGCAAATTATGCCGGTCAACGGCGGCGATACCGTGGTGCGCTACGGCAATATCGACTACTACGCCTACACCCGTGGCAACGGCGTGGCCTTCCCGACCCTGCTCAATTGGCCAGTGGCGCAAGGCAGCTTTTTTAGCCAGGCCGACGAAGACCGTGCCGCCACCGTCGCCGTGATCGGCCAGAAAGTGCGCGAGGCGTTGTTCCCTGGCATCGCCAACCCCATCGGCCGCTACATCCTGATCCAGAACGTACCGTTCCAGGTGATCGGCATTCTGAGTACCAAGGGCGCCAGCTCCGGCGATGACGACAGCGACAAACAAATCGTGGTGCCCTACTCCACCGCCAGCATCCGCCTGTTCGGCAAACCCAACCCCGAGTTTGTGGTAATTGGCGCTGCCGACGCCAAGCGCGTGCATGAGGCCGAGCAAGCCATCGACCGCCTGATGCTGCGCCTGCACCGTGGCGTGCGCGATTTTCAGCTGACCAACAACGCCGCCATGATCCAGGCCGAAGCCCACACGCAAAACAGCCTGTCGCTGATGCTCGGCGCCATTGCCGCTATTTCGCTGTTGGTCGGGGGTATTGGCGTGATGAACATCATGCTGATGACCGTGCGCGAACGCACCCGCGAGATTGGTATTCGCATGGCCACCGGCGCACGCCAGCGCGACATCCTCCGCCAGTTTCTTACCGAAGCGGTGTTGCTTTCGGTAGTCGGTGGCATAACCGGTATCGCCGTGGCATTGCTGGTGGGTGGCCTATTGCACTTGGGCCAGATTGCCGTGGTGTTTTCCCTGCCGGCCATGGCCGGGGCCTTCTTCTGCGCACTGATCACCGGCGTGGTATTCGGCTTTATGCCAGCGCGCAAAGCCGCCCAACTCGACCCCGTAACGGCGCTGACCAGCCCATGAAAGCACCCTACCCGCTGCTGCCGTTGTGCCTGTTTCTGGGCGCCTGCAGTACCGCTGAAACAACCGCACGGACGCCAACCGTACCCTCGCACTGGCAATCACCCAGCGCGGCAAACGCATCTGCCGTGCAACGCGATTGGTGGCGCCAATTTGGTAGCCAGCAACTGGCCGAGCTGATCGCCAGCGCCGAACAAAACAGCCACGATCTGGCCGCCGCCAGAGCCCGCGTGCGCCAGGCGCGCGCCAGTAGCACCATCGCCGGAGCACCGTTGTGGCCGGAACTCAAAGGCGGTTTTGACGCCGGCCGCGAACGCCTAATACGCGGCGACGGCTATAGCCAACTGGACAGCGACCGCTACGACCGCGACGTTAACAGCTACACCGGCACCCTCAGCGCCAGCTACGAACTCGACTTCTGGGGCGGCCGCGCCGCGGCACGTGACAGCGCCGAACTCAACAGGCAAGCCAGCGACTATGAACTGGCCACCGTGCGTTTGACCCTGCTTAGCGGCGTCGCCAACAGCTACCTGCACAGCCTGGCACTGGCCGAACAAGCGCACATCGCCGCACAGAATGTGGCCAATGCCGAGCAGGTACTCAACCTGATCGACCAGCGCTTCCAAGCCGGCGCCGCCACTCAGCTTGAGCTCGCCCAGCAACGCAGCCTGGTCGCCAATCAGCAACGGCAATTGTGCCTGCTGCGTCAGCAAGCGCTGGAAGCGCGGATTGCCCTGGCGCTGTTGTTGGGGCAGCCGGTGCAGCAGCTGCAACTGGCTACGGAAACCTTTGAGCAACTGCACTGGCCGACTATCGACGCAGGCGTACCCAGCCAACTGCTCCGCCGCCGCCCCGATATCGCCAGCGCCGAAGCGCGGCTAGCGGCCGCCGATGCTGACGTCAGCGTAGCGCGGGCCGCCATGCTGCCTAGCCTGACCCTCACCGCCACCGTCGGTACGGGCGCCGACAGCTTTCACGACGTGCTGCAAAACCCCTTCTACACCCTGGCTGCCGGGCTGACTGCGCCAATCTTTAACGCCGGCAAACTGGCCGCGGGCCGCGAGCTTAGCCAGGCGCGGCAGGAAGAGTTGCTGCACAGCTACCGCGGGGCAATCAACAGCGCCTTGGCCGACGTGGAAAAAGCCCTGACCGCGATTGCCGGGCTGGACCAACAGCGGGCGTGGCAAGAACAGGAACGGCTGCATGCCCAGCGGGCGTTTGAGTTGGCGCAAAACCGCTACCAGTCGGGGGCTGAGACGTTGCTGAGTGTGCTGGAGACGCAGCGGGTGCTGTACCGCGCGCAGGAGGAAAGTGTGCAACTGCGTTTGGCGCGGATGCAGGCAGCGATTGCGCTGTTTAAAGCGTTGGGTGGAGGGTGGGCGTCTTAGGGTGTGCTAGACGGCTGTTGATGTTGGGTTTGGTGATTACCGCGTGGGCTGAACGGTTGGTTTCGCGCCTTACGCGCGCGTTTCTTTTGGCAGTCGTCGGAATGCTGCACCACAAAAATGGAACCAAAAAGGCGTGCCCCTACCTTGGGTCTACGCTGCGCTCGGCCTGCGATAAACGGGGCGGGTAGATCGCAAGCCAGATCAAAATCAAAGGCCCCTCTCCCCTAACCCTCTCCCGCAAGCGGGAGAGGGCGCTGACCGCGCGAGGTCGTAAATATTCGTCACCCCTCGCCTGCTTGTGGGCGCCCGGCTAGGGGAGAGGGACTTTTGATTTTGATCTACCCGCCTCGTTTATCGCAGGCCGAATGGAATCGTCGTGTAACGGGGCGCCGGCTAGGTTAAGCCGCAGGGACGTGGCGAGCGGCAAGCGCTTTCGAAGAACACCACAAACCAAAGCGCGCTACCGATCCACTACCCACCCCACTCACATCGCCTCCAACCGCGCCATCAGATCACTCACCCGCGCAGCCTTCTGCTCAATCACCGCCTCACTGTCCAGGCTCCCTACATATTCAGCCAACTGCGCCACCGAGCTGCATTCAAACATCGCCCGCAGCGGTACGTTGCGTTGCAGGGTTTTCTGCAGCCGCGAGGCGATCTGTGTGGCCAACAACGAATGCCCGCCCAGTTCAAAGAAGTTGTCGTGCACCCCTACCCGCTCGACCTTCAGCACCTGCGCCCAGATATCGGCCAGTTGCTGTTCCAAGTCGCTGCGCGGTGCTTGGTAGGCCTGCCCGGGCAATGCGCCAAGTTCCAGCGCTGGCAGCGCGTTGCGGTCCAGCTTGCCATTGGCGTTGAGCGGCATGCGCTCGAGCACTTGCCAGTGCAGCGGCACCATATAGTCGGGCAGTTCGCTGCGCAGGCGCTGTTTGATTTGTTCAAACCATACGCTGTGTTCCAACACCTGCGCGCTGCTGGCGACCAGATAAGCCACCAGGTATTTACCGATCGGCCCCTCGTGCACCGCTACCGCCGCTTGACGAATTTCGGCCTGTTCATGCAGGCGCGCTTCGATCTCGCCCAGCTCGATACGAAAGCCACGGATCTTCACTTGATGGTCGATCCGGCCGACATATTCCAGCACGCCATCGGCCCGGCGCCGCGCCAGGTCACCGCTGCGGTATAGGCGCCCTGGGCCAAACGGATTGGGCACAAAGGCTTGCGCGGTGCGCTGGGGGTCGCCGACGTAGCCGCGACCGACGCCGGTACCGGCCACACACAACTCCCCTACTGCACCCAACGGCACCAGCTCCAGCGCCTCGTCCAGCAGGTACAAGCGGTTGTTGTCGGTGGGGCTGCCGATGGGCAAATAGCTGCCCTCGGTCGAGGCCTGGTCGACGCGGAAAAACGCCACGTCGTCCGAGCATTCCGCCGGGCCATAGGCGTTTACCAGGCCCACGTCAGGGAAGCGTTGCAGCCATTGCCGCGCCAGTTCCGGTGGCATGGCTTCGCCGGTGGGCAGCAACCAACGCAGGCTGCTGAGCTGGTGTTGGCTATCGTCGGCGAGCATGCCTTGAATCAGCGACGGCACGCTTTCCAGCACGCTGATGCGCTGCTCGCCGACATGCGCCAACAACGCGTGCGGGTCATGGGCGATGGCGTTGGGCACGATGGCGACGCGGGCGCCAAACAGCGGTGCGGCGAGGAATTGCCATACGGAGATATCGAAGCTTTGCGAAGCCGTCTGCGCGATCACGTCATCCGCGCTTAGGTCTAGATACGGCACCTTGCTCAGTTGGTTATTGAGCATGCCGGCCTGCTCCACCATCACGCCTTTAGGCAGGCCAGTAGAGCCCGAGGTGTAGATGACATAGGCAAGGTTATTGGCCGCGCTGTAGAGGCCGGGGTTGTGTTGCGGGCCTTGGCTGGCTTGCACGTCTTCCCATACCAGCAGGCGCGGGCGAGCGCCGCAGCCGAGCTCTTCGAGCAATTGCACGGCCTGCTCGCGGCAGGCGCGGCTGCATACCAGGACCGGCGTGCGGCTCAGTTCGATAATGCGCGTCAGGCGCTGCAGCGGGTGGCTGGGGTCTAGCGGCAGGTAACCGGCAGCGGCTTTAAAACTACCGACCAGCATGCCCAGTAAGTCCAGGCCGCGTTCGGCCAGTAGCGCAACGGGTTGGTCAATACGCACACCGGCAGCCAGCAGCGCATGGCCCAGTTTGTTGGCGCGGCGATTGAGCTCGCTGTAGCTCCACTGCTGCTCCAGGCAACTGGCGACGATACGCTGCGGATGCTGCGCCACCTGCGCTTCAAACAAGCGCGCATAGCCTTGCTCTAGCGGATAGACGCGCTCACTGCGGTTGCACTCGACGGTAAGCAGGTGCTGCTCGGCAACGCCGAGTAACGGCAGCTCGGCCATGTCGCCATGGAAGTGTTCGGCCAAGGCCAGCAGCAGGCGTTTAAATTCCGCCAGCAGCCGTTCGATGGTGGCGCCGTCGAAGTAGCGTTGGTCGTAGGACAGGTGCAGGCCGAGGTCATCGCCCGGGTAGCACACCACCGTCAGCGGGAAGTTGGTGTGGGTGCGGCCGGAGTCGGACGTGGCGTTAAGGCTAAGTGCCTGATCGAGTACGGCGCTTTCCACCGGGGCGTTTTCAAATACAAACAGGCTGTCGAATAGCGGCTGGCCTTTGGGCAGTTCGCTGCATTCCTGAATCGCCACCAGGGGCAAATACTCGTGCTCGCGCAGGTCCATATTGCTGGCGAACAAGCCTTGCAGCCACTCACGCACGCTCTGTTTTTCACCCACGGCGGGCAGTTTTACCCGCAGCGCCACGCTGTTGATAAACAGGCCAACGGTGCGCTGCATTTGCGGCATACCTACCGGGCGCCCGGCCACGGTGACGCCAAACAGCACATCGCGCTCACCGCTGTAACGGCGCAGCACCAGCGCCCAGGCGGCCTGGGCAAAGGTGTTCACGGTGAGTTGATGTCGCTGGGCCAATTCACGCAACTGCGCGCCCTCGCTGGCGAGCAAACGGGTGTAGCGATCACCAACAAGCATGCCGCCGGTCTCGCCAGCGTGGTCATGGACAATGGGCCGATCGCTGGGGATATAGGTGCTGCGTTCAAAGCCGGCCAGGTTGGCTTGCCACCACTGCCGGGCCGCGTTCAGGTCTTGCTGTTGCAGCCAGCTGATGTAGTCGCGGTAGCGCGGCGCAGGGGTCAGTTGCGGCGCGCGCTGTTGACCCAGAGCGGCGTAGATTTCAAAGAAATCACTCATCAGCAGCCCACGGCACCAGGCGTCGATCAGGATGTGGTGGTTGCTCATCATGAACCAATAGCGCTCGGCTTCGAGCTTGATCAGCCGTAGGTGAAACGGCGGCCGTTGCAGCAACTCAAAGCCGGTTTCACGCTCGGTTTTATGCAGGGCTTGCAGCCGTGCTTCGTGCTCATTGGCAGGCAGTGCGCTCCAGTCCAGCACCTCAAGTTCGGCGGCACCGGGTTTATGGATGATCTGCAGCATGGCTTCGCCAGCATTCCAGGCAAACGACGCGCGCAACGCTTCATGCCGTGCCACCACCGCTTGCCAGGCCTGAACAAATCGCTCGCTGTCCAGTGCGCTATTGATGCGGTAGCGGTCCTGCATGTAATAGATGCCGGTGCCGGGTTCCAACAAGGTGTGCAGCAGCAGACCTTCCTGCATCGGCGTGAGCGGGTAGATATCGTCGATTTGCGCGGCGGGCACTGGCAGGTGGTCGAGCTGTTCTTGGCTAAGCGGCGCCAGGGGGAAGTCCGACGGGGTAAAGCCGCCGTTGCCGGTTTGCAGGCAGTGGTCGATCACACCGTGCAGTTCGCTGATCAGGTCTTGCGCCAGGGCGTGCACGCTGTGCTCGCGGTAGCGTTCGCGGCTGTAGGTCCAGCGCAGATGCAGCTCGCCGCCATACACCTGGCCGTCGATGCTCAGCTCATTAGGCAACGGCGAATCGGGCGCATGGGCCGCGCCGGTGTCGTCTTCGAGTGGCTGCAGCAAGGCGTCGCTGGCGAAGCTTTGGTCGAACTGCCCCAGGTAGTTAAAGGTCACCTGCGCTTGCGGCAATGCAGCGATAGCGGCGCGGCTGGCGGGGTCGCCGAGATATCGCAGTACGCCATAGCCCAGGCCTTTGTGCGGCACGCTGCGCAGCTGTTCCTTGGTGGCTTTGATCGCCGCGCCTAGTTCGCCCGATGCAGGCAAACGCAGCGGATAAGCGCTGGTAAACCACCCGACGCTGCGGGTCAGGTCGAGCTCATCGAACAGCGCTTCGCGGCCGTGGCCTTCCAGTTGCACCAGCGTTGAAGCCTGCCCGGTCCAGCGGCATAGCACGCGGGCCAACGCGGTGAGCAGCAGGTCGTTAACCTGGGTGCGATAGGCTGCCGGAGCCTCGTTTAGCAGCTGCCGAGTGCGTTCAGCATCCAAGCGCAGGCTCAGGGTTTGTGCATCGCCTGCGCGGTTGCTGCCTTCTTGGCGAACACCGGGCAACGCGCTAAGCGGCCCGTTTAACTGCTGCTGCCACCAGGCCAATTCCTCACGCAACGATTCGCTGCCGGCATAAGCTTGCAAGCGCGCAGCCCAGTGGCCCATGGCGCTGGTTTTTGCCGGCAGTTGCACCTCGGTTTGGCCGCTGTGCAATTGGCCATAGGCGCTTTGCAGGTCGTCCAGCAGCACGCGCCAGGACACGCCATCCACCACCAAATGGTGAATCGCCAACAGCAGTTTCTGCTCACCGCCCGGCCCTTCCACCAGCACCGCACGCAGCAGCGGCCCTTGTTGCACATCGAGGCTGCGTTGGGCGTCGGCAAACAGTGGCGGCGCCTGGTTAAAACTTTGCACCTGGGCGTGCCAGAGCAGCGGTTCGTCATTGCCGCTGTCGCTGTAACTGGCCTGCCACTGGCGGCCGACTCTGCTAAAGCGCAGGCGCAGCGCATCGTGCTGTTGCACCAGCCGTTGCAGGCTCTGGCGCAGCAAGCCGACATCCAACGCCTGCTGCGGTTGCAGCACCAGCGACTGGTTCCAGTGATTACGCTCGGCCATTTCCGTGACGAAGAACCACTGTTGAATCGGCGTCAGCGCCGCTTGGCCGGTCAAGGCGCCCTGCTCGCTCAACACCTGTTGTTGATGGCTAGCAACACGGGCCAAGGCTTGCACGGTCTGGTGTTGGAACAGATCGCGCGGGCTGAAATGTATGCCCTGCTGACGGGCACGGCTGACCAGTTGAATCGACAGAATCGAATCGCCACCCAGCTCAAAGAAGTTATCCGTCAGGCCCACCTGTTTAACGTTCAACACCTCACGCCAGATCGTCGCCAAGCTGTTTTCCATGGCATTGCGCGGCGCCACATAGTGTTGGCGATTTTGCTCCAGATCTGGCGCCGGCAAGGCGCGGCGTTCGACCTTGCCATTGGCAGTCAGCGGCAGGCTTGGCAGCAGCACGGTATAAGTTGGCCACATATGCTCCGGCAACTGCGCCAGCACATGGGTTTTCAGGCTGTCGCGCAGGGCTTGCTGCTCGTCACTACTGGCATTGGCCACTGCCGTGCCGATATAGGCCACCAGCTGTTTACCGCTGGCGCCGTCCAAGGCCAGCACCACGCATTCATTGACCACGCTGTGTTCCAGCAGCCGCGCTTCGATTTCACCCAGCTCGATACGGAAGCCGCGCACTTTTACTTGCTGGTCGATACGGCCGACGTATTCGAGCAGGCCATCGGCGCGTTGGCGCACCAGGTCGCCGGTACGATACAGGCGTCCGCCCGCTGCGCTATTGGCAAAGGGGTTAGGCACAAAGCGTTCAGCCGTCAGCGCCGGGCGTGCGTGGTAACCACGGGCCAGGCCGGCGCCACCGATATACAACTCGCCGGTGGAACCGGGCGGCACCAGGGCCAAGTCGACGTCCAGCACGTAAGCCGTACGCGCGCCCACCAGGCTGCCGATGGCCACGCTGCTAACGCCCGCCGCCACCTGTTCCGGTGCCAGGCTGGCCATCGGCATTACCACGGTTTCGGTCGGCCCATAGGCGTTGAAAAACTGCGCGGGAGTAAAGCCTGCACGGATACGTTGCAGATGCTCAGCCGTCAGCGCTTCACCGCCGGTAATGCACAGGCGCACCGGTAATTGTTCGTTGCGGCTGGCCAGCCACTGGGCCAATTGGCTGCCATAGCTGGGGGTAAAGCCGAGAATGCTGACGCGGTGTTGGCGGATCAATCCGCAAATTTCTTCCGCGCCCCACTGCCCCTGGCCGCGCAGTACAACCTGCGCGCCACAGAGCAACGGCGTCAGCAGGCGTTCGCTGGCGGCGTCGAAGTTGATCGAATAGAAATGCAGCTCGCAGTCATCGCTGCGCATGCCAAAACGCTGAATCACCGCGCGGCAGTGCATGGCGATTTCGCCGTGACTGACTACCACCCCTTTGGGCTTGCCAGTGGAGCCGGAGGTGTAGATCAAATAGGCCTGGTGCAGCGGCGAGCTGAGATCGCGTGGCGGTGCAGACGGGAAGTCCGCAAGGCGCTGTTCGGCCATGCAGCAACGCACCACAGTGGCAGGCACATCACCGAGGGACGCCAACAGCTCGGCCTGCCCCAGCAGCAGGCCAATGCCGCTGTCTTCGATCATGTAGTGCAGGCGTTCCAGTGGGTATTCCGGGTCGAGCGGCACATAGGCGCCACCGGCTTTAAGAATCGCCAGCAGGCCGACCACCAGCTCCGTCGAACGCGGCAAGGCCAAGCCCACGCGCACCTCCGGGCGCACGCCGTGTTCGCGTAATAGATGGGCCAGGCGGTTGGCCTGGGCATCCAACTCGGCGTAGCTCAGGGTGGAATCGGCGAAGGTCAGCGCCGGGGCATTTGGCGTAGACGCGACCTGGGCAGCAAATAGCTGATGCACCGTGGCATCGAGGGGATGTTCGCCCGCCTCTTCACTGAGGTTGGCCAGCAGTTGCTGCTGCTCGTGCGCGGCCAACAGCGGCAGTTCGGCCAAGCGTTGCTGCGGTGCCGCCAGCATGGCCTCCAGCAGATTGACCAAGTGCGCGGCCATCCGGGCAATACGCGGCTCATCGAATAGGTCGCAGCTGTAGGTGAAACAGCAACCCAGGCGATGGTCGAGGTCGGTGACTTCCAGGTTGAGGTCGAACTTGGTCGCCCGCGCATCGTTGGCGATGTATTCCACGGTCATGCCCGCCAGCTCGCGGGTCTGCTGGAACTGCCAGCGCTGGACGTTGCACATCACCTGGAACAACGGGTTATAGGCGGCACTGCGGGGCGGTTGTAATGCTTCGACTAAATGATCAAAGGGCAGGTCTTGGTGGGACTGGCCGTCGATGACCGTGTGGCGTACCTGATCGAGCAATTGGCTGACGGTGAGTTGCCCATCCACCTGGCAGCGCAGCACGTGGGTGTTGAGGAAGGCACCAATCAGCCCTTCGCTTTCCGGGCGAATTCGGTTGGCCACCGGCGCGCCGATACGCAGATCGGTCTGACCGCTGTAGCGGTGCAACAAGGCTGCCAGGGTGGCGGTCATGGTCATAAACAGGGTCAGGCCCTGGGCGGCGTTAAAGGCGCGCAAGCGTTGCGCCAACTCGGGGCTCAGGTCGAAGCGGTAGAGCTCGCCACGATGGCTTTGCACGGCGGGGCGTGGTCGGTCGCTGGGCAGGTCGAGCACAGGGTGTTCGTGGCCCAGTTGCGCGGTCCAGTAGGCCAACTGGCGATCGCGTTCGCCGGCTTCCATCCACTGCCGCTGCCATTGGCTGTAGTCGAGGTACTGCACGGCCAGCGGCGCCAGCGGCGACTCGCGTTCATCGACAAAGGCCTCGTACAACGCCGCCAGCTCGCGGGCGAAGATATCCATGGCCCAACCTTCGGTGGCGATATGGTGCAGGGTCAGCACCAGGTAATGCTCTCGCTCAGCGCATTTAACGATGCTGGCGCGCAGCAGCGGGCCGCTTTGCAGATTGAACGGCTGATGGGCATCGGCATCGGCGAACTGCTGCAAACGCTGCTGGCGATCAGCCGGCGCTAGCGTGGAATAGTCCTGCCAACCCAGGCGCACGCAGGACTGCGGCGAGACGCGCTGATGGGCGATGCCATCGCTGCTCGGAAAGGTGGTGCGCAGGGTTTCGTGGCGTTGAATCAGCGCCTGCAAGGCCGCCTCAAAACGCGCCACATCCAGGGCTCCACTGAACTTAGCCAGGCCGCCGACGTTATAGGCCGGGCTATCCGGCTCCAGTTGCCAGAGGAACCACATGCGTTGCTGGGAATAGGACAGCGGCAGTTGCTGATTACGGTCGACGATGGCGATAGCCTGCTGGCTATTGCGCTGGCCCGCCGCCTGCGCTGCGGCGACTTGGGCGCTAAACCCTTCAAGCGTGCTGGCTTCGAATAAAGCACGCAGCGGCAGCTCGACATCGCAGGCCTGACGGCTGCGGGACACAATCTGCGTGGCCAGCAACGAGTGGCCGCCAAGCTCGAAGAAATCATCGGCCAAGCCAACTTGCGCCAGCCCCAACACCTCGCGCCAGATTGCCGCAATCTGCTCCTGCAACGGCGTGCTCGGGGCGATGTGCTGACGCTGCTGCCACACCGGCTCCGGCAAAGCGCGACGGTCCAGTTTACCGGCGGGGCTTAACGGCATTTGCTCTAGGCGCAGCAAGTGGCTAGGCACCATATAGTCCGGCAATTGCGCCGCCAGCGCGGCGAGCAACTGTGCGCTTTGCGTTGCTTGCGGTGTACTGGAAGTGCTGGTGTAGTAGCCGATTAATTGCGGCCCCGTGTGGCCTTCACGGATCAGCACCACGGCCTGGCCAACGCCCGCCTGGGCTAGCAAGCGCGCTTGAATTTCCTCCGGTTCGATACGAAAGCCGCGCAGTTTTACCTGCTGGTCGAGACGCCCCAGATACTCCAACGCGCCATCGGCGCCCCAGCGCACACGGTCGCCAGTGCGATACAAACGCGCACCAGGATCGCCAAAAGGATCAGCAACAAAACGCTCAGCCGTCAGCCCCGGCCGGCCCAGATAACCACGGGCCAAGCCGGCGCCGCCGATGCACAACTCCCCCGCTACGCCGACCGGTACGGGTTGCAATTCGGTATCCAGCACATGGCAGCGCACATTGCCCAATGGCCGGCCAATCGGTGAACGCTCGCCATCGCTGGCCTGGCAGTGCCAGTGGGTAACGTTGATCGCGGTTTCGGTCGGGCCGTAGCGGTTATGCAGTGCGACGTTTGGCAAGGCCGCCAGTACTCGGTCGCGCAAGGCGGCGGGCAGCGCTTCGCCCCCGGAGAACAGACGGCGCAGGCTGCTGCACTGTTGCACCTCGGCTTCCTGAATAAACAGCTGCAACAGCGGCGGCACAAAGTGCAGCGTGGTCACCCCGTAGTCACGTACCAATCGCACCAGACGTTGCGGGTCGCGGTGTTCACCGGGCGCGGCAAGCAGTAGACGGGCACCGGTGATTAGCGGCCAGAAGCATTCCCACACCGATACGTCGAAGCTGATCGGGGCTTTCTGCAGCAGTACATCGCTGGCATCCAACGCGTAGGTCGCTTGCATCCACGCCAGCCGTTCGGCCAGCGCGGCATGGGTCACGCCGACGCCTTTGGGTTGGCCGGTGGAGCCGGAGGTGTAAATCACATAGGCGAGGTTGGCGCCGCTCACGTCAGGCGCTGAAACTGCCTGCGCACCCAGCGGTTCAGCGGCCTCCACCTCATCAAGGTTGAGCACCTGAACAGTGGCCAGCGTTGGCAAGGCGTCGCGCAAATGCGCTTGGGTCAGCAGCAGCTTGGCGCCGCTGTCTTCCAGCATGTACGCCAGTCGTTCGCGGGGGTAATCCACATCCAACGGCACATAGGCACCACCGGCTTTGACAATGGCCAGCAGACCAACAAGCAACTGCGGCGAACGCTCGGCGGCTATCGCCACACGCACATCCGGGCCGACGCCAAGGTTGCGTAACTGCTCGGCCAAGCGATTGGCCTGGGCATGCAATTGCCCATAGGTGAGGCTGCCGCTTTGCCAAAGCAACGCGGTGACGTCGGCACTTTTTTGCGCCTGATAGTCCAGGCTGGCTGGCAGCAGTTTTTCCGCCGCCGGCATTGGCGCGCGGCTCCACTCGGCCAACTGACGTTGCTCGCCTTCCCCGAGTAGTTGGATATCACCAATGGCCAATTGCGGTTGCTCGGCTACCTGTCGCAACAGGCTGACCAGGCGCTGAGCCAGTTGCTCGATCGTCGCGGCGTTGAACAACTCATCGGCGTAGTCAAAGGACAAAGTCAGGCGCCCTTTGCCGTCTTCTTCGCTATGCAGTTGCAGGTCGTATTTGGCTTCGCGGCTATGCCAGGGCAGCTCGTGGGCGAGCAAACCGGGCAAGCGACGCAGGCTGCTGAGGTCGCGTTGCTGGTGGTTAAACAGCACCTGAAACGGCGCGTGCCCGCCCAGGGCCTGCACCAGTTGATCGAAGGGCACATCCTGATTGGCCTGGGCATCGAGCGTGGCGATGCGGGCGTTGGCTAGCACCTGGTTAAACGCCTGGCGCCCATCCAGCTCACCGCGCAGCACCAAGGTGTTGATAAAGAACCCGAGCAGCCCCTGCGTTTCCACGCGCTGACGGTTGGCGCCCGGCACGCCGATGCGTATATCGCCCTGCCCGGTGTGGCGCAGCAGCAGGGTTTGCAAGCCTGCCAGCAGCACCATAAATAGCGTGGCCTGCTGACTGCTAGCGACCTGGCGCAGGCGTTGGCTCAGGGCATCGTCGAGCGTCCAGGTGAAGCGTGCCGCGCTGTGTTGGCGTTGGGTGCTGCGCGGGTAATCCAGCGGCAGTTGCAACGCTGGCGCTTCATCGCCGAGCTGCTCGACCCAGTACGCCAGTTGCCGCGCCCCTTCCCCGTCGGCCAGCCATTGGCGCTGCCAACTGGCGAAGTCGGCATACCCCAATGGCAGCGCCTTCAGCTCGGCCGGCTGACCGCCGCAGGCTTCGGCGTACAGCCGGGAGAATTCGTCGAGCAGCACCGTGAGCGACCAACCATCGGCGACGATATGGTGCAGGGTGACCAACAGTTGCTGGTCTTCATCGGCCAGGCGCACCAGGGTCACGCGCAGCAGCGGACCGCTTTGCAGGTCGAACGGCGCGCTCGCTTCCTCTTCTCGCACGCGGGCAGCCTCGGTGCTTTGCTCACGGCCGCTGAGCGGGCGCAGGTCGACGTGGCGCAGGTGCAGTTCAGCGCTGGGCAGAATGCGTTGCAGGGCTTGGCCGTCTACGTCAAGGAACACCGTGCGCAGCGCTTCGTGGCGTTGAATCAAACGGGCGAAGCTGGCGCGCAGCGCGTGTTGGTCCAGCTCGCCACGCAGGTGCAAGCCACCGGGGATGTTGTACGCGGCACTGGTAGGGTCCATCTGCCAGAGAAACCACAGGCGGTTTTGTGCCGGCGATTGCGGCAGATTCTGCTGGCGTGGCAGGCGCGGGATAGTGCCTTCGGCAGTGGCGCCTGCGGCGATCTGCCCAGCGACGTGGCGGGCGAAACCGGCGAGGTCGCGGGTTTCAAAAAGATCGCGCAGGTGCAGGTTTACGCCCAGTCGATCGCGCAGTTGCGCTATTACTTGTGCGGCGCTGATGGAGTTGCCACCGAGCAGGAAAAAGTTGTCGGTGGCAGCCACGGCGGGCACGCGCAACTGTTCGGCCCAGATGGCGGCAATGTGCGCGTGCACGGCGTCGGCTGTGGGCGCCGCCGCAACGCTGCGAGGCGCAGCGCCGCCGGGGAATTGCGCGTAGCTATCGAGGGTGCCGTCGGCCAGCCCGCTGCGGCAGGCAGCGCGTTGCAGTTTGCCGCTGGAGGTTTTTGGTAAGGCACCTGGGTTAAGCAGAACAACGGCGCGCGGCGCTTCTTGGTAAGCCTCGGCGACGGCTTGGCGGATGGCGTTGATCAGCGCTTCAGCGGGCACATTTTTTTGTACGCTGCGGCCGATTTCAGCGGCAATGCCGATGCCCTCTTCGCCGTCTTGCTGCACAGCAAATACGGCGACTCGGCCTTTGCGTACATGGGCTACGTCGGTTTCTACCGTACGTTCGATGTCCTGCGGGTAAAGGTTGTGGCCACGGACGATCAGCATGTCTTTCAAACGCCCGCTGATAAATAACTCGCCGTCGCGCAACGCACCGAGGTCGCCAGTACGCAGCCAGGTATGGCCCGCCATTTCGACAAAGCTTTTTGCTGTGGCTTCGGGGTTGCGCCAATACCCGTGGGCGATGCTCGGGCCGCTGGCCCAGATTTCGCCAACCTGGTTATCGCCCAACACAGTGAGGCTGTGCGGGTCGACGATTTGTACCTGGTGCAACGGACGTGGAATGCCGCAACTGAGTAACAGGCTGTCGCCGCCGCTTTCGATGCGGTTGCGGGTTAACGCTTGCGCGTCCACACCCAGCGCCGGAATACCGCTGCCACGTGTGCCGCTGGTGACATACAAGGTTGCCTCGGCCAGGCCATAGCAGGCCAGGTAGCTGCTGGCGTCGAACCCACAGGCGGCGAATTTTTCGGCGAAGCGTTCCAGGCTGTCTTGGCGAATCGGCTCGGAACCCGAGAACGCTACACGCCAGCCACTGAGGTCGAGCTTGGCCAAGGCCGAAGCACTGACCCGCTCGCTGCACAGGCGATAGGCAAAGTCCGGCCCGCCACTGACCGTGCCGCCGAAGCGGCTGATGGCTTGCAGCCAACGCACGGGGCGCTCAAGGAAGGATTTCGGCGACATCAATACACAGGGCACGCCGCTAAAGATCGGTTGCAACAACCCGCCGATCAGGCCCATGTCGTGGTACAGCGGCAGCCAGCTGACGATCACATCGTTGGCGCCAATACCAAAGCCTTGGCGGATCAGCAGTTCGTTGGCCACCAGGTTGCCGTGGCTGACTTGCACGCCCTTGGGCAGCGCGGTGGAGCCTGAGGTGTATTGCAGAAAGGCGATATCGTCGGGCTGCAGGTTGGGGGTTTGCCAGATGTCGGCCAGTTCGTCACTGAGGGTGTCGACACAGAGCAACGCGGGCGCGTTGTCGATGTGTTGCAGGGCATCACGCTGGTCGTTGCTGGTTAGCACCAGAGCCGGCTCGGCGTCGGCGATGATCGACAGCAAACGCAGTTGGTGCTGCTCGCGTGAGGACTCCGGCGGATAGGCCGGCACGGCAATGACGCCGGCATACAGGCAGCCGAAAAATGCGGCCACATAATCTGCGCCGCTGGGCAATAGCAGCACCGCGCGGTCGCCCGGACTGGTGTTGGCTTGCAGCGCAGCGGCAATCGTGCGCGCGCGGCGGTCCAGCTCGGCGTAGCTAAGCACCCGCCCTTCCCCCTCGTCGCCCTCCAAAAAACGCAAGGCCAGCGCCTGCGGTTGTTGCGCGGCTCGGCGTTGCAGGGCGTGGACCAGCGTGCGGGGAAGTTCAGACGAAGACATGGGCTATTCCTAGAAATCGGGAGTGACGAATCAACTGGCAACGCTGGGTAAAGGCCGGTTTTGCCGGGCGTGGTGGCGCAACAAATGCTGCTCGGTATAGCGCCGTAGGCAGCGCAGTAACGGCGCTTCCTGGCTGTGCAAAAAGAAATGGCCGCCGGCAAACATATCCAGGGAAAAACCGCTGGCGGTTTCGCCTTGCCAATCGAGTAATTCGTCGACGGCAATGCTGTCGTCCTTGCCGCCAAAGACATGGATCGGCGCTTGCAGCGCCGGGCGCTGGAGGTACTGGTAACTGCCGGCAAGGAGAAAATCGGCACGCAGAATTGGCAGCATCAGCTCGAGCAATTCCCTGTTGGCCAGGGCCTCTTCCGGTGTGCCTTGCAGGCTGCGCAGCTTGGCGATCAGCTCGGCGTCGGACTTGGCGTCGCGGTAGTCGCTAACATCGCGGCGCGCTGGGCCAGCCGTGGCGGATATCAGTAGGCACAGCGGCTCTGCCACCCCACGGGCTTTAAGCGCATGCACCAATTCGAAGGCCAGCAGGCCGCCGAGGCTATGGCCGAACAGCGCGTAGGGCGTGCTTAGGTCGCGGGCGATTTCATCGGCTAACTGCTCGATTAGCGCCGGCAAATGGCGGTGCAAGGGTTCGTCCATACGCAGACCGCGGCCGGGTAATTCCAGCGGCTGCACCTGCAGCCACTGCGGCAAACGCGTGCGCCAGCGGTGGTAGAACATGGCGCTGGCGCCGGAGTACGGCAGGCACAGCAAACGCAGGGTGGCGGGCGCGTTCACCTCAGGCCACCACAGCGTCCTGGGCCATTTTTTGGCGCAGGCTAAGCGGGCGCATATCCGTCCAGTGCTGCTCGATATAGGCCAGGCACTCTTGCTTCAAACCACTCACGCCAACCGCGCGCCAACCGGCAGGAATGGCCTTGTAATCGGGCCACAGCGAGTACTGCTCTTCCTGGTTGATGACCACTTGAAAAATCACGTCATCACGATCAAACACCATGGCTTGCTCTCCACGTTTGCCCGGGCGATTGCGCGGGCTTTCACAGTGAAGAACGGACGGCGCAAGAAAATAATTAGCGCTTTTCACCGCGCGGTTTAGCCCAGGCCAAATGCCATCGGAAAGTCACTATTGCGTAACGCTCCTGCAACCAAACGAAATCTATTATCTCTCGCAATTGACAATCATTATCATTGGACATAGTTTGTTACCCCGCTCGCAGGCAGCCTCCTGCAAGCGTTTAACTGCCCTCGGTAGCAAGGTGAATTCCATGACGGAACAACTGTCCACAAGCACGTGCGATACACCCCTATTCCAAGCGTTCGTCGACAATCGCTCCATTCTCGTCAAAGTGGCCACCCGCATTACCGGCTGCCGCTCACGCGCTGAAGATGTGGTGCAAGACGCCTATTTCAGGCTGCATTCGGCACCGCAAATCACCTCGTCGTTTAAAGCCCAACTGAGCTACCTGTTCCAAATCGTGCGCAATTTGGCCATCGACCACTACCGCAAACAGGCGCTCGAACAGCGCTACACCGGCAGCGAAGAAGAAGGCATGAACGTGGTCACCCACAACGCCTCGCCCGAAGCCTTGCATATCAACTACGCGACGCTGGAACACATCGCCGATGCCCTCGGCCAGTTGCCCGCACGCACCCGTTACGCCTTTGAAATGTACCGCCTGCATGGCGTGCCACAGAAAGACATCGCCCAGGAATTGGGCGTATCACCGACCCTGGTGAACTTTATGATTCGCGATGCGCTGGTGCATTGCCGCAAAGTGGCGAAAGCGGAGCATGAACAAACGGCGTAAACGTACGAGGTTGGGTCGGTCCGCATTCGGTAGAGCGCAGCGAAGCGCAACGGGCCGGCTTGTTGGGCTTGGCTGCGCTCTACCGAAGACTGCACCGATCAAAAAATCGCTCACGCGCAATCGCCATTAACGCCGCGCGTTTGTGCGGAAAATCGAATTCCTTCTGGCAGTGAAAACCTGCGCGGTGCATATGCTCGATCATCCGCGCGTTGTCAGCGCGCGGTTCGGCGACTACCAGCTGGGTGCGCGGGTCATCAAGGAAGAGAAAGTGCGTCAGCGCTGTTAGCCAACTCGCCACTTTGTGCGGCCCGCGATGGCTGTCTTCGCCCACTAGCATATGAATGCCGCGGTCGTAATTATCCGCTGCGTAGAACGGTGCAATGCGGTCCTCCTTGGCCCAGTAGGCTTCGAAATAGGCGAACGGTTGCTCATCGAAACAGCCAATCAAGGTCAATGTATGCGGGTCGCGTTCGAGTTTTTCCAGGTACTGGCGATGCTGCTCCAAGGTGCCGCCCTCCTGCCAAAACTCCAATACGCGCGGGCTGTTTTGCCAGCGATTGAAACGCTGCAGGTCGCTATCAATATCGAGCGCCCGCAGTGAGATCCAGCTACCCAAGCGCGCATCGAAACGGCGGTACAACTCGCCCGCTGGTTTTGCGGGGCGCCGGGGATGACGTTTGCCATCGCTGATCACCATCTGCTGCGGATAAACCGCGCCCTGCCCGCCCAGCAACCAAGGCTCAGCGATCTGCCAGAAGGTGCTGCGCGCGCTGGTTAACAGGCCATTGGCATCGCTAACCAGCAGCCCGCTTTGCAATGCGTCCACGGCCACTGCCGGCAATGTCCAGTTCAGCAGTTGGCAGGTTTCATCGCGTGCAAACAGCCAATAAGCGACCACCCACAGCGCCTGCGCCGAGAGCGCCTCACTGGCCATAACCTGCAACGGCTCCCCCGCTTGCAGGTGCACAGAAATAGGCTCGTGCAGGTCGAGTTGCAGGTGCAAGGCGCCTGCACTTTCATCGCCGTGCAGGCATTGGCCGTTGGGGAGTGGCAGGGTGTGCATCATGGGTGGCTCGCAAAAAAAGGGACGTTGCCTGATGTGACGTGGCGTCGGCCGGAAAATTTAGCGTGCCCTTAACACTCGCGCTCCTCCTCCGGTTTTAGCCGCAGGCTGTGAGTGGCCACCTACAAGTTCGTCAGGCGCGTCCGACAGCTATGCGCTGCCTCTCAACCTACAGTCCGTCACCCTGAGACGAATTGAAGGAACACGCTTATGCCCCTGTCGGAGCCCATGAAAGCCTTGGAAGCCAGCTGCCGTCTGAAACCAGGGGCGCTGGCCGAATTGGGCTTGCACTGCGTGCAGAACGTCGTTGCACATAGCGAAAGTGCATTTATCAATCGCTTTGCCCATGCCCTCACCCAGGCTGGAGCACGTGCGGTGTACCGCACCGCCGAGACCGGCCGGCAGCAGCTTATTAGCCTGTTCCAACGAACCGATCCCAGCCTGAATGGCGAAAAAAAACCACTTCAACACGTCGACCGAACAATCACCTCGGTGTTCGACGCAACGTCGCCCACCTGGTCATCGCAGTTCCCGGAAAAACAGACAGTCGTAGCCCCAGGCAGTATTGGCGATTCATCGTCCCCGGCCTCCTACGCCACCAGCCTTTACGCCCTGGCAACCCAACTGGAAGCCATAACCCCCACCGACGCCGCACGAATCACCCTGAGCACGAGACGCCCCGATCTAGCTGACACCCTGCTAAGTGACGTGACGGTCAATCAAGAGCTGGCCAAGTTGGATATCGTCAACCGCACCTTGCAAAGCGGCCTGGATAACAGCAAAAACAACCAAGCGCTGGTCAAGCAACTGCAACAGCAAGGCGCTCTGCCAGAGAGCGTTACGCAATTGCCTTGCGATGCATTACTGGCCCGCTTGCACTACCCAGGCGATGCCCTGCCTTACCATGAACCCCACGATCAGGTTGTCACCGGCCTTGCCGAGCAAGGAACTGGCCTGGCGCAGTTGACCCATTTGGTGCGCGCTGACATGCCGTCGTTCTGCCGCGCCGATGCGGATGCCGCGCTCTCCAACCGCCTGTTGCAACAGGCCGCGCGGCTAAGCCCGGCACACGTCAGCCTGGTCAGCCAAGCGCCCGCATTTCCAGGCGCTAGCACAGCGCCCCAGGCCTTTCTCTCCTACAACTTTGGCATTGCCAACGCCGTTAGACTCAACCAGTTGCCACTCTTCTGCCAAGCCACCGGCTTGTCGACTGATAAGGTGCTAGCGCTGTTGTGCGCCGCGGGCATCGGCGCGCAAAACACCTCTGTGGTGGCCTCAACCAACGTGCCGCTGGCGTTTCCAGCGCCGTATGACTACGGCGCGGTATTTGTTCACGGCGGCCAACTGCCCGGCTTGGCCCTGAAGCAAGACCAAAGCAGCGACCCGGTCAGCATCGACGGCCTGAGCAGTAGCAACGTTGTGCTCTACGACCGCTACGACCGCATCAACCGTATGGTTCGCCTGCAACGTCAGACCGGGCTGGCGTTTGACCAACTGGATGCGCTGCTGGTGTCAGCCATGCGCGCCGAAGGGCAGAACAACCTGCTACTGAACATGAACACTCACAGCGTGCGCACCTTGGGTTTTTACCAAGCGTGGCATGCCGCATATGGGCTTAGCGCCGAAGACCTCAGCGCCTGTTTGTACCAGGTAACGCCCTTCGCGGTCGGTACCGCCGCGCCGCAGTTTGATCGCGTGTTCAACCCGCGCGGCGCTAGTCAGTCGGCCTTACAGATCGACAACAAGGCTTTTGTCTACACCGCCACCGACGGCGCCGATGCGGTTACCGTGCGCCAGCTATGTGCGGGTCTTAACGTTAGCGAAACGGAGTTTTTGCTGCTGGCAGCGCGGGTAAATAGCGCCCAGCAACTGGTTAAAGGCAGCCTGGTGCGCAGCTTGCCGGTCGTCTCAGCCCTGTACCGCCTTAGCCGAATTGCAGCGTTGCTAAAGCTGCGGGTGATGGAGATGGATGCCCTGTTGCAACTGCTGCCCCGCGGCAATACGTTGCTGCTGCAACTCGCCGGCATTCCACAATTGGCCGAACTTGATAGCGACGGCCAACCCAAGACGGCGGACCTGCTAAATGACCTGCAGACCCTGGCAGAGATAGTCGCTTGGCTGCAGGCGCAGCAATTAACCGTGGCAGATTTGTGCATCCTGCTGGCCCCAGCGCCAGCCATTCTTGCGCCCAGCCCCAGGGAGGTGGCGCTGGTAAACGACATCAATCAGCACCTGGGCAACATTCGCCTGGATGCCAACAGCCTACAGAACGCCGGGTTACCGGCAACCGACCTAACCGGCGCCACCCTGGACTGGCTAGCCCTGCTGAGCGACACCAGCACTGGCGTATGCGACCCCTATGGCCTGGTCCGCATTGAGGCAAGCGCCGCTCGCAACCAGGCAATCGGCGCCATCGTCGCTGCGCTGAAGCTCTCAGACAACGATAAGCGCGCCGCACTGGCGATTCTGCAAACCCTTCTGAATACGATATTGCGTGGCCAGCAGGCGCTGATCGACACACAGGTGGGCAAGGTGCTGAGCGTGGGGCACGGCACTGTATCGGCCATGCTGCCCTGCCTGGCACTCAGCAGTTACGCCCTGCTCAATACCTGCCAAACACTGAATAAACCCGGCCTGACACCCGCCGATATCCCGCAAACATTGATGGCGCTACTCAACAAGTTGGGCCGCTACAGCCTGCTGGTCAGCCACTACGGCCTGACGCCGACCACCCTGACGTTGATGAGCACCCTGCAACCCGCTTTCGGTGGCGATGTAAGCCTGACATTGCCCCTGCTAACGGTGCTAGCCGACTACGTAACCTGGCGCCACGCGGCCGGCACCGAAGATCACGTGTTGCAGTACCTGCGCGATGCCAACGCCAGCCCCGCGCTGAGTGCCAGTGAGGCCAGCGCCAGACTGGCAACCATGCTTGCGGCCGATGTTGGTGAGGTTCAGCAGGCCGTCGACCTACTCACCCAAAGCCCAGCCGGCAGCGGGCTGGCGACCGGCGTTGGGCAAATAGGGCAACTGATGCGTCTGCTCGACAGCGCTGGAAAAACCGGCCTGTCCATCAGCCTGCTGGGGCAAGTGACCGATCTGGCTATCGCGCAAAGCGCCGTGCCCGACCAAGCCACCGACGACAGCGAGTTCGCCACCTGGCGGGTGGCCGGCTTAGCGGTGATGGCCACCCTAAGCCAGCGCAACAGCGAGCGCCCCTGAAACGTGCGTTTTTCAACGCCCTCAGACCTTCCCACTGGGCCTTTATTCCGGAGCTTGGTATGCAGCAAACGACATTGAACGGCGAAATGGCCGAACGCAAACGCAATGCCCTGGAATCTGCCTGGCTCGGGCAACTTTCCCGTATCCCCGGCGCCACGGCCACCCGCCTGGATAGCGCCGACGACCTCTACACCTACCTGCTGATCGACACCCGCAGCGGCTGGCAACCCAACACCAGCGTGGTCGCCCAACTGATTGCCTCGCTGCAGCAATACATCAACAACATTCTGTACGGCAGCGAACCGGGCTACAGCCAAGTGCGCTGGCAGCAGGAACACCAAGCCCTGCTACAAGATTGGCAATCCACCAACGCGCAATACGATGTGTGGGCGGCAAACGTCATGCTCGCGCAGTACCCGGAAAACTACCTTTCTCCGCCGCTGCGCAGCGACCAAACCCAGGACTTTGCCCAGATGGTCAGCGACCTCAACCAGGGGCCGCTCAATGACGACAGCATTCTTGCCGCCGTACAGGGCTACCTGAATCGCTTTGAGGATGTCGCCAACCTCAGCGTGGTCAGCGGCTATGTCGCCGGCACCGACCTGACCCAGGACGACTATTACTTTCTCGGTAGCACCGCCAGCAAGCCGCAGACCTACTACTGGCGCAAATGCGCCATGCACCTGAACACCGTCACCACGCTGGTGCCGGATTCTTGGTCAGAGTGGCAGAAGGTTGATCTGCCGTTGGGTGGCGACAATGTGGTGGGGTTACCGCGCCCGGTTATTCAAAACAACCGGTTGTACGTAGCCTGGTTCGAGCGCAGGGCCAGTGGTACCAACGACGATAAGACACCCCAAACAACAACGCCGACCACTACCCTAACGGCGCAAATGGCCTATCTGAAATTCAATGGCACCTGGAGCGTGCCGCAGATTCTGGCCAGCACAAGCGGAACGACAACCGACAGCGGCGATGGCCTGTATTCGACCAATGCGGCGTTTTCTACCCTGGCGTTGCAATTCGCTGACGCCACCGCAAGTCCTTTCCTTTATATCGGGCTATACAGCGCGGCTACTGCCCAATGCCCTACAGACGGGATAGCCAACGACAACGCGATGGTGTGTGCGCTTGATGCCTGGATGAATCCGGTTAAACCCCAGCCCGACGCCATCCAAGCGTTGTTCGCCCAATACGCGGTGCAAACGTTAGCCCGGCAAAACAACAACGCCAGCGTGGTGGCCCCCAACGCGACCAGCCAACAGTTTTTGCAGCGGGCGGTATCCCACGCCTCTGAATATCAGGTAAGCAATACCGGGTTTGCCATCGACGAGTTGGGGTTGGGCGCCTCCATGGCAATAATGAAGGTAACTTCAGGGCACGCTGTAGAAGCTAATACGGTGGTCGTTGACAGCAGCACGCTCTCAGCCAGCCAGTTATTTATCGACTTCACGCCTAGCGGAATAACCATCCCCTATAAAGAAATCGCCTATGGCAGCGGAACCTATAGCGACCAGGTATTACAGTACGATGAGTCTTTCCGCTATCGAGCGATATTAACGACAGACTCTACAATATTAATTTCCATGTATATCCCAGAAGCGGATGCGTTTACCCGCCTATTAGGCGCCAGCAGTATCAGTCTAGGATTTCGCTCTTCGGCATCCATATCGACGAATACCCCTCCCGCCTCGACGTACGATACCGGTTATAACTGCCAAACAGCAGTGGTAACGCTATACAACTCAGGAAAGAGCAGCTTAGGTGATTTAACCTCAATCGCATTTTTTGCAGGATCGAGTGAAATTGCCCAAGCTGATGACTTGGATTCTCTTGGACAATTATTATTACCCAGCGACTGCACAACCCGACTTTCCATCAGCAAAGGCGCAGGCCTGCTGCAGAGTGTTGTCGTTGACGGGCTTGTGTTTCAGCCCAGCGACCATTGCACAATCACGCTATCAAACTTGGACTTTAGCCAAGACAGCAACTACTCATTTGACTTTTACACAAGCATCGAAGTCTTATCAAAAGATCAAAGCATATTATTTAGAAAGTCTCAGCGCCATGCATTTACAAGTTTAAACTTCCAGAAGTCGCTCAACCCTCCAACCGACCCCATGCCAATACTGGACAGTTACACCGACCCAGCACTTGGAACGGCCGAGTTTATCCATTTCGACTTCAAAGCCGATGCCAATAACGCAGCAACATTCGCCCCAGGTAATATTCGCCTGAACACACTATTCGCTAAAGAATTGGTGAAATCTGCGCAGAGCGGCCTGGCGAATTTATTTCAATGGAATACTCAACTGACGCCGGAACCCGACCTTGGGCCTGGGGCTTGGTTAGCGCTGACATTACCGGCATACAAACCCGATATTCATGGCGATAGCCGTAGCTGCACCATCGTGATGTTTCCAAGTAACAACCTGCACTTCCCGCTGGCTACTGCAACGTTGGCGGACGAACCTAATACTATTCGGGTATTTGTGCCCTTCAGCAGCGTATTGATTTTCGACGCAAAAGACAGTCAAGCAATTACCTATCAAGTCCTACGGGTTTATCTACAAACGGCAAAAACTGCGTTTATGGGTAATTACGACGAAGTCATTGTCGCCTTTGAAAAAGGTAATACGGTTATCCCTGCTCAGGTTATGAATGACGCGCCATGGGGAGACTTTGTTCGCTACAGCGGTTTCGATAAGGCGATTGCACTCTCGGGAATCAGCACGCCCATGGAGTTTTCCGACGCCAATGGCCTGTATTTCTGGGAGCTGTTCTACCACACCCCCGCCATGGTCGCGTACGCGCTGCAGTCGCGGGGCCTGCACGCTGACGCGCGGCGCTGGCAGCAACGCATTTTCGATCCAGCCGCCATCAATCGCGGCACCGATACCCAGGGCAATAGCATCAGCAACTACTGGAACGTGGTGCCGATTTCGCCGGGCTACGCCAAGGAAGATCCTTCTTATGCCATTCAAGGGCCCACCGACCCGGACGCCCTGGCCTATGCCGATCCGGAACACTTTCGCAAGGCCAGCTATATGGGCTACGTACAGACGCAGATTGCCCTGGGCGATTTCTACTACCGCCAGTTGACCCCCGACAGCCTCAATCAAGCCCTGCAGATTTACACCCAAACCCATGGGTTACTGGGCACACGACCGGATGACGGCCTGGTCAGCCCGTGGCTCCCCATCAGCCTGGAGCAGGCTGCCAGCGGCGTGCCCCACGGCGAGCAGTTGATGCAGTTCGAACAGCAACTCAGCGCATTGCCAGACACGTGGACCAGCTATCCAACCGACCGGCCCTACCCATCGTTACGCACCGCGCCTTCCAGCGCGTTCCATCCGCCAGTCAACGACCAATTGTTGCTGCTCTGGGACACCCTGCAAGCGCGTCGTTACAACCTGCGCCACAACCTGGATATCAACGGCAACCCGCTTCACTTGCCGCTCTTCGCCACCCCGCTGAACCCGGCCGCGTTGCTGGCGCGTAATGCCCAAGGCGGCACCGCACAGGATCAAGCAGGCGCAGGCTTGCTGACCATTGCGCCCTACCGATACGGCCTGATGAGCGAAAAAGCACGCGACGCCGCCGGGCTTTTAAGTGAATTCGGGCAGCAGTTACTGCATGCGCTGGAGGCAAAAGATGAACGCCACCGTGAGGTGCTGGAGCAAACCCAATTGGCCGATTTGTGGGGGTTCGTGCAACAGGCCCAACAACAAGCCGTGGATATTGCCAGCAATACCCTGGCGACCCTGAACACCAGCCTGGCGGCGGCGCAACAACGCCAAGGCTATTACCAGCAACTGGTCGGCGGCGGTCGCTCTGCGCTCGAGTCCGACGCCCTCAGCACCTTGGCCACCAGCGGCGTACTGATTGGCTCCGTGGCCGTTCCGGCGATAGCCGCCGGCGTGGTGGCGCTGGCACCGAATATCTTTGGTTTGGCCGACGGCGGGAGTGATTGGGCCGGGCCGCTCAAAGGCATTGCTGAAGGCACCTTGGCCTTGGGGTTTGCCGGTAATACCGCCGCCGAGGCCATCGGCATGCAGGCTGGCTTCGAGCGCCGCCAGGCGGAATGGCAGCAGCAAGCGGACCAGGCGACGCGTGATATCGCCACATTGAACAGCCAAATCACTGGCCAGCGGCTGCAAATCGCGGCCGCCAAAACGGCACAAGCGCTAGCCAGCACCCAGCACCAGCAAGTGATGGCGACATACGCTTTTCTCAGTAATCGGTTCAGCAACGAGGCCTTGTACCAGTGGCTGACGGCTCAACTCTCGGCCCTTTACTACCAGGCCTATGACGCCACCTTAAGCCTGTGCATCGCCGCCCAGTCGTGCTGGCAGTACGAGTTGGGCGACTTTGTTACCACGTTCATCCCCACGGGCGGTTGGAGTACCCAGTACCAAGGGCTATTGGCCGGCGAAACATTGCGCCTGAGCTTGCTGCAGATGGACGCGGCCTGGTTGGCGCGCAACAGCCGTGGGTTGAACATCAGCCGCTCATTTTCGCTGCGCGAGAAGCTCGGCGAGGACGGCTGGGCAGCCCTTCTGATCGATTTGAAAGCCGGCAAGGCCACCTTTGCGCTGAGCGAACAGGACTTTGACCTGGACTACCCAGGCCATTACCTGCGCCAGATCACGGATGTTTCGGTGACGCTACCGGCAGATATCGGCCCCTACCAGAACGTGCGCGCCACCCTCACGCAAACCGGCAGCAGCCTGGTGCTGAAAGCGGACCTTGAGGCCATCAAGTACCTCAAAGACAGCCAAACCGGTAGCAGCGCAAATGTGCAGCGCAATATCAACGCCAGCCAGGAAATCGCCCTGTCTAGTGGCCTGGACGACACTGGCACACCGGTATTAACCGCCAGCGATGCACGCTATCTGCCGTTCGAGGGAACAGGTGCGGTGTCCGATTGGCTGCTGGCATTTCCTAACCCCTCCTCTGCCAGCCAGCAGCAGGTGCTGTCGAGCCTGAACGACGTGATCGTGACGCTGCGCTACACCGCCCGCAACGGCGGTGACAGCTTTGCTGAGCAAGTTCTGAAGTTCTGGACAACCCCAGGCTGAGGCCAACCCGCGCTGCCCGTTTTGCCAGGTCAAACCAAGGGTCGCCATTAACGGCAGCGTAAGGCTGCCCAGGAAACAACCAATGATCTCCAGCGCCGCTTCCGACGACCTCCCGCTGACGCCGCCAACCCTGCCAAACGTTGGCGGTTCATTGCAGGGCATGCCCACCGCCGCTGGCCCGGTCGACCCTGATGGCCAAGCAAGCCTGACAATTCCCCTGCCTATCAGCGCCGGGCGTGGCTACGCCCCGTCACTCGCATTGCGCTACCAAAGCGGTGCGGGTAATGGGCCTTGGGGAAGCGGCTGGCAATGCAGCACCTTGGCGATTCGCCGCAGCACCCGGCGCGGCGTCCCGCTCTATACCAACGAAGATGAGTTTCTCGGCCCCGATGGCGAAGTACTGGTTGCTGAACGCGATGCCAGCGGGCGCGTGATCACAACCAGCGTCGCCACGTTCAATACGCAAAAGCTCGACCGCACCTATCAGGTCACCCGCTACTTACCCCGGGTCGAGGGCGCCTTTGCCCGTATCGAACGCTGGCAAGCCGAGGCGGTTGCCGATTTCTGGCTAATCCACAGCCCCAGCGGTGAACTGCTGTGCCTGGGAAAAAGTGCTCAAGCACGCATTGCCGATCCCAGCGCTGGGCAACTGCGCATTGCCAGCTGGCTGATTGAGGAGTCGGTGTCGCCAACCGGCGAACATATTTACTACCGCTACGTCAGCGCCGCCGACGTTGGCGTAACCGACCCCACTGGTCGTGACATCCACAACCAACGCACCCTGAGCACCGTGTCTTACGGCAATGTCAGCCCTGAGGCGGCCCTGTGGTTGTGGAGCGGTGATTCGGTACCTGCAGAGCAGCAGTGGCTGTTCACCTTGCTACTGGATTACGGCGCGCTCGGTACCGACAGCAACGTGCCGCCTGCATGTGCGCCGCAACCGGCAACACCTTGGCCGGTGCGCCAGGACGCCTTTTCCACCTACGCCAGCGGGTTTGAGGTACGCAGCCATTTCCTCTGTCGACAGGTGCTGATGTTTCATCACTTTCCAGAGCAATTGGGTGAGGCGGCAACCCTGGTTCAACGGCTACTGCTGACCTACGACGAGAATCCGCAGCTGTCGCGGCTGATAGCGGCGCAGTCGTTTGCATACGAGCCTGATGCTACCCGCACACTACAAAGCCTGCCGCCACTGGAACTGGCTTACACCCCATTCTCACCTCCCGCTCACGCTGACGCCTGGTTGCCGCTAGCCTTGCCTAACGAGCTAGGACCACGGCCGTACCGCCTGGTTGATGTGTATGGAGAAGGAATACCCGGCGTGCTCTATCAGGATGCTGGCGTGTGGTACTACCGCCCACCAGTGCGCGATAACGCCCAGGCCAGCCCGGACGCCGTGACCTTTGGTGCGGTGGCGCGGCTGCCGCTGCTGCCTTCGCTGCAAGCGGGCGGCCAGATAAAGCTGCTGGATCTCAACGGCGACGGCCGGCTGGAGTGGCTGGTGACGCAACCAAACGGTGTAGTCGGTTATTACACCCTGGAAGCAGACCACAGCTGGTCCGCCTTCACCCCCCTGACCACCTTTCCGGTTGAATTGCTGCACCCGGGCGCCACCCTGGCGGATTTACGCGGGGGCGGTTTACCCGACCTGGCAGTGATCGGCCCGCGCAGCGTGCGTTTGTATGTCAACCAGCGCTCAGGCTTTGGCCCTGGGCAAAATGTGCCGCACGAGTCCGATACCGGGCTACCGGTGATGGGCCGTGACCGGCAAGAGCTAGTGGCGTTCGCCGATATGCTCGGCAGCGGCCAAGCCCATCTGGTTAGCGTGCGCCATGATCGCCTGCTGTGCTGGCCCAATCTGGGCAATGGTCGCTTCGGTGAGCCGCTGACGCTCAGCAGCAACCTGCCATTTGACGCCGTGCGGTTCAATCCGCGTCAAGTCTACCTGGCGGACTTGGACGGCTCGGGAAGCGCCGACCTGGTGTATGCCGGGGTGGACTCGCTGCAACTGTTTTTTAACAACGCTGGCAACGCCCTGTCGGCCCCCGTGTCTGTGCCATACCCAACGGGCATGAGCTACGACCAACTCAGCCAATTGCAGGTGGCTGACTTGGCCGGTGAAGGCACCGTGAGCCTGATCCTTACCCAGTTGGTTGCTACGCCCAGCCTGCATACCCGTCACTGGCGCCTCGACCTGTGCAGTGCCAAACCCTACCTGCTCAGTAGCGTAAACAATAACTGCGGCGCCTCGACGCAACTGACCCACCGCAGTTCAGTGCAGGAGTGGCTGGACGAAAAACACGCCATGCCCAGCGCCATCCCCGGTGTGCCATTCCCCGCGCTGGTAGTGAGCCGTGTGGAACAGCACGACCGCGTGAGCGGCAATAGCCTGGTTCAAACCTTCCAATACCGTCGCGGTTTCTGGGATGGGGTGGAGCGCGAGTTCCGCGGTTTTGCTTACATTGAATCTATGCAGTTCGCCACGCAGAGCGACACGTCAGCAGCGAGCGCGTTGCGAATCTGTCGTTGGCTGCACATCGGCCGCGCTGGCGACGATGTGAATTTATATGGCACGCCCTTCTATGACCCGGCCGCCTTCGCCCCACAACCAACGCGATTAACCCAATGGCAGGGCAACGCCGATGACGGCCAAGACATAGCATTTAGCCCCGACGCCGCCACCGCATGGTGGCTGCAACGCGCCCTGAAGGGCACAGCGCTGCGCGAAGAACATTACGCTAACGATGGCAGCGCCGCTGCGCCGGTGCCTTATCGGGTAACGCAGACGCGCAGCCAAGTGCGTCTGCTGCAACCGGGCCAGGTAGCCGTTGCGCTAGCGCTTAACGCCGGCAGTACAACCTACGTTTATGAACGGACCACCAACGACCCGCAGGTGACGCAAAGTATTCCTCTGCACTACGACGGTTATGGCCATTCGCTCCTGGCGGTAGATGTCGCCTACCCCCGCCGCCTAGACGAAACCAGCGCCAATCCGTACACCGCGACCGCACTGCCAGCCGCTGCCTGGAGCGCTACGTTCGACGTCCAGCAAACCCTATTGCGCCTGACGGAGAGCCGCGCCCAGGTGCGCAATCAGCCCGACCCACAGGCCTGGGTGCTTGGCCTACCGATCGCCAATCGCCAGAACGCCCTGACGTTTACAGCGGACCACTTCCCGCCCACCGGCCTCACTCTGGAGTTACTCAGTGAACCAACCGGGCTGCTCAGCGCAGCCCAGCCGCGGTTAGTGCTCAGCCAGCAGCAACAGCACTATTGCGCTGACCCGACTTTGCCTAAAACCTTGCTATTGCTCGATCACCGCGAAACCGCTCTGCTCACCGCCAGCGACCTTCGTGCCTATCTCGGCGTGCTTAGCGACGAAGCCTGCCAGCAGTGGCTCAACACCGGCGGTTATCACCCTATGCCGGCCCTACTAGCGGTACCGGGCGCAGCGCCTGAGCCCGATTTATGGGCCGCCAACACCGGTTACATGACCTACCTGGGCGCCGAGCAATTCTGGCGCACACACACCCAAACCAGCGCCCAACTCAAGGCCGCAGATGGCCACCTACCGGTACTGACGGTGGCGTGGGATGCGTACCACTGCTGCATCACCGCCAGCAACGACACCTACGGTAATCGTGTCGACGCCGCCATCGACTACCGCTTTCTCAGGCCATGGCAAATAACCGACATCAACGGCAATTGGCATGAGGTGCAATGGGATGCGCTCGGCCGGGTGGTCGCCAGCAGTCAGTACGGAACCGAGTTGGCAGCTGACGGCGCATCGGCCATCAACGTCGGGTTTGCCCCACTGCGCGCCGCTCCCGCACCGGTGGATGACACGGTCGCCAGTGGCATAGCAAACGCTCTGGCTATCAACAGCGGCACAGGCAAACAGGCACAGGCGGCCCGCGTGGTGTACGACCTGTTTAGCATGATGGGCACGACCAGCCCGGCGCAGTTACGCCCGGCAGTCGCCGATGACGCCACCGCACTGGCGTTGTATCAGCACTTACAGGCGCTGCACTTTGTTACCCAACAGGGCCAACTGTTAACCAAGGCCTGGGCCTGGGTGCAGTGCACCGAGGAACTAGCTGGCGTGCCTTCCAGCTTGCGTGACCTATGGCGCGCCCTGCCGCGCCAGCCGGTGCATAGCGTGACGCTAACGGCCGATGCCTACCCGAACAGCCTTCAGCAAATCGCCGTGCAACTGACCCATAGCGACGGCTTCGGCCGAGCCCTACAAACAGCCGGGTTAGCGCCCGACGGCCCAGCCTATGTGCGAACCGCCAGCGGCGAACTGCAGATACAAGACGGCGTGCCGCTGGAGGCACCTGCCCACCCTCGCTGGGCTATTCGTGGGCGAATCGAATACACCCCGCAAGGCCAAGCCGCACGCACTTATCAGCCCTACTTCGTAAACGACTGGCAGTTTGTCAGCCCCTGCGCACTGAAAGCCTGTGGCTATGCCGACACCTACTTTTACGATGCCACCGGGCGCGAAACCCAGGTGCTTACCGCCAAAGGCTCAACGCGCCGCCACGCATACACAGCCTGGTTCACGGTAAGCGAAGACGAAAACGACACCGCCGCAGAGCGGCCAGACGCCCAGCTGCTAACGGAGAATGCCGATGCCTGACGCCACCTCGATCAACACCGGCACGCCAACCGTAACCGTCGTCGACAACCGCGGCATCGCCATACGCACCCTGCAGTTCTGCCGCACTGTTGCCGGCGGGCCTGCCGACCTGCGCGTAATCCGCGCCACCGTCGCCCCAGCCGGCCACCTGCTAACCCAGAGCGATCCACGCCTGGGCGATGCGGGCCTGGTTAACATCACCCGTGTCACCGCCATGGGGGGCGCACTCCTGCACCAGAGCGGCTGCGACGACGGCAGCACCTGGCAGTTCGCCGATATTCTCGGGCGCCCGTGCTGGCAACAGGACGGCGCAGGCACCGTAACCACATTTACCCACGATGCCCTCGGGCGACGGCAAACAATCAGTCGCCTCGACCCCAGCGCCCAACCGGGTAGCAACCAGGCGTATGTGCGCGAACGTCATTACTACGGCGATACGTCACCGCCGGCCTTGGTACCGCGCGACCGGGCACAAACTGCTAACCTCTGCGGGCAACCGGTGTGCATCTGGAACAGCGCCGGTCAGCAAGGCGTGGCCGCCGTCAGCCTCACGGGCGTAGCGCTAACCACAAGCCGGCGCTTGCTATTGAAGGGCGATGGCGAAGGCGACTGGTCTGGCGATGATACGCAAGCGAGCACCTGGCAAAGCTGGGAGGCGGCGCTGGATAAAACCCACTACCTCAGCACCGTCACACTTAACGCCACGGGGCAGTTACTGACTCACACGAATGCCGCTGGCCATCGGCGCCGCCAAGCGTATGACGTGGCCGGCATGCTTGCCAGCCAGTGGCTGACGCTCAACGGCCAAACCGAGCAGCGCGTTGTGCAAAGCCAAACCTATAACGCCGCGGGCCGCCCACTGATGCTCACCCAGGGCAATGGCGTCACCGTCGAGCACACCTATGAAGCCGAAACCCAGCGTCTAAACGCAACGTCTATCGCCCGCGTGGCAAGCGGCAAAACCACAGTCTTGCAGGCCTTGGCTTATACCCATGATCCGGTTGGCAACGTCCTGACCGTCACCGACACCTCACAAGTGCTCACCTGGTTTCGCAATCAACAGATCAGCCCAGTCAGTACCTTTACCTATGACAGCCTGTACCAACTGCTAACCGCCACTGGCCGGGAAATGGCAAATCAGAAACGCCAAGGCACTGCGTTGCCCGACCTCATCACACCATTGCCCGCCGACAGCAGCCAGTACACCGCCTACACCCGCAGCTATGTGTATGACCGCGCCAGTAACCTCACCCAGGTGCGCCACAGCGCGCCAAAAACAGGCAACCAATGGACCAGCAACATTGTGCTGTCCACAACCTCAAATCGTGGTGTCAGCGATGCCCTGTTTGCCGCCGTCACACCCGCACAGATCGACACCCTGTTTGATAGCCGCGGCCAGCAAAACCAATTGCAGCCAGGGCAGTTGCTGACCTGGGACGCCCATGGCCGACTGCAGCAAGTGCGCTATAGCGCCAGCGCCGACACCCAGCGCGAGTATTACGGCTATGCAGGCGCCAACCGCATATTGAAGGTCACCGAGCAACGCAGCCAATCGACCCTGTGGCAACGCCAAGCGCTGTACCTCGATGGCCTGGAACTGCGCACCACGGCACAAGACGGCGTAACCCAGGAAGCACTGGAGGTCGTTTGCCTGGGCAGCGAAAACTGCGGAGTGCGAGCACTGCACTGGACCGCGGGCAAACCCGCAGGCATCGATAACGACAGCATCCGCTATCGCTACGGCAACCCAGTGGGCAGCATCGAATTGGAGCTGGACCAACAGGGCGCCATCATCAGCCGCGAGGAGTACTACCCGTTTGGCGGAACGGCGGTGTGGGCGACCAGAAGCCAGACCGAAGCCAGCTACAAGACCCAACGTTTTTCGGGCAAGGAGCGCGATACCACGGGGCTCTACTACTACGGCTACCGCTACTACCAGCCGTGGAGTGGGCGTTGGTTGAGTGCAGATCCGGCCGGCCCAGTGGATGGGTTGAATCTGTATCAGATGGTACGCAACAACCCGGTTTCCAATAGCGATGCGCAGGGCTTGAGCATCACTGTCGGCAAGGAAAAATACAAAACCGGGGCACTGTTCAAACGCAGTCCGACCTATAAAAAACTGGCCGAGACCTATACGGCACAAAATCTGGAAAAGCTGATCAGCCACTACAACGCCACGGACGAAGTTTTCCTCTCCGAGGCACACCTGCTGGACTTGGTTCAAAACGACATTCACAGCCATCTCGCCAACGATGCACTGGATGAACACCAACTGGCACAACGGGACTACATGACCCGAGCGGGAATTCATGCTCGACTCAAAACCAGCCACCCAACCGAGTTCCCGTTAACCCAACGACCGCAAGCGTATTGGAAGGCCTATCCATTTGCCGGCCCCGCACGGCCCCTGGAAAACGTCGACACGGCGCTGGGTGGTGCAGCCTCCACAGCCAAGGTCAGCGTATTCAGAACCATGACCCACGCTGAAGCGGCCGAGGTGGTGGGCAATGGCAACTACGACGCCATCGGCAAACACTTAGGCGATTTTTCCCAGGCCCTGAGTTATTTCCACCGCGACGGCGTGGGCAAGGCGCTGATCGAGTTCCCCCTCAAGCCGGGAGCCCATGAGTTGCTATTCACCCCCGCATTTTCCGCGGTGCTGGATTCGGGCAATGTCACCAGCGTCATGGCCACGCTGGCCGACCTGAACCTACAAGGCAACTACGCCAAAGCCAAAAAGGGTGAAGGAATGCTGTCGGGCTATATCGGCATCAAGCCAGAAGAACATGGCGTAAGCGGATTCAGCCTGTCCATTGGCGACAAGGACTCGCGGGAGCTATTCAAACGTTTTGTCGACCGCGGCAACGTGCGTGAACTGCTCAGGCGCTGAGGATTAAACCCTGCCCTCGCGCGTTACCGATGGGCAGGGGCGGACCTAAAAATCGCCGCATGCGTGCCGCACACCCCGCGAACGTCACGCGTATACTCGCGCCACCTTCAACCGGAGACTGCCATGACTATTTCTCTGTACGCCGCATCCGTTCCAGTATTCAAACAAATGCTCACCAGCCTGAGCGCCGTGCTAAGCAAGGCCGAAGCCCACGCCGCCGCCAAGAACATCGACCCCACCGCCCTACTCCAGGCGCGTCTGTTTCCCGACATGTTCCCACTAACCCGCCAAGTGCAAATCGCCTGCGACTTCGCCCGTGGCGTGCCCTCGCGCTTGGCCGGTGTCGATGTGCCCAAGCATGAAGACGTGGAAACCACCTTCGAACAGCTGCAAGCACTGCTGAAAGAAACCCTCGACTACCTCAACACCTTTACCCCGGCTCAGGTAGACGGCAACGAAGAACGTGAAATCGTCACCCGTCCTGGCACACCCAAAGAGCGCAAATTCACCGGCCAGTCGTACCTGCTGACTTATGGTTTGCAGCACTTCTTCTTCCACGTCACCACCGCATACGCCCTGCTGCGTCATAACGGTGTAGAAGTCGGAAAGATGGATTACGTCGGTCAGCCGCAGAGCTAAGCGCTGAGCAGCCTGAACAAAAAAAGCCCAATCACTGATTGGGCTTTTTTGTTTTCGCTTGTGTAGGAGCCAGCTTGCTGGCGAACCCCGGAAACATTACTCGCGAACCAGGTTGCAGTGTTCGCCAGCAATCGGACGGCAGCCCCCTTGCGCCTAAAGCGATGAAGCTACTTCTCCCCCAACTCCGCAGCCTGCCAACCGCCACCCATCGCTGTTATCAACTGCACACTGGCGGTCAAGCGGCTGCCGAGCAGGGTTAATACCGTGCGCTCGTTGGACAGGGCTGTGGTTTGCACGGTAACCACGTCGGAGAAGTCGACGGTGCCGGCGCGGTATTGGTTGAGCATCAAGCGCAGCGATTCGCGCGCGGAGTCCAGCGCTTCCTGTTGCACGACGTTCTCTTCTTTCAGCACGTCGAGCTGGACCATGTAGTCCTCCACTTCACGAAAGCCGGTGAGCACGCTGAGGCGGTAGGCGGCGACGGTAGCGTCGTAGCTGGCTTCTGCTTGCTCGACCCGCGAGCGAATCAGGCCGCCGTCGAATAGGGTCATGGCGAAGTCGGGGCCGATGGACCAGTAGCGGTTCGGCGTAGTCAGCAGTTGCGACAGGCTGTCGTTGCGAAAACCGCCCGAGGCACTCAGGGTCACGTCTGGGTAGTAGGCGGCTTTGTTCACGCCGATCAGGGCGTTGGCGGCGACTACGTCGCGCTCGGCCGAGGCGATGTCCGGGCGACGTTGCAGCAGGGTCGAGGGCACGGTTGCCGGAATTTGTGGCAGACCGGGTATGTCGTTGGTTTCCGCCAGTTTGAAGGTCGACGGCGGTTCACCGACCAGCACGGCAATGGCGTTTTCCAGTTGCGCGCGTTGGTATTTCAGGTCGATGGCTTGAGCCTGGGTGCTTTTCACTTGGGTGCGTGCCTGGGCCACGTCGGCCTTGGTGACGATGCCGGCGCGGTATTGGTTTTCTGCCAATTTGAAGGCTTTTTCGTAGGCGCTAACGGTGTCGTCGAGTAGGCGTTTTTGCGCGTCGATTACCCGCAGTTGCAGGTAGTTCTGCGCCAACTCTGATTGCTGGCTGAGCTTGGTGCCGGCCAGGGTGGCTTGGCTGGCGGCGGCGCTGGCGTTATCGGATTCCAACTGGCGACGCAGCTTGCCCCACAGGTCCAACTCCCAACTGACGCCAAGGCTGGCCTGGTAGCTGTCGCTGATGCCGCCGGAACTGCCGCTGCTAACGGTGGAGCCATCGGACAACGACACCGTGCCGCCGCCACCGGACGCCTGCCCCGAGCGCGTTTTGCTAAACGCTGCGCTCAAGCTGGGGAAGAACGACGCCCGCGCACCACGGGCCAAGGCTTGCGCCTGTCGGTATTGGGCTTCGGCCTGGGCCAGGGTTTGGTTGGAGGTTTCCAGGCGCTGTTGCAGTTGGTTAAGCGTGCTGTCGCCATACAGCTCCCACCAAGCGCCACGGTGCAGGGCATCGCTGGGCTCGGCCAGTTGCCAGCCGTCGCGCTGCTTAAAGCTGGCGGGCACGGCCACCTCGGGCTGCTGGTAGTCCGGGCCAACGGCACAGCCTGCCACGGCAACGGCCACAGCAAGCAGCAGGCTGCGGGAATACAGGCTCATAGCGAAGTCTCCAAGCGCACGCCTCTGCGGCGGTTAACCCAGTGGCGCAAACGATCGAGGTACAGGTACACCACCGGTGTGGTGTAGAGGGTGAGCATTTGGCTGGCGATCAGGCCGCCGACGATGGTGATACCCAGCGGCCGGCGCAACCCGGCATCGCCACCCACGCCAAAGATCAGCGGCAAGGCGCCGAGCAGCGCCGCCAAGGTAGTCATCATGATCGGCCGGAAGCGTTTTACGCAGGCTTCCAGAATCGCTTCACGCGGGGTCATGCCCAAGCGGCGCTCGGCCTCCAGGGCGAAGTCGATCATCAGAATGGCGTTTTTCTTGACGATACCGATCAGCAAAATTATGCCGATCAGGGCAATCAAGCTCAGCTCGCTGCGGCACAAGATCAACGCCAGCAAAGCGCCGACGCCGGCCGAGGGCAGTGTCGAGAGAATGGTCAACGGGTGCACATAGCTCTCGTACAAAATGCCCAGCACGATATACACCGACACCAAGGCCAGCAGAATCAGCCAGGGCATATTGTTCTGCGTGTCTTGCACCGCGCCGGCGTTGCCTTCGAAGCTGGCTTGAATATCCAGCGGCAATTGCAGCGGTTCGAGGGCCGCCATAATCGCCGTGCGGGTCGGGCCGATCTGCGCACCGGGCGCCAGGTTGAACGACAAGGTAGTGGCGGCAAACTGGCCCTGGTGGTTGACCGACAGCGGTGCCGAAGCCGGCTCAAAGTGACTGAACTCGGCCAGCGGCACGCTTTGCCCGTCGCTACCCAGCACATACACCTGACGCAGAATTTCCGGGCTTTGCTGGTACTGCGCGCCCACTTCCATAACCACGTGGTACTGGTTCAGCGGGTTGTAGATATTGGCGATCTGCCGTTGGCCAAAGGAGTTATTCAGCACCTCGTCGACCAGCGCCATATTCACCCCCAGCGAACCTGCGCGGTCGCGGTCGACCACCAGGCGGCTCTGCACACCTTTGTCTTGCGAGTCGCTATTAAGGTCGACCACTTGCGGCAGTTTGCGCATCGCCGCTTCCACTTTCGGCGCCCATTCACGCAGCAGTTTCAGGTCGTCGCTGCGCAAGGTGAACTGGTTGCTGGCATTGCTATCGCGGCCACCCAGGCGCACGTCCTGGCCGGCGTTGAGGTACAACGCGGCGCCGGGAATTTCGGCCAGTTTAGGCCGCAAGCGAGCGAGGATGGTGTCGACGTCATCGCGTTCGCCAATTGGCTTTAGGGTGACGAAAAACGAGCCGGTATTGCTCGACTGCCAACGACCGCCACCGAGGAAACCCACCACATTTTCGATGTCCGGATCGGCGCCGAGAATGGCGCGGAACTGCGCCATCTTGGTCTGCAACCCCTGGAACGAAATGCTCTGGTCGGCAATCGCATAACCGCGCAAACGCCCGGAATCCTGCGCCGGTAAAAAGCCTTTGGGCACCACCACAAACAGGTACAGGTTGAGCACGATGCAGCCGAGCATAATCACCACCATCAACCGCGAGTGCTCCAGAGCCCACTCCAAGCTGGCCTTATAACGCGCCATCAGGTTGAGGAAGAACTGGCTTTCGGTTTTCGGTTTTTCGTTATGCGGCTCACTGCCACGGGCTTTTAGCAGGCGCGCGCAGAGCATCGGCGTCAGGGTCAGCGACACCAGCAACGACACCAGAATCGCCGCCGACAACTCGCGGAACAGCCGGCCCATAATCCCGCCCATGAGCAGGATGGGGATAAACACCGCCACCAAGGAGAGGGTCATCGACAGTACGGTAAAGCCCACTTCGCGGGCGCCATGAATCGACGCCTCCAGCGGCGACTCACCCTCCTCAATTCGCCGGGCAATGTTCTCCACCACCACAATGGCGTCGTCCACCACAAAGCCGGTGGCGACAATAAGCGCCATCAGCGACAGGTTGTTCAGGGAGAAGTCGCACAGGTACATCACCGCAAATGTGCCCACCAGCGACACCGGCACCGCCAACGCGGGAATCAGCGTGGCGCGTGGGCTGCGCAGGAACATATAAACCACCAGAATCACCAGCAGCACCGAGATCACCAGGGTGATTTCCGCCTCATCCAGCGAGGCGCGAATGCTCGGGCTGCGGTCGTCCATGACCGACAATTTGACCTTGGGGCCGATCAGCTCCTGCATCTCGGGCAGCAGCGCATGGATGGCATCGGTGGCCTCGATAATATTGGCGCCCGGCTGGCGGGTAACGATCAACAGCACTGCCGGGTTGTTGCCGGAGAAGCCGGCGTTACGCACGTCCTCCACCGCGTTGGTGACTTCGGCGACATCGCCCAACCGCACCGCCGCGCCGGTTTCAGCGTTGTAGTGAACGATCACCGGCAGGTATTCGCTGGCCTTGCGCAGTTGGTCGTTGGCGTCCACTTGCCACTGGTATTTGGCGCCGTCGATTGAGCCTTTGGGACCATTGGAGTTGGTGTTGGCAATGGCCGTGCGCACGCTGTCCAGGGAGATGCCGTATTTATTTAACGCATCCGGGTTGAGGTCGACGCGCACAGCCGGCAGCGAACTACCGCCGATACTGACTTGGCCAATGCCTTTTACCTGGGCCAGACGCGGCGACACCAGGGTTGAGGCCATGTCGTACATCTCACCGCGGGTGTAGCTCTCCGAGGTGAGGGTCAGCACCATCACCGGCATATCGGAAGGGTTGGCCTTACGGTACGACGGCAGGCTCGGCATGCCGCTGGGCAGCAGGCTGCTGGCCGCGTTGATCGCCGCTTGCACCTCGCGGGCGGCGCCGTCGATGTCCTTCTCCAGGGAGAACTGCACAATCACCGTGGCTGAGCCCAGCGAGCTGCTGGAGGTCATTTCGGTAATGCCAGCGATGCGGCCCAAGGCGCGTTCCAGCGGCGTGGCCACGGACGAGGCCATGGTTTCCGGGCTGGCGCCGGGCAGCGAGGCGCTGATCATGATCGTCGGGAAATCGACTGACGGCAGTGGCGCTACCGGCAGTAGGTTGAACGATAGCCAGCCGGCCAGGAGCAGTGCCAGAGTGAGCAGCGTGGTGGCGACGGGGCGGCGGATAAAGGGGGTGGAGATGCTCATTTCGACATCACCGTTTGCCCTGCCCTCTCCCCAACCCTCTCCCGCAAGCGGGAGAGGGGGCTGACCGAGCTAGCCGCGCAAACGCGTAGGTCTCCCCTCGCCCGCTTGCGGGAGAGGGGCCGGGGGTGAGGGTGCTCTTGGCCGCTGCACCGAGGCGCCCGCATCCCCCCCTCCCTAACCCTCTCCCCCAAGGGGGCGAGGGGACGGACGGAGGTGGCCGCCAAGACGCGCTGGTCTCCCCTCGCCCGCTTGCGGGAGAGGGGCCGGGGGTGAGGGTGCTCTTGACCGATGCACCGAGGCGCCCGCAACCCCCTCACCCTAGCCCTCTCCCCCAAGGGAGCGAGGGGACGGACGGAGGTGGCCGCCAAGACGCGCTGGTCTCCCCTCGCCCGCTTGCGGGAGAGGGGCTGGGGGAGAGGGTGCTCTTGGCCGCTGCACCGAGGCGCCCGCAACCCCCTCACCCTAGCCCTCTCCCCCAAGGGTGCTAGGGAACGGACGGAGGTGGCCGCCAAGACGCGCTGGTCTCCCCTCGCCCGCTTGCGGGAGAGGGGCTGGGGGGGAGGGCAAGCCGCCACGCAATTCATCATGACTGCACCGACATGTCCAACCCACGCTTCTTACGCCACGCATTCCAACGCCCGGCCATACGATCAAACGCGAGGTAAATCACTGGCGTGGTAAACAGCGTCAGCACCTGGCTCAACAGCAAGCCACCGACCATGGCAATACCCAATGGCCGGCGCAATTCCGCCCCGGCACCCGCCGCCAACATCAGCGGCAAGGCACCGAGCAAGGCCGCCAAAGTGGTCATTAAAATCGGCCGAAAGCGCAGCAAACAGGCCTGGTAAATCGCATCCGCCGCGTTCATGCCTTGGTTGCGTTCAGCATCCAGGGCGAAGTCGATCATCATGATCGCGTTCTTTTTCACGATGCCGATCAGCAGGATGATGCCGATGATCGCCACGATGCCGATCTCCTCCCCCGCCACCATCAGCGCCAGCAGCGCGCCGACTCCCGCCGAGGGCAAGGTGGAGAGAATGGTCACCGGGTGGATAAAGCTCTCGTAGAGAATGCCGAGCACGATATACATGGTCACCACCGCCGCCAAAATCAGCAGCAGGGTGCTCGACAGCGAGGTTTCAAACGCCAGCGCGGCACCACGGAAGCTGGTCTGCACGCCCACCGGCAATTGCATGTCCTGCTCCACGGCGCGAATCGCTTCCACCGCCGCGCTCAACGACACATCGGGTGCCAGGTTGAACGACAGGGTTGCCGCCGGGAACTGCGAGATATGGTTGATCGCCAGCAGCGTGTTGCGCTCTTCAATGGTCGCCAGCGACGACAGGCGCACCTGCGTGCCATCGCTGCTGCTGACGTAGAGATTTTCCAGCGACTGCGGCCCCACCTGGAATTGCGGCGCCACTTCCAGCACCACGCGGTATTGGGTGGCCTGGGTAAAGATGGTGGAGATCAGCCGTTGGCCAAAGGCGTTGTACAGGGCGCTGTCGACATCCGACAGCGACACGCCAAGACGCGAGGCGGCATCGCGGTCGATATTGACGAAGGCTTGCAGGCCTTTGTCTTGCCAGTCGCTGGCAACATCGGCCAGTTCCGGCAATTGCTGCAAGCGCTCGACCAATAACGGCACCCACTTGGCCAACACATCGGGGTCGGAATCTTGCAGGGTGAATTGGTATTGGGTACGGGCTACGCGGTCTTCGATGGTCAGGTCTTGCACCGGTTGCAGGTACAGACGAATGCCGGAAATTTTATCCAGCTGCGGTTGCAGACGACGGATCACTTCGCTGGCGCTGACATCGCGCTCGCTGTGGGGCTTGAGGTTGATCAGCATGCGCCCGGTGTTCAACGTGGCGTTGCTGCCGTCCACGCCAATGTACGAACTGAGGCTGGCCACCGCCGGGTCGCTCAGCACAGCTTTGGACAGCTCTTGCTGGCGCGCCGCCATGGCTTTAAACGAGATCGACTGCGGCGCTTCAGCGATGGCCTGAATCACGCCGGTGTCCTGCACCGGAAAGAAGCCTTTGGGCATAAAGGTGTAGAGCACGGCGGTGAGCACCAGGGTGCCCAAGGCCACCAACAGCGTCAGCGGCTGATGACGCAACACCACGCGCAACGCGCGGCCATAGGCCGCGATCAAGCGGTCGATCACGCGGCCGGCGGCGCGGGCGAACGGGCCGTGTTTTTCCTCAGGAATATGCTTGAGCAATTTGGCGCAGAGCATCGGCGTCAGGGTGAGCGAGACCACGCCGGAGATCAAAATCGCCACCGCCAGGGTGATGGCGAATTCGCGGAACAAGCGCCCTGCTACATCGCCCATAAACAGCAGCGGAATCAGTACGGCGATCAGCGAAAAGGTCAGCGAGATAATCGTGAAGCCAATCTGCTTGGAGCCTTTCAGCGCGGCCTCCAGCGGCGTATCGCCCTCCTCCAGATAACGGCTGATGTTTTCCACCATAACGATGGCGTCATCCACCACAAACCCGGTGGCAATCGTGAGCGCCATCAGCGACAGGTTGTTGACCGAAAAACCCGCTAAATACATCACGCCAAAGGTGCCAATCAGCGACAGCGGCACGGCCAAACTGGGAATCAGCGTGGCGGAAAAACTGCGCAGAAACAGGAAGGTCACCATCACCACAAGGGCGATGGCCAACACCAGTTCAAACTGCACATCGGCCACCGAGGCGCGGATGGTGGTGGTGCGGTCGGTAAGTACCTGCACATCCAAACTGCCCGGCAGGCTGGCCTGCAACGTCGGCAACATGGCTTTAATGCTGTCGACCACCTTGATCACGTTGGCGCCGGGTTGGCGCTGGATATTCAGCACCACCGCTGGGGTTTCATTGGCCCAGGCGGCCAGGCGGGTGTTTTCCGCGGCATCGTCAACGCTGGCGACATCCTTCAAGCGCAGCGGCGCGCCGTTTTGGTAGGCGACGATCAGCTCGCGGTAGGCCGAGGCGGATTTCAGTTGGTCGTTGGCATCCAGGGTCGAGGCGCGGGTCGGGCCGTCGAAGCTGCCTTTGGGGCCGTTAAGGTTGTTGTTGGCAACGGTGGTGCGCAGCGTATCGAGGTTTAACCCCGCCGCTGCCAGCGCCGACGGGTTAGCGCGAATGCGCACCGCCGGGCGTTGGCCGCCGCTGATGCTGACCAAACCGACGCCGGAGATTTGCGAAATTTTCTGCGCCAGGCGTGTGTCCACCAAGTCCTGCACTTGCGGCAACGGCAAGTTACTCGAGGTGATCGCCAGGGTCAGAATCGGCGCATCGGCCGGGTTTACTTTGCTGTACGACGGTTGATACGGCAGGTCGTTGGGCAGCAGGCTACTGGCGCTGTTGATCGCCGCCTGTACTTCCTGCTCGACCACATCGAGGTTGCTCTCCAGGGTGAATTGCAGGGTGATCACCGAGGAACCACCGGAGCTGCTGGAGGACATTTCATTCAGGCCGGCGATCTGCCCCAACTGGTTTTCCAGCGGCGCGGTCACCGACGAGGTCATGATTTCCGGGCTGGCGCCGGGGTATGAAGTGACCACCTGAATGGTCGGGTAATCCACTTCCGGCAGCGCCGAAATCGGCAGAAAGCGGTAGGCGATAATCCCCGATAGCAGAATCGCCACCATCAATAGCGTGGTCGCCACCGGCCGCAGAATAAACGGGCGCGACGGGTTCATTGCGCGGCTCCGTCCTTGCCTTGCGGCGCGGCGTCACCTTGGCCGAACGGCTTTTGCCCGGTTTCTTCGCTGACTTCTTTTTTGACCTGTTCCGGCGCGGCAACGCGCACGGCCATGCCATCACGCAGGCGGTCGGTGCCTTCCACCACCACTTGCTCATCAACGGTCAGGCCCTTCTCCACCACCACCCGCTCACCTTCGCTGGTGCCGAGGGTGACGCTGCGTTGCACCACTTTATCGCCCTCGCCCAGCACGTAGACGTAAGTGCCATCGTTGCCGCGCTGCACGGCGTTGGCCGGAATCAACAGCACGTTGTGCAGGGTTTCGGCGAGCAGGCGCACGTTGACAAATTGATTGGGGAACAGCGAGCGGTCGGCGTTTTCGAACTTGGCTTTGAGCTTGACCGTGCCGGTGGTGGTGTCGATCTGGTTGTCCAGGGTGATCAACTCGCCGGTGGCCAGGGTTACGTCTTTATTGCGGTCCAGGGCCTCGACTGGCAAGGCTTTGGCTTGGTTGATTTGTGCGGCGACGGTGCCCAACTGTTGCTGCGGCAAGCTGAAGACCACGGCAATCGGTTTGACCTGAGTGATCACCACCAAGGGCGTGGTGTCGCTGGAAGTGACCAGATTACCGACGTCGACCTGACGTAAACCCAAGCGGCCGCTAATCGGCGCGCGCACTTCGGTAAAGGCCAGGTTGAGCTTGGCGTCGTCGACCTGGCCCTGGTTGGTTTTTAGCGTGCCTTGGTATTGGTTCAGCAGCGCGGCCTGGGTGTCGAGGGTCTGCTTGGCGATGGAATCTTCGGCGTACAAGCCTTTGTAGCGGTCCAGGTCGATCTGGGCGTTTTTCAACTGCGCCTGGTTTTGCTGCAAGGTGCCTTCGGCTTGGGTCAGCGCGGCGCGATACGGACGCGGGTCGACCACGGCGAGCAAGTCGCCGGCTTTCACTTCCTGGCCTTCGGTAAACAGCACCTTGACCAGTTCGCCATTGACCCGTGGTTTGACGTTCACCGTGGCAAACGCGGTAACCGTACCCAGGGCGTGGTAATGCACATCAAGGTCGCTGCGCTGCACCTTGGCGACGCTGACGGTCATACCGCCAGCCGCACCAGGCGGGCCCATGCCTGGGCGCCCACGCACCTTGCCTTCAGGGCCCGCCGTGCTTTTGGCGGCGGACAACCAGATAACCAACAACACCACGCCAGCGAAGGCAGCGGCAGTGATCAACCAAGGGCGAAGGGTACGAAAGGTCATGGGCATCTTCGATTACGAAATTCGAGCCCGCACGATAAGCACTGAACCGTCTAACGGAAAGCCTCTTTACCGGCTTTTTACCTATCTCTGACCTTTTACTAAGCAATTGACCCGCAAATGAAAACGGCCTGTCTAGACAGGCCGTTCAAGTGTTGCAGCGTATTACTTCAGAACAGCAGTTGCCGCTTCGTAGTTCGGCTCGGAACCGATCTCGGCAACCAGCTCGCTGTGCAGCACCTTGTCGTTTTCATCCAGCACTACAACGGCACGGGCAGCAACGCCAGCCAGTGGGCCGTTGGCGATGGCTACGCCGTAGTCTTTGAGGAATTCAGCACCGCGCATGGTCGACAGATTGACCACGTTTTGCAGGCCTTCAGCGCCGCAGAAACGCGCTTGAGCGAACGGCAGGTCGGCGGAAATGCACAGCACCACGGTGTTGGCCAGGTTGCTGGTTTCAGCGTTGAACTTGCGTACCGAGGTGGCGCAGGTTGGGGTGTCAACGCTTGGGAAGATGTTCAGCACTTTACGTTTGCCGGCCAGGCTGGCCAGGGTGACATCGCTCAGATCAGCGCCAACCAGGCTAAATGCCGGAGCTTTCTGGCCAGCTTGCGGCAGCTCGCCAGTAACTTGAATCGGGTTGCCTCGCAGGGTTACTTGGGCCATGAACTGAATCCTTTTTTAGAGATTGGTGAGGGGCGAAGAGTTAACCACGAAAGGCATGACGCGGGAATGACCGTGGTTGGGTTGAGCGCAGCGAAGCCCAACAGAGCGTCCGCAGGACGCTGCGTATCGGTCTCAAGGGAATCTACACGCGCCGGCCTGTTGGGCTTCGCTGCGCTCACCGCACGCGGACCAACCCAACCCACCCCACGATTTAAAAATCGCGTTTGTAGAAAATATCCAGCGAGCTGGCCAAACCACTGGCCGCTTCCACATACACCCGTTTGGTCAATTCATATCGCAGGGCAATGGTGCTCGCCGGTTCAAATACGCCGACGCCGTAACGCAGGCTCAAGCGCTCGGACAAATTACCACTGGCCACCACGCTGGTTTGCGCGCCAGTGCCGCCGGTGTCCAGTTGAAAATCGCTGATGCCCAAGCGCTGGGCCATTTCGCTGGTCACCCCGGAGCTGCCCATCAAACCCAAGCCCAGTGCCGCTTCGGCGAGCATATTGTTGTCGCCACTGCCGCTGCTGGCGGGACGCCCAAGCACCAGGTAGGACAGCGCTTGTTGCTGGCTCATGGACGGTTCGGAAAACACCGTGGTGGTCGGCTGTTCGGCATTGCCGCTGATGCGCAAACCGGCGGTGACGCTATCGACCTGACGAATCGCTTCAACGTCCAGATAGGGCTGGTCCACCGGCCCGGTAAACAGTAGCCGTGCGCGGCGAAGGGTCAGGCGCTGGCCATAGGCGCGGTAGCGGCCTTTGTTCAGGGTTAGCTCGCCACGGGTGTCGAGGTTGTCGCCCATATGCAGCTGCCCAGCCAGTTCGGCGCTTAGGCCAAAGCCGCTAAACGTCAACGGTGGCTGGCCTGGCGCGGCGCCAACGCTGATGTCGATATCCATGGCCATTGGCTGCGCCTGGCGCGCGTTGGGATTGTGGGCGCCGACCACCTGGGCATCGCTGGACACCTGCACGGTGGAGGGTGGCAACTGGCGAATTTCGATTTTGCCGCGCGGCACCTGCACCTTGCCCTGTATCGACAAACGCTGCTCGGCCAGGCGCAGGTTCAAGTCTGGGTGCACTTCCAGATTGGCGTATGGCTCAACCACCACCGGCAGGCGGCTACCAACTAAATGCAGGTCAACGTCCAGGCCATTGGCCCAGGCGAGCTGCCCACCCAGGCTGCCCTCGCCCGCCTCGCCGCTGTGCCAGTTGCTGGTTAATTGCAGACGCTCGCCAACGATCAGCGCTTCGGCCTGCAACCCTTGCACGCTAACGGGCAATTCGCTGCCCGACACTTCACCGTCTTTTATTAGCAGCCGACCATTGATCTGTGGCGCCAGCAAGCCGCCCGCGAGGGTGCCGCTACCATTCAAATGCCCGGTCAGGCGTTCCACCATGGGCACAAAGGGCCGCGCCATGCTGAGGTCGAGCCCGCTCAGCTCGAAGGTGCCTGAAATCGGCTTGCTCGCCGGGCGCGGGTCGATTTGCGCACGTAACGTTAGTTGGCCCAATTTCGGCCCTTGAAAGTCCAACTGCGCGTCTATCCGTTGCGGGCGCAATTGGCTGCTCAGGCTAAAGCGCTCATAGGGCAGATCCAGCCACTGGCCGCTCTCACGCACACGCAAGTTGCCGCTACCCAGGTCAAGGCGGATATCACCAGTGGGGCCGCTAGCCGGTAGGTCGAGCTTAAGGTCGGCATTCAGTTGCCCCTGCCAGGCGAAGTCCGCCGGCCACCATTGCGCCAGGGTTTGCATCGGAAAATCACGCAGGCGCCAGCGCAAACGCGGCTCTGGCAGCAGACGCTGGTCATCGCCACACAAGCTCGCCGCCCCGCTCTGCCAACAATGCGCGCCGAGGTTGAGTTGGCCGCTGGCCAAACGCTGCAATGGCGCTGCTTGCTGCAAACGCCAGACCTGCCCGGCACTTTGCACCTCGCCGCTGGCAATGCGCCCGCGCCAGTCGAAGTTCGGTGCCAGGGTGCCATCGGCAGCCAGATCGAGCTTGAGCTTGGGGCCATCGAGGTCGACCGTTAACCGCTGCTGCTGGCGGTTGCCGTTACCTAGCAGGTGCAGGCGACCAAGGTCGCTGTCGCCGCTGTGGATGCCTGTGCCGGTCAGCTCAAGCGTGCCGCGCTGCGCGCCATCCAAGGTTGCCGCCAGTTCAAGGGTCGCCAACTTTTGTTGCTGATAGGCCAGTTGCGAGCCTTGCAATTTCAGCTGTCCCAGCGGTGCTTGCAGGCTGCCGGCCAGGTTTACTTGGCCTTGCAACTGGCCGACCAATTGCGGCCACAGCTGGCCCAAGCGCGGCATGGCGATGGTCAGTTGCCCGGCCAAGCGTTGCTCCAGCGTGGCCTGACCCTGCACGCGGTTATCGCCCAAGCGCACGTCGAGTTTGTCCACTAGCCAGCGCTCACCGGCGCCAGCGGCATGCACCTGCAGCAGGGCCGGTTGGCCGCGTAAACGGCCCTTTAAATCAAGGTCCGCATCCAGCTTTAGCTGCTCGCGGTACTCGCCTTGGCTACGCAAGGTGCCGCCAAGGGTGCCGGGTAATTCCGCCAGCCAATACGCCGGATCGAGCTGGCTGAGTTGCAGGCGGCTGTCCCAACTGATGCCATCGGCAAAGCCAATCGTCACCTGGCCCTCGGCTTTGCCCTGGCCGGCTTGCAGCAGCAGGCTGACCAGGTGCACCTGGCTGAGGTCACCGCTGACGGGGCTGCTAACACGGAAGGCACCCGCCGGGCCGTTAAGCTCGGCGGCGAAATTACCCAGGTAGTTACCGGCCTGGTAATGCACCTGCCCGGTTAATTGATGCAGGCTCACGGCCGGTTCTTCGATAGCTGGCAGCAGACGGCGCCAAGGGAAGTCCAGCCAGGTGAATTGGGCATCGGCGCTAAACGCGTGTTGCCAGTCCAGTTTGCCGCTGAGGGTAATGTGTTGCTGTGGTTCGGGCTGCACGGTCAGGGCCTGAATATCGGCGCCACTGGCGGTCACCAACCCGGCCAAGGTCAGCGGAATATCACCGCCCTGCGCCGCCAGGCCAGCCGTGCCATTGACCTGATAACCCGCGCTCAAGGTGCCTGCCGCGCTCAGTTGAATAGCGTGCAGCGCAGGTGCCTCGGCGCTGGCGATAAACTGCGCGGCCGTTACCTGCACCTGCGCCGGCAAGCCGTCGGTCAACGGCTGCAGGCGGCCTTGTAACTGCGCATCGAGGTAGCCGCTGCTCTGCGCGGTCACCGCCAAGCTAGTCAGCAAATCACCCTGCACCTGCAGCGCCAACTGCCAGGGCTTTTGCTCCGGCGCCGGCAATTGCACGGTGCCTTGAAGATTAAGCGGCCACAGGCCTTGTGGCTTGAGCAGGCCGTGCATATCCAGCACCACGCCATTGCTGCTGCCTTGCAGGCGCTCGATGGCCAGACCGGCAACCGTCCAGTGCGCCACCACCTGCAACTGACTGGCCTGCTCAGCGCCGTTGTAAACAATGCGGCCGAGTTGGATATCGCCCAGTTGCAGTGCCAGCGGCAGGTTGAGCTCGGGCAGGCTAAATGGCGCGTTATCGCTACGCTCGCCCTCAGCAAATTGCAGGCTAAGTTGCTGCGCCTGGAGCTGGTCGATACACAGCGTCAGCGTGAGCAAACAGGCCGGTGACCAGGCAAAACGCACCTGGCTTAGCGCCACCTGCTCATCGGCCTGCTGCCAGACCAGGCTGTCCGCGTTCCACGCGCCGCCCAACCGTCCTGCAAACCCCTGTACCTGCACACCCGGCACCTGCGCCAGCACCCAGCGGCTACCAGCCTGAGTACCGAGTAGCAGCGCCACGGCCAGCACCAGGCTGACCAGTAACGCCGCTACCACCAAGCCAATACGCTTAAGCCAGGTCATAGCTCCGGCCCCATGGAAAAGTGCAGACGCACACCGCCGTCATCGTCCAGCGCATGGGCCAGGTCCAGGCGTATCGGCCCCACCGGCGAGATCCAGCGTATGCCCATGCCCACGCCGGTTTTCAGGGTGGGAATTTCCAGGTTTTGGAACGCGTTGCCTTGGTCGACAAACGCCGCCCAACGCCAACGCTCGGCAAAGGAATACTGGTACTCGACGCTGCCCGCCACCAGATAGCGGCCGCCGATACGGTCGCCCCGATCGTTTTCCGGCGACAGCGATTGGTAGTCGTAGCCGCGCACGCTTTGGTCGCCACCGGCAAAAAATCGCAGCGACGGCGGCACCGCTTTGTAGTCGTCGGTGGCGCTACCGCCGAATTGGATACGCCCGAGAAAACGGTGTTTGTCCCACAGCGTGCTCAGCCCTTTGGCCAGCACCGTGCCGTACAACAGGTTGCTGTCGGAGATCAGCCCGTCTTTGGCCACCGACGCTTCGAACTGCAGGCGATAACCGTTGCTGGGGTCGATGGCATTGTCGCTGTGCAGGTAGGAATAACTCGCCCCCGGCATCAGCAAGGTACTTAGGCCATTGTCGTTACCCAGGCGGTATTCCTCACGCTGCAACTTCACCGACAGTACCTGCTGCCAGCCGCTGTCGAGCTTGCTATGCCATTCGGGGCCGACGGTCAGCAAGCGGCTAAGGCTGTCGGTGTCGGCCAACTCTTCGTATTGATAGCCAGCGGCCAGGCGGGTTTTGTCGGTGAGCGGTGGGTTGCCGGGAATGTCATAAAACACGCCGACGTTTTGCCTGGGCGCCGACAGTTCCATTTCCGTGCCCCAGCTATGGCCCTGGGGGTTGAGCCAATGGCGCGTCCAATTGAGCTTGGCGCGCGGCCCAACGTCGGTGGAAAAGCCCAAGCCAACGCCCATGGTTCGAGGTTTGCGGGTGGCCAAATCAATCTTCACCGGCACCTGCTCGCCACTGCCTTGGGTCGGCGCGGCATCAACACGCACGCTTTCGAAATAGCCGCTGCCTTGCAGGTTTTGGTAAAGCTTGGCAATCAGGTCCGAGTCATAGGCCGTGCCCGGTTTGAACGGCACCATGCGTTGCAGCAATTGTTCATCAAAGGTTTCATCGCCACTGAACTGGCTGGGGCCAAAGTAGTAGCGCGGGCCACTGGCGTAGATCAGTTCGATATCGGCCACCCCGGCATTGGGGTCGATGGCCAAGCGCTGGCTGGTAAAGCGCCCGCTGAAAAATCCGTAGCGCGAGGCTTGGTTCTGGATCAGCCGTTTGGCGTCTTCGTAGTGGCCGTGATTGAGCACGGCACCGGCGGTGAGCTGGGTGCTTTTCGGCACGCGGAAGGCCGCCAATTGCGCGGCAGGCCCGTCAATACGCACCGTGACATTACGCAAGTGCACCGGCTCGCCCGGCGCGATGCTGATGATCAGCTGCGGGCCTTTGTCGTTGTGCGTGACCTTGGTGTCGATCTGCGCCTGGTAATAACCCAGCGCCTGCACCGCCTTGCGCGCCTGAGCCTCGGCGCCGCGACTAAAGCGCTGCAACGCCTGTTCATCGCGCTCACCGAGGTCGCCGACATAGCCGATGACATTGGCCTTGAGCGGCGCATTGGCCGGTTTGATACGCACGCTAAGTTGCGTTTGAGCGAAGGCGGCAGTGCTGCTGAGCAACAGCAGTAAGGCCAGCCCAGTCGTTCGAGAAACAGTCATGGGGGCGGATGCTAACACGGCCGGCGCGGCATTCCAGAGCGCCCAGCCGTCATCAACTCAGGCGCTGGCGCGTTCCACCTGCTGGGGCTTGGCGTGAAAAAACACATGCTCGCGAATCGGCCCCACCGCCACCTCGCCAATTTCCTCGTAGCCCTGGCGCTTGTAGAAGTCGAGATAACGCGGGTTGCCGGTGTCGAGTACCACGCCCAGAGAAGACTCGTCCTCGGCACACCAGTTATGCAGCGCCTCAAGCAGTTGCTCACCCAAGTGTTTGCCCTGAAATTCCGGGTGCACGCCCAGCAGCGGCAGTACGTGGTAGGGCCCTGGCGGCAGGCAGGCGAGCACAGCGGCGTGATACTGCAAATAGCGTTTGGTACAGCGCAGGCCAGTGGTCAGCAGCATACGTAGACGCCAGCTCCAGCTTTCGGTGATATCCAAACGCCGCTGCGGCGGCGCAATCAGGGCCAGCGCCACCAAACGGTCATTAATGGTCAAGCCAATGGCCGGCAAGTCTTCGAGAAAATGCCGCTGCACCAGTTCGCGCACCGTGGCGCGCACGCGCTGGTCGTAACCTTGGCGCTCAGATTCGAAGATATAGGCAAAGGTCGGTTCATGGCGGTAGGCGTGGTACAGCAAGGAGCGCGCTTCGCGAACAAAGCTGCTGTCGAGCAGGCGCATTTCAGCAGCGGGAATGGCAAAAGACGTCGGCATGCACGGTAACCTCGGTGGCCTGCTCGGCCTGATCGTGCGGCGAAGCAGCAGGCGGATGAGCGGCTTTTATTGTTATTAGCTGGCGAGCTGACGTTAGCAGCGCCAAGCCCGCTCTGCCACACCCCAAGCGACCACGCGGCTGGCCGCACAGCCGCGCATCGGCTAGCATCGCAGGCTTTCTTGTTTGCCTGTTCAGGATCCGTCGCCCATGAAGATCGTCTCCTTCAACATCAACGGCCTACGCGCCCGCCCCCACCAGTTGGCGGCGCTGATCGAAAAACACCAGCCAGACGTGATCGGCCTGCAAGAAACCAAAGTGGCCGACGAGCAATTCCCCTTCGCCGACATTGAAGCCCTCGGTTACCAGGTGCACTGGCATGGGCAGAAAGGCCACTACGGTGTGGCACTGTTATCGCGCCAGGCGCCGCTACAACTGCACAAAGGCTTTCCCGGCGACGAAGAAGACGCGCAACGACGCTTTATCTACGGCACCTTCGCCGACGAAAACGGCCAGCCAGTAACCGTTATGAACGGCTACTTTCCACAGGGCGAAAGCCGCGACCACCCGACCAAATTCCCGGCCAAACAACGCTTCTACGCCGACCTGCAAACGCTGCTCACCACCCAGTTCACGCCCGAGCAGGCGCTGGTAGTGATGGGCGATATCAACATTTCCCCAGAAGACATCGACATCGGCATTGGCGAAGAAAACCGCAAACGCTGGCTGAAAACCGGAAAATGCAGCTTTCTACCCGAAGAGCGTGAATGGCTCGCCACCCTGAAAAGCTGGGGTTTGGTCGACAGCTTCCGCCACCTGCACCCCGAGGTGAACGACCGCTTCAGCTGGTTCGACTACCGCAGCCGCGGCTTCGAAGACCAACCCAAACGCGGCCTACGCATCGACGTGATCCTCGCCACAGCACCGCTGCAAGCGCGTATTAAAGATGCCGGTATCGACTACGACCTGCGCGGTATGGAAAAGCCTTCCGACCACGCGCCGATTTGGCTGGAATTGGGCTGAAGTAAATAGCTGAAGGAGCAGCGCCGGCTCGGCGGGCGTGGTGAAAGACTGGCTTTTGCAGAATTCTCTACCACGGCACTGGCGCTCTTTTTACCCCGCCGGCGGACATGGCCGCTTATAGCTGTGGTGGTGCAGGAACAGTATCAAGGTTCACTCACCTTGAAGGCACAGCCACCATGCACGCTAGATTGCGTTTGAAGTTGTCCGAACTTAAGCGTTGCAACGCGCCTGTCTTACTGGCCGCGCTTACGCTGGCAAGCCCACTCCTAAACGCCCAACCAAATAACGATGTCCAACCTACGCCCACTGCTGTTTATCGCGTGGACCCAAGACCTCCAGAAGAAGTATTTGCCAACGGCTTTAGCACCAATGGGCAACTACAAAGTTTTCTCGCCCATGCCCTTGGCAGTTCGTGTGATGCCATAACTCCTCGGTATCGCTCTGCCTGGGTGAGCACATCGACTAGTCGTGTACACACGCTGCGAGTGGCTACCCAGCAGCTGCAGGATAGAAGTATTCCGCAGCCAGCCTTGAACGGCAGTAGCGGCATCTGGCTCTACGTCATAACGCCAGATGTCTCCTACCTGCATGTGCTGTTTGTTATGACCGAAGCCGCCGTTAACGGCGAGGCCAACCAAGGCGGCTATACACCTCGACAGGCTGAACTGCTGCATCAGCTGATGTCCCCTCCTTCAACCATATTCTATGACGCTGAAGTGGTAACCCACCGCGTGCCGCCTAGCAGTATTCGCTCGGCGACGCTCGTTAGCCTAAATCCTGTTGACGACCCCTCGCACCCGCTCATCATGCAAGGCCCCATCCGGCAAAACCCGGGCTACCAGGCACCAACAACGGTGATGAACAACGTCGTCAACAACCTCACCGAGCTAGTGCCGCCAGAGAGCATTGCGCTGTACGCGCAGCCAGCCATTGAGTCGTGCTTTTTGGCCTGCGATGGTGCTTCCGGCGCCAGCAACCACAGTCACCGCCATCGTCGCAGCGTGATCGGCGATTTGTCCTGCCGCCACCCCAAGAGCGTGGCGCAAGCACTGATTAGCAGCGACGACTAAGACCAGTGCAACGGCAGTGTGGCGCAGGGCATTTCAGGCAAGGTGGAAACATGGCTGCTTTGCAGAATTCTCTGCCCAAGTGCTGGCGCTCTTTGCACGCTGCAGGCAGATATAGCCACTTACACCTACCTGGGCTCAAGGACAGTATCAACACTCACTGACCTTGAAGGTACTGCCCGCATGCAAACTAAAAAGCGTCGTTTCTTTACCCACAACGCCTGTTGCAGCACGGGTGTTTTGCTGGCGTTTCTCACGCTGGCAAGCCCTCTGTTAAATGCCCCACAGGCTGCCCCCAAAGCCCCTTTAAAGCCATTACCGCACATGGTCTTTCATATCGATGCAAGGCCATGGAAAGAGCTGCTAAAGACCAACGGAATTCACCCCGATGGCCGAGCCCTAAGCCTGCTCGCTCATGTGTTCGGCCCCCCCTGTGATACCAACGAAGCGCTCGCCCAATCGGCATGGGTCAGTTCAACTGCCGATCGGGACCTGGCGCTTCGTAATGTTTATAAAATGCTAACCGAGGGAAATTATCCGCAGGAAATCTTGAAAGGCGGGAGCGCCCTTTGGATCTATGGCATCGCCCCGGACAGCTCCTCCCTGCATGTGTTCACCATTCTGGATCGCGTGCGAAAACTCGCTCGCAACGGGGAACAAGGCTATACACCGCAACAGCGTGACGTGCTCAACATGCTGATGAAGCGTCCACCCACCGTGATCAAGAACGCCGAAGTGGTGATGCGCCAAGCCAGCCCAATCCATATTTATTCCATCATGGGTGCCATGCTTAACCCTAACGCAGCCATCGAGCCTGGGCGCCCGCTTGAATTGGGGGCCGACAGCCAGAACATAGACTTCCAGGCACCGAAACCGCCGATGAACAACGAGGTCGCGAATCTACACGAGCTGGTGCCTCCCGAAGACATTGCGCTGTACTCGCAACCGCAGAGTCAGGCCTGCGCCATATCCTGCGCGACGCTTGCTACCGAGAACCCCAGCGTGATGAAAAGCCAGTATTGCCGCGCGAAACCCAGCACGGCGCAGAAATTGGTGGGTAGCGAAGACTAGGGCGCGACGTGAGCACGGGTGCTCTCGCCACAAGCGATTGGGCCAGCAAACTGCTCCCCGTTAGTCGCTTCAAGCACGCTCAAGGAAACCGCAGCCGCTTAGTTGTTACGAACACCAGGCCATGCGCCCTGTTGCAATAACCAGCAAATAGCGGCAGCGCGCCCACCAACTCCTGCCGTTACGGCGACGAGCGCAGCGTGGTCGGTTCGGTGAGTTACAACGGGTAACGCAGCTGGGCAGACACAGGGGCTAACAGCGCGTTACGCCCCTGCCCCAAGCGCATTCAACGGCGGGTAAAAGTACGCCTGCCACACGGTTGCAATGGGCGTTCAACTACAGTGGCTGACTGTGCAAAGGCCGGCACCGATAGCTGCTATTAGGCGGCGAAAACGGCTTATCGCCATGCCATGCAATCGAGGGCCTTTTGCGCCAATAGGCTCAGCTTTGTGGCAGCAACGCACTATCGATAAATCCACAGCCCACAACGCGCACAATTTTGCCCATAATGCTGGCCTATCGCCTTTGGCCTCATTCGCAGCACGTAGTAGCAACGACAGGTAGTAGTAGTCATGGCTCAGCCGCTTGATCTGCCTAGCATCTTGATTTTCGCCACCATCATTCATGTGATGTTGGCGTTTCTGCTCGGCTTTTTTTGGCGGTCCTCAAGCCACAGCAGTGGCTTCGGCTGGTGGGTTAGCAACGAAGTGCTGCTCACCCTCGGCAGTTTTCTGCTGATTTTCTATGCCGTGGCTCCACACCCGCTGGCGCTGGTTATTGCCAACATCGCCTTCTTCGCCGCCATGCCAGTGATTGAGGCCGGCTTACGCACCTGGTTTGGTCAGCGCTTAGCGGCCGGCATGTGGTTGCGCTGGGGCGTTGCGGCGCTGGCTTACCTGGCCCTGCTCGCCACCTGGGTAATGGGCAGCAACTTCGCCATCCGCGCCATCGTATTTTCGACGGGCACCGCCCTGCAGCTCGTGCTGTTCTCGGCTTTTTTGCTAAGCATTCGCCGGCTGGCGCCGCGCCTCCCCAACAGAATCATGCTATTCAGCGCCCTGGTGGTGTTGCTCGTTACGCTCTATCGCTTGGCTAACACACTGCCGAACGTGGGCACAGACTTGCCGCCGGACCGCGGCCTGCTCGCCGTACTGTTGATCGCCACCGTGATTGCCGCTGTGCTGCGTATTTGCGCGATGTTGCTGCTATTGCATGGCCGCGTTGAAAGCGGTTTCAAACGTGCCAAAGCCGAGTTGGAACAGCGCGCCAATATTGACTCACTGACCGCCCTGTACTCGCGCTCGCACTTCGAGCTTTCCTGCAAACAGCTTATCGAGCTGGCCCATAAGGTTCGCGCGCCAGTGTGCTTGATGGTCTGCGACATGGACGACTTCAAAGGCATCAACGACCAACTCGGCCACCCCGAAGGCGACTCGATACTGCAGCGCTTCGCCAGCATGATGAAACAGACCATCCGCAAAGGCGATATTGCCGGGCGCCTGGGCGGCGACGAATTCGCCGTGTTGTTCTACGGCTGCGACCTGGCCGTTGCGCGGGAAATCGTCGAGCGTTTACGCCGCAATACCACCCAGGTAAAGGCCGTCGATGGGCGCAGCATCAGCATCAGCGCGGGGCTGGTCAGCGTGGCAGAAGGCAGCTGCTTTGAAGATGCCTACGTACTCGCCGACCAAGCGCTGTACGCCGCTAAGGCTGAAGGCCGCAATACCGTGGTGGTGCGCCCGGCCACTGAAGCCAACCCCGCGCTGGAAACGCTAGCGCTAGCGACCTAAAGCGCCTCGCCACGTAGCTGCACGCTCATCTCATCGCAACTGTGTGACCAACCCAGCAGCCAGGCCGGCAGCGCTGGCGACTGTTCATCCAAGCCCAAATGCCGGGCAAATTCACCCGGTGAAACGCTGCCTGTTGGCGAGCGAAACAAACCGCGCATAACCACCACGCCAAGCACTCGCTCGTCCTTCACGAAGCGGTGCTCCATAAAGCTCCACTTCTGATCCCAGCCGAGCATGCGCGTGTGTACCTCGAACCGTTCAAACAGCCGCAGCTCGCGGCGAAATTTGCCCCAGGTATCGCCGACGATGGGCACGGCCTTATGCCGCAGCGCCACACGAAAAGCGCCGCTGCGCAGCACGTAATCCATGCGGCCAACATCGGCCAAGGTGAAGTAACGGCCATTGGTGACATGCCGATTCAGGTCAAGGTCCAGCGGCCATACGCGCATACGCACCACGGTGGTCGCCAATGGCGCCACGGGTTTGCGCCACGGCCGACGCAACACCATTAAGAACAAGCGAAACCAGAGATTCATAACGACGCCAATCAGTGTGTATTGGCGGCCATCTTAGGCAGCGCAGTTGCGCTACAGTAGGTGCACAAATGACTTTTTCCATGCGAAATATGCAATAGGTTGGTTTATGCACGTCACCCTGCTTCTGGCCCAACAGTGTTCCGCCGCCAGCGCCAATATCGCCCTTGAAGTGTTAAGTGCCGCCAACAGCTTTGCCGAGACCGAGCACGCGTTATTTGACGTGGTGACCGCCTCACTAGACGGCGCCAGCGTTACCTCGCAAACCGGCCAGGTGATGCACGTGCAACACGCCATCAACGCCATTGCGCACACTGACCTGGTACTGATCCCTGGCTTCTTGTTCACCCTCAAACACGCCTTGCCAACGTTCCCGGCCTACTCCGCCTGGCTTAACCGGCAGCACAGCGGGGGCGCGGTGGTCGCGTCGATGTGTACGGCGGCCTTTATGCTCGCCGAAGCGGGGCTACTAGACGGCGTTCGTGCCACCACCCACTGGGCATTTGCCGACTACTTCCGCAGCCGCTACGCCCAGGTTTTGCTCGACGACAAGCAAATTCTTTGCGAAGACAACCGCATCATCACCTCGGGTGGCGCCAGCGCGGCGATGGATTTATTGCTGCACCTGGTACGTCGCTTTGCCTCGCTGGAACTGGCGCAAACCTGCGGCAAATACCTGCTGATCGACAACGTACGCAGCGAGCAGTCGGTGTACGTCATGTGGTCGCTGCCCAAAAACCACGGCGATAGCGACATTCTGCGGGTGCAAAACTGGCTGGAAAAACACTTCGCCGAACCGCTGCTTATCGACAACCTGGCCGAACAATTTGGCTTTGGCCTGCGCAACTTCAAACGCCGCTTCAAACAAGCCACCGGCTATACACCTATCGCCTACCTGCAAACCCTGCGCCTGGAAAAAGCCAAGCAACTGCTCGAATCCACGCGCATGAGCCTGGACAGCATCACCTACAACGTGGGCTACGAAGACAGCAACTCGTTTCGACGATTGTTTCAGCAACGCGTGGGGTTAGTGCCAGCGGCGTATCGCAAGCGCTTTCAAGTGCGGGCGGACTGAGCGGGCTCACTAAAGATCGAACAGGTAAGCCAACGCCGCAATGCCCAACACCACACCAGCAAACACAACGGCTCGTCTGCTGGTGAAGAGCCCCAGAAACAGCTGTCGATTATGCCGACGAATCTCAGCCAGCTCAGCGGCCGCTTCTGGGTGAATGTCTTCAATAAAGGCATGGCTGCTGTAGATCAGATGACGTGCCAGATCCAACTCGCTGGCCTTATGGCTGGTGATGGCGTAGAGCGGTTTGCCGTCGGGGGCAACGCCAATGTTGAACACGCTGGTGTCCAACCCATGACGTCGCAGGGCCGAGTTGAGATAGTCGGCGAGCGCTTCTTCCTTGAACTCCAGCAACGTATACACAGGCTCTCCCTATTTTTTTGCCCTGCACAATATCCACTCAATAGCCGCCGCCAGCCAACTGGCGGCGCAGCTTTTACTTAGCTCAAACCTGCAGCGCGGCGGTACCAGACCCTCTATGAACAGGTTTCGGACCATACCTTAAGGTCCGAAAAACCATTGGAAAATTTTGCACATCGCCCCCGTCTATATCGCTTTCTTGGCGACTAACCCCGCTAGCAAAAGCCGCTTGCTTAGTTTACCGACCGAACTAAACTAACGTCATTCAACCAACCCTCTCAGGGCCAACCGATGAGCACTGCAAAGAAGGACATCACCACAGGCTTGGCGGTACACAACATTCACGAGGCCAAAACTCACCTGTCGCGCCTGGTAGATGAGGTGGCTGAAGTGGGAGTGCCCATCATCATCGCCAAAGCCGGACGGCCAATGGTCAAGATTGTGCCGTTAGACGCGCCAGCCAAGGCAACGCGTCGGGGCTTTTTGGCCGGGTTAGGATTCACCTTCGACGCTGCCGCATTTACTGCCATGGATAGCGAGATTGCTGACCTATTTGAGGGCAAGGAATGAAGTATTTGCTGGACACCTGCGTCTTGATTTGGGCCGCTCTGGACGCTGCAGAGCTCTCCAACGCAGCGAAAGCCATCATTGATGATCAGGACAACGAACTGTACTTCAGCCCCGCAAGCATCTGGGAAGTGGTCAGCAAAGGTGAGCGCATTGGCATACCAGCCGACCTGCTCAAACACAGCTTGGTAGCTAACGGCTATCGAGAACTGCCTATTTCCTCGGAGCATCCCCTAACGGTGGCGAATATTGTCACCGTGCACAAAGACCCATTTGATCGGCTGCTACTGGCCACTGCCATCAAAGAAGGCATGCCTCTGCTGACCGCGGATGGCAACCTAATCGCCTACGGCCCTCCCGTGGTGGCGGTGTAGCGCAGCGCTAAGCCTTCGCAACTTCCTGGGCGAATCCCGCGCCCTTCGGCACAAGCAAAAGCTGCAGAAAAATCCCCCTTCGCTTCTAGGCCACTCGCGGCGAACAACAGACAACCAGCCGCCCAGCTAGAACGCGCGCAACAGCCCGTACCAGACACCTGCAAGAGTTGTGACCTGAGTAAGCTTTTGCCCCGGTTCTGGCTGTTGGAGGCGGACCTATTCAAGGCTACTCTCCCTGCGGACTGCCACCTACACGTAAGGGACTACCCATGCTTTATCTGCGCCGCCTGCTCGGCTTGCTGTTGGTGTTACTGAGCCTTCCGGCCTCAGCTGAATTCGTCACCGTGATCACCTTTGGCGGCGCGGTAAAAGATGCGCAGCAAACGGCATTTTTCAAACCGTTTAAAGAAAGTAGCAACAATGCGGTGGTGCACGGCTCCTACAACGGCGACCTGGAAAAGCTCAAAGACATGATCCACATGAGCCACGTGACCTGGGATGTGGTCGAGGTGGAAGCGCCCGAACTCGCTCGTGGTTGTGCGGAAGATCTGTTCGAAAAACTGGAGCCCGGGCTTGCCGGCACTGCCGGCGATTTTGTGCCCGGCGCCATTCAGCCTTGTGGTGTAGGTATTTTCGTCTGGTCGACGGTGCTGGCCTACGACCAAGCCAAGTTGAAAACCGCCCCGAACGGCTGGCGTGATTTCTGGGACACGGCAAAAATTCCCGGCAAACGCGGCATGCGCTGGGGCGCCAAGTACAACCTCGAATTCGCCTTGATGGCCGACGGCGTTGCGCCCAAAGACGTCTATGCCGTGCTGGAAACCCCAGCCGGCGTAGACCGTGCCTTTCGCAAATTAGGCGAGCTGAAAAGCAGCATCAGCTGGTGGAAAGCCGGCGCCGAGCCGGTGCGCAACCTGCAAGATGGCAGCGTGATCATGAGCGTGGCCTACAACGGCCGTATCGCCGCCGCCCAAGCAGAAAACAAAACCTTCAGCCTGGTATGGACCGGCGGCATCTACGACTTCGACTACTGGGCCATTCCCAAAGGCTCGTGGAAAGGCAAACTGGGCCGCGAATTTATCGCCTTCGCCAGCCAGCCCGAACAGCAAAAGCGCTTCGCCGAAACCATCGCTTACAGCCCGATCAACAACCGCGCCATTGCAATGATCGACCCAGCGCGCGCCAAACAGCTGCCCACCGCGCCGCAAAACATCGAAAACGCCATTCCCATGAACGTAGCGTTCTGGGCGAAAAATGGCGAAGCGCTGGAGAAGCGTTTTGAAGGCTGGGTGAAGTAAGCAAACCACGCTGAGCCGGCCGGGAGCATCGCGCCACGCCTGCACCCGGCGGCCCTACCCTGCTCCTGCCTGCTGGCGCTTTTGTCGCTGACGACTAGCCCAACGTCGTCTTCTCTATCGCCCCTGTTTTTCTCCCGCGTAGGTTAGAACCCAGTACGCCGAGGCCCTGTTTAGACGCCTGCGGTCTTATTTTGGGGAAAGGGGAAAGGCATGACGGGGACTACCTATCCACAGCAGCAAGCGGTTGATCATGCGGTGCTGCGCAAGGTGATCGCCGCCTCGGCCATCGGCAACTTTGTTGAGTGGTTCGACTTTGCGGTTTACGGCTTTCTGGCCGTCACCATTGCCGCGCTGTTTTTTCCACCGGGCGACCCGACCTTGGCGCTGTTGCAAACCTTCGCCGTGTTTGCCGTTTCATTCGCGCTACGCCCGCTGGGTGGCATTGTGTTTGGCATTCTGGGCGATCGCATTGGGCGCAAGCGCGTGCTGTCGATCACAGTGCTGATGATGGCGGCGGCCACCACCCTGATTGGCTTGTTGCCGACCTACTCCAGCCTGGGGCTTTTCGCGCCGCTGTTACTGGCCTTGGCGCGCTGCATTCAAGGCTTTTCCGCCGGTGGCGAATACGCCGGTGCCTGCGCCTTTGTAATGGAACACGCGCCCACCGAACGCAAAGCGCGGTATGGCAGCTTTGTGCCGGTGTCGACCTTTATGGCCTTCGCCAGTGCGGCCGGCATCGTCTTTGGCTTGGGCTTGTGGCTGGACGAAGCACAGATGCAAGCCTGGGGTTGGCGCTTGCCGTTTCTGGTCGCCGCACCGCTGGGTTTGGTTGGCCTGTATATGCGCCTGCGCCTGGACGAATCGCCCGCCTTCCGCGCCATGGCAGCCCAGGAGCACCCCGAACACGCCCCGCTGCGCGAAACCCTGCGTCACCACGGCAAAACCATTATTTGCCTGTCGGCCTTTATCTCGGCCACGGCGCTGTCGTTCTATATGTTCACCACCTACCTGACCACCTATATGCAAGTGGTCGGTGGTGCCACGCGGCCCACAGCATTGCTGGCCAGCCTGTGCGCCCTGCTGTTTGCCGCCCTGTTATGCCCACTGGTGGGTCGCTATTCAGACTGGGTGGGCCGGCGTAAAACCATCCTCACTGCCGGCGTGTGCCTGATCGTCGCCGTGTACCCCGCCTTCTTCCTCGCCGCCTCAGGCACGTTGGTGGCCTCGGCCATCGGCGCCATGTTGCTGGCGGTGGGCGCGGTGATGTGCGGTGTGGTAACCGCGGTGCTGCTGTCCGAACAATTCCCCACCCGCGTGCGCTACACCGCCTCGGCGTTCACCTACAACCTGGCCTACACCGTATTCGGTGGCACCGCCCCGCTGATCGCCACCTGGCTGATCGAACAAACCGGCAACCGCATGTCGCCGGCGTACTACCTGATCGCCATCGCTTTGCTAGCGCTGGCCGGCGGTTTGGCATTGCCGGAGACGTCGAAGCGGCCGTTGGATTATCGGCCGAGTTGAGGGTAGGCAGCGCGGGCCTGCGCTTAGCTATTCAACCTCAGCACGTTGCTAGGAATGGCGATTCAGGCCGAGCGAAGCAGGCTCATGTGGTTATACAGGTGCATAACATGCGCCTCGGCGTAATCGGCATGGCTTAACGCGCCATAGGCAAAGTGCGGCTGGAGTTCGCCTTGGTACGCACTGAAATCGCTAAAGGCCTGCTGCAAACGAGTGAGGGCTTGGGCTTGGCTCGCCGGTTCACTGAACGACGCCGCGCCAGGAATGGCCTCGTGCAATGGATGCCGCATCGCCCCACGGGCGGCAAATACGCTAAACGCCAGCGGCCCCACACTGCTGCGGAACCAGGTTGGTTTGAGCTCGGGGTAGCCACTGATGGAATACTCGATACTCTGCGCGCAGTGGTTAAACACCTCGGCCGGGTTCCAGCCCTTGAGGCTGACCAACGCCTTGCCCTCCAGCGTACGCAACAGCGCTTGCGCACCATCAATGCTCAGCGCCGATACGCGATCGCCTGTCGGCAAGGCCCAGAAGCCCGCACCGAGCGCCGCCACACCGCCCACGGCGCCCAGCGTCAATACTTGTCGTCTATTCATTGCAACTCCATAGAACTGCCATAAGCATCAGCGCCAAGGGAGTAGATGGGCAAAAGCACCGCCCAATTGCCGCTCCAAAGCGATAGGCGGGCCACTTTGCCATGCTAAAAATGCTTTTCAAGTGTCGCCGCGAGCCAAATTTCGCCATCCCCATTTCGTCTTCGGCTGAATCGCCCCTAGTTTCGTAGACACCTCCAGGCCTCATAATACGGCCCATTAGGAGGTGCCATGAGCAACCCGCGTTATCCCGAAGAATTCAAAATC